>ENA-ORFA01001036-ORFA01001036.1-marine-metagenome-genome-assembly--contig:-NODE-1036-length-11268-cov-2.721919_pt1 | contig 11268 bp, 11 predicted proteins | sample MGYA00248621_ERZ508587 | MGnify/ENA primary metagenome ERZ508587 (study PRJEB26250, sample SAMN06266239) | marine metagenome | isolation source: Columbia River Estuary | place: USA:Columbia River... | reverse complement strand
GACGACGGAGACCTTACCAACGGCACACCGAACGGCAATGCCATTGTGGACGGATTCTACATTCACGGCATAACACTAATTTCGAACGCTCAAATTGATTTCGTCGCCATTCCGTTTTTGGATGCCAATGAAACCTTAATGTTGGATGTTGACCTCGAACTTGAATTCCCTTACACCACTTATTTGCAGGATGTAACGTGTTATTACAAGATCAATGATAACTCATGGGTCGAGGCCCCTATGAATAGCGATGGCACATTCAATTACACAATTCAGGGACAACAGCCCGGAAGCATTGTAGCCTATTACTTTGGCGCGCATGATTTAAACGGCAGTATTTCCGCGGTATTGCCGCGAGGCGCTCATCTGAATCCATTCCCTAACCTGCCCTACTTTACATTGATAGGCGTTGAAGCGATTGGCATTCACGACAGTGATAACAACGCCGACTTCGGTGGATGGGCAACCGGTATTCCCGGCGATAATGCTACCACCGGTGAGTGGGAAGAAACGGTTCCACTTGGATCTTACACGGTCGATGTAGCACCGGGAACGGTAGTCGCTATCGATGTGCAGCACACCCCCGGCGGTGAGTTTTGTTTTGTGACCGGCAATGCTTCCAGTGAAACAGCAGGTATCGGTGAAAACGACGTTGACGCCGGCAAGACAACCTTGCAAACTCCGATTATCGATATGTCGACCTTGGTTGAGCCCATCGTAGCCTACTGGCGCTATTACACCAACAACCCTCCCGGAGGTGCGAACCCGGGTGCCGACTGGTGGCAGGTGCGCATGAGTAATGATGGTGGTCAGAATTGGATGCGCAGCAAGTATCAAAATGTACCCTGGTATGCGTTGGTACGAGATTTGAAAATTTCAAACTCCGGTGATTTGGCAATTGCTACACACGGGCGTGGTATTTATGTACTGGATAATCTCAGTTCGTTACGACGTATCATAAAAACTCCAATTGATAAAGAGGTTGTGTTCTTTCCGGTAAAGCCATTTGTGTACGATGTACAAGCGCAGACACCTGGTTCATACGGGAACCTGGAAGGCTGGACCGCAGGTAGCAAAGCGCAGCTTCCTGTGATGGAGTATTTCTTAAAGGACAAGTCCATGCAGGCAATAAAAATTCAATTATTTGATTCCAAAGGAAATAAAATTCGTGATCTTAACGCATCAGGTAATAAGGGATTGAATAAAGTGTATTGGGGGTTGGATCAAAATCCACCTAAGGTAGCGGTGGGAGGATTTACAGCGGGTTCAACTGTATTATTCTCTTCGGTGATTGGTCCACGTGCGCCGATTGGCACTTACAAGGCTGTTCTACAAATTGGCGATGCTAAGTATGAGCAAGCTGTGCAGCTGGTTGAAAATCCACGTAAAGGGTTTTCTGCACAAACCATTCAGTCTATTTATAATCAGTCAATGCGTCTTTTCAAATTGCATGAACAGCTGTATCAGCTAGTTGATTCTATGGATAAACAAATTGCAGTGTTGAAAAAGAATGAGCAGCGTACTGAAATTGAATCAAACAAATTGAAACAACTTGATAGCTTACGCGCTGAAATCATTGAAACGAACAGAAAGACTGTATTTTTTGATGAATTTAAGTATCGCAGAAAACTCAGTGATGTGTATGTTGCTATTTGTATAGCTCTAGAGCCTTTCTCTCCCTCAAAAATTGGCGCTATCGAAGTGTTGGAAAAAGAATTTGATACACTCCGAAAAGCATACGCTGCAATTCGATAATTAATTTAACTGGCTGAGGGCTCCGTCCCACAGCGCAACGCGAGAGGCTAGTGCTTTTTCAACAGCAGCACTGGCCTCTTGCCATTTTTGGGAATCATTGCCACAAAGTTCTTGCGTCATTGCTAGAGCTAATTGCGAGTGATGTCCTCCATCTACCTCAATGTGACGTTCTATATAATATTTGGTCAGATCAATACTGTATTGACCACCTGGCTCGATTTTATTAAGAATACTTAAAAACATATCTGGAATTAAGTCCTCTCTTCCAAAGGTGAACACGGCAGCTAGTATATGCGGTTGATTTTTTTCAATTAAATCAAACGTGTGTTGTGCGAATCTCTTTGCTGCATCGGGTAATGAACTTGTAGCGAGTGCTTGGTCAACTGGTTTACCTGTCTGCAGGGTGGAAATTAATTCCTGAATGGGGATTTTATTTGCCCCTGCCTGCTCCATGGCTTTAAGATAAAGTTCAAAATGGCTGATACGATTTCCCGCCTGATCCACATCGGACTCCTCTCCTGTAACAATTTCATTGATCAGGTAACGTGTGTTGGCTGAGCCCACGGGTAACCAGGGATTGGAAACACAGGTTAATTCACGTTGTAGTGATTTAAGAAGGGACATGAAATCCCACACGGCCACCACGTGGTGTTGCATAAAAACCCGAATAGCTTCAATGGTATTAATCTTCGTATAAAGCTCGTGCTGTACAATTTGCTGACGGAGCGGTTCAATCCTGGTACGGAGGGTTTCGAGGTTCATGCTCTCAAAACAATCAAAGAAGAATGTTGTTCACGAACAATAAAATATTACTTCTATTGTTTATGAAATTCGACTTTTTAATCCCTCAAAGTTAAATTTTGATTGATGAACACCAGATTTTCATGGTGCATCGAAAATGTGAAATCATATTTTGATATAGCCGCAAATACTGATTTGGCTGCTCCTTTTCGCATGTTGTCGTGTACTTCAATAATTAGCATTCTGGTGTGGGGAAGCCATTCTTCCACATTTTTTTCAAACACCTCTTTTTCAGACCCCTCTATATCCAGTTTAAGTACATCGAGCGTAGACCATCCCTGCTCTTGCATAATTGAATGAATTGAAAAGGCGGGTAAACTATCCGGTGTATTCTCAGCAACTTCAGTGACCATAAATGAGTTATCATAAGCAGCTTTATCAATGATAGCTAAACGTTTATTATCGTTCCAGATACCGCCCTGCTTCGCAAAGACATTGGGATAATTTACAGTGTTCTTGAGTATCATCTTAAAATTTTCCTCATTTGGTTCAACAGCAACAATTTTTGTATTTGGAAAACGATGCGCAAAGTAAACGGAGGCAAGACCAATATTGGCGCCTCCATCCAGCATAGTAAAAGGGGTGAAGGGGAATTTAAAATTATATTGATCCTCCAGAAATACTTGTTTGAAGGTGTATTTGTCGGCAAACTTATCGCGGATATATATATCGCTTTGATACCGGCTGGAGCGATAACAACCTGCTTTTTTAATAATCCTTTTAAAAAAGAATCGCAGCCCATCATATAATCCAAAGGCTCGTATTAAGGGAATGAGGCGTTTTGACATGATAAGTATGTTGGCGCTAATGTAGGAATTAACTTATAAATGATCTGTTCACAGTTTTACCAAGCGTTTTTCGTAGTAATTTTATCTGCATAATAAGTGATCATGAAACTTTTTGTAAAAGTACTTGGCCTATTTTTTGGTTTGCTGCTACTGGTTCTATTTATCCTGTGTGAACGAGACAGGCCTGTAAAAGAGTTAATTCCAATTTATGCAAACTCCTCTTCTCAATTCATGTCAATCTTAGGCATGCAAGTTCACTATCGAGACCAAGGAGTGCAAAGTGATTCGGTGCCTTTAATTTTATTACATGGTATGTCTTCTTCGCTTAATACATGGGACAGTGTTGTATTTAATTTAGTAAATCATAGAAGGGTAATCAGCTTGGATTTGCCTGGCTTTGGCCTAACAGGCCCTTCACCGGAGAACATGTATAATTTTGACTATTACAATAAGTTTATTGACTCTTTTACCCGAAGACTACAGCTTACTAAGTTTACATTAGTTGGCAATTCTATGGGAGGATCTATCGCATGGAATTATGCGCTATTTAATCCTGCTGTTGTTGATAAATTAGTTTTAATTGACGCCGCAGGTTACCCAAAAAGAGGGGAAAGTGGTTCACTTGGTTTTAAAATTGCCTCTACGCCAGTCATAAATAATATCTTGCTTTTTGCTACTCCTAAAGCGCTGGTAAGAAAAAGTTTGGAAACAATTTATTTTGATCAATCTCGAGTGACTGATGCACAAGTAGAACGTTTTCATGATATGGCCATTCGTGAAGGTAACCGGGCGGCTGCGTTGCTGATCTTCAAGGGTTCATTTGGGACATCGCAGTTCAAAGGGAAAATCAAGGAAATTAAGACCCCTACGCTTGTTCTCTGGGGAGAGAAGGATAATTTGATTAGTGTGGAAAATGCATACCAGTTTAATCAGGATATAAAGGGTAGTAAGCTTGAAGTTTATCCTAATGTTGGCCATGTTCCCATGGAGGAGGTTCCTGAGCGGGTTGCGAAGTCGATTTTGGATTTTATAGGCTAAATTTGGCTATGGGTGATTTTAAATTAGATAGAACTGCCTTTAAAGCGCAAACTCAACAAGACGCTGCGAATCACGCTGCTGTGTATAAAAAACTTTCTTGGCAGGAACGATTAAAAATGGCCGCTTATCTCAACAGTGTTGCCTTCAATTTTGATCTACATAATCCGCCCAGAATGGACAGGACTCAATTTTCAGTCAAATCCATTAAGAATTAATGGGGAATATTTTTAATAATGATTTTCGTGACTTTCTCTCCTCTCTAAATAAGAATGGCGTAAGATATATACTTGTTGGGGGGTACTCTGTAATTCTTCATGGTTACTCCAGAACTACTGGTGATATGGATTTATGGGTCGATCGCACAGCTGATAATTATGCAAAAATAGTTGCTGCATATGAAGACTTTGGAATGCCTCTTTTTGATATGACTGAGCAAAATTTTCTAGGACACCCTGCTTGGGATGTTTTCACTTTTGGGATTCCGCCTGTGGCTATTGATTTAATGATAGGTATCGAGGGATTCAGTTTTGATGAAATCTATCAGCGATCTGTGCTATATAGTGATGACGGTGTTCAAGTGAGGGTTATTCATAAAAGTGATCTCATTGCTTTAAAACAACGAGCAGGCCGTCCTAAGGACTTGGATGACCTGGAGAATTTAAAATGAAGGTTGGATTACTTTCCGTGGTCCTCTACGTCCTACGAGGGGGCTTACCAATAAAAAAGCCCCGCACTTCGTGCTGGACTGAGTTCGAAGGAAATAGTTATTTGTATACAGTCAACTGCTTAAATCTCACAGTTGAGATAATTGAATTAGTTTACCTATCTTTACATTTCTTATTCTGGTTCGCTTTATTATTTGTTTAGTTTATTCTTCCCAAATATTCTGTGTTTCTATCATAAGGCAGATAAAGTGCTATATTTTTTTAGCAGCCTTGTCATATTATTTTACTAAATAAAAATTAATGTCATTTAATCAACTGGCTATTATTGAGCCAATTCTTCGTGCTCTTACAATTGAAGGATATTCTTCGCCCACTCCAATTCAGAAACAAGCTATTCCTGAAGTATTGAAAGGCAAAGATTTGCTTGGTTGTGCACAAACAGGTACAGGGAAAACTGCAGCATTTTCAATTCCAATACTGCAATTAATTTACGAATTGAAATCGAAAGCGAAATTATCTTCAAGATTGCCCTTGGGTCTTATTTTAACTCCTACACGAGAACTTGCAATTCAAATTGGTGAGAGTATTTCAGTTTATGGAAAGTTTCTTCCTGTTCGCCATACTGTAATTTTCGGAGGAGTTTCACAGCATGCACAGGTTAAAAAAATTAATCAAGGAGTAGATATTCTTGTTGCTACGCCAGGTCGCTTATTAGATTTAATACAACAAGGCATTATTAGTTTACAGCATATTCGTTTTTTTGTTTTGGATGAGGCTGATAGGATGCTAGATATGGGGTTCATAAATGATGTAAAAAGAGTAATTGCAAAATTGCCTAAATCCAGGCATACACTTTTCTTTTCAGCCACTATGCCGCCGGATATTCAGCAATTAGCTGATACGCTTTTAATTAATCCGGTTAAAGTTACAGTTGCTCCTGTGTCGTCAACAGTAGATATAATAAATCAGTCAGTTTATCATATTAAGTATCAACACAAGTTGCCACTTTTAATCAAATTACTTGGTGATGATAAAATAAGCTCTTTGCTTGTTTTTACTCAAATGAAACATGCTGCCAATAAGCTGGCAAAAAAACTAAATGAAAATAGCATACCAGCTGATGCCATACATGGCAATAAATCTCAGAATGCAAGACAGCTTGCGCTAGAGAATTTTAAAAAAGGGAAAATAAGAGTATTGGTAGCTACTGATATTGCAGCAAGAGGTATAGATATTAATGAATTAGGTTATGTTTTGAATTTTGATTTACCAAATGTGCCAGAAACTTATGTGCATCGTATTGGTAGGACAGGTAGGGCAGGTTCAAGTGGAAGCGCATTTAGCTTTGTTGACCCCTTGGAAAAACCCCTTTTAATATCAATTGAGAAATTGATACAAAAAAGGATTCCTGCCTTGTCACATGACTTTGAGTTTGTTGATTCAGAAGTGAAATCCTTAAATAAAATACCTTCTGTACAATCACAAAAAAAAGATCGTTCATATAGAAAATTTAAAAACAAAAAAACTACAAATGGCAGAATATTTTAGTAAGCGGGATAGAGAAAAAAAGAAACAGCAAGCTCGTAAAGAGAAAGAGGAAAAAAAACGTGAAAGGAAAGACGCCTCTCGCGATGGAAACTCACTTGCTCAGATGATGGCCTATGTTGATGAAAACGGGAATCTTACCTCTATTCCTCAAGATCTTTCAAAAAGGCGGGAAGTGAATATTGATGAGATTCAGATAGGTGTTCCAAAAGGAGAAGATCGTAGTCAAATCGATGAGTTTGAAGAAGGTGTTATTACATATTTTAATACTGAAAAAGGTTTCGGTTTTATTCGAGAATCTAAAACAAAGCAAAGTGTATTTGTTCACTCTAAACAACTCTCAAGTCCGGTGCAGTTGAATGATAAAGTAAAGTTTATTGTAAATAAAGGGCTTAAGGGATTAGAGGCTACTGAGGTAAGTGTTATAAAATAAAAGGAATAATTCTTAGTAAATAAGAGAAAATCCTGCACGTAGTGCAGGATTTTTTAGTTTGTGCCCAGGACTGATTGTGTTCGCTTCGCTCACACATCGCAATAAGTTGGTTTTACCCAAAGCCCCAACACGGCTTCGCCGTGACGGGCTTTTTACTTGGATGCTTAGGCAAGCGAGCTTGCCACGCACCAATTAAAAAAGCCCTCAACACTTCGTGTTGGGGGCTTTGTGCCCAGGACTGGATTCGAACCAGCACACCTCGCGGCGCCGCCACCTGAAGACGGTGCGTCTACCAATTTCGCCACCTGGGCATCCCGTTGAGGGAGGGCAAATATAGGGCAAAAAAATACCCACGCCAAGCCGCTTGGTTTTCAATTTCGGCTCACAATTCGTCCAATAAAAACACCGGCAATGGGCTCGAAAAAAAGACCCGATCTGGTTTTTGATCTGTCAAACAGGCCCTCAAACGCGCAACATCCAACCGGTCACCCAATAGTGCCTGCCCCAATCCGATCGGATTTTCCAACCGAATACAGCCGTGACTTAGATACCGATGCTTGCGCACAAACACCCCTCGGTTATTCGTGTCGTGTAAGTAAACACTAAATGGAGTCTGAATATCGATCTTGAATATCCCCAACGAATTGTCGCATCCGGTCCGCTGGCGCAAGGTATACGGGAAACCTCCTTTCCGATACGAAGGCCAATCCACCGAACGAGGATCAATCACCCCTCCGGCTCCATCCACCACCTCCATCCGATTCCAATCCAACCAACGCCGATTCCGGATGATCTGACCGATACATTCTTTATAAAAAATACTGGCGGGAACATACCAATACGGATAAAGGATCGCCGACTCAGCCCAAGCCGCAAACGTAGGCGTAGGTGTTTCCTCTTTACCCAATACCACACGCATTTGCATCCGGACGGTATCGTGCTCATACAAGAACAATTCAGCTGTGGAACGATCAATGACAATGAAGCGATCGAATCGAAAATGATCGATCCACCGAAACAAATTCATGGTCTCCTTCAGTATCCGCAAGGTATCCGGATTCGCTTGAGCCGCGTATCGCTGCCGCAGGATCCGATACGTTGGCATAATGGGCTCCAGACTCCCAAATAATCGAATCAAGGAAACCGCATCACCCGCCCCCAGCAAGGCATTCACCACCCACTCTTCCTCTTTTTTTCTAGTCACCGACGAAACAGCATCAAACTCCATGGGGTTTTTTCGGTTGAATCCGCGCCGATGATCCATCAAGGCCGACAAGGCTGCATCCGTAAAGAGTCGATCCAATGTCATAGAGTCGGTACTAGCTTTTGTACTGGGCAACTCCACCAAATGCTCCAAGTGATAAGGCTTTTGCAACACGCCTTCCCGATCGCTGACCTGCAAAACCTCGATCAAGGCTGCACGCAATTCGGCCGCATTGGCATCCGATCCCATCCAAAAAAACCGGTCGCCCCAAGCCTTGTAAAAACGCTCCACCCAGACGGGATGATTCAATACCGGTTGCGCATAGACAGATTGGATCATCTGTAAACAAAAGAAACACAACACTAAATAATGGCGCATGTGAGTACGAAGATAGTTTCAACCGGCTCGTCTAGTTGCATAATGATGTTTATCAGCCCGCATCGGTGATTCATCTCCGAAATCTACCTTTAGTGTATGAGCCGGATCAAACAGGTGATGCATCAAGGCTACTCGCCCCGAAATCGGGTCGAGCTGGTTCGGGGCGGTAAACCCTTTTTTGAACGACTAGAGGAAATGATCCGCACCTGCACCCATTCGCTTCATTTGCAATTCTACATTTTTGAAAGTGATGCCACCGGCGACCGCACGATCGAAGCATTAAAAGCAGCCGCAACGCGTGGAGTTCAAGTATTTCTTCATTTGGATGCTTATGCATCATCCGGACTGGACAATCGGCGCATTGCAGAAATGAGAGCAAACGGTATTCAAATAAAATGGTTTGAACCCTTGCTGCGGAGCACCCATTTTTATGTAGGACGAAGACTGCATCACAAGATCGTCGTGGCAGACGGAGTGAAAATGCTGATCGGCGGACTCAATATCTGCGACCGATACAACGACCTGCCCGGCTCCCCCGCCTGGCTCGATCTGGCCGCTTATTTAGAAGGAGAAACCGCGTATCTCGCCTATCACCAATGCCGCACACTTTGGGGTGAACAGGAGTTACCCAGTAGAATTCATTGGACCTCGATCGATGCGTTTTGCGATCAGATCCTGTCCACGCAACGAATAGATTGCCGACTTCGTTACAACGACTGGGTACGACAAAAAAGACAAATCACACGCAGCTACTTGGAACAATTCCAACAAGCCGAAAAAGAGATCTTGATCTGTTGCAGTTATTTTTTACCCGGTCCCTTACTCCGACAAAAACTCGCCCAAGCCCTGAAACGCAATGTACGGGTGCGCGTGATCCTGACGGGCATCTCCGATGTACCCTTCGCCAAATCGGCCGAACGCTACCTCTATCGTTGGATGCTGAATCGGGGCATAGAAATCTATGAGTATCAGTCGAACGTGCTGCATGCCAAAGTATCGACGATTGATGATCGGTGGACCACCATCGGATCCTACAACCTGAATGAAGTTTCCGCGCTGGCTTCTTTAGAGGCAAATCTCGATGTACGTGATCGGGATTTTGCCATCTCCACGCGCCTTCTTCTCGACCAGATCATACAAAAAGATTGCCGAAGCATTAAACTGGAAGAGATCAAACATCGATACGGATTATTCAGTCGGCTGGGGCAACGCCTCTCCTACTACTTGATTCATGCCATCTTGTGGTTATTCACTTTCTACTTTAGGCAGGAATGAATTACTGACACCCAATGCCCTGCATCCGCACCCACAACGTATAGAAAGCCGATGGCTCCCAACCTTTGAATCGTCCGCGTTGAATCAACAAATGGTTATTTTCCGGATGCGATAGATAATAATAGAAAACAAAAGGGGCAACCGGATCTTTCCATCCCTGCTGCTGACCAAACCGAAGATCACTGAAGATCAAACTATCGCTCTTCTTCTCCACGGTGTAATAGCCCTGTGAAAAACGAATCAGATGCTGCAAAGGCTCATGCCCAAAAAGCGGAAACAACAAGGAATCTCGTTTGGGGAAATAAGCAAACTGCATCGTATCGCATTGATCGTACAGCGATCGGTGTCCCACATAGGTTCCACTACCCCGATCGACCACCGTGTACCAAAGCCAATTGTTCAAGGGCGTAGGGGTGGTGAAGTAATTAGAACCCGACCAATCCCGTCTTGCCATCTCCCGATTCACCGTTCGATCGATCTGAAATTTATTCGTACCGGCATACCCCAAATACAAAATGCTGCCAAGCAGTCCGATCTGGCTTGCCCGTAGTCGCCAAGCATGACCGCGCGGCAAAAAGATCAAAAACAACAAGGCGATGCCGGGACCAATCGAAAAGAAAGGATCCGCTACAAACAACCAATTGAAAGCTACCCGCCGGTGAGAGAATGGCTCGAACCAGCCCGTCCCGTATACGTTGAATCCGTCGAGCAATAAATGTAGAAACACCAGCACAGCAAAAAAACCGTATGCTTTCTTCCGTTGCGGGTACATGCCGGGGTGTAATCGGGCATGTGCTTGGACCAATAAATACACAGCAATACCGGCAAATAAAATAGAGTGGGTGAATCCCCGATGCGCCAAGAGGTCTTCAGCCGGATCATTCCAGGCACTGGCGATGAAATCTATATCGGGTAAGCTATGTGCGGCTGCGCCCCACAACATGGCCCTTCTTCCCAATCTTCGACCGGCCATCCATTCTCCGGCACAGGCACCGATCGCAATGTGTGTCAGTGAATCCATCGTGGTTAAAGATAAGTGGGTTCTGCCTGTTGGTAGATGATCCTGCTCAATTCAGCTCCCGTATCTTTGAAAGAGAAGTTTTACCATGGATCTTGCCTACAATCAAAACGAGGATCGATACCGCCAACTGTTGAGTGATTTGCGGCAGCGATTGGACAAGATCCAGCTCGGCGGCGGTATGGCTGCCCAAGAAAAACAACGACAAAAAAACAAGCTGCCTGCCCGCGAACGCATTCAATGTCTGATCGATCCGGACACCACATTTTTTGAGATTGGCGCCTTGGCCGGGTATGACATGTATGCCGAACAGGGTGGTTGTCCGGCCGGTGGTACCGTCGGCGGCATCGGAACGGTCAGCGGTCGTA
>ENA-ORFA01001035-ORFA01001035.1-marine-metagenome-genome-assembly--contig:-NODE-1035-length-11275-cov-2.388641_pt1 | contig 11275 bp, 12 predicted proteins | sample MGYA00248621_ERZ508587 | MGnify/ENA primary metagenome ERZ508587 (study PRJEB26250, sample SAMN06266239) | marine metagenome | isolation source: Columbia River Estuary | place: USA:Columbia River... | reverse complement strand
TTTTGCCTATTTAGACGTTATCTCTTGGTTAGAAAGTAAGGTCGAAAACAAAACAATGAGTGAAATTATTTATTCAAAGTATTTGAAGAGCCCGCACCGATAGTAATCCCGCTATTTGATGGCGCATACGCTATACTTCCACCAACCCATGTTTCGTTTTGATTGTAGCGCACCCCAATCATTTTTCCTTTACTGAGTCTAGCTATGTTAATAGCCGGAAAAGGCCTAGCAGCGCCTTCTTCCCACAAATAAAGTAATCTAATTTCTACTTTTGCTGGTGTAGTGGGTGTTTTAATAATAGGGGCGTAGTTTACTTTTTGTTGAAGCATCCAATTTGCTGGATCCGGCAAACTTTCAATATCTGTTTTTGTTACATCAATAATAACACCACTTCCTGCAAAAGAAAAAAGTGGCTTTAAAACGTAGTTTTCTAAATCTTCTGGAATGCTTGCTAGTTCGTTTACATAAAAGCTAGCTGGAATATTTGGGTGTTGTAGTAAAGGCATGGTGAATTTACTGATTCGGTAAAACCAGTTGGGGTGCCCGGCCCATTCTACATGTAGGTTTTCAAACAATATTCGTCCTGCATCTTTTATATCTGCTGGCATTTGATCCAGTTCATCAAAAATGATTCGGTTGTAAATTCTTTTGATTTCTATTTTTTCGCCTGCGTTGTTTTTATAAAAAAGAATTGCACCTTCTTTGATTACATCGGTGATACAAACTATAGTGACGCCGGTGAAGGCTGCGGTTGCGTAAAAGTCGATCCTTGTTTTTTGTGTATGCGGTTTTATTTCAAGTAACACCACATGTTTGGGATCATGATGTCCTACAATAACGGATTGTAATTTTTGCAGGTACGTATTTTTAGTAAGCCCACTATAATACGCCGAGTAGGGTGCAGGGATCTTGTAAGCACTGCGCATGGCATCATCTAGTAGTACCTGATAGCCAAAGAGGCTTGGAAAACCTTGCATTTCTATGAGTTGCGGGACTGGTTCATTTTGTTCACTCATGCAAATGCCAAAATCAAAAGCTAAAAAATGCGGATGTGCCGTTTGGTTGGGTACGTTTTTATTAGCTGGGATAGCGGCATCTGTTTGTGCCTGAAAATTTGAATGCGTAATGGTATCAATGATGTAATCGCAGGTATCCAGTATTTGCTTATTACAAACTGCGTCTAAAAAAACCGGTGTTTCTGCTACTCTAAAACTAAGTGCACCTTCAAAATCTTTGTTTAATTCAGATAATAAATGCGCGTATTTTTCATCCGAAAAATTTTGATTGAAAGTATTTCTTTGATCAGGTACCATGGCATTTGAATTTATTGAGCAGCCGCATCAAGTATCGCCTGGTTTAAAAAATTGGGCAAAATAGTTTGGTAGGTAAGCATAATTTTTTCTGGGTCTTGCACCTGATCTACCATGGATTGCCACTTTTCGATACCATGATTTTCTGTCACAATATTTTTTTTATCCTCTTGTAGTAAATACAAATGCATACCTGCAGCGTCTACTTCTGCATGAAACTGAGTGCCCACAAAATAAGGGCTAAAGCGCATGGCCATAATGGCTCTTTCGTATGGCACGTGCGGGCGGTCTTTTTCGATGGCAAGTATAGTAGCCCCCATCGCTTCAATGATATCATCGTTTGGTTCAATTACCTGAAAATCCCTACTATCAACGCAGTAAAATGGGTTGTTTAATCCAGCAAAGAGTGGGTCCGAAACACCCGCTGTTGTTGGATGTACCGGAAACACACCAAATGCAGTTGATTTTCTTTTGCAAACCGTACCTACATGATAATATTTGCAAGCGAGCTGAAAACTATGGCATATAAAAAATACATGTTTGGGTTTGTCATGTTCGCTATTCCAAATTTCCATGCTTTCTAGCCAATCAAAATAAGCGGTTTCCCATTTGGTATCATTAGAATCAAGTGGAGAACCGGGTCCTCCACTTGAAATATAAATATCAAAACTAGTATCAGGTGTTTCTAATGCTTGTCTTACATCAAACACTTGATACGTGAGTGCCAGATTTTTTTGTGCAGCCCAGGCGTTTACAAGCTCATGGATACAACGCATGCCCTCATTGGCATCGCCATCATATAAATCGAGTACGGCAACCTTAATATTTTGCTCCATGTTTTTGTTTACCCGTTATAAATAGCTCAGGTTTGTTTTAGGCGTAAGCGTTAATAGCGTATGGTACATGAGTTTGATGGTTTCTTCGATATCATCGTGGTGTATCATTTCTACGGTGGTATGCATATATCTTAACGGCATAGAAATAAGTACCGAAGGGCATCCATCATTGGCATAGGCAAAACTATCGGTATCCGTTCCGGTGCTTCTGCTTAGGGTTCTAAACTGCACTGGAATTTTATTTTTTTGTGCAACTTCTTCTACCACCGCTAATAATTTATTGTGAATAGCAGGCGCATATGCAAGTGATGGGCCTTTACCACACTGGATATCACCTTCCACAATTTTACTAATCATTGGGGTGCTGGTATCGTGTGTCACATCTGTAATGATGGCGATATCTGGTTTGATACGGCGGGCAATCATTTCGGCGCCACGCAGTCCAATTTCTTCTTGCACGGCGTTAACAACATACAATGAAAAAGGAAGTTTTTTCTTATTTTCTTTTAATAAACGCGCTACTTCTGCAATCATAAATCCACCAATGCGGTTGTCAAAAGCACGTCCAATATAATAGCCGTTTGCTAGTTCGTCAAAGCCTTCTTCATAAGTAACCACAGCGCCTATATGAATCCCTAAATCTTCAACTTCTTTTTTTGTTCTAGCACCGCAATCTAAACATAGGTTGTCTACTTTAGGTTGTTGTTCTTTGTTGTCGGGATTACCTAAACGCGTATGAATAGCAGGCCATCCAAACACCGCTTTAACGGGTCCTTTTTTACCATGAATCCAAACTCTTTTGGCAGGTGCAATTTGGTGATCCACACCACCATTTCTTTTTAGGTAAATAAGGCCTTGGTCATTGATATAATTTACAAACCAACTAATTTCATCGGCATGTGCTTCGATCACAACTTTAAAAGGAGCACCCGGATTAATCACACCCACTGCAGTGCCGTATGGATCTGTAAAAATTTCGTCGGTATATTTTTTGATGTACTCGAGCCACACTTTTTGTCCACCCGTTTCAAAACCAACTGGCGATGGAGTATTGATATAATTTTTTAAAAACGCCATGGATGCTGCTGTAACAACTGCATCTTTTTTTTCTTTCTTCGTTTTTGTACTTGTTTTTTTTGTTGCCATAATATTAAATTTCACTTTATTGTATAGAAAATAATAGGGTAGCGTTTAGGCCGCAAGCGGCTTTTACTACTATGAGTCCGTCAATGATTGCAAGATAATAGAGAATGCTTTTACGTTGGTGCATTTGATAGCTTACACTTATCAACAAAATAAGGGGGATTGTGTTTAACAAAATTTGGTATCCTGTAAACTGGTGCAAATAGCTGTATCGTAGGGTGGCCATTAATATTAGGGCACCAAGGGGTACAACAAACCAGTTGATGGTTTTAGTGAGTCCCATGCGCACCACCAAGGTTTTCATTTGTTTGTTGGCATCTGATTCAAAATCTTTGATGTCAAACAGAACCGCTATCACTGAAATATACAGGGCATTGGATACAAACAAAATGGGTAGATGAGACATGCCTTTATAGTACTGCTGCGACAATTTTAAATAGAGATAAGGTGCATAAACACCAACACCTGCCCAAATGCAACCAATAACAACCGGTTTTAGTAAGCCATACGACCGTAGGTTGAGATAGGGATATTTTTTGGTATCAAAATAATATAAAAAAGATCCAAGGCCAATAAGGCAGCAATATAAAATATCATCGTTATCCATTAAATGGATGCCCGGATATAATGTATACAATTCGTAACTGCCACCCACCAATAAAAAAACGAATAGAAGCTTCTGTATTTTTTTGATACGCCCCGCATGTTCCCGCACCCAAATAGTTCTTTGGTTAGGGGCGTCATCAATACTTTCTAACAGGTAGGAGTGATTGTAATAATAAACGGTTGCAGCAGCAGCAAGTGCTACAAATAAAATAGGAATATGTTGGTGGCCTAACTGCGCAAAGCTAGCTATACAAAGGGCTGCTATGCATACTGCATAAAAATAATTGCCAAAGAAAAATGAAGTAAAACGAAGTTCAAAAAAAATACGCCACCAAGTCAATGTATCCCGGTTCACGTTTAATTGAGGATAATAATATCGGTAGATACCACGGTGTCACTTTTATTTTTTGCTTTATCAGAAGCCCAAAATCTAAAATAACAAGTATCGTTTTTGCCGCATTTAGGAATAACGGTATAAATGCTACCCGGAATAAATCCAGTATTATAACCCACTTCAAAAACGCCCCTTAAATTAGGTGTAGCTGTAAATGCAGGAATTTTTACACGGTCACTAAAATTATTACAGCCTTTTGTTTTGGTTACTTTTTGCACCCAAATGCTATCTGAAATATCGCCTTCGGCGTCTGTAAATTCCAATGAAAAAATGATGGCAGAGGCGCCCGAAAAAACCTTTCCATTCACCGACTTAAAAGTGAGCTGGGGTTTTGTGGTATAGGTATCTTTATTGCAAGCAAATATGGTTACAATAATTGCCGTTAATATCAATAATTTTGCCTTCATTCGTGTAGGTTTCTACTCAAATTTAGTAAAACAAACCAATCATTTGCTGTGTTGCCCATAGATGTTAACAATATTTTCTCTTCGGAGCCTGGTTTGTTTAACCAAGGAGCACTAGACCTCTTTGCGTATCAGTATACTGGTAATGCGGTGTACAGGCGTTGGTGTGATCTTATTGTTCCGGCGGATCATCCCAAAAATGCAGCGGGCCTGCCTTTATTTGAGCATTATACGAGCATTCCGGCCATGCCCATTGGGTTTTTTAAAACCGAAACCGTGCAAACCGGAAATTACGAGCCTGCACTTTTTTTTGAAAGCAGTGGAACCACCGGGATGGAGCAAAGCAAACATTACCTCAAAGACGAAGCCGTTTATCAGCGCAGTTTTTTTACAGCTTTTGAACAGGTGTATGGGCCGGTTACCAACTGGTGTATTATTGGGCTCTTGCCTGCTTATTTAGAGCGTCCACATTCGTCACTTGTATACATGGTGGAGCATTTGATTCAAGCATCTAACAATGCGCACAGTGGCTTTTATTTATACGATCATGAAGCTTTAGCGCAAACATTAAAAGCCAATGAAGCAGCGGGGCAAAAAACGCTTTTAATTGGTGTTACGTTTGCACTTTTAGATTTTGCCGCGCAATATCAGATGCCTTTACAACACACCACTATTTTAGAAACTGGTGGTATGAAAGGTAGACGTAAAGAACTAACCAGAGCGGAAGTGCATGAAACATTAATGAATGCTTTTCTGGTACCTACCATTCATGGCGAATATGGCATGACCGAATTATTATCACAAGCCTACGCCACTGGAAATGGTATTTACAAATGCCCGCCATGGATGCGCGTGCTTGTCACCGAAGAAGAAGATCCACTAACGGTGAAAACCAGTGGGAGAGGTACTTTGCAAGTAATTGACCTCGCCAATATCCATAGCTGTTCGTTTATTGCCACAGAAGATGTGGGCGCCGTTTACGCAGATGGCAGCTTTGAAGTTTTTGGCCGAATGGATCATTCGGCCCTACGCGGTTGCAGCTTAATGGTGATCTAAAAATTTTGCGCGAACGCAAATAGCGTGTTACACACTTACATTAAAATCACGAAGTGCATCGTTTAAACTTGTTTTTAAATCGGTGCTTGCTTTACGCTGACCAATAATTAAAGCACAGTTTACTTGGTATTCACCAGCGTTAAACTTTTTAGTAGTGGTACCCGGAATCACTACTGATCTTGCTGGTACACGTCCTGTATATTCTACCGGAGTAGAACCGCTTACGTCAATAATTTTTGTTGATTGTGTTAATACCACATTGGCACCTAATACCGCTTCTTTTTCTACAATCACACCTTCTACCACAATACTTCTGCTACCTAAAAAACAACCGTCTTCGATAATTACAGGGCTTGCTTGTAATGGCTCTAATACACCGCCAATACCCACGCCACCACTCAGGTGTACGCCTTTTCCAATTTGTGCGCAACTACCTACTGTTGCCCAGGTATCTACCATAGTACCCGCATCAACGTAGGCCCCAATGTTTACATAACTAGGCATAAGCACCACAGAGCTAGCAATGTAAGCACCATAACGCGCCACAGCTGGAGGAACGGCTCTAACGCCTAATTCTTTGTAGTTACTTTTTAATAACATTTTATCGTAAAACTCAAAAGGAGGAAGCTCCCAAGTTTGCATTTGTTGAATACCAAAATACATTAGAATGGCCTGTTTAACCCACTCGTTTACCACCCATTTGTCACCTTCTGGAGATGCTACACGTAAACGACCTTTGTCTACATCTTCAATCACGGCTCTAACGGCGTCACTGTAGGTTGCTTCTTTTAATAAATCTCTATTTGACCAGGCTTCAAGTATTAAATTTTGTAAAGACATGCTTAATTTTTTTGCAAACATAAGCAACACATCTTTAACTACCACTAACTAGGTTAATTCTCGTTAACAAATTGTAATTTGCCTGCGTGACCCCACTATTTAATACAGATATAGAAGCCTGTTTGCGCGTTTTAGAAAGCGGGGGTCTTATTTTGTACCCCACCGATACCATTTGGGGTATTGGCTGCGATGCCACAAATGAAGCAGCCGTAGAAAAAATATTTACTTTAAAAAAACGCATCGAAACCAAGGCCCTTATTGTGCTCATTGCAGACGAGCGTTCACTATTACAATATGTGGCGAGCCCGCATATTGAGGTGTTTGATTATATCCAAGGTGTTTCTAAACCCACCACTATTATTTATGAAAATGCCATTGGACTTGCGGGTAATTTACTAGCCGAAGATGGCTCTGTGGGTATTCGTATTTGTGCTGATGAATTTTGTAAGCATTTGATTAAGCGTTTTAGAAAACCCATTGTAAGTACCTCTGCTAATGTATCTGGCTTTCCACCACCCAAAGTATTTTCAGATATTGACATTGCTGTTAAAGAAGGCGTAGATTATGTGGTCCATTACCGTCAAGATGATACTATACCAGTAGAGCCTTCTGCTGTGGTGAAATGTAATAAAGACGGTAGTTTCACAATTCTGAGGCCGTAATTGCCTCCTTTTGTTTCCTTTTGGTTATTTTTGCATCATGCATCGCATACTTGTTATTCAAACTGCTTTTATAGGAGATGTGGTGCTCGCAACAGCGCTCTTACAAAATTTGCATGCAGCTTATCCAGCAGCAACAATTGATATTTTAGTAAGGCAAGGTGCTGATGAACTTTTTACAGAACACCCTTACATTAATGAGGTGCATGTTTGGAATAAAAAGAAAAATAAATACCAGCATCTTTTTCAAATCATACAAACCATTAGGCGAATCAAATATGACGTTGTCATAAATGTGCAGCGTTATTTGGCCACTGGCATTATCACGGTTTTATCGGGTGCTAAAAAAACAATTGGCTTTAATAAAAATCCACTCAGCTTTTTATTTTCGGAAGTAGTTGCGCATCAGTTTGGCGCAGCCGCGGAAGCGGCTGAAGCGGGCGCGCGCCCAGCAGCGCAAAATTCAAACAGCGCGTCTTTGCACGAAACCTCGCGCAATCATGCGCTGCTGGCATCACTCACAACAGCGCCTGTTGCAAAGCCAGCACTCTATCCCTCTGTAGCAAATTTTGCAACCGTTCAAAAATGGCAAGGCGCTCCTTATATATGTATGTCGCCGGGGTCGGTGTGGGAGACCAAAAAAATGCCTGCAAAAAACTGGATCGATCTTATTAACGCAGTGCCAACAAACTATACCATTTATTTAATGGGTGCGCCTAACGAGAAAGATTTGTGCGCGGAGATACTCAGTGGTTCATCGAGAGAGGGAGTGATCAATATTGCTGGACAACTAAACTTGTTAGAAGCAGCGGCACTTATTAAAGGCGCCAATTTAAATTATGTAAACGATTCGGCGCCCATGCATTTGGCGTCTGCAACTAATGCACCTGTTGCTGCCATTTATTGTTCTACGATTCCGGCATTTGGATATGGTCCATTATCATCTGTGCAATTTGTTGTTGAAACCCTGGAACACTTGCCTTGTAAGCCTTGTGGCCTACATGGAAAAAAGGCTTGTCCACTAGGTCATTTTAATTGTGGCCATAGCATTACAACCGCGCAATTACTAGCGCCTCTTTCGCTTATATAAATGAGCAAAGCGCTACATTTGCAAAGCATGGAAATTAATTGTTCACCACTCGAAACCCAACTCTTTAAAAAAATAGGTGCCGCAGCAGATAAGCTGGGTGTGCCTGCTTATTTAATTGGTGGATTTGTGCGTGATAAAATTATTGGACGTCCTACCACCGATGTGGATGTGGTTTGTATTGGTGATGGTATTGCATTAGCACATGAAGTAGCAGCACTTTTTTCACCAAAGCCAACGGTTGCATTTTTTAAAACATTTGGAACCGCTCAAATAAAAATTGATGATTTTATTATTGAATTTGTAGGTGCGCGCAAAGAAAGTTATGCTTCCGATAGCCGAAAACCAAGTGTTAGCCCAGGCAGTATCGAAGATGATCAAAACAGAAGAGATTTTACCATCAATGCACTTGCCATTGGACTCCATGAAGCAGCTTTTGGAAAATTAGTAGATCCATTTGGTGGACTTCAGGCGATTCAGGATAAAATAATTAAAACCCCTTTAGCGCCACATCAAACCTTTAGTGATGATCCGCTGCGCATGTTAAGGGGGATCCGCTTTGCGTGTCAGTTAGGCTACACCATTGTGCCTGAAACATTGGATGCGATAGCAGATAGTGCACACCGCATTAGTATTATATCGCAGGAGCGCATTACCGAAGAGCTCAATAAAATCATGCTCTGCGATAAACCATCGGTAGGATTTGATTTGCTTTTTAAAGTAGGTTTATTACATAAAATATTTCCGCAGCTTGTAGATTTATACGGCGCCGAAAATATAGATGGCATGGGTCATAAAGATAATTTTTACCACACACTGCAGGTATTAGATAATATGGCCGAAAGCACACCTGATTTGTGGTTACGCTGGGCGGCATTATTACATGATATTGCAAAGCCGGCTACTAAAAAATTTGAAGAAGGATTTGGATTTACGTTTCATGGTCACGAAGTAGTGGGTGCGCGCATGGTGCCTAAAATATTTACCAAACTAAAACTTCCTTTAAACGAGAAAATGAAACTCGTTCAAAAATTAGTGTTGTTGCATTTAAGGCCCATTAGTTTAACCAAAGAAAATATTACAGATAGTGCCATTAGGCGTTTAATTTTTGATGCTGGCGAAGACATAGAAAGTTTAATGCTTTTATGTAACGCCGATATCACCAGCAAAAACAAGCAAAAAGTAAAGCGCTATTTGCAAAATTTTGAAATGGTGCGCCTCAGAATTCAGGAGGTAGAAGATGGGGACAGGCTCCGCAATTGGCAGCCGCCAGTAACTGGAGAAATGATCATGGAAACCTTTGGGCTAGCACCTTCCAAAGAAGTGGGACTATTAAAAGACGCTATTAGAGAAGCCATTTTAGATGGTATTATTCCCAACGAATTTGAGGCTGCCACAAAGTTTATGCTTGAAAAAGCAGCTACTTTAGGCCTTCGCCCCGTATAAATAATTGTATTTTAGCAAAATAAACAAAAGAGCATGGCTGTTTTAAAATTTAGGGTGTATTTAGAAGAAGATGACGCGGTGTACAGAGACATTGCCATTAAGCATACACAAACTTTTGCGGAACTACATTACGCTATTTTAAAAGCGTATGAATTTGATAGCAAACATCAGGCTACTTTTTATAGAAGTAATGATAAGTGGTTGCAAGGCCGCGAAATAAGTTTTGAAGTATACGATAAAAAATATCAGGCACCACCATTATTAATGGCAGACACGGCTATTGGAACTGAAATTATAAATACCAATCAAAAGTTTGTATACGAATATGATTTTGCAAAAGGGTGGTTGTTTTTAATTGAGCTGATTCATGTAAGCAAAGAAACAGATGCAACACTTACCTATCCGCTCGTTACTCGTACCGAAGGCATCGGTCCACAACAATACGGAACCAAAAGTTTACTGGGCAATAAATTTGCCGACATCGAAGAAAAGTATGATTTATCAGAAGCTGCAGATGGTTTTGGTGAAGAAGGAGAGGAAGAAGACGGCGTTAGTGATGATGCAGAGGCAGAGGCAGATGACGACATTGTAGACACGCAAGATGAGGATGGACAAGAAGAATATTAATAAGGTTGTAGCGCTTCTTGCTGCAAGTGATTTTGAATCAAAGACACCCACGGTTATTGTTATAGTAGGTCCTACGGCCGTAGGTAAAACAGCTTTTGCCATAGCGCTTGCACAGCATTTTAATACCCAAATTATTTCTGCCGATTCGAGGCAGTGTTACAAAGAATTGTCAATTGGTGTTCAAGTTGAAATGGAACATACCAACGACGACAAAATTGCAACTGAAATTGCAATGGATCATTTAACAGAAGATCCTGAATATTATTCAAAATTGGTTGCTGCTGGTCTAGCTAACGAATTTAAATCATCAGCAAATTCGGGTTTAGGCGATCCAAACCAAAGTATTAATGACAAAGCAAGAATAGGAAATAATAGTGTAAATAATGGTAATATGGGTGGTTCTATAGGCAAAACATCCAATGGACAAGTAGATGGTAGAAGAAGTTTACCAATAGTTGATAAAACTGTTGAAATTGATATTGAAGAACCTACTTTAAACGAAGCAAAGAAAAAGAAAAAGAAGAAAGGTGCAAAACCTACTAATCCAGCATTATGGTCTTCTTGTAAATCATGGGCAAGAAGAACATTTGATGTATATCCCAGTGCTTATGCTAATGCTGCGGCAGCAAAACGATATAAATCTAAAGGTGGAGGATGGAGATAATTTTATGAGTGACTATACTACATACACTAATTACGCAAAAAAAGCAATTGATGAATTGCAACAATTAGCCAATTTCAAGAAATCTTTAAAAGGTAAGAAATTAGCCGATAAAATTCGTGAAGCTGGATTGAAACTAATCACCAAAAGCGGTGTTGATTCTATATTACACGGATTGGGTGAAAGTAATGGTTTCCAGAATCTTA
>ENA-ORFA01001028-ORFA01001028.1-marine-metagenome-genome-assembly--contig:-NODE-1028-length-11325-cov-1.602774_pt1 | contig 11325 bp, 15 predicted proteins | sample MGYA00248621_ERZ508587 | MGnify/ENA primary metagenome ERZ508587 (study PRJEB26250, sample SAMN06266239) | marine metagenome | isolation source: Columbia River Estuary | place: USA:Columbia River... | reverse complement strand
CGCCGCAATATCTGGTTTTCACTTAAGTTCCAATTGGTTCCGAGGATCACGTACGGCCTCTGCAGCTCAACCGCCAGCTTCGACGATCTCAGCACTGCAATGCGCAAACAGTACTACCAGATACTACCTCTCGGGGGGGTGGTTCGGACCGCGACAGTAGAAAGTCGGACAATCTCGCCGGGCTTTTTCGGCATTGGACTGCCACACCTGGGAGTGGAAGCGCTCGTAGCGATGTCAAACAAGCTGCTGATGCACTATGGGTGCGGCACCGCCACCGCAACGGGAAGATTCATGCGAGCCAGCCACTCCCTCTTTTTGCTGGAATTAGGAATATCCTTGCAGCCTCTACAAGAATCCTACGAGAAATACAACTTCCTTTCGACACACTCGTGGATGAAGATGCTCTGGGAAAAACTGTCCATGTTCAACATCCGGACGATCATCGAATTCATTGCGGAATGAGTCCACAATCGCATCTTTCACCACTAAATACGGATATTGTGTATTGTTAAATAGCGTAGAGAAAACCGCACCTTTTACCGCAAAGGTTTTGGACACATCGAAAATTTCGGTCCATTTAATCTTCATGGATTTACGGTACAAGTCTTCTTCTGATTTGATATAGAACTTGTCGAGTTCGACTAGAATCGATATAGCGCAACGTGCATATAAATTTAAATAATACACATCTTTCCATGTTCCTTTAATGCGCACCGCGCGGTTCAATTGCTCTGCTTTTGGGTAGCCAAGTTCTTCCAATTCTTCCACTAATGTTTGCTCAAATCCAAACAAACATTTTAGCGTGATTGTTAACTCTTCATTATTTCCCATGCTCTTCTTTTCCATTTTCTCGTGATAAGGTCTAACTTTGTACAAAAGAACGAATTTGCGAAGTTTATCGACCCTTATTTTATTACTTTTTTTCATTCTTCACTCAGAATGTTACGCTCAACAGAAAATCGGACTGGTTTTAAGTGGTGGTGGAGCAGCTGGAGTAGCGCATGTTGGCGTGTTGAAAGCATTGGAGGAACGCAACATTCCCATTGATTTTATTGTTGGAACGTCTGCGGGTGCGCTCGTTGCAAGTATGTATGCAAGTGGGTATTCTCCGAAGGAGATTGAAGCCTATGTTTTGAGTGAGCCCTTTCAGTTAATGGTGAAAGGGGAATTAGAATCAGAAAAGAAAATATTTTCCACTAAGACGGAAGAAATGGAAAATATTTTCCAAAATAAAATGTCTAAAAAAGATGAAGAGTTAGACGAACTTAGACAAAAGTTAGACATTCTCGTAACAAATGATAAGACAAAAATGTTACAAGAAACACTCCAAAACTTGAGAGGTGAGTTACAACAAAAGAACGAACAAATAAGAGAATTGGAAAAAATAAACCGAGAACTTCTTAACGGTAATCAAAATCAAGCTTACCTTCTGAGGGGATCAAATTTAAATAGAAGAATATGATAATATTAATGTGGATTTTGGCGTCATACGGAATGACAACAATATTGGTTTACGGGTCAATATTTAACGGATTAAGAAATTGGATACATAATAACGCACAACCTAATGTTGGGTGGTTTTTAATTAGACCAATATTTCAGTTTGTATCTAGTTTGATACAATGTATGTTATGTACATCAACATGGGTTGGGTTTTTCTTTTCGTTAGCTCTTTATTCACCATGGCACGAAATGATTGGACTTAATCAATATATTTCTGTATTCTTTGATGGAATGTTATCGGCAGGTGCAGTATGGGCATTAAATGGTATCATTGAATGGTTTGAAGAAAATAGACCTAATAACAATTAAAAATATACAAATGGAGACAAAAATTATTGAAGTGAACCTTGGTGTTGGTATGGACCAATTATTTCCAAGACCAGTAAAGATTATTATCGAGAACGACAATAATCAAGAAGATAATAGTGATGAAGAATCAACAAATTTAAATAATCAATAAGATGGGTAAAAAAGCGAAAGAACACAGAAAAAAAGTTGCGGCTCGTAACGCAAAAATTAGTCAAAAAAAATCTGCAATGCAAAAAGCATTTGACATGTTAATCCAACAACAACTTGATAAAATGAAAGCCGAAGATGTTAAAGTTGAAGCCGCAGGTCAAGAGGTTAATTTTGAGGTTGTTGAAGATAAGGTAATTGAACACGCATTCAAATTCACACCAAACGAAGAAGAGTCAGCAAAAATTAATAAAGAATTTGAGGAAGAACCACAAATAGAAGAATAAAATGGATTTATTCAATCCACCAAAAACATTTAATTACCAAATTATGATAAAAGACTTGGACTTTTCTGTATATGAAAACCCAATCATACAAGTTGTATGGGAAGATTTACCAGAAAACTTTACGCAAGACAAAATTAAAAGTGTGAAACATTACTTCTCGAAGAAGTATAACACAACTAATGTCAATGTTTTGACTAAAGCGAAAGTAATTCAAAGTGATGAAATGCAAAGTATTGATGTTTCAGTAAACATCAGTGACGCGAATTATCAATTAGACCTTCTAAAAAACTTTATCGATTCAAAAGGATATAAAGATAAGACTGATGATGTATTATCAATCAACAAAATGGTTGAAAACAAAATGTCTGGAGATGAAGAAAATCAATCACAATTTAAAAAGTGGTACATCAGAAATATTGAATTCTCAAATTTCTTATCATACGGTGAAAATCAAAGATTAGACTTTGATAAATTAAATGGTATTGTGGTTGTAGAATCAGATCCACCAAACTTTGGAGGTAAAACGGTACTTACCGTCGACCTTTTAATGTTCTTGTTCTTTAATGAAACAACAAAAACAACAAAGGCTGAAGAAATCTTTAACCGATTCTCAAACAAAGACAAAGTTCATGTTAAAGGTGAAATCACAATTGACGGTGAAGAATATGTTATTGTTAGAAACATAGAAAGAAAGTTATCCAAAAAAGGAGAATGGAATGTTAAAACCGAATTGGACTTCTTTAAAAAATTATCTGACGGAACATTATTAAACTTTACAGGTGAACAAAGAAGAGAAACTGAAGCATTCATTAAAACCTCAATCGGTACCAAAGAAGATTTCTTAATGACAATTCTAACAACAGGATCAAACCTTGAGGAATTGTTAGAATCAAAACCAACCGCAAGAGGTCAGGTATTATCTCGATTTATGGGCCTTGAGTTTCTGAAAAGAAAAGAAGAAGTTGCAAAAGAAATTTATTCTGAGTTTTCAAAACAAAAGTTGTCAAATATCTATTCGTCAGAACAATTAAAAGATGATATTGAAACTCACGAAAATTCAATTAAAGTTCTTAATGGTCAAATTGCGGAAAGTAAGGCGGAGTTATTGGCAAACGAAGAATCTTTAACAAAAGGTAAAACATATCGTGATGATATGTTAAAAAAGAAACATACCAATATTGATAAAGAAATTAGTTTATTAAACCCAACCAAAACCCAAGAAGAGATCAATGAGATTGAATTTGAAAAGAAAGGATACATTTCAAAAATCAAAGAACTTAAAGTGGTTGAACCAAGTGAATATTATCACGAGGATAAACATGATGAGGTTAAAGAACAGTATAATGATGTTTATAAAGAGGTAGTTCAGATTGATACTGAAATTGCGTCAATTAACAAACTGAAGTCTTCAGTTGAGGGTGGAATCAAATGTGAACATTGTGGTATTGAGTTAATGAATGCGGCAATCACAAATGCTAAAATCGCAGAACTTGATGGATTAATCGTGCAAAAAAACACAAAAACGACACTTATGACGGATTTATCCAACAAAGAACAAAGTTTTGTACAACTTAAAAAAGAGTTTGATGAGTATGAAAAAAACAAACTTGTTAAAGAGAAGTACGAAATTTCTGTCGAAAGTTGTGACTTGAAAATAACATCATTGAAAGATAAATTAAAAAGGTGGGAAGAGATACAAGATAAGATTGCTGAAAACCAAAAAATTGATGCTCAACTAATCAAGGCTGATTTAAGATTGGAAGAACTTGAAAGAGAAAAAATGAGAATTAATAACCTCATCACAAATAATGAAAGTGCAATATCCTCTTACCAAGAGAAGATTGATAACAATAAAGGAATGATTGTTAGAATTAAAGAAGAAGAGGAGAAAGAAAAGATATATAAGATTTATTTGGAGGCTTACGGTAAAAACGGAGTTTCTAAAATGATCATGAAAACGATGATGCCGATCATTAATTCAGAACTTCAAAGACTAATGGAAGATTCGTCATACTTCAAACTTGAAATTAGAATTAATGACAAAAATGAAGTTGAATTCATGATGATTGATAATGGCACGGGAATTGAGAAACTAATGACAAGTGGTTCTGGTTATGAAAAGACAATCGCATCTTTAGCGTTAAGATCGGTAATGACCAAGATATGCACATTACCAAAACCAAACCTTGTAGTTATGGACGAGGTGTTTGGAAAGATATCTAATGAAAATTTAGAGATGGTTTCTGAATTTTTTATCAAATTAAAGGATTATTTTGAAAAAATATTTGTAATTTCGCATAACCCACTAATTAATAACTGGTCGGACAATATTGTAAAAATCACAAAAGAAAACAACATATCAAAAGTATTATAGAAATGAAGTCACTAACATGGGAAAACATAGAACAAGTATATGATGAGTACCATGGGTGGTATCAAAATGAGAATGGTGGTGAAAAAGGTTTAAAACTTTTTACAAAACCAGATGTTATAAATAAACGCATCAGTCAATCGACTTTTGCGTTTTTATTTCTTTGGTACAATGTCGGAGAGACATTCTCAAAAGAATCACTTACCGAAAACTATAGAGTTTTAGTTGGAGATCAATATAAAGGGGATTTCCAAGCAGGTAGACACATCGGTAATGGTACTGGATATAATGTGAAAAATTATCACCACGGAATTAAAGGTTATTGTTTAATTGATAAAACATACACCACCCAAGAAAAAAGAGATGGTGAATTACTTACCGAGAATGTGTGGATTAGTATCAAAGAGGAATATGGTTATAAATGTGCTTGTTGTGGGTGTTTGGAAGGTGATGAGATGACAAGAGCCAATGGAATTTGTAAGTTAGAAAAAGGACACATGGATCCTGAATTACTACTAACAAATGATAACACAATTCCACAATGTCCATATTGTAATGGATCTTCTAAGGACAAAAGAAAGTTTAATAAAAAAGGGGAGACAATTGCAATAAAAGATAAAATCACAAAAAATTGGGTTTATTGTTAACCAACACCCAACTTTATTCGTATATTTGTAAAACAATTAAAAAACACATATGAATTACTTACTTTTCGTTTATTACGACAACACAGTAGAAAACTCAGAAGAGAAAACACAAGAAATCGGAACAAAACTTGCCGAAAATATGACTAGTGGTCAGGTCAAGTTTATGTACGGGGATAAACACGCAATTTTCCATTTTGCATACAAAGGTGAATTCCAAGATGTATCTGATGTTGTTTTCTTTATTTCTGAAGAGTTACCAGGTTTTGAATATCTGATTACAAAAAAAGGAAGAGACTACTCTTCAAACTTTGATGAAGACAACCTTAATCATTTAATGTCGTTAAAGAATACTACACCAAAGAAAAAACCATTACCTAAGTTAAGAACAAGAGATCTTAAAGGTGGTGAACACTTTATGGACCTTTCGGATATTATCAATAGTTTCAAAAGACCTGAAGTCTGTAATCTTACTCTCGATGAATTACTCGACAAGATTAGTAACGAAGGTATGGAATCATTGTCTGAATTGGAAAAACAAAAATTAGAAGAATACTCAAAATCACTTTAACAAACATATATGAAGGACAAAAACACAGGAGCACCAATTAATCAAGAAGAAATTTCTCACTACCTTAAAGACATTAGAAAAATTAAGGTAATGACCGCAGAAAGAGAGCGTGAGCTGGCTAAAAAAATGAAGTCAGAAGATACGCCGATGTCCGAAAGACGAAGAATCGAACAAGAACTTATCGAAGGAAATCTTCGTTTTGTTATCACGGTGGCAAAACAATATCAAAATCAAGGAATGGATCTTTCAGATTTAATTGCTGAAGGTAACTTGGGTTTGATGAAAGCAATCAAAAACTTTGATTGGAATAAAGATCTTCGTTTTATCAGTTATGCTGTATGGTGGATCAAACAATCCGTGATTCAATCATTAAATGATAATTCACGAACAATTCGTCTACCTGTTAATGTTGTCCAAGATCTACACAAGGCAAAAAAAGAGGTAGAACAAACAGGAAAAAAACTTGACGATAAGTTCACAAGCTTACCTTCAATCATAGACCTTGATATGAATATCAATGAAGATGGTGATACTCTATTGGACATGATTGAAAATAAAGACGCTGAGTTACCCGATGCGGTTTTTGACACCAAAGATATTCTAAAACAAAAGTTGTTTGGATTATTAGATGTCTTAGATGATCGTGAAAGAGTAATTGTTGGTGATTACTTTGGATTAACAGGTACACCACGAACATTAGAGGATATCGGTTCTGATTTTGGTCTTACAAAAGAGCGTGTTCGTCAGATCAAAGAAAAGGCACTTCGTAGACTTAGAAATGATTCTTCAGAATTATTCGATTATTTATAAAATGGGTTGAACCGAGATTACCCATACAACTCGGCAGAAGGTGCCTGAAGTCACCAAGGTGAAAATCCTCAATTCTATCTATACGGTAGGATGAAACTACACTCCCCCACCGGTACCAGTGGGGGTTTTATTTTTTTATGGGTTTATATTTTTAAGTTATTCATTTATTTTGATATTTATATATTAAAAATAAAATATGAACGAAAAATTTTTACCATACATGTTGTTATTATGTGCTTTGGGTCTGTCAGGAACGGCAGCCTACTATTCAGTTTACGGACTTTCTATAATATTTTCAGGAGTCGCGATACCTGTTATTATAATGGGTACTTTTTTAGAAATATCAAAAATGGCAATTGCGACTTACCTTCATGATAGTTGGAGTAAAATTTATGGGGTATTAAAGACATACTTAACATTAGCATTGGTTGTATTATCAATTCTAACATCAATCGGTATTTACGGGTTATTATCAACAGGATTCCAAAAAAGTATTGCGGGTCTTGAAATCAGTAATAAGAAAGTTGAAAATATTGAAGTTAAGAAAAAGAGATATGAAGAGACTAAAGGGGAATACCTTAAAGAAAAAAAATCAATCGATAAAGATATCACAAGTTTAAGAAATGCGTTGTCAACAAACACAACAACACAAACTATTGATAGACAATCAGGTCAAGTTATCACAAGAGCAAATGCTGGAAACAGAAAGGCGTTTGAACAACAATTGGCGGTTGCTCAAGAATCTAAAAATGAATTAACCAAAAAGATTGATGCAATAAATGATAGTATTACAAAACTTGATATTGAAGTTTTAGATCTTTCATCTCAAGAAATTGAATCAGGTGAGTTAGGTGCTATTAAATATTTAAGTGAGATTACTGGGTGGGACATTAAAAAAACTGCAAACTTTTTCATTCTAACTTTAATATTTGTATTTGATCCATTGGCAATTGCGTTGGTTATCACAACAAACAGAGCATTCCAAAACTATAGAAGAAAAAGAAAAGAAGAGGAAGAAGATAAAAATAAAAATGTTGATGAAGAAGAGGAAAATCCATTTTATGATGATATTGAAATTCCCGAAAGTTATTACCCAGTTCAAACTGAGAACGCTCACTTAATTGAAGCTGAAGAAGAAATAGTAGAAAGAATTAAAGTAGTTCCAATTGAAGTTATTAAAGAAGTACCTGTTGAGAAAATTGTTGAGGTAGAAAAAATCGTTGAGGTAGAAAAAATCATAGAGGTTCCTGTTGAGAAAATTGTTGAGGTTATCAAAGAAGTACCAATGGGTACTGAAGAACCACAAAAACGAGTATTAAGTTATAAAAAATAATTTATGGAGATTATTGATAAAATCTTTCAAACTGACCTAAACAAAGAAAAAGAAAAAAAACAAATTCTTTTAACACATTCTGGACGAAACATAATGGATTATATGATGTCCATTAAATATAGATTCAATGGGGTACCTAAAAAATTACCACACTATCTAATAGGACGAGACGGGAAAGTAGTCCAAGTTTTAGAGGACAAATACAACAGCAACTTCTCAAGTAATGATAGGGTAAATTCCAAGTCAATTGTGATTTGTTTGGAAAACTTGGGTTGGTTAGAAAAAGTACCTTTAAAATTACATCACATTAACTGGATTGGCAATATTTATAAGGGAGATGTTTTTGACAAAAAGTGGAGAGATTACTTTTTTTGGCAACCCTACACAGACATTCAGTTAGAAAAAACTGCTGAGTTATGTAAAAACTTGTGTAAAAAACATAAAATTGAGTTGAAATGCGTTGGACATAATACCAAAGTTAAAGGGATAGAATCCTTTTTGGGTATTCTAACAAAATCCAACTTTGATGATTTTGCTACGGATCTTAGTCCGGCATTTGATTTTGAAAAGTTTAACAAATTACTGAACGATGAATAATTACGACGAAATAAAATCACTTTTAAAAGCCTCAAGAAATGCTCTTGGAGGTAAACTTAATGAAAGTCAAAACAGAGATATCTTAAGAAAGTATAATCTTTTAACAGAACAACCTGTTGAAGAAGTAATAGATCAAGAGGCTGAAGAGAAAAAAGAATCGGAACCAAAGAAGAAAGATTCTGATGACATTGGAAAAGCAAGAGACAAACAAAAGGGATATAAAATCCAAGGTAATGTTTTAATTCTACACGGAGATAAAGAAGCGGACATCGAATTAACTACGGATGAAAAAAATGCATTTGTTGAAAGTATTGATGAGTTTAGAAATGAAGTTGCCGAACTTGTTGAGTTTGGTAAGATGAATGTTTTTAATGAAAATGTAGAATGGAATGGGAAGATATTAGAACTTAATTTAGAGTTCTTCTATACCATTAATGAACCACATGGTATCTATGTTAATGGTGATATGGTTAAGTTGGATCAAGAATATGTCGAAATGATTGGAAAGTTACAAACCAACTACGAAAAATTTAAAACTAAATGGAGTAAAATAGTGGCATCGAGACAAAAGTCATGAAAGAATTTTTAACATATAACTGGAAGACAATTACCCTAACTATCCTTGGGGTAATTTTTGTTTATTTACTAGTTAGAGTTTTTACTCCGGTAAAAGATATGAGCGAACTTAACAAGTATAAATTAGAACAAATTGACACTCGTACTGAAGAGATTAAAAAGTTACAAAAAGATCTTAGAGATTCTATAAATTTATATCAAATAAAAGTTAACGAAATCGATAAGAAAATTTCAAAAATTAAAATTGAGAGAACTGAAATAAATAGATATTATACTATTAAAGAACAACAAATTAAAGATGCAGACAAGAAACAAATTGATAGTCTGTTTAGAAAAAGATATAACTTTTAATATGAAAAAATTATACATAATTATTCTATTTGTTTTTATCTGTGTAAATGGATTTGCACAAACAACAAAACCATTCCAATTAGATACCAACGACATGTGTATACCATATCCTGTTGCAAAACAAATCTTAATAGATCTTAATGATTATGATAGATTAAAAGAAGTTGTTGTGACTTATAAGAATGAAATATATGAATTAAATAATAAAGTTTTGTTTTTAAAGAAAGAAAATGATGGATGGTTAGAAGATAACAAATTAAATAAAGAAATCATTTTAGAAAAAAATAAAACCATTGAAATTTACAAGTCAGAAAATGACGATCTAAAAAAAGAAAATAAGAGATTAAAAACTAAAAACGGGTTATATAACATTATATCGGCATTGATAATTGTCCCATTAACTTACATAGCATTAACTAAATAATGGCACTAACGGCATCAGATAAAAAAGAAATAGAAGTATCTGATTTAAATTTGGATGAAATTCTACTTTTACAGGACGGACATTGTTTTAGAGATGGAATTCTAAATTTATGTAAAAATCAGGGTGTAGCGCCAGCAAATAATTTTCAAATACAAAGTGGAAGTTTCGAAACATTAATAAAATTAGCAGATGAAGGTCTAGGTTTAACACTACTTCCCTATTTACATACTTTGGATTTAAAAGAAAATGACAAACTAAAATTGAAACATTTTAAAGATCCAAAACCAACTGACCGCAAAATCAAAGCCAAATTTTTTGAGTCAGACGACACTGAAGTCTCTGAGCAAATAATGTGTTTCTCCACGGGAGACAACCCAGCCAACCTGGTCATCCTCATGGAAAGGATTGTCGGATTAGGGGATTTGTATGACATGTGGGAAGAAGGAAATTCGCGAAAACTTTCGCAATCAATGCATCGTGCACTTACCGGTCAGGTTAAGAAGGATTGGAGTAAAGTCATTATCGACGTAGATTGGAATGACATCGACAAGTTGGGATTCATCCAATTACTGCAAAAGCTCGCGACGAAAACATTCGGAACGAAGGCTTACAAAAAGCAGATTCAGATAATGGAAGAGGGGAAAATAAAAATCCCTGCCAATTCGAGCCTTCGAAGCGGCGCTCAACGATTTTTCCAAATGAATACGATGTTGCCTTACCTCGGAGAATATGCCCGCGAATTAACGATCGAAGAATTAAACAAAGTCATCACGAAAAGCCTCCCACCCAAAGCTTACGGCAAATATTGCGGAGATGGCGGTGATGACATGGACGATGAGGACGAAATCTTAGATTTGTTGTCCAGTATCGACACGAAGCTTGACCTGAAAGCCGAGGTCGCGTTCCTCAAAAGAAAAGAGAACAACGCGAAGAATATTAATAATTCGAACGGCAAATCTTCGGATAAAAATAAGGGTAAGCAGAACAATGGGGGAGAGAACGGAAAGTCAAAGGACGATAAGCCGAAACCCTGTTATAAACACGACGGCGAGCACGACTATCGTGATTGCCCGGACAATAAAAATCGGAGACCCCAACCTCAAAGCGAAAGCAAAAAGGAAAAGGAAAAGAACCAAAAAAAGAGGCCAAGAAGGAGGCCACTAAAACGGCTAAGGAAAAGAGAGCTGAGAAGAGAGATAAGAAGCCGAAGTACGATTAAAGTATTAAGATAAAAAGGGAGCGCGATGCGCTCCCTTTTTCATGGTATAGATTCAAGGGAACAATAATTAAAATAAAGTCACTCTTTTTGCGTTCAAATGTGGTAGTTGTTTTTTAGTACAAAATAATGTTCTTAAAATCCTGTCCATTATGAAAAGTCATTTTTTTTGGGTGATCCTCACCC
>ENA-ORFA01001027-ORFA01001027.1-marine-metagenome-genome-assembly--contig:-NODE-1027-length-11327-cov-2.749778_pt1 | contig 11327 bp, 12 predicted proteins | sample MGYA00248621_ERZ508587 | MGnify/ENA primary metagenome ERZ508587 (study PRJEB26250, sample SAMN06266239) | marine metagenome | isolation source: Columbia River Estuary | place: USA:Columbia River... | reverse complement strand
AGGCACTTTTCCCCAGACTGGCCCATATTCGTATGGGTTTAGTTCTTGACTGCTTTCACCAAAAACTCAGGAGATTCGACCGTTGCCGACGTCTCTTCGTAATGACCTGGTTCAACTGACGAGATCGAAATCACCGAAAAACCGCGGTGAGACAACAGCAGTCGTAATTCGCGTGGCGTGTAACAACCAGTCCACAGGTCCACCTGTTGAGTCTCCCCTGCGCTATTGCGAATCTCCGTGACTTCATGAGACACTCCACTCAAGGCATCAAAAGTGGCATCTACATGGTATTTCACTGCGAAATATCCGTTAAACGCTGACAACGCGAGCTGACCACCAGACCTCAAGCAATCGGCCAGACCCTTCACAACGGTTTCGTCATCGCCCTGTGCCGTCATGAGACCAAAGGCTCCCTGGCACAGGCAAATGACGGCATCAAAGTTACGCAGGTGGGTCGCCTCACTCAGCAAACGAGCGTCTAGACGCTCAAAAGTTGATCCGGCCACCGCATCTTCGTTGGCGATCTCGATGAACTCATGGCTGATGTCGATCCCGTGAACAACCACTCCGCGACGGGCTAGTTCGTGGGCATGACGACCTGGACCACACCCGACATCAAGCACCCGCTGTCCCGGCCGCAAGTTCAGATGACTCATCAGGAAGTCAATCTCTTGAACAGTCCCCTTCGTAAATGAGTACCTCAAATACGCCCGACCCATATGACTCGCCATGGGTTCAAACCAATGATCAGTCATCAAAGTCCACCGAAAAGTCCACCAGGAATTACGACTTGGCCTCGGCCCAGGTTGCTCCCCAGGCCGAATTGACAGCGAGAGGAACATCAAGTGCGGTCGCATTCTGCATGATCTCGAGCACCAACTTCTCCACTTTGTCTTTTTCAACGTGGGGTACTTCAACAATCACTTCGTCGTGAACTTGAAGCACCAAACGGCTGGCGAGATTCGCTTCAGTTAACGCTGCATCAATCCGGATCAGAGCAATCTTGAAAATGTCGGCAGCCAAACCTTGAATTGCGGCGTTCATCGCTTGGCGTTCACCAGCCTGCCTGATTCGGAAATTTGCATTTTCGAGTTCAGGAATTCGTCGACGTCGTCCGAAAAGAGTTTCGGTGTAGCCCCTTGTTTTAGCTTCTGCCACAGTGCGATCCATGTACGCCTGAACATTTGGGAATGCAGCAAAGTAAGCATCCAAAATTCCAGCTGCTTCATCAGTTCTGATTCCGAGACGTTGACCGAGGCCAAATGCTTCCATCCCGTACGCAAGACCGTAGGAGACCATTTTGGCTTTAGAACGTTGTTCATAAGTGACATCACTCTGCAGAACCCCGAATACCCGAGCTGCAGTGGCGCTATGAACGTCTTGGTCACTCGTGAAAGCTTCAATCAAACCGGGATCGTTGGCCAAGTGGGCGATACAACGCAGTTCAATCTGGTTGTAGTCGGCCACCATCAATTCGCAACCTTTTGACGCAACGAAAGCTGTGCGAAAGACTCGACCTTCTTCAGTTCGAGTCGGAATATTATGCAAGTTCGGTTGATCGCTGGATAGTCGCCCCGTACGAGCGACTGTTTGATTAAACGTGGCATGAATTCGTCCGTCGGCTGCGACTTCGGCGAGCAATCCCTCGCCGTAAGTTCCGCGAAGTTTTTCAATTTCGCGATAACGCATTAATGGGTCAATGAATTCGGGCCATTCATCGCGCAACTTTTCCAAAGTTGCCGCATCTGTTGAGTAACCAGTTTTTGTTTTCTTAGGAGGGTTGAGTCCTCGTTCTTCAAAGAGAATCTTGCCCAACTGCGCCGTCGAATTTGGATTAAACGGATATCCCGCAAAACTTTGAATCTGATCAGATAACTCGCGAGCTTCAGCTGTGAGACGTGCGGCAATTGATTTCAACTGATCGCGATCAACAGCGATTCCCAAAAATTCCATACGGGCCAAAACCCGAACAAGAGGATTCTCCATGTCGTCGTACAAAACTCGCATGCCTTGAGCGTCGAGAGCCTTAAGTAACTCTTCACTTACATGGTGAGTAGCAAGCGCGTCACGGCCGGCGCGTTGAGCGTCATCAACGCCAGTTGCATCTAAATCCAGTTGACCTGAACTCGCAGCATCATCATCGGGATAACGGACCCCTGAATACTTAATCACCAAATCAGCAAGCGAGTATTTCGTCTGGGCCGGATCAATGAGGTAAGCGGCAATCGCTGTGTCGAGAACTAGGCCCTGAAGATCAATGCCCAAGAGCAACAAACTGCGCATGATCGGTTTGGCATCGTGGGCACGAAAGGCGCATGGTTGTAGGGCTGTTTGAACAGTTGAGTCGTGCAACAACGCTGCTGGAATCCACATTGTTGACGACTGTTCAACGTCATCAGAAATGCCAAGTCCGACTAAGTCGGATCGCCCAGGCTCTCCAGACCACTGAGCGGCGATATTGAAAAGTCGATCCGTCTTTAACAGCGCGACAACTTCATCAGCAGTACGTGCGGTTGTCACTTCAGCATGAAGTACCTGAGTCTCAACAACTTCTGTCACAGCTACAAACGTGTCGATTGCGGCACTGTGACCCAACAACTGTAAGACATCGCGAAATCGATTGTGCATTGATTTGAATTCAAGAAAATCAAAGAGTCGCGCGACTTCGGGCGCATTAGGAGTAACCGCAAGATTGGTGAGATCAACCTCAATAGGTGCGTCATGACGAAGAGTCATTAGGTCTTCGTTCTTGCGAGCCAGTTGTTCGTTTTCTATCAGAGAAGCCTTCAATTTTGGAGTCTGTTCGTGGGCGTGAGCGAAGATTCCATCCAGCCCGCCATACGTTGCGATCAGTTTTGCCGCAGTCTTTTCACCGACTCCAGGCACACCAGGCAAGTTGTCACTTGGATCACCACGTAACGCGGCGTAAGCAATGTATTGCTTAGGAGTGACACCAGTTCTCTCAAAAATGCCTGCCTCGTCGTACAGTGCGTAATCAGAGACTCCACGTTTGTTGTAGAGCACGCGCACATGAGGATCGCGGACGAGTTGGTAACTATCGCGATCTCCAGTGACGATGATGACCTTGTAACCGACATCAACTGCCTGATCGGCCACGGTGGCGATCACGTCGTCGGCTTCAAAGCCTGACAGTTCACAAATCGAGACGCCCATCGCAGTGAGCAGTTCTTTCACGATTCCCATCTGCTGGCGCAAGATGTCTGGGCTGGCTTCACGCTGGGCTTTGTATGTCGGCTCGGCGATATGACGAAATGTGGGTTCGGGTCGATCAAAAGCAACAATGATTCCGCTCGGACGGTGATCCTTCAACAGTGTCAGCAACATTGACGTCATGCCATAAACGGCATTAGTCACCTGCCCGCTCGCCGTCACCATGTCGGTGGGTATGCCGTAGAAAGCTCGATACGTCAGCGAGTTGCCGTCAAGAACGAGCACTGTCTTGTCAGCGTCACTCAAGGCTGTAGGTCTCCCGACAAAATCTTCTCCGCGACATCTCTCATTCGCGAACGATCCTTCATGGCGGTGCGTTGAATGAACGAAAAAGCCTCTTGCTCTTTCATATTGAATTCATCAATCAAGCGACCTTTGGCCTTATCAATAATTTTGCGAGCTTCTAGCTGCTCTCCGAGAACTTCCATTTGACCAGTCAGTGCTTGCAACTCGCGAAACCGACCAATGGCAACTTCAATCGCGGGAATCAAATCACTCTTTTGGAATGGCTTGACAAGGTAAGCCAAAGCTCCGGCGTCGCGGGCTTGCTCAATAATCTCTCGCTGGCTGAAAGCTGTCAGTACGAGAACACCACAAATCTTTTCATCGCCAACCATGCGGGCGACTTCGAGTCCGTCCATACCAGGCATCTTCACATCGAGGATGGCAAGATCGGGTTTCAATTCTCTGATGAGTTCGAGAGCTACATCACCCCGACCGGCTTCTCCGATGACTTCGTAGCCTTCTTCTTCGAGGGTTTCACGAAGGTCAAGACGAATAATGGCTTCGTCTTCAGCAATCACCACTCGAATACTCATGCTTGCATTTAAGCACTTTCTGACACCCGATACCTCAATGGATCAAGTGTCACTCACGACAGGTTCATCTTGTCCAAAAGCTCATCTTGTTTGGCTTCAAGTTCAAGAATTGAACTATGGACCTGCGTCCTGTGACGCCGCATCGCTTCGGCGTGCAACCGAGCCTCTCGGTACTCAACCCCGGCACCCGAAGTCTCTGACACAAGCGATCGCAATTCTTTGTCCTCTGCATCGTCATTCAGATGCTCCAACTGCTCATCGACGACTGCAAGTTCTTCGCGGAGACGACGTAAGCGAACCCCTGTTTCACGAAGTCGGCGTTCAATCATTCGATGACCCACGATGGAAGCCTACCCAAAGCCAAAAATCTTCTGAAAAACAAACTGGTGGCGCTAACGGCCACATTGTGCCCACTAACGCCACCAGGAATGTCGTGCCCCGGGTGGGATTTGAACCCACACCGTACGGAGTTTGAGACCGCTGCCTCTGCCGTTGGGCTACCGGGGCGACCCAAATATGTTAGCCCCGATCACCGAAAAGGACTCACTTTGGTTGGCTAGTCCTCTCGTCGTTACTCGGCGGTAGCCCGTTTTGGGTCTCACCAGCGTCTAACTTCTAATCGTGTTGGCATTTACTTTTCCCGGTCAGGGATCTCAACGTCCAGGCATGGGGCGCCCTTGGACCGAACACGAATCATGGGAACTCGTCGAAGAAGCTTCTGATGTTTCGGGTCGAGATGTCGGTCGCCTGCTGCTCGATGCCGATGCCGATGAGCTGAAAGACACTCGCAACGCACAACTCACGACATTTGTCTCGAGTCTGATGGTTCTCGACGCGGTCGAACGTCTCGGTGTCGAACCAAGTTTTTGCGCGGGCCACAGCCTTGGCGAGTACACCGCCCTGACAGCAACCGGAGCTCTCGGTTTCGATGACGGTGTCCGACTTGTTGTTGAGCGGGCTGAGGCAATGCATGAAGCGGGACAAAATAATCCCGGGACCATGTCGGCGATTTTGGGACTCGATGACGAACTCGTTGAAGTGGCGTGCCGCCGAGCCGACAGCGATGTTTGGGTGGCCAACTTCAATGCTCCGGGCCAAATTGTGATCGCTGGTTCAGCCGAAGGTGTTGCCAAGGCCGTTGTCATCGCTAAAGAACTCGGAGCGAAGAAAGCAATGGCATTACCAGTCTCCGGCGCGTTTCATACTCCATTCATGATTCCCGCACGCGATCGCTTGCGTGAAGCAATCGCTTCAGCGAATCCTCGAGACACTGAAGTTCCAGTGATTAGCAATGTTGACGCAATTGCTCACAACTATGGAAACGAATGGGCCAGTCTTTTGTCGGCTCAATTGTCAAGTCCAGTTCGTTGGAAACAGTGCCTGTTAACACTGAACGATCTTGGCGTCACTGGTTTTGCCGAACTCGGTCCAGGCGGAGTTTTAACAGGGATGGCCAAACGAACCTTAGAAGGTTCTCGCACTATCTCAGTTTCTACTCCCGACGAACTCGACAAGTTCATCGAATGGGTGAACAACGCAGCACCTACGGGCATTCAACAGCACGAAGGAGAGCACCTCTTTGCAGTCGAACGACTCGTCGTCAGTAGTGCTTCAGGAGTCTTTACTCCTCTCACATCTTTTCAACCAGGAGATCGAATCGCCATTGGCCAGACCTTGGGAATGATCGGCGAAACTCCGGTGGTGTCTGTTTTTGAAGGAATCCTGCAATCATTCATCGCTGTCGATGGTGAACGCGTCACTCTTCGCCAACCAATTGCTTGGCTGAGGACGATTTAAAGTGCCTGCTACTCCTCTCGGAATCCGTGGCGCGGTGATCACCGGTTGGGCCAGTGCTTTACCACCAAAGATCGTTACCAATGATGATCTCAGCAAGACTCTCGAAACTTCCGATGAGTGGATTCGTGAACGTAGTGGTATCGGCGAACGCCACATCGGTGGAACTACCGCTGAACTGAGTATTCAGTCGGCATCTGCAGCGATGAAGATGGCCGGAGTTGATCCACTAGCGATTGACGCATTGGTCCTCTCGACAACGACCCCCGATCGCTGCGTGCCCGCTACTTCATCGACAGTGCAGCATGCTCTAGGTCTGAAATGCGGAGCTTTCGATGTCAATGCTGCTTGCAGCGGATTCGTCTACGCGCTCACCGTCGCCCATGGTCTTATCGCAATGGGTGCAGAGAAAGTTTTGGTGATCGGGACCGACACATTGTCGCGAATCACCGATTGGACTGACCGCAACACTGCGGTGTTGTTCGCCGACGGATCTGGTGCGGTGGTACTTGAAGCAGTGGATGGTCCTGGGCAGATGCTGTCTTGGGATATTGACGCCGATGGTTCGGCAGAAGACGCGTTGTACGCCGAACTAGGTGGCTTTATCAAGATGGAAGGTAAAGAAGTTTTCCGTCGCGCTGTGCGCATCATGGTTGATAGCGCTCAAAAATCACTCGCTGCAGCCGGTCTCACGTCAGCAGATATTGACGTTGTTATTCCTCATCAAGCCAACATTCGTATCATCCAAGCCGCTTGTGACCGGCTTGATATCCCCATCGAAAAGGCCGCCACGGTCCTCCACTTCACCGGCAATACATCATCGGCATCGATTCCGTTGGCTCTTGTTCATGCTGCCGATACGGGAATGCTGAAAAAGGGCGACACAGTTTTACTCGTTGGCTTCGGAGCAGGAATGACTGCTGCGAGCGCAATCATTAAATGGGAAGGACGATGATGTCTGAAGCAACTGGGCGTGTTGTTCTGATCACTGGTGGCTCACGAGGAATTGGTTTAGCTACGGCACAACGATTTGCGGCATTGGGCGACCGTGTGGCGGTTACTTATAACTCGAGTCCCCCTCCTGAAGGATTCTTCGCTGTCAAGTGCGATGTCACAAGTAGTGCCGATGTTGACGACGCATTTAAAGCTGTTGAACAACATTTCGGACCAGTCGAAATACTCGTGTCAAACGCTGGGATGACTAAGGACATGCTGTTGCTTCGTATGTCCGAAGATGATTTCACCGAAGTCATTGACGCAAATCTCACTGCGGCGTATCGAGTTGCAAAACGTGCAGCGCAAGGAATGTTGAAAGCCCGCAAGGGTCGCATCATCTTCGTCAGCAGTGTTGTCGGATTATTAGGATCGGCAGGACAGGCGAATTATTCGGCTTCAAAATCAGGACTTGTTGGTCTTGCCCGATCAATCGCTCGAGAACTAGGGAGTCGTTCAATCACCGCAAATGTTGTCGCCCCTGGTCCTGTCGCCACCGACATGTTGGCCGCGTTATCAGAGGATCGACGAGAAGCGTTGACTGCCGCATTGCCTTTGGGTCGCCTCGCCAGCCCCGACGAAATTGCCGGAACGATCACATTTTTGGCGTCAGCCGATGCAGCGTTCATTACAGGAGCGATCATCCCAGTCGATGGTGGATTGGGCATGGGTCACTAAGCCCCGAAAATCCCCATTTTGAACGTCCCAGCGTTTACAGTAAGAACCGTTGCCAGCAATTGGCCGTCATAGGAGAACCACAATGAATGAAGAACTTTTCGCCCGTTTCCGTAAGTGCGCAGTTGATGTATTAAGCGTTGACGCCGACAAGGTCACCCTTGAAGCCTCTTTCGGCGACGACCTTGACGCTGACAGCCTTGATCTCGTTGAACTCGTGATGGCCCTCGAAGAAGAGTTCAATGTTGAAGTTCCTGAAGATGAAATTGAAGGTGTGAAAACCGTTGGACAGGCTTACAACCTGATTGTTGGAAAGCTCTCCTGATGATTGGACGCCGAGTTGCCATCACCGGACTCGGCGTTGTCGCCCCGTGTGGCATTGGTCAAGAAAGTTTTTGGTCGGGGCTGCTCGGTCCCGGAATCACTAGCGGCAAATGGGTAACGATTCCTGAATGGGATCCATTGCCCTGGTTCGACGGCAATGCCAAAGAAGCGCGTCGAGCCGATCGTGTTGAACAGTTCGCGATTGCTGCCGCGGCCGAAGCGATGGCCCAAGCTGGTGATATCGGTGTTGATCCGACGCGATTCGGAGTCATCATTGGCACCGGTATCGGCGGCCTCGGCACTCTCGAAGAACAGATTCAGATCCGCCTCGAGAAAGGTGAACGTCGAGTTTCGCCTTTCTTAGTTCCGATGATGATGGCCAATGCTTCGGGTGCCGCAATATCTATGAAGTACGGACTGCAAGGTCCGAATGAAACTGTCTGCACTGCTTGCGCGGCTTCAACCCATGCTTTGGGTTACGCAGCACGACTCATCGCGATGGGTCGTTGTGATGCGATCGTGAGTGGTGGCTCAGAAGCTGCTGCTACCCCATCTTCGTTGGCCGGATTCAACAACATGACTGCACTGTCGTCGACTGGCCAGAGCCGACCATTCGATCGTGAACGCGACGGCTTTGTGATGGGCGAAGGTGCCGGAATCTTTGTTCTGGAAGCATGGGATCATGCAGTCGCTCGCGGCGCGAACATTTTGGGCGAAATACTCGGTTCAGCAAGCAATGCCGATGCCCACCACATCACAGCACCATCACCGGGTGGAAAGGGCGCGATCAACTGCATGCGACTTGCTCTCGATGAAGCTGGTCTCAACCACGATGCGATCGCCTATATCAATGCCCACGGCACGTCGACTCCGCTTAATGATGCGGCCGAAGCCGCAGCTATGTCGACGGTATTCCCGAACCGTCCGCCCGTCACAAGTATCAAGGGAGTGACCGGCCACGCACTTGGTGCCGCAGGTGCTCTCGAGGCGGCCTCTGTCTTGTTGTCATTCCAACACAAATTGATTCCAGCAACCGCTGGGACGGTTCACCTCGATGAAGGCGTGTCTATCGATCTCGTCATGGGTTCGGCTCGCGAGTGGAAGCCTGGACCAACGATCTCCAACAACTTCGGTTTTGGGGGCCACAATGGTTCGGTGATTTTGGCTCCGGCCTGAGGTCGAACAAGAAATTGTCCCGCCCCTAGGCGTCGACCAAAACAAACATCAAGTCGCACTCACACGCCGTCTCTCCGTTGAGTAATGCTTTGCCCGAACCTTTGCCAGCGCGAGCCGACATCCTTCCTAGTTGCACGACTAGCTCCAAGGTGTCGCCAGGCTGCACCTGTTTGCGAAACCTGGCTCCATCAAGGCCACCAAAAAGCGGAATTTTCCCGGCGTGCATTCCACCGACCAAAACAGCGATCGCACCCATTTGAGCGATCGCCTCACACATCAACACCCCTGGCAAAGTTGGCCGACCTGGAAAGTGCCCTGAGAAAAACCATTCATCTCCGGTGAGTCGCCAAATACCTGATGCTGAAACACCTGGCTCGACCGCAGTGATTTCGTCCACAAATAGAAAAGGAGCTCGATGGGGCAACACATCAGCTGGACGGGGTAGAGAACTCATTGCGCCACCTTAGAAGGCGGCACCAACGACGACGTTGATTTCGGGAATCCGATTTGTAGTCGCTTCATCACTTTAAGTGGTATTTAACGTGAATAGTCCAAATGACCTATCGGTAAATCTCACTCACCGTGATTTGATGAACTCTGTCCCTTGACAGAAAGGTAGATCATGTCCGGTCGCCCCATCCGCCGTCCTTGCTGAAATCAGCACATCAAACAATTCAGACTTGACGCCTTCGCGGAGTCTGAGCAAATCCCAATCCCCGACCTCGCGCGTGAGCGTGATAGTGATCGGGGATATTTCGCATGTTGTCATCGATGTACGGCTCGTAGTCGAACTCTGACGTTGCGACACTCAACAGGCGTTGATGCAATCTCGCCTTCACCTCGTCGTCTGGTGACGGGTCGTGCATTTTCCACACGATCATCGGCACGCAGCACGCCTCACATTCGGCGACCCAACATTCTTCATCTTCGTAGTACCACTCTGTGAAACGAGCAGCTTCACACAATTCGCATTTCTGTATTGGATCCATTGTCACCATTGTGACACGCCGTCTCCACGTCTGCGAGAACGACTGAAGGCGGACCCGGAGGCCCGCCTTCAGCAACGAACAACTATGTAAAGCTAAAACTCAGAGAGCTGAAGGATCTACGTCTGGTGGCAAGATCACTGCATCGATGACGTGAATGACGCCATTGCTAGCAATGATGTCAGTTGCCGTAACAGTTGCACCGTTGACCTTCACACCCATGTCGGTGGTGATGGTGATGTTCTGACCTTCAACTGTCGGCACATCGCCTGCAGTGACATCAGCGGCCAAGACTGTTCCAGAAACTACGTGGTAGGTCAAGATCTTCACGAGAAGATCTTTGTTCTCTGGCAACAAAAGCTTGTCGACAAGACCGGCTGGCAATGCTGCGAAAGCATCATTGGTCGGTGCGAACACTGTGAACGGGCCTTCACCCTGAAGGGTTTCAACAAGACCGGCTGCTGCGACTGCGGCGACGAGTGTCGAGAAATCTTCGTTACCGCTGGCGATAGCAACAATGTCAGTTGCCTCTTCAGCTGGTGCTTCGGTGGTGGTCTCTTCAGTTGACGCTGCTTCGGTTGAGGGAGTGACGTCTGAGTCATCTCCGCCACACGAAACCAACAGGCCAACAATTGCTAGAGGGGCTAATAATTTACGCATAACTCTCCTTGATGTAGTGGGTTCAAGAAGTATGGTCTAAATTTCTGGGTGAAGTTGGCATTTAACACTAATTTGATCAATTTTTGACAGAAGTCACACAGACGCAGAATCGATCGCTTCACGAACCTCGGCCACATAGGCACCTACGGCATCCGGGCCACCTTCCATCAGGCGACGAACTACCGATGCCCCTTGCACGATTCCGTCAGCAACCTTGCACGCTTCGACCGCTTGAGCGCTATTCGACACGCCGACCCCAATGATGACTGGCACATCGGTGATCTTTTTCAGACGCCCAGCAAGCTGGCTCGCGGTTGCGGCGAGTTCGGTTCGTTCACCGGTGACACCAAGAAGTCCAACTGAATACACAAAACCGCGGGCTCGAGCACACACCCTAGGAAGTCTTTCATCGGGAGCAGTAGGAGCGGCCAACATGATCGTTGACAAGCCCACAGCGTCAGCAGCTGCACACCATGGACCTGATTCTTCTAACGGAAGATCGGGAATAATCGCACCAACGATTCCGGCTTGAAACAACTGTGACGCGAATCTTTCATGACCAGCGTGATGCACCGTGTTGTAGTAACACATCACAACGAGTGGTACATCAACGTCAAGCGTACGAACACCTTCAAGAATTGAAATGGGTGTCGCACCGTCATCAAGCGCT
>ENA-ORFA01001026-ORFA01001026.1-marine-metagenome-genome-assembly--contig:-NODE-1026-length-11338-cov-4.494450_pt1 | contig 11338 bp, 3 predicted proteins | sample MGYA00248621_ERZ508587 | MGnify/ENA primary metagenome ERZ508587 (study PRJEB26250, sample SAMN06266239) | marine metagenome | isolation source: Columbia River Estuary | place: USA:Columbia River Estuary... | reverse complement strand
GGGTAACTTGGCCTTGTTTCCACCCTATATGCATCTCTCAGAAGGCAAGGTAGGGGGGGGGAAAAGGGTTTGAATGTTTTAACAGCTTGCACGTTTTGAACAAATTTTCAAAACATATTCAAGATATTAGACTTGGTATAGTGGAGAGGGGGGTAGGGGTTAAACTAGAAAACCCAATGCTAAGCAGGGATTTTGAAATTCTACCCCTAACATTCAGGTTGCCCCTTTTTAACCCCTTTGTAGGGTAGGGTGAGTCATAACCCTTCTTATGAACCTTGGATGTATCTTTCAGAATTTGGATAAAGTATATACTGAATGTAAATTTGGGAAAAAGATAAACACTCTTTAAAGTACAAAACTGAAGATCCAAATTCTAAAATACCACTCAGGACCTGTTTTAGGAAGCTTCGTTAGTGTTTCTAAAAGAGTGTATTTAATTTTACTCTTAATTAGATATCCCCCTAGAGCTTCCCTCAATTAAACGCATTTTTGCTATTTTTTTTAAAAGATGCATTTAACTGATTTAACAGAAGTATTTATGTAAATTAATGAATTTAGGTATTAATTTACACTAGAATTAAATTCAGAAACTTGGTATCATTCTTAGCAACTATAGAATGAATTCTCAACAGTCTGAAAAAGGGGGGAAGGGGGGGGTTGGAATTTGAATTCAAAACTCCTAACCGGAGCTTTGTTCTAATATTTTGATAGCTTGCACATTCTGAGCTACTTTTCAAAACATATTCAAGCTTTCAAACTTAGTATGGAAAAGGGGGGGTGAAGGGGCCTGTAATGGGTTCAAGCCAACACCCTTGATATTTATGTTTTTCTTTCTTAAAAGTTATGTTGATTTAGGGGTGTGTTGCATCTGAACTGCAATGGACCCTCTAAATGCATTATCCCCCTAATTTTTAAACAGAAAAACACATAAATGTAAAATGTAATTTAAATTTTAACTTAATTTAAATCTGAAATATGTATTTGCAGACACGTATATGTAATACCCGTAATCTGTAAACACATTTAACAAACATATATGTAATAAACACGATTAATTAAATGTATATTTATTTATATGAATGTTTAGCATAGGTTCGTATTTTACGCCCAACGCATAAATTGCAATGCATAAATTAAGGATTTTAGTTTATTTTTAAAACCCATAATTGTAACACAAAACTTGGATTAAATGAAAACCCAAATCAAATGCAATTTAAAAATGCATTGGTCAACACCACTGCGCCATAAATAGTTTGTCGTATTTTAACTATAAATGTTCATAGAACCATTAAGAGGATTCAACTGACGATTCAGTTTAAACCCAATTGGTTCTATGTTGTGATATTACAACCTAATAAATGATGATAATGAGATTTATAGATATATATATTTCATGTGCATTCTAAATATATATATTGTTACAAACTAAGTACATTCAATTGTCATCATATTCATGTGATTATTGATCATGATCTTTATGTATGTATTTAAGATCATGATCAGGATCCCTTGGGACCTTCTTATCAATATTATGAAGCTTGTAATGCATTACCAAGATATTGTTCAGGCTTTGGATCAGCTTATCTTCTTCAGTGTCCCATGGGCAGTATCTAGAAGGATCTCAGATAGCAGGATTGGGAACTGGTGCTTCATCACAATCCTCAGGAGGCTGGGGCTACTTTCATCCTCGGAGGTTGTGGCTATCTTCATCCTCGGAGGCTGGAGCAGTTACTATAGGTGCTGAGCAACTCTCCAAGGGTGTAATATCTGTAGGATCGATCTACTCTCCTTCATCCTCGTGTCGGTCCTCTATATCTTCCAGGTGGGCTGGTATCTCGCTCATCTTCTTTGGATCTCTCTGTATCTATGAATATTCTGTACGCGGTATGTTGTACAGGCCCAAGAGCGGCTATATGTAGGAGACTTGTGTCTACTACGGCGGCTCTGGGTGTACTGACTATGGATCTGAACTCTCTGTGTATTGAAGGGACTGTTCTCGTTTATTTGAATCAGTCCTAAATACAACAAAATCCCCCTGATGTATGAATGGTTAAATTAGTTGAACCATCATCATCATTAGAGGGTTCGGATCTTAGTGTATCTCCTCTAATTCAATTCCTGGAGGATGCATAGTAGGAAGGTTTACCTCGGGCTCCTGGAGGTTATGAATGAGGTTGTTCCTGAACTCAGTCATTAGGAACATGTTGAGTTTGACTGCCGTGATCCAGTCAACTCCTCTTCTACGAGTCATGACTATACCCATGGTCACGTAGGTGAGTTTCCCAATCAGGTAGATTACTACAACACAACTGGCGTACCGTCCCCATGCGTCGATAGTATCTAACAAGTAAGATTTCCAATCGAGCATTCTGAGGGTATTTTGAGCCAAGTTGTTAAAATCAAACCCTAGGGTTCCAGTGGGTTGGTATTCGCCACAGGTTCCCGGATTTGCACAATATTGAGCTGTTAATGCATAAGTAATGGCTTTACTGCTCCTTTTGGCATGGAAGAGCTCCATATAAGCTTGCATCTCTTTGTGAGTGTATAGCAGACTATCTGTCTCTTCCACATGCTCTAATTCATCCACATGATATCCCAGTTGTTCAGGTTTTGACAACTGGAGGGATATGGGTTGGACAGATGGAGCAGCTTGGGCTAGTACTCCATTGGTAGCTTCAAATATAGGTGGGAACACTTCATCACAATCCAATAAATCTAAGATTGGTTTCCTTGTGATAAGTTTGGCGGTGTCTAAGTACACTGGTTCCTCACCTAAGTACACAGGCAAGTATTCCTTAGAACACTTGTCATGTCTTTGGTACCCAGGACTGGAGGTTACTTCCACTGTCCTGCATTGCATTTCTTGGATTATATCCCCACGATCCCTGATTAAAGCATTGGGATGGAGTGGACTCCGCTCCATCTGGTGGAGGGAGTTTGCTCCTATCATACATAGATGCTGTTGCACCTCATGTACTGTTGCTTGGAGCATGACCTCCATTTGATAATGGAGGTATTCCTCGCTCATTCTCAGCTCTAAATCTAGATTAATGCTGTCTGGGTGTGTTGACACATCTTTAAATTTAAGAGCTGTTTCTTGAGATTCTAGGACAATCATTAACTCTGGGTAATCAGTGGTGAAGTATGTAATGTCACACTCTTCACTCTTTTGCTTATCTAACTGTCGAATGATGATCCGATGATCATCATTGACTAAGTAAAGCTCGGTATTACCTTTGTGGTTTAACCGGATTTCATTGACAGTCATACTTTGTATTTTGGCTAACTGACAATGATCGGGTTTCTCCAGTATTAAATAAGTATCTATCCCCATGGAGCATTTCATATATTCAATGCAACGTTGCTCTAACTCTACGTTGTTTTGAATATCTATGACTCTGCCTGGGGAGATTTCAACGTCAATTTCTGACATTGATATTGTTACGGATCTTAATTCTAACATTCGTTCATGTTGTTCACCGTTAATGGTTATTTTAGCACCTTCACAGTGAACATTGAACTCGTCAGAATAGATCCTTCCATGGTTAACTTCTGGGAATTGGATTTGTTGATTTAATCCAATCCTCATAGTTTTCCCGTCTATTATATATGCCTTACGCGCGTACATATCGCTGCATTCATTTTCAGGCATTGACTCCGGCACCATAATGGAGGGAGGGCCCATGAATTTTTGATGGCTGTACGTGCCACAATAAAGTAAAAATTTGGATACTCGTTTAGAACATTTAATTCCTTTAACATTCTGGGTTCCAAACTTTTGAATTATCGTGATGCGTTTTTCATCATTTTTATCCCCCTTTGGGTTTTCATAAGTTTTTTTAGGCACACACCAGTCGGATTTTCTATACGAAACCAACGAAGTAGGTTTCGTACAGTCGTAAGCAATGAATTTTAAAGCCTCATTTTTCCTTATTTGCTTAATTGTTACACTGTATTGAACAATATAGAATAATAGGAATGTCGTCTTATTCATTTCGGATTCCGTACTTGGATTTCTGCTAATTTGTTTCGACCAATGAGCGGTCGTTTTACTAGATAAAATTATGTGTATAGTTCTGGGGTGTGACAAGAACTGAACACTATTTTAAATGGTATGTATTTATAAATACAATCCTCAATATAAAAATCTGTTTAGCGGCGAAATTTGTTGCTGCGTAATTAAGAATCAAATTTCACTTGCCTTCGTAATACAGACTCAGCAGAAAATTTTAACATTTCGTAAAACGTTTACTTAATGCTTTTATTGATTTTCAGATTTATCAAAATAAGAAAACGAAATTAAAATTCCTTATTTTAATATTGAAGGACAATCAACAGACACATATAAATCCTGAAATTACACAAAATTAGAATTCGTATCATTTATATGTCAATTTCATTAATCTTACATGTCTGTTTGTCAACCTTACTATTCTAAGTAATTATTCATTAAGGGATTCATTCGCCTTAAGTTCAATTTTTATATTAATTCAACTCATTAAACAATTTTATTTGTTAAATATATATTAACAATTTTATCATTTAACTAATTAAACTAATTAAACCATAAAATGAAATGAATTATTTTTTCTTTTTAAGGTTTTCTTGAATATGTTTCATTGCTCTGGAGAATGCTTCGCGCCGAGCTCCTTCCCGGCCTTCTCGCGGGGGAGGTAGAGGACGACGAGTATACCTCCTGGTTGGAACCTGAGGTTGTACCACGACCTCGGTTGAAATCATCCGGTTTTGAGGTAAACTTTCCTCGGGTTCCATTTCCGTTTTAATCATGCTGGGTTGCACAATTATTGGATCCTCTGTGAGCACATGAGGGGTACAATGAGGGTATATATTTTCTGAGGTTTCCATAGGGATGGGAACTCTTTGTATCCCTTGGTTTATATGTCCCTCTTCGTCCTCAGATGAATCTATATCGGTTTCCCTAGTTTGTCTCAACCTTGGATTTACTGATATTGGTTCATCTGGGACTTGAAAACTAATTTCCTCCTCCTCACTACCTTTATCAAGTTGATCTAAGTCTACCTGTTCACTCACTAGCTTAGAGTAATCCGGGTCAACCTTTTTTAGTCTACTTGTAAGGACATGTAATTCACGTCTGTTAATCGCCCATCCTCCAATAGGGTCAATTACAGCCAAAGAATCAGAAGGGGTATTTGTAACTCTATAAGGACCTGTCCACCTGAGGGTCAGCTTCCTAGATAGGTTTAAGACACTTTTAGGGGACATGTAATATACAATATTACCGATCGATATCTTTTTACTTCCCCGTGGTATCTTGACCTCCGAGGCCACAGGAATGTACAACTTCTCATGTTTAGCCATTTCTTTATGTATTTTCTCGAAATGATTTGACAAGTTTAATACAAATTTTGTCCATGGCATAACACTCTGCATATGTTTGTCTGGGAAAAACACGTCTAAGGGGATTCTGGGGTTTCGGCCATACATGGCATAGTATGGGGAAACTCCAGTTATCCGATTTCTAGAGATGTTAATTTCAAATACGGCCGCATCTACTTTTTGGGCCCAGGAACTAGGGTTAAAAGTATCATCTGACCGTAATATCTGTCCTAAAGTTTGATGTGCTCTCTCCACTCTATTTCCCTGAGGACTATAGGTTGGAGTTTGCGTCATCATAACTCCCATCTGTTTACAAGTATCTTGAAATAAATTACTCATCAACGACGATCCATTATCTGTATGGATTGTTTCTGGTAGTCCATGTACTAAGAAAACTCTGTCAATTAAAGCACTTAACAAAGTTTTTGCTTCTAGGTCCGAGACTGGGATAGCTACAAGGTGTCGGGTGAACCCATCTTGTATCGTTAGGATGTGTTTACAAATACTTCCCTTGTACCTACATGGAGTCAACGGACCTACTGTATCCAGGTATACTCGTTGAAACGGATATCCTAATGTTTCATGGTGCTGTACCTTATTCTTAGTGGAAGGAATTGAATTGCTTTTCTGTATGCATTGCACGCAGTTAATAACAATTAATCTAGCTAGATCATCCATACCTGGGAAATAGGCCCGGGCACGTAGTTTCTCTAACGTTTCGGTCACTCCGCGGTGACCTGCATGAGCTAACTCTACTAATTCCTTTTGCATAGAACGAGGTACACAGATCCTTGGGGGACCTGGATTATTCTTACTTATTGGTTTCTGTATGTACAAAAGATCATCCTTAATGTACAAGAAGTTAAACCAGTTTAAATAAGAGTTAGTGGATGGGGGTAAATGTTTCCTTTCTGTTTGTTCGGGCATTTTCCCTTCCTTAACTAACTTTACTACCAACTGTAAGGGGTAATCTTTCTTAGTTTCTAATTCCCAATTCTTTTTCTCAACTGGTGTCATATGAAACTCAGAAAAAGTTTCCCCGTCTAATTCTACTGTTTGATTGATTGACTGTTTTCTAATCAGGTAAACGTCATCAATTTCTGGGTAGACAAGATACTCATCTTGGTTTTCTCCGTCCTGCTCCTCCTGGGGCATTACGGTCCTGGACAACGCATCAGCAGCAGTGTTTACCTTTCCTGGCCTGTGATGGATATCAAAATCAAAGGACGACAGGTACACAAGCCACCTGGCAAATATCCCTCTAGCTTCCTTCAACCCTTGCAAGAAGGTAATCGCTGAAGAATCTGTCCTTATCAAGAACTTCCTAGCTCGGAGAATATGTTCAAATTTCCTCAATCCTAAGATGACCGCCAGCAACTCACCTTTATGAGCTGGATACTGACGTTGGGCGGAGTCAAGGGACTTGGAAAAACATCCAATGAACCTCTCCTGCCCTTGTTGAACCTGAGCTAGGGTTCCTCCTGCTGCAACCCCGGAGAAATCAGTATCCAAGATGAATGGTTCCTTAGAGTTATAATCAGGGTAAGCACGAATCGGCTTAGTTAGAAATAACTCTTTAAGTTTATTTATCCTGGCAATTTCATCTGGGTTTAGGTTAAGAGTTTTCTCATTTCTGTACTTATTTAATGGTGCAACTGTTTCCGCATATTTAGGAATAAATGCACGATAATAAGATGTAAACCCCAAAAAACTAATTAACTCTTTCCCTGTTGTAGGAAGAGGCCAGAGTTTAATCTTGGAGACGTACTCTGGAATCATCTCAACTCCTTGGTGGCTAACCAGATGCCCCAGGTATTCGACCTGTGGCCTGAAGATTTTGGTCTTTCTGAGGTTGATTTTCATGCCAACCTCGGCATGTATTCTCAAGACCTCGCTCAGGTGACGCATATGATCATTCACATTATCAGAGTATACCAAAATGTCATCTAAATAGGCCACACTAAAACCAGCAGGGAGCTTTGACAATGCTAATTGCACCAGACGGCAATAAGCACTGGGGGAGTTTGAGAGGCCAAATGGCATTTTCTTAAATCTGAAAGTACCAAAGGGTGAAACAAACGTAGTGTAATCTCTACTAGCTGGGGATATGCTCATGCTGTGGAAAGCACCTGCAGAATCCAGAGAACTAAACACTTTGGCTCCTGCTAGTTTATGTAAATTTGTTTCTATGCAGGGCAATGGGTAGCTGTCCTTGACTGTCCTCCGGTTGACCTCGCGGAAATCACAACTCCAACGAAGACGACCTGTCCCTTTCTTTTTACAAGGAACAAGAGCTGAGGCCCAAGGAGAAACCGAAGGTTCTATCACCCCGCTCGATAACCACTCATCAAGTTGAATCCTCAGATCCTGTTCTTGGAGAGGATTCAATGGTCTACAACGAGCTCGTACGGGATGAGAACCAGGTAAAAGTGTTATGTGAAATTGTAAAAGATCGGATGAGCCATAGTCCTCACTACTGATTGATATAGCATCAAAGTATTTCATAAAGAGATCTATAACTTTCTCTTTCTGATCTTCGTCTAACATCATTTCTTTAACTCCTAATTGTTCTTTAAGAAAATTTCGCCTTTCCAGGATCTCTTTTTTAGATAATTCCTGTTCAGGTTTATGACTTAAAGTGTTAATTTCTGCCTTTAACTCATTTTGCGAACTTGGATAAACTTTTCCAATTCTGATTTTTGATTGAAAAATGACATCTTTATCCCCCATGTTTAATATAGGGATTAAAAATTTATTTTTATCACATTTAATCATTCCATTTAAAGGCAGAAGTTGATTTTTTAGCATAAATCTGTTATTTTCTTTACACTTAAAAAATCCAATTCCTGATTTCATCTTTGTACAAACTTCTACAAACGTAACTGTGTTTTTAGATAACATTTTCCTTTGTGAAGTTTCTACTGAAAATGCAGTATCCCCCACTTCAATACTATGGGGGTTGGAATCAGAATCAGGTATAGATAAAATTAGTTCTCTACGCTCCTTATCTGTTTCCATTATATTAATAAACCTCTGATCTTTAGAATTCCTAATCAGGGGTTTACTTCTACTAACTAATTCCAAGCTATGATTCTTTATTTCTAAATTAACCTTAGAATTTTCGAACTTTAAATTAGCTTTATACCTTCGTAAGAAATGTTCTCCCAAGTTTAAATCATGGCTTAAAGAACGTATTACATAAGGGGTTATTGTGATTGGTTCTTTCAAACCTTCCAATACCAATTCAAATGGATCTGCAATACCCAATACGTGTACTTTCACGTTGGATACGGCTGTTCCAGCTTTACTTGTACAAGGTTTAAACTTGATATTGAGTAACTTGGCTAACCTTTCACTCATTATATCACCAAAGAGATTGCCAGAGTCTATCAATGCTTTGATAAAGACTCTGGCACCCTCTTTTAAAGCTCGGATGTAGCCAAGGGATGAATATTTATCCTTCTTTGCATCCGAACTTTGGTGAGATAATGAGTTTTTCATAAAAAATTAAATATATCATTATCCCTGTCTACGTCATCCATGTCTTCAGGGAAGGTTGGATTGTCACCTAGTGTGTTCACTCCACCCTTTCTTCCGGACATAGTTGACATAAACTCAGATAGTTGTGTACTCAGGGTGTTTATCTCAGACATTTTTGAAGTTAATGCGTTGATTTGTTCACCCTGTTCCTCTACTATCTGATATATATTACGGCGACCATTTTTCCTAGTTTTATCAGAATTATGTTTAGATTTCTTCTTTTCTTTCACATAATTTATTTCTAGGTCAGATTCTGAACTTGAAGTATCCTGGTCTCCTGTATTATCATTAGGATTTATTCCTTCTACCTTGTTGACATTCTGAGAACGTTCAGGTAAATTCTTTCTAGGACAATTCCTGCTGAAGTGACCTTTATTGTTGCAATTATAACAAATGTCGTCTTCAGCAGGTGTTCTCCCGGAGGGTGAGAAGCCTTTTATACCTTTAGTTTTATACCCGGTATAGTTTTGAAATTTCTTAAAATTTCGAAACGCGGCGATTTCTTCAGCCTCGATATCTTCTCCTTTAACTACATTTACTTCATATCTGCTGTTCTTTTCTCTTTCTCGAGAACTTACAGCATTAGTGTAACTGTAATTCATGAGACGGATATCAGTACCAACAGCATCAGCTGCATCAAGTTCTCCTGCAATGGTTCTTTGTTGAATATTTTCAACTGAGACCTGAATAATTTGCCTCAAATCATCAAAAGTTTCAACTCTAGAACCATTCAGGGCCTGTATAGAAAGGAAATCTCGAGCTTTTGCTCTCAATATTTCATTGTGTAACCCTCTAATTGCGGATTCACAAAAATCTTTAAAAATCCTAGTTTTACCTGCAGGGAATGACCTCACAAAGAGGTTATACTTGTCACGTAAATACAAATCGTACACCTCCCCTGCTTTCTGTGTCCTCTCTTTGAATTGTCCATAGATGAGGTCACAGGCAGAGGCAGGTTCGAGTCTCTCATGGAGGGCTCGTACGTAGTCCTTCTTGCTCATTGTCCTGTATGTCAGCATGGACGGTTCCATATCTGACACAATAAATGAGCAAGGGAGGACGGAAAGGTTAAATAAAGTATTCTTAAAACATATTTCACCTACTCCTAGCGTACGAGCATAACCACCGATACATACCACATAATCTTCAAAGCTGTCCTGGCCGTCAAAATGCCATTTCATCTTACTAAAGAGTATTTCATTGTGGTCTGGTACATATCGAGGTTCATCCTCTGTTTCCAGGTCGTCCAGGACTGAATATTTCCCTTCCTTTGATGCCAGATCAGGCTCAGGGGGAGGGTTATTCTGTCCTGGATTTGGGACTGGAGCTGGAGGTACGCGGGGATTCTGTTGGGGTTGACGCCGGTCACCTCCATTTTGAACCCTCCGGTTACCTTCATCTCCAATCTGAACATTAATCCCTTCTCTAGCTTGTGCAGGACCTCCATTACGATTGTATGCCGTCTGGAGGTTCTCCACCGCTTGAAGAGTTGGATCTAGCCCATCCCGGTCCGGCCTCGGGAATATTCCTCGAGCTCCGGCCTCGGGGACCTGGTCTCTAGGTGGTTGAATCTCTGCTGCGGGTTGAAGATTATTTCTTTCAGCCCCAGCAGGAACTCTAACCCCTTGAGGATTGGTTTCATTGTTATCTGCCATGTTGAAATAAGAATTCAATTAATTCTTTGGTTTCAACACTTGCGAGATTATTCAATGAGTTCAGACTTTACTAAGAATTCTTACAAATTCAAAGTTTATATTCTGTTAAAAATATCCTGGATTCCTTGAAACCTCAGGACTTGAGTTAAAGATTGGATTCCAGAGAACCCAATTATCTTTGAAACCTATTGTTAGTTAAGGCTCAAAATTTATGAAGTATTTAATAAATGGATTCCAGGGAACCCAATTATTTTCAATACTTTTGAAACCAACTTAATTACAGATTTCTTAAAACCTGTTATTAATTGATTTTTTCAAGATTAAAATTTTAAATGTTCAGGATTTGTTGAGATGTGTTACCTCTCTGGTTCTGGTTTCTTCCTCTTCCACCGTTCGACTGTGGTTGATATCTGGGCTTTTGAATGAATTCTACTCTTTGTTTTCATGCAAGTGCCGCGCCTACAGCCTGGTTGAAGTGCCTGTGTGCTCCGAAGCCAACGGAGAAAAAACCTAGTCGGTCCGACTGCCTTATTGGTCGGATCTTCCTTGTTTTCTGTTGCTCATGGAGAATAAGTGGTTCCCGGCATCCTATTGGACTTACGGTTCCGCACCTATTTTGAAGGGGTAACTTGGCCTTGTTTCCACCCTATATGCATCTCTCAGAAGGCAATGTAAGGGGGGGAAGAGGGTTTGTTCACTCCTGAAGTATTAAACTTTGTTTTGGGCTTCAGGGGGAGGGGTAATCTAAACTGTTAAACTAAAGGGTTCAATTCTTTGTTTTCGAA
>ENA-ORFA01001024-ORFA01001024.1-marine-metagenome-genome-assembly--contig:-NODE-1024-length-11351-cov-2.672343_pt1 | contig 11351 bp, 10 predicted proteins | sample MGYA00248621_ERZ508587 | MGnify/ENA primary metagenome ERZ508587 (study PRJEB26250, sample SAMN06266239) | marine metagenome | isolation source: Columbia River Estuary | place: USA:Columbia River... | reverse complement strand
CCTGGTGTTACGTGCATGGAGCCGCAAGGTGCGTTCTATTGCTTCCCGAATGTGCGTGGCCTGCTTGGTCGCGACATTGGTGGCAAGAAGGCAACGAACAGCATGGAACTTGCCGACTTGGTGCTCGACGTTGCCAAGGTTGCGTTTGTTCCGGGTGAAGCTTTTGGCGCACCCGGCTACGCCCGCTTCAGTTTCGCACTCGGCGACGCCGATTTGGTCGAGGGCATGGAACGCCTCGCCGCGTTATTTGCATAACAACCGCACACTTGCGCTAAGGTAACTCCACTTCGGTAATAGCCGAAGGGCAAAACATTCAGCGAAGTCCGGTGAGATTCCGGCACTGTCCCGCAACGGTAATGCAGAAATTTTCTGCAAGTCCGGTCGCCTAATGCGTAGCTACATCAACCGCTCTCGCAAGAAGAGCAAGGAGACCATATGAACAAGTTAACCAAGGCCGGCATTGCCGGTCTTTTTCTTTCCCTCACTGCCGTTCTGGCAAGTTGCGGGTCGTCAAGTGAAACGTCAAGCGACACTGTTGCTGTTACTGCAGATGTATTTCCTGTAACAGTCGGTGATCTCACACTTGACGCTCAACCAACTCGAATTATTTCGTTGTCACCAACCGCAACAGAAATGCTGTACGCCATTGGTGCAGGTTCGCAAGTTGTTGCTGTAGATGAGTACTCCAACTACCCAGCAGAAGCGGTCGCACTCGGCACCCCGTTGTCTGGTTTCGAGCCAAACATTGAAGCAATTAGCGGATACACGCCTGACTTGGTGATCATTTCCTACGATCCAGGAAGTCTGGTTGAGCAGTTGAGCACACTCGACATTCCAGTATTCGTAGCTGGCGCTGCGATGAGCATTGAAAATGTGTATGAGCAGATCGAACAACTTGGAGTGCTCACGGGAAACAGCCAAAAGGCAATTGAAGTTTCAAAGACTCTGCAGACCGGAATCGAAGAAGCAGTGGCATCAGTGCAATTCAGCGAACCACCACTGTCGTACTACTACGAGCTGGACAACACGTACTACTCAGTAACGTCCAACACTTTCATTGGTCAGATCTTCAACCTGTTCGGCATGCGCAATATCGCCGACAATGTTGAGTCTGGAAACGATTACCCGCAGCTATCTGCTGAGGTGATCGTGTCAGCTGATCCAGACTTCATTTTTCTTGCCGACACCAAGTGCTGTGCACAAGATGCAACAACAGTTGCTGCACGTGATGGCTGGGGCGGTTTGAAGGCTGTAACGGCAAACCAAGTTGTTGAACTTGATGACGATGTTGCATCGCGCTGGGGACCACGTGTTCTTGAGCTCATCACAGCAATTCGTGATGCTGTGGTAGCGGCAAACTCGTAATCACATTCAGATTTCGAGCCCACGATCGTTATGACTCCAACTACTTCTCTGGACACGGGCCGTAACCGTTACTGGTTTGTGTTCGGCGGGGTGCTGTTGCTTGTTGCAATGATCGTGGGCACGATGATCGGACCTGCAGGTCCGACATGGTGGAGAATTCCGCTCGAATTTCTTAATCGCTTACCGTTCATCCGAATTGATAGTGGTGTTTCAGAACAAGATTGGAACATTGTGTGGTTGATTCGGACTCCACGTGTAGTGCTGGCAGCAATCGTTGGATCAATGCTGTCAATTTCGGGAGCGAGTTATCAGGGAGTATTCCGGAACCCCCTCGTTGATCCGTATTTACTTGGTGTGGCCGCTGGTGCGGGATTAGGGGCCACATTGGTGTTTGCGTTTCAGCGAGGGGCAACGGAAAATTGGATCGTTGATCCACTTCCTCTTGCTGCTTTCGTCGGTGCGCTTGTTGCTGTATTAGTTACCTATGTGGTGGGTACTGCATTTGGAACTACGCAATCCACAACCACGCTGATTTTGGCTGGAGTCGCCGTTACATCGTTGGCAACTTCTATTCAGGCGTTCATTCTGCAACGCAATACCGATGTGGTGCGCCAGGTGTATTCCTGGATTCTTGGACGGTTGTCAAGTGCAACGTGGGGTGACGTTCGTTTAGTACTTCCTTATGTCTTGCTCAGCACGGGTGTGTTGTTCATGCATCGTCGATTGCTCGATGTGCTTCGTGTTGGTGACGACGAGGCAAGTGCCCTCGGCATCAATGTTCGTCGCGTTCGCTTAATTGTTGTGCTCGCCGCAACGCTGGGCACTTCAGCAGTGGTTGCTGTCAGTGGCCTCATCGGTTTTGTTGGCATCATTGTTCCGCATGCCGTGCGCTTGCTAGCCGGAGCCAGTTATCGCAAGGTGCTTCCGCTCAGCGTGTTGCTTGGAGCAGCATTTCTCGTATTCGCAGACATTCCAAGCCGAGTGTTGGCGAACCCAGCCGAAACACCGATTGGTGTCGTTACTGCATTCTTTGGTGCGCCATTCTTTTTGTATCTCCTTCGCACTAGGAATACCTCAACATGACCGCGCTCGGGTTTTGTGATGTGCAGGTGTCGTACAACGGTATTGAAGCCGTACAGAGCTTTAATGACTTGTTGCACTCGGGCGAGTGGTTGTGCCTCATTGGGCCAAATGGTGCAGGTAAATCGTCGGTGTTGCGAGCTGCTGCTGGGCTAGTCCCTTACTCGGGCTCAATTGCAATTGATCAGAAAGAGATTCCTGCAACATCGGCTCGGTGGCGAGCGCAACATATTGCGTATGTTCCTCAATCTCCACTGATACCACTTGACATGAACGTGTTTGATTATGTGTTGCTTGGTCGCAACCCGTATGTTGGCCACTTCTCGTGGGAGTCAAAGCACGATAAAGAAGTGGTTGGTGATGTGCTCGATCGCCTTGATTTGGCGACGTTTGCACGACGCTCATTAGGCACGCTGTCGGGCGGTGAGGTACAGCGCTTGGTGATTGCTCGCGCACTGGCGCAAGAGGCTCCGGTGCTGTTGTTGGATGAACCAACGAGTGCGCTTGACATTGGGCATCAACAACAGGCGCTCGAGCTGGTGGACAAATTACGCCGCGAACAAGGCCTGACGGTTGTTTCTGCCATGCACGACCTCACGCTTGCTGGCATGTATGCCGACCGATTGGTGCTGATGCATCAGGGTGCTCGAGTGGCAGAGGGTTCGGCGAAAGAAGTGTTGCAGCCAAACATCCTTTCCGAGTTCTATGGTGTTTCTGCGCGCGTGCATCATGAAGATGACGGCACGGTTGTCGTTATTCCGCAGCGCATCAGTACTCGCTAAGTAAACCGCTACCTTTGTCGGTGATGGACGATTTTGGCCGCACACTCAATATTCATGTTGCAGGCTGTGCAGAGTCGCATCAGCGGCTACTGCAATCACTTGATTCGCTAACTGACGATCAGTGTCGAGAACCATCGGCACTTCCAGGGTGGACACGAGGTCATGTGCTTTCACACTTGGCTCGCAACGCAGAAAGTCACGTGCATGTTTTGCAATGTGCAGCACGTGGAGAAGTGGGCGAGCAATATGTTGGTGGAGCAAGAGCTCGCAAAGAGGGAATTGAATCGCATGCCAACGATTCTGCAGAGTTGCTTGTGAATGCGGTGCGAAAGAGTATCTATGCACTGGAGGGGCAGTGGGCTGCAACCAATAGTGAAGGTTGGCAAGGACACGGAGTGAATAGTGCTGGTGCATCCATAGCCATGAGCGACATCGTGTTCTTAAGGTGGCGCGAGGTTGAAGTGCATCACGCCGACTTAGCACTTGCATTTACTTCTGCGAATTGGAATTCCACATATGTGCGCTACGAACTTGATCGACAGGTCATGTTGTGGCGTGCAAGCAAACCAATGGGGCTCACTCCTGTGCCAAAAATTGCACTGCAGCTTTCACCCAATGAACGACTTGCTTGGTTCTTAGGCCGAACCGAAGTTGAAGGTCTGCCAAAGCCGCCTAGTTACTAGTATTTCGCTGTGAACAAGCGCGTGAAACGTAGGTGGTGTCTCGCGCTTATTGCAGCCTGCTTTTCGGTGCTTTTTCCTGCAGGATCAGCCAGTGCCCATGCCGGGCTTGAGGAAAGCGAACCAAAGCCAAGTTCGTGGTTGGCAACTTCACCGACCGAAGTGGTGCTGTACTTTGACGAGCCTGTCGGAGTGGTGTTTGCCCGCATCCAGATTCTGGATCAAGACGGCAACGAAGTGTTTGAAACACGACCCACTCGTGATGAAGACGATCACACGATAGTTCGCGCAAACATCGACAAACTTGGCGACGGCACCTGGGTGGTGGTGTGGCGCATTGCTTCTGCAGATTCGCACCCCGTGCAAGGGTCGTTTGCCTTTTCAATTGGCACAAGTTCGTCCGATGTAACACGCATTCTGAATAACGATGCTCGCCAGGGACATGGCTTGAACAATCTGTTCAACATCATTCGTTTTGTCATGTTTGCGGGAATTCTGACGTTGCTTGGCGGCGTTGCAATGGTGATGTTTGGTGCGCAAAAGGCGCCGTCAATTCGTACGCGAATGAGCCTGTGGGGAGCGTGGACGTTTGCGATTGTTGCAAGCATCCAGGCGTTGTTTGCGTATGGTCCGCACGCATCTGGGGTGAAGGTATACAACGTCACTGATCTTTCATTGTTGAGCGACACCATGACGACGACGTTTGGTCAGGCCACATTGATCAGAATTTCTCTGCTCCTGGGTTTCTCGTTGTTACTCATGACAATCGAAAATCGCAACAGACGAGCGTGGAGAGTAATGGCAATCGGTGCGTCAGTAGCGATTGCGGCAACTTTCTCCGCAGTTGGTCATCCAAGCGGGCAGTCCCCGGTTGCTCTCAGTTTCACACTCGACGTAGTGCACTTACTTGCGGTCTCGCTGTGGATAGGGGCGTTGTTCCTGATTGCCATCGATCGCAAATTCTGGCTGCGGTCCACGCAATCGATGCTGTGGTTTTCTCGCGTAGCTGGTTATTCGGTTGCAGTTATTGCGGTTACTGGCATCGCACAAACGCTGTTACTGATGGGTGGACTACGAGATATTTTCGTCCTTGAATACGGACAAAAACTTATTGTCAAAATCGGGCTCGTGTTGGTTCTTATTGCAATTGGGGCACTCTCGCGTTCAACGCTGCGCAAGCGTGGCCCAGCAAAGTTGCATCAATCAATAGTGGTGGAAGCCTTGATCGCACTGATTGTGGTGGGCATAACTGCGCTGATCGTGGCGCTACCACCACGCGAGCAGTCATCAAACGAACCCGTTCAGTTTTCGTTGAAACAATCGGGGCTCATTGCCGATATCACTGTTACTCCTGCTCGCGTTGGGGCTGCAGAAATACACGTGTCCATGGGCTCGCTGGTGGGTTCATTTGCGCAAATGACAGAGGTGACTGCACGCATGTCGTTGCCAAGCAAAAACATTCCAAACGGGCCGATAGAACTGGTGAAAACCGGCCCAAATCACTACACGGCAGTAGTGAACTTCGCCTTTTCAGGAAAGTGGCATATCGAGTTTCTGGTAAAGCCAGACCCGTCTCGCACCGTGCTGTTTACAACCGACGTCAAGGTAGGCGAGTAGTTACTTTCATCACCAAGTGGTGACCCATGCCAGTTGCATCGTCAACAAATTGCTCACCAAAAACTTCGAAACCATTTTGCGAGTAGAAATTGAGTGCGCTGTCGCGTGCTCGAGCCCAGATGTAATGCGCACCATCCTTTTCAGCTTTGGCTACTCCGGCACTTAGCAATTCTGCGCCGATGCCACTTCCTTGAAGCCTTTTCGCCACAGCCATACCCTTCAATTGAATTGCGGGAAGGGTTTCGTCGAGTGGCCAGTGTTCCGGAATCCACGATGAACAAGCAACAAGTTCTGCGTCTTCATAGATTCCAAGATGAACGCACCCAGGGTGCAGGTCTTGGCGGTAGGTCGCATCTTGTGAAGGTGTGCCGTCGCGAAGCACGGCCATTCGCAATGGCAATAATTCCTCGGTTGTAATGCGCTGCACTTTGCTTGGGCGATGCAGGGAGCGAATATCCACAATGCGGTCGGCGAACAGACTTGCCTCGTTGCGATCGTGGGTCACGTGAACGACCGTGGTGTTGCGCTCGGCAAGCAAAGTAGAAAGGTCGCGCAATAAGCGATCGTGTAATTCACCATCAAGTCCGCTCAGTGGTTCGTCAAGAAGCAGTACCTTAGGGTTCGCGGCTAATGATCGAGCAACGGCAACACGCTTTGCTTCGCCACCAGAAATAACGGTGACATCGCGATCTGCCAAACCTTCAAGGCCAACGAGTGCGAGTAACTCGTTCACGCGTTGCGCCTGTTCGTTTTTGCTTAAGCCGCGCAGTGCATAAGCAATGTTTTGGCCAATGGAGAGGTGCGGGAAGAGTTGGTTGTCTTGAAATACCAAACCGATACCGCGTTTATGAGTGGGAAGGTGCGTCACGTCGGTTCCATCAACACTTACGGAGCCCGATTCGGCTCGTTCAATTCCGGCAATCACGCGAAGCAGCGTGGTTTTTCCCTCTCCGCTTGGTCCAATGAGCGACACCACTTCTCCAGTACCAACTTCAAGGCACACGCCATCAAGAATCACTTCGTTTGCATAGTGAATAGTGAGGTCAGTGATTTTGAGCATTAATGAGTCTTCGTTCGTGTGGCGCGCACAGTTTCTGCGATGTATACGGCTCCAATGCTAAACACGAAAAACAGGGTTGAGAGCGCGAATGCTTTGGCGTGTTGAGTATCGCCAGGGCGAGAAAGCAGACGGGCGATAGAAACGGGGAGTGTTTCATAGGTTTGTCGAGTGAGAAAACTTGTGGCGCCAAATTCGCCAAGTGAAACAGCAGCTGACAGCGCACATGCGGTTGCCAGACATCGGCGCAACAGCGGTAAATCGATGCGGAGCCATTGGTCTTTTGAACTTGAGCCAAGTGTTGCCGCAGCGTCGCGCAAGTCTTGAGGAATGGCTTGGGCTACTGGTAATACCGTGCGAATAACCAGTGGAATGGCAATGAGTGAGTGCGCAACTGGAGTGATCCACCAGGTTGAGCGAAATTCAAACGGGCTCTCATCGAAGGTAATGAGAATTCCAAGACCAACCGTGACCGCAGAAATCATGAGTGGGAGTGAAGTAATGGTTTCAAGAAGCCGAGATGACGTCGATTTGTACGCAATTGCAAGAGCAATCATCGTTCCCAACGCGGTGGCAATGATTGACGCGGTAATCGCAAACCTTGCGCTTACCGCCAACGAATTCATGGTGTCACTCGATAAAACCTGCGACCAACCAGAGGTCGATTTCCAAGCGACTGCAATCAATGGCAGTAATGCCAGGAGTCCGGTTGCGACAGCAATGCCGGTGACGACAACTCTTTGTGAAGTCCCAGTTGGTTTTGGTGCCTGAATGTTGACGGTGAGCGGCGAAGTGTGATGTCGTCCAAACTTTGTCCAGGCGTACAACACACCAATAAGAAAAACAGTTTGGATGATGCCAATTGCAACAGCCCCGTTCAGGTCACCAAGTTGCACCGATCGAACATAAATCTCGGTTTCAAGTGTTGAGTATGCAGGCCCACCAAGAATGCGAACTGCGCCAAATGATGTGAAGCAGAACAACGCCACCGCAGTGCTGGCAAAACCAAGAGCAGGTCGAATGAGGGGAAACGTGATGGTGCGAAACGTGTGCAGGGTGGAAGCACTGAGTGTGTGTGCCGCATGAATCAGTTCTGGGTCAATTTGTGACCACCGCGGCATCACTAAACGAACGACCACCGCCATGTTGAAAAAGACGTGAGCAGTAATGATGGCGAAAGCGGTGTAGTGCATCTGGCTGGGAAGTAGTGCAAACAGTGCAGTTCCCACAACAACGGTGGGCAAGAGGAACGGCGCGGTAATGAGCGCGAGCAGTAATCGCTTTCCCGTGAAAGAAAAGCGCGAAAGAATGAATGTCACAGGAAGTGCGCATGCAACGGTGAGCAAGGTGCTGAGAATGGTTTGCCACAAGGTAAACCATGCAACCCGTCTAAAACTTGTGCTGGAAATGATGTTGAGGAACGCATCTGCACTCGCACCACGCTGAACAATTACCGCTGTCGGAATGGCCAAGAAAACTAACAAAAACAGGGCTGGTGCAATGATTAGCCACCGCGTGCTCTTGGGGTACGGCGAGGCAATCATTCGGATGGTCTACTTAAAAACGATTGTTGACCACTCGTCAAGCCAGGCTGTGCGGTTTTTGGCAATCACGTCAAACTCAATGGTGAGCGGACTTTCAGGTCGCGAAATATACCGTGTAAACGTTTCTGGAACAGTTGCATTTGCATTTACAGGAAACACAAACTGTGTCAGTGGCAAGTCGCTTTGGAAAGCGATGTCGGTGAGATAGTCAATGAGCAGTTGGGCTTCTGCTTTGTGTTTCGTTCCGCGCAGTACTCCTGCGTATTCAATTTGTCCAAAGCATGTAAGGGGAGCAACACCCGTTGGAGCAACATCGGTTGGAGGGTCTGCAAACAGCACTTCAGCTGCAGGACTGCTGCTGTAACTCACCACAATTGGGCGTTCACCTTTACCAGACGATCCCGAGAACTCTGTGCTGTAAGCCTGGGTCCAACCGTCTACAACCAACACGCCATTTTCACGTAATGATTTCCAATAGTCCTGCCAGCCGTCTTCTCCAAACTCGGCAACTGTTGCAAGAAAGAATGCAAGGCCAGGCGAAGAAGTAATTGCACTTGGCACAACAAGCAAGTTTGTATAGGTGCTGCTTGCAAGGGCATCCAGCGTCATGGGCGGAGCAATGTTGTTGGTCTTGAACCACGCGATGTCATAGTTAATACACACGTCACCAGTATCAACTGGTGTTACTTCATGCCCTGGAATATCTCGCAATACCGATTCGTTCATTGTCGCAAGGTTTGTGGTTTCGTACGACTCAAACATGTCGGCATCGAGTGCGCGAGACAGCAACGTATTGTCCACTCCCCACAACACATCTCCCTCGGGGTTGCCGGCAGTAAGTGCGGCCTTAGAAACGAGTTCGCCAGCATCTCCACTACGAACGACGTTTACGGTTATTCCGGTCTCTGCAGTAAAGGCATCAAAGATTCCTTCACTTGGAGTAAACGAATCATGGGTGAGCAACGTCAACGTGACTGGTCCATCAGACTGTGACGAATCGTTATCTGACGAGCCTGAACAAGCAGCAAATAACAGCACGCTGAGCGCAATTGCGGAAAATCTCTTCATGGGGGTACAACTTTCAGTTACTGAGGGCACTTGATTGAACGACAAACAATGAACCTTCCTGCAATGAAATTACTGCAGTTTCTTCAACGAGCTGGTTGCTTATTCCTCGCGATGAATGTGGGGCAAGAGTTTCGTTGGCAAGGGCCCATTTCAGACCATGAGTGGTGATGCCAGATGCCGCGCCGCCGGCTGCAATAAGCCCAACGTTTGAGCCCTGTTTGCCCGTAATGGTCACTGAAGCAGGGCCGTGAATGAGGTGCAATATGGAGTTATCCCACATTGCTTGAATGGTGCAATGACGCAGGCTTGGGTTTTGTAACACCGCAAACACGCCGAGTTCGTGGTCAAGACGGCCACCGCCTTTAGTTATGAGCACAATCTTTGTCGCGCCCATTTCCACTGCCTTCAGCAGTGCAAGTTCGGCATCGGTGGAATCTTTATCGCGTGGCAACTGAGTGACTGTGGTGCCGTTTGCCTCTACGGCTGCAAGCACTGCTTTGTCTACCGAGTCCATGTCGCCAATGACCACGTTCACTCGAAGCCCAAGATCTATTGCACCATGCAGACCAGAATCTGCCGCGATGACGAGTTGATGCGCGGGAATGTACTGCTTAATGGCTCGCGTTGGGGGATTTCCTCCAAGGACAACAACTGCAGTGATTGAACTGATGTTTTCCATTATGCCCGACAATATTTAACGGGAGATGCCAGGTTCGATGTAAATGGTGAGTCGTGAATTTGAGGCCGCACGACCGCGACGTTCGGCGGCGTCGATTGCCGTTGCTAGATCCTGCGCATTAATAATTACTCCAAAGTCAATCTTTGCTGCAACCAAAATCTCGTCTGGTCCAAGGTGCAAAGTCCGCATGTGAATAATGCGTTTCACTGATGCATCGGCAACTAATGCGTTCGCAATTCTTTCTTGTTCCTCTGGCAGGGCAGATTCGCCCAATAACAAGCTTTTCATTTCAATTGCGAGGAAAAGAGCAATGACGATGAGCAACAGACCAATTGCAATAGAGCCAGCGGCATCCCATCGCGCATTGTGAGTGAAGTGAGCAGTGATTACTCCGAATAACGCGATGAACAAGCCAGCCTCGGCACCAATGTCTTCAAGTAGCACCACTGGAAGCTCGGGTTCTTTGGTGGTTGTAATGAATCGAAACCACGACATAGTTTTAGGTTTCGTGTTGTTGGCTGCTTTCACCGCCGTGCTAAGAGAATAGGTTTCGAGAAATATCGCGACAACCAAAATGCCAACTGCAATTTCAAGACTGCTGGACTCGTGTGGATGAATGAGTTTTTGGATGCCTTCATAGAGTGCAAATAGGCCACCCATGCTGAAGAGTACGAGTGCAACAACAAACGACCAAAAGTATCGTTCGCGACCATATCCAAATTGAAACTGTTCAGTTGCTTTACGTTGTGCTTTCTTGCCACCCACCAGAAGTAACGCCTGATTTCCAGTATCGGCGAGTGAGTGAACTGCTTCGGCAAGAAGACCAGCCGAGCCAGTGATGGCTGCTCCGGTGAACTTCGCGATTGCTATACCGAAGTTGGCGAAAAACGCTGCATAAATGGCTTTTTTACTACCGCTATTCATCTGTTAAGAATGCCACAGTTAGGCGCTCCTAACCCTCATGACGGTAACCTTTTCCTTGTGAGCCCTTTCGCTAGCACCACCTCAGAGATCGACAAGACAGACACGATCGTTTCGATCACGCCGGAAGCACACGTGAAGTTGCTTGAACTGCGGGATGCGGAAGCCGAAGGTGCGCAACTCGGATTACGCCTCGAAATTCTGTCGGAGCCAGGCGAAGATTTCCGCTACGACCTGTCATTCGATTTTTTCACCAAGGCTGCATTTAGCGATGAAGTTCGCACGATTGATGGTTTGAAGATCATCGTTCCTGGAAAAGACATTGATGTGTTCCAAGGCGCAACGATCGATCATTCGGAAACGCAGGGTTTGCTCATTCGTAATCCGAATAAGCCAAAGTCTCCGCAGGTCGAAGGCTTAGTTCGCGACGATGAAATGTCGGCAGAAATTGAAACCATCGTTACGGCAGAGGTGAACCCAATGCTTGCAGCGCACGGCGGGTTCGTCACGTTTGCTGGTCACGACACAGAAGGAACTGCGTACTTCACCATGGGTGGT
>ENA-ORFA01001020-ORFA01001020.1-marine-metagenome-genome-assembly--contig:-NODE-1020-length-11362-cov-3.806380_pt1 | contig 11362 bp, 21 predicted proteins | sample MGYA00248621_ERZ508587 | MGnify/ENA primary metagenome ERZ508587 (study PRJEB26250, sample SAMN06266239) | marine metagenome | isolation source: Columbia River Estuary | place: USA:Columbia River... | reverse complement strand
CGTGCCAACGAACTCGTCAAACCCGACCGTGATCGGATGACCGTCGCGGTTAGGGTTGGAGGTCATGTTGGACAAGTGCCACTTGCCGAACGCGCCACATGCATAACCACCTTCACTGACCGCTTTCAGGGCAGCCGGCAGGCACACTTCGTTGTCGAGCAGCGGTGCATCGTTGCCCTCACACAAAGACCCGATACCAGTCTTGTGTCCCCACCGTCCAGTCATGAAAGCGGCCCGTGAAGGCGAACACCACGGCTGCGAGTACGCTCGCGTGAACCGCACACCCCGCTGTGCAAACGCATCCAAGTTAGGCGTTCGCACAGGTTTGGGCGTCCCACCAACAGAGTTGTACGCACCCAGCCCATACAACTGCCAGGCATCACGCCCCCAGTCGTCCGGCACCCACACTACGATGTTCGGTCGATTCGTCATAGTTACCGCAACAGGGCTGACACCACTCACACACCCACTTCCCGCAAAAACGCACTTTTCGTCAAGCAAAATCCCACATTCATTTCCAGCCACAACCACCTACCACGACCACACTTGCGCACACCCCCACCTCCCGTCACTTGCGCACGCTTGCACACACTTGCTACAACCCCCACACCCCCACAGCGCTAGCGTTAGACCCTAGCCAGCGTGTGAGCTTGAGCCACACACCACCAACGCTGTTGCCAAACGCCACAGGTGTTGCAAAAAGCAACAGCCGCCTGCCCTCCCGCACGCTAGCACACAGAAAACGCTAGCCGCTACCAAAATTGCGTGAGGGCATTGCCCCCTCCCCGCATCGTCGGCCACGAAAGCCCCCTGCCACCCTCCCGTGGGGGGTGCTCGAGCGCACGAACGCACGCGAACGAGCGCGAACGAGCGTCGTCGGGTGTGGGCATCGTCTCCCGCTCCGCTCCGCTTGGCTTCCGTCCGCTCCGGCTCGAGCGTGGGCGATGGATCGGCGGGAGTGTAAACGGATGCGCGGATCCGGTGAGCGTGCGTCTTCCCCTGGGAGTGTGCACAGACAAAAAGACAGGGAGCGCGCGCGGGCGGCTCCCTGTCCCTGTCTGTCCTGTCTGTCTGGCTGTCAGACTACTGTCCGTCTCCCTGTCCTGTCTTCCTCCGGCGGAGGCGATGCACAGCACGATGCGCGACATAGAGCGCGCGAGCCGCGCGCGCCTCCGCATCTCGCCAGTCTGTCTCTCCCTGTCCCTCAGCGCGAAGAATGGATGCAAGCGCGCGGTCCGCCGAGTAGTCCGCGCGAGTCTGCGGCTGTCCCTGTCCTCGCATCGTGTCAGCGATCGACTGCGGATCGAGCGATCCACGGCGTGTCTGTGCCGAACCACGGACCATGCCACAGCGTGATGGATGCATCACGATGCTGTGTAGACCGCGCGATTCATGCGCGATCGTGACAGGCTCCAGCCGCGCGGGTGGCGTTCCTTCAATCGCGCCGGACAGGATCAGGGACAGGCGCGAGACGGTTCCGGCATCGCCAGACTGCCACGCGCGCCTCTGTGCCTGTCTCGCATGCCACACTGCGAGTCGCCAGACTTGCTGGCGCTCCGCGCGGCTGTCTCCCTGTCCCTGTCCGATCAGTGCTGTTCCATTGTCTGTCAATCCGATGCTGTTCATGCTGTCTCCCTGGCTGTGCCGGACAAGCGCGAGCGATGCGCTCCCTGTCCCTGTCCGGCTGTCTGTGGGGTAGTATCGGACACAATCGAGCACAATGCAAGCCCACAGCCTGTTTTTTGCGCGCTTCTAAGTACTTGCAGGGTAACAGGTTAGAGCCGCGCGCGCGGATTGTCGCCAGATATGGGGGACCGTGGCCGCATATGGCGGACGGACGGACAATGGACGGACGGACGGACGGACGGACGCAAGCGCGCAAGCGCGCGCGCCTGTCCGCCTGTCTGTCTGTCCGATTATGTCCGATATTCGCGCCGATAGTCCGGCGCACGATGTACACCGATACTAGTCAACCTGGCAACCTACGCTTGTCGCGTATGTGCCTGTCCTGACGGTATCGGCGGAGTGTTTGTATGGAGACTGAAGATTACGGCGACCTGGCCCCGCTCCGCAGCATCCTTGAGCAGCTCAAAGCAGCACGCCTTGAGTTACAACGACTGCGGACAACGGCAGGCAGGCGCTCTGACCACGCCTTCTACTACGAAGGCTTGGAAGATGAGTCGCACCGTGTCCATAGCGTACTCAACGAGTACGAAGTGGCGGATGAACGCTTCTGGCTTGCCATCGCTTCAATCAAAAGCCTGATGGCTGACGAGCTTCAACAACACGCTCGTGTTGTGACGATTCGCCCTATCGAGTGATCCGCAGCTCGGCCCTCGTCTACGACGGCGAGGGTCGACCTGCCGACCAATCGGCAAGAAAGGACTCTGCATGGAATCTGACGATAGCGTCCACCCGTTGGACAAAATCTTCATGCCCTGGCTCTACGCCATCCTCGCTATCGAGATGGTGGTTGTCGTGGCGATCATCGGCTACATGGGCTACTGCTGCTTCAGGTACTGCTAATCACGCATGACGACAATACGACGACTTGTCAATCGTCGTACCCGTCGGGCCTCTGCTGCTAAGGCGACTGGTGTCGTCTTGTGGCAAGGTCCGTCTTGGTATGACGGCTCTAGCATCGTCGCCATCGCCACCTGGAAGTCGTCTAATCGCAAGACTGGCAACATGGTCCAGATCTGGATCTTGAACGCCGATCTTTCGCCTACGACTGCTGCCAAGCGTGGCAACGACGCTGCCTCCTGCGGAAGCTGCGCGTTCCGACCGTTCATTCAACGGCTGGCGCGTCGCCCTCGTGCGTCGCAGGCTCTCAAGGCTCTGCTTCGCTCTAAGTCTTGCTATGTCAACCTTGGCAAGGCTCCCAACGGCATCTTCCGTGCCTACAAGCGCGGTCGATACCCGCTCTGGAACGGCGACTTGTCGCTCTTCCACGGTCGCTCTACGCGCTTTGGCGCCTACGGCGACCCTGCGTTCCTGCCCGTGTCGCTCGTCGCTGGCATCGCTGCCGCGTCGAAGTCGCACACAGGCTACACGCATCAATGGCGCGACATCCGCTCCTCGTGGGCGCGTCGCTTCTTCATGGCCTCGTGCGACTCCGCGCAGGATGTCGCCGACGCCCGCGACATGGCCTGGCGCTACTTCTACGCTAAGCCTAAGGACGCTCCGGTTCCTGCCGACAGCGTCGTCTGCCCTGCCTCCAACGAGGCTGGCTCACGCACACAGTGCATCGACTGCACGCTCTGCGACGGCGTGCAATACGACCTTGACCGTCGCAAGTCCATCACCATCAACGCTCACTAGCATGAAGATCCACAAGTCTGTGACCTACGAACGCATCGTCGCACTCGCTGAAGAAGACGACGGCGGTGCGCTCTGCTACTCGTGCGGTGCCGACTATGACGGCTACCTCGAGCCTGACGCCGAGCGCGTCGAATGTACGGACTGCGGCAAGCACGCAGTCCATGGCTACCACAACCTCTTGATCGAATGGAGTACCTGCAAATGACCGACAACGAACCGCTCTTCGACAAGCGCGATGAAGTCTGGTCGTCGCTCGAGCACGCTACGAATGCGCTAGCCGAACTCGACGACGCCATGCGCCTCGCCCTCAAGGCTAAGGCTGGCCTCAATCGCGACGACCTCGAATGCGTCCACTTGGCCGAGTACCACAAGTGTCTCGACCGCATCCGCAACGACCTCGCCTACGAACTCGCGCAACTCGCCGAGCAGTACGGTCACCCCGACTGGGAGGTCGAATGAAGTACATCATCTCGTGGACTGAGCACATCCGCTACAACGCCATTGTCGACTGGCCCGACGACATCGAACGGCTGCGCGACACCGTGCCTTGCTACCCAGGCAGCAACTCTGTCGATGTCGATGGCTCTATGACCAAGACTCGCGAGCGTTGGGATGAGCTGCGCTATCACGCCGAACCCGACTACGGCAACGCCGACTCGTTCGAGATCCAGCCCTACAAGGAGGACGCATGACCTACACCAACTACGGAGAGTGCATGGCCTGCGGTGCTGACGGCGAGGTCACCACTCACGACGAGCTGGCTGCTCAACCTGAGACGGTGCTCGAGACCGTCCACTTTCTACTACCACACGAGGGTAGCTACTACTGCCCAGAGTGCTGCATCCCCTACTCAAACCAACTGGAAGGATACCCATGACCCTACGACCTGTGACCATCAAGTACTTTGTCGAGACCATGAAGCAAGTCGAGATCGAAGTCCCCGACGACCTTCCCCTCGACCAAGTTGTCGCATCGCTGCGCGACTACAACAACCGCACGAAGTGGCGCGACTCGTGCTTCTATGAGATGAACCGCCACGGCAAGACGCTGTACGAGGATGTCGATCTCTCGCACGACAATGTCGAAGTCAAGGAGGTGCCGCCCGATGAACTATGACGACCCCGCCTATGACCTATACCCCACCTATACCTGCAAGTACTGCGCTGCTATTCAAATCCCACTAACCCCTAACAGTCATGGCTACCTAGCCTGCGAGGAGTGCAACGACCAATGAAGTACAAGTTCACCTACCATCGTGCCGAGATCGTGTCCCAAGTCATCGATGTGCCTGACGGTGTCGATCCCAACGATTACTTCAACGAGCACAGCGAAGATGCCGAGTTCATCTGGAACAAGAAAGTCCTGCTCATCGAAGACCGCTGCGACCTCATCGATGTGGAGGAAAGCAAGTGAGCATCCACACCACTATCTACGCCACCGTCAAAGTGGGGCATTCTTTTCGGTTGGTAGCTCATTCCTCGCGTGGGCTGGACTGGTTCCAGATCCAAGGACATCCAGGCTTGATGGTCTTTGCTGAGGAAGGTCATCCCGAGGCGCACCGATTGCATGCTGCCGTCGCGGCCTTCAACGCCGTGATGGATGCGAAGGAGGAGGCATGAAGGTAGGAGTGCTGTGCGAATACAGCGGTGTCGTGCGCGATGCATTCATCCGCGCCGGCCACGACGCCATCTCGTGCGACTTGCTGCCGACCGAAGCACCAGGTCCCCACATCCAAGGCGACTGCCTCGCGCAGGACTGGAGTGGCTACGACCTGCTCATCTGTCATCCGCCGTGCACGCACCTCGCCGTCAGCGGCGCACGCTACTTCGCCAAGAAGCAAGTGGAGCAGGCCGCTGCCCTCGACTTTGTGCGTGCGCTGATGGCGCTGCCTGTCCCGCGCATCGCCCTCGAGAATCCCATCAGCGTCATCAGCTCGCGCATCCGCAAGCCTGATCAGATCATCCAACCATGGCAGTTCGGGCACGACGCAAGCAAGGCAACTTGCCTGTGGCTGCAAGGACTACCACTACTGCAACCCGTCAACCAACTACCAGGAGATCACAAGACTCGACGCGCCAACCAAACACCATCAGGACAAAACAAACTCGGCCCCTCGCCTGACCGCTGGAAGCTACGCAGTCGCACATACGACGGCATCGCCAACGCAATGGCCCAACAATGGGGATCACTCACATGAACAATGACTTCCGAGCATACGCTCGACAACTATCCAGCCAGACAATCGACGAGCGCATCGTCGAGCTGCAACGGTCAAGCGTGCGCGACGAGCGCAACGCCCCGACCTACACCCAACAGATCCGCATCCTGCGCGACGAGCTGCAACGCAGGGTGCGTGACTACGACCAGCTCGAACATCGTAACCGCAACATGGGCACACGCCCGACAACCATCACCTGACCATGACCCAACACGACAACTCCGACGCCCTGTACCAACGCTTCCTCGAGTCTGCCCGTCACGCCATCGAGGTTCACCTCGCAGCGTGCATCATGTTCGAGGAGACCAAGTGGCGCCGCACCCACGACCAGCGCCCTCGCGACACCGTCGTTGATGACGCCGTCCGCCGTGGCTGCGACGCCCTTATCCAACTGAGCGAACAGCGACGCAACAATCCTCTTGCACACGACTACAATCCCGAGTAACATCTGAACCAAGGAGACACAGCATGACCCCTAACCGTGACACAATGTTCGTACTCGACCGCCTCATCGAATGGTATGGCAACGACGCCATCAAGGCGCCGCCGCCCGAGGTCGAAGCCACTATCCGCCTGGCCAAGTACCTCATCGCCGACATGCGGCACGAAGAGGAGACGCTAGATCGCTGGGCCGATGAGATGCAGAACCGCTACGACATGGAGTACACGACCCCGTTCTGAGTAACACGTGGCGGGAGGACTCCTCCGCCGGCTGGGCTTCCCGCCTTCCATGCTACCCAGCCGGCACCTACACCCTCATTCATTACACATGACGAAGACAATCAAACACGGAACACCTGAGTGGTTTGCTGCTCGTCGCGGCAAAGTCACTGGCAGCACAGCCGCTGCGATCCTTGCGCCTGGGCAGACTGGCGTGCGTGGCACCCCGCTCTCCGAGTGGATGCGCATCACCAAGGAACTGGCTGGCGAAGACTTCCAATCGCCCGAGCCTGAGCCTGAGATGCCGGACGATGACGGCGACCGCCTCGCTGACATCCTCGCGTGGGGTTCAGGCAGCGAAGACTTCCATGCGCAGCTCCTCCGCAAGAGCGGCTGGGATGTGAAGCTCAACCAGGATCTGATCATCAGCACCGACCGCCCGTGGCTGGCTGGTACGCCAGACGGCTACGTCCAGACGGAGGATGGCACCGAGTCCTTGCTCGAGCTGAAGGCGCCAGTGCACAACTTCGCAGCGTGGCGTGAGCAGGCACCGATGGGTGCGCGTGTGCAGGCCAGCATCTACATGCACCTGACCGACATGGACAGCGCCGTCGTGTCCGCCTTGATCCCGCCCAAGCCGCGCTGGCACACCGTCATTCGCAACGATGAGTGGGAAGCGTGGGCGCTCGACACGCTCGACCGCTTCTGGCATGGCCATGTGCTGGCCGACATCCCGCCGCCTGCTATGCCAGGCGAGCACGACCTCGACATGCTGAAGCTGATCTACCCTGAGCCGAAGGCAGGCACCGCCGTCCGCTTGACGGACGACGCCCTCGCCGCAGCGGCACAGCTCGAGCAGGCCAAGGCCATGAAGAAGGAGGCCGAGCGCATCGAGGCCGAAGCCAAGAGCATCATCGTCGCTGCTATCGGGGACGCCGAGTACGGCATCCTGCCCGACGGCAGTGGCTTCTCGTACCGCAGCACGAACCGCACGGAGCCGGCTCGTGATGCACGCACCATCTCGTTCCGTACCCTGCGCTACGCCAAGCAACTGAAGATCACGTGATGTTCACCGCCCTCTTCTACGCTTGGCTAATCGCTGGCTTCTACCACACCGGAGTTTGCAATGAGCAACATTACAACGACTGATCAAGCACAGCCCCTGTCCGCAGCCACGCTCGAGGCGTTGGTTGTGGGCGGCGACCTGTCCAAGCTCAACCCTGGGCAGCGCGTGGAGTACTACACCGCACGCTGCGTACGGGCTGGACTTGACCCCGCAACCCAACCGTTCCAGTACCTGAACCTGCAAGGCAAGCTGACGCTGTACGCAACCAAGACGTGCACCGACCAGCTCTCCAACCTGCACGGCATCCGCCTCACGATCCTGTCCCAGCAGACGGACGACGGCATCCGCATGGTGACCGTGCGTGCCGAGGCCAAGGACGGGCGCGTGACCGAGGAGATCGGTGCGCTCCCGCTCGCTGGTCTCAAGGGTGACGCACTGGCCAACGCACTGATGAAGTGTGTGACCAAGGCCAAGCGCCGCGCAGTGCTCTCGCTGTGTGGGCTGGGCATGATGGATGAGCTGGAGCTGGAGACTGTTGCCGGCGCCAAGCCCATGTACGCCAGCGGCACGACGAGCACGCTGGTTCCGCCGACCCAGGCGAAGCCAGTCATCACCGTCAAGGCGACGCAGCCTGAGCCTGAGACGCAGCCACAACTGCACGTCAACCAGGATGATGCGCCGCCCGAAATCGAGATGTTCGATGATGATCACGTCGCCGTGTACGGTGTGCGTGTGCCCGTCAAGGTGTTCGACAACTTCGGTCAGTGGTCGAAGTACGACTGCGTGTCGAAGGACAAGCAGGCTACCAGCAAGTCGCACCTCCGCAGCTACACCTGGGCAACGGCAACGGACGGCGAGCCGGACGGCAAGCGTGCAGCCAGCCTCAAGTGGGTGATCGGCAAGGCCGTCGAGGAGCAGGCACAGGGCAAGGAACCCAGCCTGTTCGCGCAGCGTGCAGCATGTGCGCTGTACGTCCTGAACGGGAAGTCCAAGTCGGCAGCGAGCGCTGCGCCTGACGAAGACGAGATGGATACGGTGCCGTTCTGATGGCAAAGGTCAGCCCCACGCAGCGTAGTCTCAAGCACCTGCGTGAGGCTGGCTATCACGTCGAGATCGTTGAACGCTGGAACCAGTGGTCGCGGTCTCGACACGACCTGTTCAACATGTTTGATCTGCTCGCCCTGCATCCCGATGGCACGCTCGTCGGGGTGCAGGTGACGAGTACCGCACACGTAGCCGAGCGCGTCGCCAAGCTAGAGGCGAACCCGCTGCTCGCACTGTGGGCTAAGAAGAACACCGCTGTCGTACATGGCTGGGCCAAGCGTGGCCCACGCGGCAAGCGGAAACTCTGGACGTTGAAGGAGGAAAGCTGTGACGAACAAGGAAGATTCAGGCCCGTGGTTCTGGCTGAAGATCATACTGACGATTGCGTTGATCCTGGTAGTGTTGGCCGTGTTCGGCCCACTCGCCGCCGTGCTCGCGTTCTTCGGGATGGCGGTGCTGGACAAGCTGGACACGATTGCCAAGCAGAGGAACAGCAACGATGAGTGACATGTTCTCAATCGCAGACAAGGTGTACGCCATCGTGGCGGACGTGCTCGAATGCAAGAGCGACGACCTGACACGGGACACCGAGTTCATTGCTGACCTGGGTGCAGACCAGCTCGACATGCTGGAGATCGCACAGCTATTGCAGCAGACGTTCCGCATGCAGGTGCAGGCGAACGACCTCGAGCGCCTGACCACGGTCGGACTGCTGTTCGACTACGTGCACTACCACGCCAGCGACTGCCGGCAACCTACGCCTTACGACTGACTTTCATGACCTCTGTTCGTCGTGAAGGATCTCATCCTCGACGACCTGATTGCCGCCGATGAATGTGCATCCGTAAAGCTCGGAAGCCCCTCGGATGATTGCGTTGCCGTAGACTCGTGACTCACCGTCAACGCGGGACGTGCCCTCGACGATGCAGTTGCCGAGGCACTGGGTCTCGTGGCCCACAAAGCAGTCCCCACGGATCTGTGCCTGCTCATAGATCCAGGCATCGTCACAGACCCAGGCGTTGCCGTAAACCTTGGCGGTCGAGTCGATCCAGACCGAGTCATCCACGACTGCGGTGTCGGCTACCCAGCCCCCGCCATTGGCGTGCTGGTGTGCCGGCACAGGGCCAGCCCCGTCACCGAAGTCATAGGTTGTCATCGCTCCGCCACCACCACATGGCCCGTCAGCGTGACCGCCGAGGAGCTAGTGTTCTTGATGAAGGGGATGATGACCGACCCCGTGTAGATGCGGATTCCAGGGTCGCTGTACTTACTGGGCGTAGCAACATTGACCTGCGTGCATGACAGCAAGGTCAAGGGTCGAGCCACAATCAGCGACACCGCGCCAGCGCCCAAGCTCGTGCCCAAGGTGATGGACTGGATGCTGCGCACGCCCTTGTCGCCTGCTGCTAGCTGGAACCACACCACATTGCCGATCACAGGGGTCGGCGGGATCTGATCGCCTGCAACGGCCAGCAGCGTGGCTGTGCGGCTTCCTGTGCCGTCAGAGTTGGTGTAGGTCACCGTGCTGTTGGTGATCGCTGCGGCGTTGGTATTGGCCGTGGTGGTCAACAGGCCGATGACATAGCCCTCGCCGTTCGTGCTGCCGTTTAGGTCACGGGCAGGGAAGGTAGGCGAAGTGATGGCCTGTGCCGTGGTTGTTGTCACCACGATGCCCGTGTTTACCCACACGACATCCGCCAGCATGATGGTGCAGAGCGTGGTTGTGGTCGCTGCCGTCTCGGTGATGTACAGAGAGCCGGTAGGTGTCCACAACTGCAATGCGCCGTTGTCCGCAGCAGTCGTGCCGTCAGTCGCTCGACCGTTGAGGCCAGGCGTGCCAGGCGACCACGCACCCGTGAAGCCAGCATCCTTGCCGAAGCTGTACCAGTAGGCTGTACCTTCGGTCGCTGTGCCGACCTTGTTGATCGGGATGACGCGACCAGTAATGCCTACGTTGACAGGACTGTTGACCTTCTTGTCGCCCGTTGCGTCATACACCGACCACTCGCAGCCGTCAGTCCATTGCAGCGACTCGCCTGCCATGAGTACCGCCTTGAACAAGCAGTACTCCGTGCCGCTGACATCTTTCTTGACGGTCACTGTGTTGGCCGTCGTAGCGTGACGATTGAAGACCGAGATGGACTTTACGCCGCGCTGGGTTGACGATGCGGGAGCAGCGACAATCTGGGTCGTACCGACTGTGTTGATCGTGCCCTGACTGTCAGCAGGCGTGAATGCGCTGGTCGTCATGTCCACATACGACACGGCCCAGTCAATGTCAGCGGTCGAACTAGTCGTCAGGTCTAGTGTCTTGGTCGTAGCGTCAAGTGTGATTGCCATCAGAATCCTCCGAACGCCATACGGGCCATGACCGCAGGCTGGTCTAGTCCACTACCACCGCCGCCACCGCCGGGCGCGGCCCAAGTACCGTCTGCGCGTAGGAAGTTGGTTGTGCCGCCGCCAGATGCAGGAGCTGCGCCATCTGCAACGCTAGTGAACACCGGTAGCTGGGCAGGCGCAACCTTGGACGATCCGTCCAGCCCCGCGTACCCGCCAGCGATGTTCTTGTTGCTGTATGTCTCGACACGGCTACCGTTGGCCCGGACAAGGCCAAGGCCCTTGGCCGTGATGTCGATACCGATGTCGGTGTCTGTCCCGTCCGCGCTGATGATTACAGGCGAGCCTGTGTCGCTGTTGGTGCTTGTAAGGTAGTTGACCTCTGCTCCACTGCCGCTGCTCAGGAACCTGTGGACATTCAGGTCGTATGTCAGGTCATTGATAGCGAGCAGTTGCAGTTCAGTCGGAATCGCGCTGAACGGAACCCGCGCCGCAGGAATCATGGAGCTAGAGTCAAGCTCGCAATAGCCGTTCGCCTGACCCTTGCGCTGGAGCAGCTCGACCTCGTTGTCCAGAGCCTCCTTCAGCGTCTTGTTGCCGACGAAGGCAGAGTTGGAGTCAATCCTGACCTGACTAGCCCTAGGGCGAGAGCGGACTCGGCCCTCGCCGGTGATCTCAAGGCTGTCGTCGTCGATGTCTAGCTGAAGGCTGACAGG
>ENA-ORFA01001013-ORFA01001013.1-marine-metagenome-genome-assembly--contig:-NODE-1013-length-11393-cov-2.422499_pt1 | contig 11393 bp, 10 predicted proteins | sample MGYA00248621_ERZ508587 | MGnify/ENA primary metagenome ERZ508587 (study PRJEB26250, sample SAMN06266239) | marine metagenome | isolation source: Columbia River Estuary | place: USA:Columbia River... | reverse complement strand
GGTCGAATATGTGAATGACAATATAGGGATTGGGAAAATTGCAGGCTGTTTTTCTTAGCCACGCCGAGGCGGCGCTTTGAAAAACTGCCAATCGGCTCCACCTATGCATTTGATATTGCCGATCATCGCGGTTTGCGCATTTTCGAGGTCGGTTAACAAGCGATCGATCGCCTCGCCACGCGGGGCGAGATTGGCGTCCATCGCCCTTAGGCAGCGGATTAAAAGCCGCCGTTTCAGTTCACTAGGAAGGTCGCTGGCATTACAGATGATGACATCATTTTCTTGGCGTATCCTCTGCGCGGCGAGATTGTCCGTCATCCACGCCAATGCATCGGATGCGTCGGCCAATGCGCTCGCCGAACGCAGCGCGCGGTTTGCAGGAAATGGATGTTGCGTGCTGGCTAACCAGCGCCGCATTGCGACCCGATCAAAATCGATGTTTGCGTTACTGGGGTCGTTGACCGATTGAATACCCACGCTGGAGCAAATCTCGATAAGTTCCGCCTTTGTGAATTCCAAAAGTGGGCGGACCACGCGTCCATTACGTGCGCGAATTCCAGACAACCCATCGACGCCGCTGCCGCGTGCCAATCGCATCAGCAGGGTTTCTAATTGGTCATCCGCATGATGCGCCGTGCCAATATGCTGACAATTTTGTGCATCGGCTGCACGTTCTAGCAAGGCGTAACGTGCAGCGCGCGCCGACGACTGGAGATTGCCCGCTATCTTCGCTTCAGGTGTCAAAATGATATGCGGCACGCCAAGATCGTGGCAGATCTTTGCAACAACCTGCGCTTCGTCGGCGGACTCGGATCGCAATTGATGGTCTACCGTTGCGGCCACCAATTTGCCGGGCAAAATTTGCTGCGCCAACAGCAAAAGGGCAAGGCTATCCGGGCCACCCGATACGGCGCATAATAAGCGATCATCGGCACAGCCTAGCCTGCACAGTGCAGCCCTAAAACGGTCGAGAAAGACCGGCTTCAGCGTTACTTGCACTTCGCCCTTGTTTTGCTTGATGTAAGGCGTTCCGCTAAGCGGCCGTTGGCCGCATCAGGATAGGATTTTGTCAACTCTCCAAAGGCCTCGCATGCCTCAGCCGCCTTTCCAAGGTCGGTCAAAGCAGACCCTAAGAAAAGTAAGCTATCCGGCGCGCGATCACCACGAGGGTCGGCCTTATAGTTTTCGTAAAAAACTTTCACTGCGGTGGCTGGTTTTTTATCATCCAACCATGCCCGGCCCAGCAAATTGCGAGCATAGCTGGCGCGTTTATGTTTCGGAAACTTCGCTACGATTTCTTCAAGTATTGCTTGGGATTCTGGATAGAATTTGGCTTCCCATAAGCGGAAGCCATAATTGTAGCCATCTTCAAAGACATCGCCACTTATTGGACGTTCTATTGCAGCAACGGCGGCGACGCGAGCTGGATTTGGCTTGGCGACTGAAGCAGATTTTGTCGCAACGACACCGCTTTTGGATTTTGGCGTAGCCGGTGCTGATGCCGCTGTGGGTGTTGCGGTTGGCACAATTGTTTCAACAGGAGATGCTGTGCGGACTTCCAGTTGTGTTTCTATGGCCTTCAGTCTGCCTTCAAGCCCACGCATATTATTGCCTTGCAATTCAACCTGCCCGGTCAAGGCAGCAAGCTGCGCCTCTAACGCATCTACACGCGCGGTCAGATCTACCGTTGCAGTGGTCGAACTGGTAGTAGTGCTTGTCGTTGTGGGTGACTGGATATCCGGTTCGATAAATTTTCCGGCGCCATTGGGGAATACCTGACGCTGAACCGCCCGCATTTCCTTCTCAAGTTTGCCAACTCTTCCATCGATATTGGCATCTTGCGCAATTGCGGGGATGCTGAGTGCGATAGCTGCGCAGCCAAGGATAACGCGCCGAAAATACATTGGGTTACTTTCCCTTACTAAGCTCTAGCCGCGAGTATAGCTTACTCCAACCCCGCGATAAAGGCCAACGCGGCCTTTGGGTGTAAAAAAATTGAAATCAATCGGAATATCGGTCCGTAAAGATAGGGCTCACGGATTTGGGGTGGCTACCAAAGTTGCGGGCGGCGGCGGAGCTTGCTCGGTCATGCCGACATTCTCAGCGGATGTATCATCGCTCACAGTGGCGACAGGATTAGGCGCGGTCGGAGCCGGCGCTGTTGTAGCTACTGACGCTGGTGTTTGCGGCATTGCGGTTGGCACTAATGCGTAGCTCCTAAAAATCAAATAGCCGGCCAGAACCAGCGCCGCAACTGCCGCTGCCGTCCATGCCAAAGTCTTGGAAGGAACGCGTGCGGGGTCGGTTGGGTCGTAATTCTGGAGCGGTGCCTCATATCTTTCATGTCCGCCGCTCGATAATTCGGCGCGTAACGCGTTGATGACTGCAATATCGTCTAGACCAAGCGCGCGGGCGTAAGATCGCACAAAACCGACAGTATATGTATGTCCCGGTAACGCGCTGAATTCGGATTGCTCAATGGATACCAAATGTCGCATGGGCACGCGTGTCTCGGCGGCAAGCTCGGATAAGGTCATGCCCATACGCTCGCGTGCGGACTTGAGCTCTTGACCTACAGTGATAGGCTCGGCTTCCTCACAAGGAATTTCGTCCACTGCAATCTCCACGACCCGCTCCCCAACATCTGCGTGCAGTTGCGACGATAATGACCATCAAATGCATAATGTCAATGTTAATTACAAATAATCAGATATTTAAGGAGCGTTATATTACCCGATTTCAATGCCTTGGCTAATTGCCCAAGACATCAATTGTTCGCGCAAATTTTCTGTGGGGCTGTTCAACAACTCTTCCATTTTTGCACGAACATCAGAATGGCTGGCGGAACGGATCATCGCCTTGATAGGCCCAACCGCTGCTGGTGTAATCGACAGTCGGCGAATGCCAACGCCCATGAGGGCAAGTGCTTCAAGCGTTCGCCCTCCCATTTCCCCGCAAACTGCGACATCAACGTCATGGCCCTCGGTTGCTTTAACCACCCGCCGGATGAATCGCAGGATAGCCGGGCTCAGCCAGTCATATCTTTCGGCTAAGCGCGGATCAGCGCGGTCTGCAGCAAAAAGGAATTGCGTGAGATCGTTGGTCCCAATCGACAGAAAGTTAATCTTGGGCAGAAGTATATCGAGAGTTTCGGCCAGGGCCGGGACCTCGAGCATGGCGCCATAACGGATTTTGCTTGGCAGTAGCTTTTTCTGCCGTCCTAGAAACGCAATCTGGCCGTCGAAAATCGCTTTGGCTGCGTCAAATTCCCATGGCTCAGAGACCATCGGGAACATCACGTTGAGCGTGCGACCAGCCGCCGCCTCAATCAAGGCCCGTGCCTGCGCCTTCATTAATCCGGCGTGATCAAGCGACAACCGGAGCGCGCGCCAGCCCAGCGCAGGATTTTCTTCTTCGTTCGTTTCATCCTTAAGATACGGCAGCGCCTTGTCTCCGCCGATATCCAACGTGCGGAAAATAACGGGCTTGTCGCCGGCGGCGTCTAAAACATCGCGGTAAAAACGCTGCTGCCGCTCGCGTTGCGGCAAAGTCGCCGAAATCAGAAACTGGAACTCAGTGCGGAAAAGGCCGACGCCCTCTGCACCCGTGGTCGCCAATGCCGACATGTCATCGCGCAAGCCGGCGTTCATCATCAGCGTAACGGGCACCCCGTCTTTAGTGACGGATGCGTCATCGCGCATCGCCGCATAGCGCGCTTTTTTCTTCTGTCGATCCACCAGATCATGTTGAAATAATTCTTCTGCCGCGGACGACGGGCGCACGATGACGCTTTTTTCGTCCGCGTTGAGCAACAGCATGTCGCCGTCGCGCACCTTGTGACGAATACCGCGTACGCGACCAAGAACCGGAATGCCCATGGCACGGGCTACGATTACCACATGTGCGGTCAACGAGCCTTCCTCTAGCACCACACCGCGCAGACGCCTTTTGTCATATTCCAGCAATTCTGCCGGACCCAAATTGCGCGCAATCAGGATGGAATCTTTTTTGAGCCCAAGCTGCGCCGCTGTACTCATTTGCCCGGAAACGATGCGCAGCAAACGGTTCGACAGATCCTCCAAATCATGCATGCGATCGGCAAGCAGAGCATCATCGATTTGCCGCATGCGCATGCGCGTGCGTTGCTGAACCCGTTCAATGGCCGCCTCTGCGGTTAGGCCACTATCTATGGCTTCGTTGATCCGGCGGCTCCAGCCCTCATCATAAGCGAACATTTTATATGTCGCGATGACCTCTTCATGCTCGCCGCCTGTGCCAAACTCTATCTGGCTCGTCATGCGGTCGATTTGCTCACGCATTTTATCGAAGGCGGAGTAGACACGCTGGCGTTCGGCTTCGATATCCTCAGCAACCGTATGCTCAATGCGGACATTGGGCTGGTGAAAAATAGCAACGCCAGCCGCTGCGCCCTTAACAAGCGGCAATCCTGTGAGGCTAATCGTGCCCGTGTCATTGCCGCCCCGGGTGCTTGGTTCGTCAATTAGGCCGGCATTGGCAATGAGTTCCGACAACACCATGGCGACGGTCTGAAGGGCCTCAATTTCGACCTCTTCATATTTACGCGGCTCGACATGCTGGACCGCGAGCACGCCGACAGCCCGTTCGGACCGGACAATTGGCACACCCGCAAAACTGTGAAAGCGTTCTTCCCCCGTTTCTGGGACGTAACGGAAATTCGGATGTGCTGCCGCCTGATCCAGGTTCAGCGTTTCGACATTTTCAGCAATTGTCCCAACGAGACCTTCGCCCAGACCCAAACGCGTGATGTGCACAGCAGCTTGATTCAGCCCGCGTGTGGCAAACAGCTCCAGTGCGCCATCGCGCAAGAGGTAAATTGAGCACACTTCGCTCGAAAGCGCTTCACCGATAATGTTGACCACATGGTTCAGCTTACCCTGGGCATGGTTCTTCGAGGCCATCACCTCGTGCAGACCAGTCAGGATATTTCGGGCAGAACGGGTGGCGCTTTCCATAGGCCGCACTTAGCAGAGACCGAAGAGGCAAGCGATACCCCGTATCAAATTATTCGTAGTCAACCATTTAATGCCGATACATGCAGAATAACGTCTTTAAGATGTAACTTTTGTTTTTTTAGATCGAGAATGGTTCTGCTGTCTGGGAACGGCCTGCTTTCTTCACGCTCCAGCTTTTGTTCGAGTTCGGCATGTTTGATACGAAGCGCGGACAGATGGTTATTATGCACATCATTCTCCTTCAGTCTTAGACTCGGCTGTCTGAGCCAAGGAGTAAATCACGAATACACTCAGGTGTCTTGTCGATAATGATTGTCTGGTTGATGACAAAGTTGATTACGCGCCAGCGCCCATTTTTAACGATGACTTGTTCGCCCCAGTCTGTTTAGAAAGATATATGAACGACGATGGCTATCAGCAGCAACTGGAACAATTGAAGATTGAGCATCGGGATCTCGATGATTCCATCCGGGCGCTCTCCGCTCAGACGTTAGTCGACCAACTTCAAATTGCCCGCCTGAAAAAGAAAAAGCTGGTTTTGAAGGACCGCATCATGCGTTTAGAGGACCAATTGATTCCTGATATTATCGCTTAATTCGTCGAAGCGGATGCATGCATCCGTTTAAGCGTCAAATTGCAGGCTAGCTAGGCGGGAATATAATCCCCCTGCCGCGCTGAGCATTGCATGATCGCCCTCTTCAACAATTTTGCCCTGATCCATCACGATGATGCGGTCGGCAGAACGCACTGTCGCGAGCCGATGTGCAATCACAATTGTTGTGCGGTTAACCATCAGGCGCTCTAGCGCGTCCTGAACAAGCTTCTCACTTTCGGCGTCCAACGCGCTTGTGGCCTCATCGAGCAACAAGATTGGCGAATCGCGCAACAAGGCGCGGGCAATCGCCAAGCGCTGGCGTTGCCCGCCGGAAAGGCGCGCGCCGCCTTCGCCTAAATAGGTATCGAGACCTTCTGGCAATTCACGTAGGAAGCCCGCAGCGTTTGCTTTTTCAGCGGCTGCCCAGATTGCATCGTCGCTCGCGTCCCATTGGCCGTAACGCAGATTATCGCGTGCGGAGGCTGCGAACAACACTGTGTCCTGCGGCACCAACGATATTCGGGGCCGAAACTCCGCTGGGTCCGCGCTGGTCAGGACGACGCCGTCAATGCGCACGGTACCGACTTCGGGGTCGTAGAAACGTTCGGCCAGTTGGAACAAGGTCGATTTACCTGCGCCTGAGGGACCTACAACCGCAACGGTTTCGCCTGGCGATACTTTTAGGCTGAAATCGTCGAGCGCCGCGACCTCGGGCCGCGTTGGATAACGGAAGCGGACATGTTGGAATTCCAACTGTCCGCGCGCTGGCGGCATCACAACTGGGTTAGCAGGCGGAGCAATTTCGGGCACTTCGTTCAGTAATTCGGCGAGCCGTGACGCGGCGCCAGAGGCGCGCACAAGGTCACCATAGACTTCCGTCAGGGCCCCAAATGACCCGGCAACCAATGCCCCGTACAAGACGACTGCGAACAAGGTTCCTGACGTTATGACGCCTTCTTTAACTTGGTCCGTACCTTCCCAAACGAGCAATGTGATACCGCCAAATATCAGCGCCATTACCAGTGCGGTGAGAAACGCCCGCAACCGGATACGTTTTTTCGCGGCATTGAATGTGCCTTCGACGGCATCAGCAAATCTGATGCCTTCACGGCTTTCTTGCCCAAAAGCCTGAACAATTTTGATCGCGCCAAGTGCCTCTGAAATGATCGTACCGACGCTGGCGACATTATCCTGGCTTTTACGCGAGGCTTTTTCCAGCCTCCGTCCCAAAAATACTATTGGCAAAACGACCACCGGTATGCCCGCGAGTAACCAGATTGTCAGACTTGGGGCGAGGCCAAAGAGCAAGGTCACACCGCCCACGCCGATAAAGATATTACGCAATGCAACGGACACGGTAGTGCCGACAATTTGTTCAATAATCGCCGTATCGGCGGTCATTCGGCTCGCGATTTCTCCAGGACGATTTTCTTCGAAAAAGCGCGGCGCCAACCGCAATAGATTTTGCTGCACCGCAACACGAATGTCACCCACTACGCGCTCGCCCAGCCAACTCACGAAGTAAAAACGGAACGCCGTGGAAACGCCGATGATTACCACGATGCCGAGCAGCAAATAGAAATAAGGCGCCGGATCTCCGCCATTTTTGACAAAGCCTTCATCGATGATCAGACGCAGACCATAAGGGATGGCAAGCGTGGACGTGGCCGCCGCAACCAGCGCTAGCAGGGCAAACATAATCTGGCGCGGATAGCGTATGGTAAAATGACCGATCATGCGCAAACTGCCAAAGCTAAGCTTTGGCTTGGCCGCCGCCGCTTCTTCGGTTGTTGTTATGGCTTGCGTTTCGGAAATTTCGTTTGTCATTGCGTTCGCCTAGCAGTGCGCCGGACGGGTAACAATCCGCTAAGGAAGATGTAAACGCTTTTCCTATGGTGCAATGCACAATAAATGCGTAAAGTGTGTCGCTATTGCGGCAGATTATTGCCGCCGCGAAATTTAAAGGCCTGAATATGCTTTATACGGGATATGACCTTCAACGCGGCTGGCTGGCTGGCGCTGGCTGGGTAGCGCAGAAGCAGGCGGAATGGATAAATGCGCTGCCTGCACCGTTCAAACATGGCGGCTTGGCCCCGGTGGCGGCTTCGGCGCTTGAGGTTTTTGCCCATTCGGTTTTGCCCCGTGGGAAGCCAGCGTTCGGCTTGAACGAAGTGGTCATCAACGGCGAGACCTTCGGCGTTCAAGAAGAAAATGTCGCACGCAAGCCATTCGGCCAGTTGAAGCGTTTCGTGTATGAAGGCAGTGCCGAAAAGCCACGGCTTCTCATCTGCGCGCCGATGTCCGGCCATTTTGCGACTTTGCTGCGTGGCACAGTCGAACGGATGATGGGCACGCATGATGTCTATATCACCGATTGGAAAGACGCGCGCGATGTGCCGTTGACGGGTGGCGGGTTCGACCTTGAAACCTATATTGATTATCTGATTGAGTGGCTGGAATTTCTTGGCCCAGATGCGGGAGGGCGCGGCGCGCATATGCTCGCGGTCTGCCAGCCATCGGTTCCGGCTTATGCCGCTGCGGCGGTTATGGCGGCGAAGGAGCATCCGCTGCGTCCGCGCACGCTGACGATGATGGGCGGGCCGATTGATACGCGCGAAGCGCCAACGGCAGTGAACAATCACGCAACCCAACGGCCGCACGAATGGTTCGTGCAAAATGTAATCGCCACGGTCCCGCCTTATTATAAAGGCGCTGGCCGCCGCGTATATCCTGGATTTCTGCAGCTTACGGGCTTTATGTCGATGAACTTGGGCAATCATATGATGAGCCATTGGTCGATGTTCTCTGACCTTGTGAAAGGCGATGGTGAAAGTGCGGATCGGCACAAGGAATTCTACGACGAATATCGCGCGGTGTGCGATATGACCGCGGAATTCTACCTGCAAACCGTCGATACGGTTTTCCAACGTCATTTGCTGCCCAAGGGCGAATTCAACTATCGTGGTCATTTGGTTGACCCCGCTGCGATCACCGATATTGGCTTGCTGGCGATTGAGGGTGAGCGCGATGATATCAGCGGATTGGGCCAAACAAAGGCCGCGTTGAACATTGCGACCAGCCTGCCTGCGGCGTTCAAACAATATCATATGGCGCCAGAAGTCGGCCATTATGGCATTTTCAACGGCAGCAAATGGCGCGAAAAAATTGCGCCTATCGTCGAAAACTGGATAGCCAAGCACAATTGAGCGACGATATTTTGCCCCTTTTTTGGACCTGCTTAATAGCATTTTGCGAAGCGCCGATTTCTGCGGGTTTTCAGCGATGACCTTGCATATTAACGCCAGTATCGAACGCTGGCCTGTCGAGGGCCATTTTACCATCGCGCGTGGTGCCAAAAAATTTGTCGACTTGTTGGTGGTCACCGTCAGCGACGGCACGCATGTCGGACAGGGCGAGGGCACGGCGATCTATTATCGCGGCGAGACCGCCGAAGAATGTGCGCGTCAGATCGCGCAGGTCACGGACATAATCGCCGTGCACACTATCCCGATGGCCCGCGCACTTTTGCAATCCGAACTACCAACCGGCGCGGCGCGGAATGCTCTGGACTGTGCATTGTGGGATTTGGAGGCGAAACAGACCGGACAGAGGCTGTGGGAATTGGTCGGCATGAAATCGCCGCCGGTGCCATTGGAGACTGCCTTTACCATCTCGCTGGGAACGCCCGATGCGATGCACGCCGATGCGCGCGACGCGGCGGCCAATGGATATAGCCTGCTGAAGCTAAAATTGAACGGCGATGCCGACCGCGACCGTGTCGCAGCCGTGCGCGCGGGCGCACCCAAAGCGCGTATCATTGTCGATGCCAATGAAAGCTGGGGCGACGTGGATATTGTGGCGGAAGCCGAAATCCTCAAAACGCTTGGCGTTGCTATGATTGAGCAGCCCTTGCCCGCAGGGCGAGACGCCGCGCTTGCCAACCTATCCGCACCGCTTCCTATTTTTGCCGATGAAAGCTGTCATGTGGCGGCGGACGTTGCGCGGCTGGCGGGTCTATATCAGGGCGTGAATATCAAGCTGGATAAAGCCGGCGGCCTGACCGAGGCTCTGGCGCTCTGTAAGGCTGCTGAGAGCGCAAAGATGGATGTCATGGTCGGTTGTATGCTGTCGACCAGCCTTGCCATTCAGGCGGCGTTTCTGGTGGCGCAAAGGGCGTCTTGGGTTGACCTCGACGGTCCTGCCTTATTGCAAAAGGATCGGCCGGGCGGTTTCCGCTTTGTCAACGGATGCCTGTCCCCGGCCACAACATCACCGTAATTCGTGCAATAATTAAGCGCACTGTAATCGTAATTCGAAATTTGACAGGAAGCAGGGCAAAATTCGACTTTGCCTTTGGTTTAACAGGCGGTACCGATACGTCGTGGTAAGAATTTATGTACGTATAAGTTTGGGATATCATAATGGTATCAAAGTTGGCCCGAAATTTGACTGCTTGTGCGCTCGTCTTAAGCGGGATTTCGGCTACCTATCCCACTAATGCTGCGCCAGCAAAGAAGCCTGTCGCAAAACGAGCAGTTGCTCCTATGAAAAAACCTAGCCCTACGGAGGTGCTTGCCACCCATCTGGTGCTTAATAGTCTCGCGCCGGGCGCAAATATTGCTGAAGCATGCCGCCGCGCTGATTTCAAATCACTCGCTACAGCACTGTCCATGAACGTTGAATTGCTACATCAGGAAAAAGGTGAATATGAGACCTCTGATCAGTTTGCAATCCGGGTCAGTCGTTTGGCTAGTGCTGTAAGCGGCAACGAAACGATTTTTTGCCAACCTTTGAATGACAACGAGGATCTCCCATTCGTTTATGACGCCGATACTGAAAGATTTGAGGTATCATTTGATAAAAACCAGAATGTGTGGCGGGATATAAAACAGCTGGGAAGTTATCGCACGACAACGCGATTGGGTGTCCCGTTAACAGTGAAGGCTTCGGTTGAATTTGAGTATAACGCGTCGCTAACCATCCCAAAGCCCGACGAGTTCTGTGGTACCTCGTCTTTGTATTCTTCGACATATAAGTTCAAAGTTCCCTCTGCTTTGCTTGAGGCTCCAATGCTCAAAGCAGGGGGGTACCTTGCATTCATAGGAAAGTTGGTCCCTCCCTACGTGACCGAGGAAGCAAGTTCAGAATCTCCGTCACTCGATTACCCGTATGATCTACAAACAGTTAATCGGACCGTGAGCCTCAAAGCCACCCGAATAGTGCTTGTTTCTGGTTTGGGAAAAGAACTCTGGTCGTGTAATCCGGGCTTACTGCCCCTAAAGCAGAGCCGAAACCTATAGGGCAACCATGGGTTTCAGTGGACGACTACCCGTGGCGAGCTTTGCATCAGCAACGTGAAGGAACCGCTAGTTTCCGTTTATCAATTGGTACTGACGGCCGTGTGCTTGACTGCATCATCTCGCAGTCAAGTGGCCACAACGACCTAGATGCGGCAACATGCACTCATGTAGCGAGACGCGCGAGATTTTACCCAGCTGCTGCGGCGGATGGTGTCCCAACCCATCGGGTTTTTGAAGGCGATGTAAACTGGAAAATTCCTCGCTAGAAATAGCTTGATAAGTCTGAGTGTGGAATTACGGCGACGTGCACTAAAACATTCTGAAGGTTCGGAAAGTCCTGCCTTATTGCAAAAGGATCGGCCGGGCGGTTTCCGCTTTGCCAACGGATGCCTGTCCCCGGCCTGATATCTGCTTTAAGCTTTATAGGCCGTCTAGATACTCAATATCCGGCGCGCCAGCGAGGCAGGCGCCAAGCTTGGGGCCTGCGGCCTTGAAATAGTCGCT
>ENA-ORFA01001012-ORFA01001012.1-marine-metagenome-genome-assembly--contig:-NODE-1012-length-11394-cov-2.583282_pt1 | contig 11394 bp, 8 predicted proteins | sample MGYA00248621_ERZ508587 | MGnify/ENA primary metagenome ERZ508587 (study PRJEB26250, sample SAMN06266239) | marine metagenome | isolation source: Columbia River Estuary | place: USA:Columbia River Estuary... | reverse complement strand
GAGTTGGCGGTGCTGATGCGGTCGACGTGATGACTGGTTTCCCATTCAATGTTCGTTGGCCAAAAGTAATTGGAGTGAAACTCACCGGAACACTTTCTGGTTGGTCGAGTCCGAAAGATGTCATTCTTGAAGTCGCACGCGTGCTTACCGTCGAAGGCGGCACCGGCGCAATTGTCGAATACTTCGGAGACGGCGCCGACACCATTTCGGCAACCGGCAAAGCAACTATTTGCAACATGGGTGCCGAAATTGGCGCAACGTGTTCGGTATTTCCATACGACGCAAACATGTCGGCTTACTTGCAGGCCACAGGCCGTGCCGACATTGCCAAAGCCGCCGACAGTGTTGCAACAAACCTGCGTGCAGATGACGACGCAACCTATGACCAAACCATCGTGATCGATTTGTCGTCACTCAGGCCCCTCATTAACGGCCCACACTCGCCAGACCGTGCCCACAAGATCGGCAAAGACATTGCCACCGCAGCAGCGGCAAACGAGTGGCCACTCGAGATCTCATCGGCACTCATCGGTAGTTGCACCAACTCTTCATACGAAGACATCACGCGTGCGGCATCAGTTGCACGCCAAGCAAGTGCTCATGGTCTTAAAGCAAAAGTTGAACTGCTGATCACTCCAGGCTCCGAGCAAATTCGTGCGACAATCGAACGAGATGGACTTCTCGCAGATCTTGAAGCCATTGGCGCAACAGTTTTAGCCAACGCGTGCGGTCCGTGCATTGGTCAATGGGATCGATCAAAGGAAGTAACGAGCAAACCGAACACCATTGTCAATTCGTTTAATCGCAATTTTCCTAAGCGCAACGACGGCTCGGCCAACACACTCAGTTTTGTTACAAGCCCCGACACCGTCATCGCACTCGCGCTTGCTGGTCGTCTCGACTTTGATCCAACGACCGACACGTTGACAGCACCTGATGGCACCCAAGTCAAGCTCGAGATTCCTCAAGGCGAAGTGTTGCCAAAGGCCGGTTACGACGCAGGCAACGACACGTTTATTGCCCCGCCTGCAGATGGTTCAGATATCCAAGTGAACGTCAGTCCAACAAGTGATCGACTGCAATTGCTCAAGCCATTTGCAAAATGGAATGGCAATGACTTTCTTGGTATGCCCATTCTCATGAAAGCCAAAGGCAAATGCACTACCGACCATATTTCGGCGGCTGGCAAGTGGCTCACCTATCGCGGACACCTACAAAACATCTGTGGCAACTTGTTTGCAGGTGTTGTCAATGCATACAACGATGTTGTTGGTGAAGGCATTGACATGATCGACGGAAAAACTCGCACCTTCCCAGAAATTGCCCGCCACTATGGCGACAACAATGTGCAATGGACTGCAATCGGAGATCAAAACTATGGAGAAGGCTCGAGCCGTGAGCATGCAGCAATGGAGCCTCGCTATCGCGGCGCCGCAGTGATCTTTGCTCGATCGTTCGCCCGTATTGCCGAGACCAACCTCAAAAAGCAAGGCATCGTGCCACTCACATTTGCCGATCCAGCGATGTATGACATGATCGGCGAACTCGACACGATTACCGTGCGCGACATGCCACCCAAGCCAGATCAGCCAGTTCGTTGTTACCTCAACCAACGCGGTGGAGACCAGATTGAGTTTCAGGCTCTACACACGTTTAGCAAAGAACAAGTTGAGTGGTTTAGGGCCGGTAGCGCGCTCAACGTTGTACGCAAAAAAGTCGAAAAAGCAGCGAAAGCAGCAAAAGCCGCTACAAAAACTAATTAGATCAACTACTGTTCGAGCGTGGAGAGTCTTGCTCGTCTCGTAGCGATCATTCTTGGTACTGCACTTGTTGCAGGAATAATTGCGGTCGTGTTGTGGCGCAAACCTCCTCGTAACATCATTGCTCGCGCATTTTTCACTGTGTTAATGATTCCCGTGATGTGCATCGGAATTTTTCTCGCCACTCTCTCGGTAGGTATCGGCGTGCGCATGTTGGGCGTTGCAATTTTTATTGCAGCGGTGATGGCCATCAAGTCATTACTCTCCAAAAAATAATTGCCACTAAATCACACGTAAAAAATGCGACAAAAAATGGGAAAGGCCCCACATTTCTGCGGGGCCTCTCAACCTAAGAATCCTGTGGCGGGGGAGCCACATTTTGGATTCTGTCGGGCGGGCTCTGGGGGGAGCCCACCGCGATATGTATCCAGTATGGCGTACCCGTGGGTAAGCACGCAAGGCGAACGACATGATATCCCCTATCTATTTTTGAGATAGGTCAGCCCCTTTTTTGGCTATCCTGTGGCGTATGGAGATTCGCCACCTTGCCAGCCTGATCGCAATTGCCGATCATGGCTCGTTTTCTGGTGCTGCTCGGGCCCTCGGAACCGTGCAAAGCAACGTCTCCGCCCATATCTCCAGGCTCGAAAAAGACCTCGGAGTGGTGCTCGTCGAACGCAATGGCGGGGCGCTTACCGACGAGGGCGTAGTGGTTGTCGAGCGGGCTCGGCGGATTATTCACGAACTCCAAGACATCGAAGCAGACGTTCATTCGAGTGATACCGAAGTAGAGGGTGAAACACGGCTTGGAAGTATCGGAACAACCGGTCGATGGCTGATGCCCCGTCTTCTTCCCGCTCTCAAAAAAGCACACCCACTCGTGCGCGCAATCATCCATGAAGGTGGAACGTCGAGCCTGATTCCGCGCGTCCTTAATGGCGAACTTGACGCAGCCATCGTTCACTTCCCTGTCGATGATCCAGAACTCGTTCTTGAACCATTGTTTTCCGAAGACCTTGTGCTGCTCGTGAGCGCAAAACATCGGTGGGCTTCGCTCGAGACCATCACCATTGCCGAACTTGCGACTGAACCACTTTTGCTTGCGCCACGCAATACTGCTCTTCGACGCATCATTGATCGTGCAGCAGGCACACAACGACTTGCGTTTACACCTCAAGCAGAAATTGATGGCGTACGTCTTTTGACTTCGCTTGCATTCGAAGGATTCGGACCGGCAATTGTTCCCGCCACTGCAATTCCAGGATGGCTCAAGGGTGACTTCGCGAGAGTTGCAATTCCCGAACTTCCTCGACGAGTTGTCGGTTGGGCATCTCGACGCCGACCAATTCCAAATAAGCCAACTCGTGCCGCATTGGAAATCACCAAGAATGTTGTAGCAAAAAGTGGAGACCGTCAGCCTGGCGTAACAACTGATCTTCTTCCATCTACCCAAGCATCGCCTACGCTCAAAGCGTGACGGGATTGAAGAGCAAGGTGTCGACCCCAGTCCAGTTGCAACAAGCAGTCAAGGGTGCGGTCAGTGCCGACGTTCGGTTGCTCGCCGAATCTCAACGCAATGTTGTCTGGGTCGAAATTGATCCAACAGTTCACTACGGTGCACTCTCTGCAGAAGCATCTGGAGTTATTGCCAATGCTGCGACCACGGCACTCAATCAACGCCTGCCATTGGTGTTGTCAATGGCGTCATCTGGCGCCGACATTTTGGGTGGCATAGACGCGTTGTTTGGCTGGGGTCAAGCAGCGCGCCGTGTAGCAATGTGCTCTGGCATCATTCCTATTTTCACCATCGTGACCGGACCAGCGGTGAGTGGTCCAGCATTGCTGATTGGTCTCAGTGACTTTGTGATCATGACCAAAGATTCGTATGCGTTTGTTTCCGGTCCGACGATGGTTGCTGAGTTCACGGGCATCACAATGACCAACGAAGAGCTCGGTGGCACCGATGCGCACTCTCGCCAAAGCGGAGTAGCAAGCCTGGTGGTAGACGATGTTGCGAGTGCGCTCATCGCCCTCGAACAACTCTTGTCATTCATTCCAGACAATGTCGACAGCGTTGCTCCACACGTTGCAACCAATGATTCAGGCGATCGCCTCACTCCAGAGGCTGGCGCAATCATCCCCGACACTGCAACTGGCAGCTACGACGTGCGCAAAATTATTCGGGCAATCGCCGACGATGAAGACATGCTCGAAGTGCGCGAGAGTTGGGCAGCCAATGTCATCACTGCATTCATCACCATCAGTGGTGAATCAGTTGGAGTAGTGGCCAATCAACCAATGGTCCTTGCTGGCACGCTCGATATTCCTGCATCACAAAAAGCCGCGCGCTTTGTTTCCTTCTGCGATGCATTCAATATTCCTTTACTCACACTTGTCGACACACCTGGTTTTTACCCTGGCAAAGATCTCGAGTGGCGTGGAATGATCCGTCATGGTGGCCAACTCGTGTTTGCTTATGCTCGCGCAACCGTGCCTCGCGTCTGTGTCATCTTGCGCAAGAGTTACGGTGGCGCATACATCGTTATGGACTCGAAGGGCATGGGCAACGATTTGTGCATGGCGTGGCCAAGTGCCGAACTTGCCGTCATGGGCGCAGGACAAGCCGCCGCAATTTTGCAACGCCGTGCAACACCCGAGGAGCGAGCAGCTTTCGAAGCCGACTACACCGAGCGACTGCTCAACCCATATGTGGCAGCCGAGCGTGGCTACATCGATGCAGTGATTAACCCAGCGGAAACACGACGTGAAATCTCGGCTGCATTCACGATGCTGCGCGACAAACGCGAGCGACTCCCTGCTCGCAAGCACGACAACACGCCTCTGTAGCAAAGCAACCGCTAAACTGGTGCGTGGGGACAGGAAGCTCCTCACCAAAATTGAAGGGAATCCAGATGGCTGAAACAATCACCATCATCGATGACCGAACAGGCAAGAAAGTTACTGTTCAAGTCAAAGATGGCGTCTTTGCCTCGTCGGCGCTCCGTGAGCTTGACCCAAATCTTCGCATGTACGACCCAGCATTTTTGTCGACAGCAGCGTGCTCTTCATCCATCACCTACCTCGATGGCGAAGCAGGAATCCTGCGCTATCGCGGATACCCAATCGAACAGCTTGCCGAAAAATCAACCTTCCTTGAGGTGGCTTACCTGCTGCTCAACGGCGAACTTCCAACAGCCCAGCAATCCGAGAAATGGAATTTCGACGTCACTCATCACACGATGATTCACGAAAACATGCGCAAACGCTTCGTCGACGGCTTCCATTACGACGCTCACCCAATGGGCATGCTCATTTCCGCTATTGCCGCTCTCGGCACGTTCTACGACGATTCCAAAAATATTTTCGATGAAGATGTACTCAACAAACAGATTCTTCGACTTGTCGCAAAAGTCCCAACCATTGCGGCCATGACTTACCGATTCTCATCTGGTTTGCCATTCGTGTTGCCAAACAACTCGATGCCATATGCACAGAACTTCCTCAACATGATGTACCGCATCGGCGACGACTACACAGTGCATCCGGCACTTGCCCGCGCCATGGACGTGTTGTTTATTCTGCACGCAGACCACGAACAAAACTGTGGCACGACAACAATGCGTGTTGTCGCCTCGTCACATGCCGACCCATACTCGGCAACAGCAGCCGCAGCCGCAGCACTGTCGGGCCCACTGCATGGCGGCGCCAATGAAGCAGTGATTCACATGCTCAACGAGATCGGTGATGTTAAAAACGTTTCTGCTTTTGTTGAGCAGGTAAAGAATGGTGATGACCGGCTCATGGGTTTTGGTCACCGCGTCTACAAAAACTTTGATCCACGTGCGACCATCCTCAAGAAGACTGCATACGATGTTTTTGAAGTAACGGGCAAAAATCCATTGCTTGACGTTGCGCTGAAGCTTGAAGAAGTTGCGCTCAACGACGAATACTTCATCTCGCGCAAGTTGTATCCAAACGTCGACTTCTACTCTGGTCTCATTTATCAAGCACTTGGCTTCCCTGTCGAGATGTTTACCGTGCTGTTTGCTATCCCTCGCACTGTTGGCTGGCTTGCACACATGTCCGAGTTGCTCAAAGACAAAGAACAAAAGATCAGCCGTCCGCGCCAGTGGTACACCGGTGTCGACGAGCGCAATTACGTGGAGATGAAAAAGCGCTAGTTAGCGCTGATATCAATCACGATTTTGCCAATGTTGGCATTTGATTCCATGTGCGTATGTCCTTGGGCAATATCCACAAATGCATATCGCCTGTCGATCACTGGTTTGATAGCCCCAGTTTCAAACAGGGGCAATATTTCAAGCGCGAAACGCTGACTGATCGCAATTTTTTCTTCAAGCGGCCGCGCTCGCAAGACGGTCCCCGACAACTTGGCGCGCTTACCCATCATCGCTCCCAAGTTAAATGGAATGTTGCCACCCGCCATCACTCCCACTTGCACAATGTGGCCCTTGAGCGCAAGACACGCAACGTTGCGGTCCACATAGTCGCCACCAATCACGTCGAGCACCGTGTCTACGCCACGACCACCAGTCGCCGCCTTCACGGCATCTACGAAATCTGCAGTCTTGTAGTCAACAACTACGTCAGCACCAAGTGCCCTGCATGCATCCACCTTGTTTGTTGAACACGTAGCAATCACGCGTGCGCCAATTGCTTTGCAAATCTGTATTGCTGCGGTGCCCACGCCCGAAGCCGCTGCATGCACCAGTGCCCAACGACCGTTTGTCAATCCGCCCTGCACGACAAGTGCATCCCAAGCGGTGATAAAAACTTCGGGGATTGCAGCAGCATCAGCGAGTGAAACATTTGCCGGAATACGCATTGCCTGACGCTCATGAATCACGAGTTGCTCGGCATACGCTCCTCCACTCACGATTCCCATTACCTCATCACCCAATTTCCATGTACGCACTCGCGCACCCACACCAATCACAGTTCCCGAAAATTCCATTCCAGGTACATCGTGTGTATCGGGAAACGGGTTTGGATAAAAGCCCATTCGTTGCAACAAGTCGGCGCGATTAAGACTTGTGGCACGAACCCGCACAAGTACTTCTTCGGGGCCAGCAATAGGTGCGTCGATGTCTTCAAATGTCAGTACCTCAACACCGCCGTGACTTCGCAATACGACTGCGCGCATAATTGGATCTACGCCATGATCTTTTGCAGGCGACGATCGAGAGTCTCCAAAAACTCTTCGGTGGTCTGCCATGGGGCCGTGTTGCCACCGACGAGCAATGACAAGTCTTTTGTCATCTCGCCTGCCTCAACAGCCTCGACACACACCTTTTCTACTTTGCGAGCAAAGTCAATAACGGCTGGCGTGCCATCCAACTTGCCACGATGCTCGAGGCCGCGTGTCCACGCAAAGATTGATGCGATCGGGTTGGTCGACGTCTTTTTGCCAGCCTGGTGATCGCGATAGTGACGGGTCACTGTGCCGTGTGCGGCCTCCGACTCCATCACACGACCATCCGGAGTGGTCAGTACCGAAGTCATCAGACCAAGTGAACCAAAACCCTGGGCGACGATATCCGACTGCACGTCACCGTCATAGTTTTTGCAAGCCCACACATAGCCGCCTTCCCATCTCAACATGCACGCCACCATGTCGTCAATGAGTCGGTGCTCGTAGGTAAGCCCGGCTTTGTCGAACTGCTCTTTAAATTCTTGGTTGAAAACTTCTTCAAACAAATCCTTGAAGCGACCGTCATAGGCCTTCAAGATCGTGTTCTTTGTGCTGAGGAACAACGGGTAGTTGCGTTGCAACGAATAGTTCATGGTTGCTCGCGCAAAATTGCGAATCGATTCATCAAAGTTATACATGCCCATCACCACACCAGAGCCAGTGAAATCGGCAACCTTCATCTCGATCGGCTTGCTTCCGTCTTTTGGCACATATGTCATCGTCACTGTGCCTTCACCAGGAATACGAAAATCTGTTGCCTTGTACTGATCGCCGTGAGCATGACGCCCAATCACAATTGGCTTCGTCCAGCCCGGCACCAACTTTGGAATGTTGTTGCAAATGATTGGCTCACGGAACACCACACCATCCAGAATGTTTCGAATAGTTCCGTTTGGCGACTTCCACATTTGCTTCAAATTGAACTCTTTTACACGTGCTTCGTCAGGTGTGATAGTCGCACATTTGATTCCGACACCGTGCTTCAGAATCGCCTTTGCTGAATCAATCGTCACCTGATCATTTGTTGCATCACGATGCTCAATTCCGAGGTCGTAGTACTCGAGGTTGATATCGAGGTACGGCAGGATCAATCGATCTTTGATGAACTTCCACATGATGCGCGTCATCTCGTCGCCATCGAGTTCGACTACGGGATTGAGAACCTTGATTTTTGCGGCCATGAGGGGCTCCAACTTGTTGATCCGAATGCAACCGGAACTTATATCCGACTCCTAAAGAATACCCCACAACAGTGTCGCCACAGGCTAGGTGCAGTTTCAACACGGCGATGACACGCTTCAACCACCTACCATTATAAAAATGGATTTTGAGTGGGCCCCGGAACACGTCGCGTTACGCACGCGCGCACGCGAAATTGCCCAAGATGCTGTCAAACGTTACGGGCGGTTTAACGACACGTGGATGAATGGTTACTCCAAAGAATTTTCGCTCGAACTCGGTGCACTTGGATGGATAGGTATGACTTGGCCAAGCGAGTTTGGCGGTGGAGGTCGACCAGCAATTGAGCGACTGATCATTGCTGAAGAGATGATCGCTGCGGGAGCACCTATTGCTGCCTCGTGGTTTGCCGACCGACAAATGGGGCCGGCACTCATTGCATATGGCACCAAACAACAACAGGATGAGTTTTTACCAAACATGCTTGCGGGCAAAACCACCTGGTGCATTGGTATGAGTGAGCCAAATGCTGGCAGCGACCTAGCCTCGCTCAAAACATTTGCCCAAGATGACGGTGACGAATGGGTCATCAATGGCCAAAAAATCTGGACAAGCTTTGGCGAGGTGGCTGACTATTGCTACTTAATCTGTCGCACCAGCAACGATGGTCCACCACATGCAGGTATCAGCGAAATCATCGTGCCAATGAATACTCCGGGCATCGACATCAGACCGATCAAAGACATGACGACAAATAGTCATTTTTGCGAAGTGTTTTACACCGATGCGCGCGTGCCAAAAACAAACTTGGTCGGTGTGCAAGGCGGAGCGTTTTCACAAACCATGCGCCAACTTGAACACGAGCGCGGAGGCATCGACCGACTTGTGTCCAATAAGGCTCTCTACGACATGGCGCTCAAGCGAGCCGACACAACCAACAAAGTTGTGCGTCAAGAAATAGCCAATATCGAAATCGGATACCGGATTGGTCGAATCCTTGTCATACGGGAAACTCTGCGCCAAGCACCAGCAGGTTTCTCGGCCGCAACGAAATGTTTTTGCACCGAACTCGAAACACGAATCTCCAATTTTGTTTTCAACACACTCGGTATGGATGCAACCCTCTGGGACGACGTCACCCAAGGACTCGCCTACGCATCGGGGTACACGATCATGGGCGGAACATCCAATGTGATGCGCAACATTTTGGGAGAGCGCGTATTGGGATTGCCTAAAGAACCACCAGCCCCAAAAGTGCAACCAGCCCACAACTAGAGTTTGCATATGCATCCGATTGAGCTCTCCACCAAGGTCATCGACTCAGGAATCGTCGACCAACCCCTTAATCGCGTCACCAACGAGATCACCGAGCTTGCAACAGACCTTGCAATCGTCGAGAGTTTCAGCCACTCAGTTGTGTGGGACACCGGCGACGGACTGATGTGTTTTGATGCATCAGGATCAGGCAGCGGCGAAGCCGTTGTGCAATCCATTCGCTCATGGCGCACATCACCCATCTCCACTCTTGTCTACACACACGGTCATGCCGACCATGTTGGCGGCAGTTTCGCATTCGCCAACGATGCCGCTTCAACAGGTGCACCAACTCCGCACGTGATCGGCCACGAAAATGTCGTTAAGCGCATTGACCGCTACACCACTACCAACGAATGGAATATGCGCATCAATCAGCGCCAGTTCGGCGGCATCAAGTCGGACATGAAGCCAAACTCAGGCAACATGCGTGAAGCCCTCTCGCTCGAAGAAGGCGCTCAGCAGTTTTTACCGCTCGCCACACTTCGCCCCAACGAATCGTTTACCGACCAACTCATCATTCAGGCAGGCAATACGTCCGTCGAATTTCATCACGCTCGTGGCGAGACAGACGATCATCTTTGGGGTTGGATACCCGAAAAGAAATGGCTATTCACTGGCGACTTTGTGATCTGGAATTACCCCAACGCAGGCAACCCACAAAAAGTTCAGCGCTATGCGCTCGAGTGGGCAACTGCATTGCGACGGATGATTGCTCAAGGTCCAGAGTTATTGCTACCCGCCCACGGATTACCAATTGAGGGCAAAAAGCGCATTGCCACTGTGCTTGACGACATCGCGACATCGCTCGAAACGCTGGTTTTTCAGGTGATCGACATGATGAACGCGGGCGAAACCCTCGACACCATTATTCACTCAGTCAAAGTTCCACAACACATTCTCGATAAGCCATACATGCGCCCGTTCTACGACGAGCCAGAGTTTGTGGTGCGCAACATTTGGCGACTGTATGGCGGATGGTGGGATGGTGCAGCATCACGACTCAAGCCAGCACCAGATGCTGTCGTGGCCCAAGAACTCGCCCATCTCGCAGGCGGTGCCCATGTATTAATGCAGCGTGCGCTCGAGTTGTCAGAGACCGACCTACGCCTCGCATGCCATTTAGCCGACCTCGCAGGTTGGGCTGCTCCCGACAATGCATCTATCCATGCCGATCGGGCAACTATTTATGACAAACGTCGCCGCAGCGAGATGTCGCTGATGAGCAAAGGAATCTACAAGGCCGCAGCTCGTGAGTCTGAGGCCGTAGTCAAGAATGCTGGTACTTGACAGCCAGAGCACAACATATGTAAGTGTTCGTCCATGTCAACATACAAACTCACATCCGAAGATGCCAAAAAGCCTGCCACGCGAGGCGACGTCATGATGTTGGCAGTAACTACCGAAGCCGAATTGAGCAAATTGCGATCGTGGATCAGCACACGATTCGACGCAACACCGCTCAAGTGCTCTCCATCGCCATCAGCGCGTTCGGAGTCGTCGCGGCACTTGTTGCCAACATCATTTTCTAGTTTTAATTTGGTGCCTATTCAGCGCGATGATTATCGCTATTCAACAATCCGTCTCACGAACGAGCCAAGCAACTCAATGGCGTAAACAATCACAAATATCAAAAGGACGATCGCGCCAACCGTCTCGGTTTCGAACCCTCGGATTGCGCTGATCAGTAAGAAACCGATGCCGCCGCCGCCGACAATGCCCAACACGGCCGACGAACGCAGGTTTACGTCGAGCATGTACAGCACCTGGCTCACCAAGTTTGGCAAGGCTTGTGGCAGCACCGCTGAAATGAACTCCTGCAGACGCGAGGCGCCAACCGCAGACACACCATCGCGTGGAGCCTGCTGAACTTCCTCGAGAGCATCACCGATGAGTTTGGCCATGAATGTCGCAGTAGCGATAGCAAGT
>ENA-ORFA01001009-ORFA01001009.1-marine-metagenome-genome-assembly--contig:-NODE-1009-length-11398-cov-5.113153_pt1 | contig 11398 bp, 7 predicted proteins | sample MGYA00248621_ERZ508587 | MGnify/ENA primary metagenome ERZ508587 (study PRJEB26250, sample SAMN06266239) | marine metagenome | isolation source: Columbia River Estuary | place: USA:Columbia River Estuary... | reverse complement strand
TCCACGGCGTTCATGATACTTGTCATGGCGGGGGCGGCCAAAATCATACTGTGCATGATACTTCGATTAATGACCGCCGCCCGCCTCTATGGGTGTTCTTGGTATAGTTTTTTAGCAATATTCGATTTGCTACTCATGTTGTTGCTGCTGCCAGTAAAGGCCGTATCCTCTGCTGCCAAACAAGCCCAAGAAGAACTGGAAGCGAATTTTAAACGCCACCAACTCAAACCTTTGCTGCCACGCCACCACTCTGACGTACCGCTCGAAACTGTCACCGCTGCCGACGTTGAAAATGAGGAAAACCGGGAGCTGTCTCACCGAGTCTCCGAACTCGTCACTCGAGCCGTCCACAGCCGCCGGCAACAGTTCCAGGACCCCGTTTAAACGAAACACTCGACTCAGACTGCCGCTCGACAATTCAACCGATCGAAGACAAAAAAAATATATAATGATAATAAAAAGAAACTCTAACGACGACGATCGGTTGAACTAACGCATGCTTGACACGGACTACAAACCATCCGCCATTGGGCCGTAAAGACACTTGTCGCTTCTCACTGGGGAAGTTTAGCCGTCAGCGTAATTAAAATTTTCCTTTCCTTCAATACGAAAAAGAAATCCACAAATTTCCAAGAGGCACTTTTATCATTTCCAAGGCAACGTTCGGAGGCTGACGACCGAATAGTTGACCGTTCTGCAACCGCCTGCGCGGGCAAAAGAAAAAGAACTATATCGTTTCCTAGTTTATACCTATAAAGCTTGCCGCCTAAAGGCCTATAAAGGTTCTAGAAGACCGAAAGAGTAAACGAGTTCATTGGCTTTTTGCAAAATTACCGATATAGTTCCCCCACTTCTGATTGATCAATAAAAGAGCATGAGAATGGCATCCGGGGAGTTTATGTGCCGTTTTTGAAACTTTGAGTATACATCCCATTCTCATGTTAACCTGACTTGCCTTGTTCAGGCAGTGGGTTCACCATATCCGAGCTGTTCAGACGTGTGTATTATTTCTCCCGCGCCGCGTATCGCGTTCGAACTAGATGTAGCCCTCGCGCGGCTACATTTATGGTATCGGATAGTGTGATCAGAATAGCAACCCAAGCCCACGTTCGGACGCAACGCATATCCAAAAGGAGGAATTAATCACGACAACTAGTATCTCGGATAAGTACAAAAATAAGTTACAGTAGTAATTAGAAAAAACGAACGCGCTAGTACGGTCGGTCACTGTAAACAATCACGCATATAGGTCAACCGGACTCTGACGGTGAAGCGGAGAGCGCTACGCTCTAAAAATTCCATTTACAGTGCCGTGCGAGCGAGGGGTGTAAAGTAGCCGCGCTCATGAATGAGCACGCATCGCTGGACCGCCCAGAAACGCCGCACGGCAACGGGGAGGCGCGAACGAGAAAAAACGGTCAAAAAAGTGCTTGGCGTCGGCAATAAAGTAATAAATAAAACATGCAAGCGAGTGCAAGGGACAAAGAAACGAAAGAGCCAAGCGCGAATTTGGCGGAAGGAAAAAGGAACGAGCGACCGCGTGCGAGATCGAACGGAACCAATGAGCGGACAGGCCAAAAAGAAACAAGCGGAAAAAGGAACGGTAACCGCCGGTACACGAACAAAAAAACTTTGTGCAAGCGGTCACTCGTAAGTGAGTTCTCAAACTGTCCAGACGTTGGTCTCGATCCGGTTCGCTCCTTTTTTCTCTCGCATACGTAACGATACGTAGAGTTTAAGTACTACTTAGATCATGAATATAAAGCAATTGCCTTAGTACTACGTTGTTCCGTAGTCATTAAGAGATTCAATTAAGATGACTTGTCGAGTAAAGAAACGCAAATTGTACGATGAAATTAATTTGATTACGAGAGAAAAAACGGAAAATTATCGTCAGAATTATTCCATAACGTTGTGTGTCGAATTCCGCAAGAAGAATGGCTACTAACGCGAACACTACCTTCTCCGCTGACGATGAAGAGGTCGCGCAGCAAATTGCGCAACAGGTTCTCTCGGAAGCCGGGTTCACGACGCGGCGAGAGTTAGCGCGAACGCCGCCGCAAGGAGATCGGAGGGCGAGGCTGGCAGCCTCGCTCACGCCGCCGTCGGTGTTTCATCGGCCTCCAGTCACTACGGCGACCGGGCCGTCAAGTTTGCCGACTCTACCGACTATTCCTGAAGGTAGTGAAGAACAAAAAGGCGAAAAAAGTAAGCGGTCGACCGGCGCTGCGCAAGTGGATGAGGGAGAAGGCGGCCAATACTCCTATGCACCGCCGCCGAAGGCTCCGGTGAGTTTGGCCAAAGTTTTCGAGCAAGCCATGGCGGGTGTCTTTGGAAGCCAAGGAATAGAGCCGTCGACATCCTCAGCCGCCGAAGTGTGGGAGGCCGCCAATAGAAGAACCCCCATGACGAGAACGACGCAGGTGTCGTTCGCGCCGCCGGCGACGTCCGCTTTTCGGCCGATCTCGACGATCACTACCGGAGCCGGAGCGGCCGCCGTTCCACCGTCGCCGCCGACAGTGACGGTGTATCCACCCTTGGGAGGAGCGTATGCCCAAGGGCTTGCAACTTTACTCGGAAACGGGCCTTCGGGACATACAGCTCCGCCTATCTCAACGGCGTATCCTCCTCCGAGCCAAGCTTACGTTCAGGGAGGACACTACGGGCCGCCCACGACTTCGGCGACGGCTTTCACGCATACCGTTCCCCCGCCTCACTCATCGTACTTTCCGCCGCCGCAAGGATACACGGCGCAGTTTCCACCACCGCCAACGGCCCCGTACTATCCACCGTCGTCGTACCACGCGCCTAATCCTCCGCCGTACTACCAATCTCATCCACAGTACCCGTATCCGCATGCGCCGCCGCCGCCGCCGCCGCAACCACAACAGCAGCACCAGTATTATCAAGCACCGCCGCCACAACCGCAACAGCAGCAGTATCACCATGCGCCGCCGCCACCGCACCAACAACCGCACTTACACGCCCCGTCGCAAGCGCAACCGCAAACATTCCCATCGGGAATTCCGCCGCATCAACCGCCGCCACCGCCGCCCGCTACGCCGCAAGTTCCCGCCGATCGCAACGAAAGAGTAGACAAGGTGAAGATTCCAATCCTCACCAGCAAGGAACCGCAACATTGGCTACTTTGGAGGAGATTGGCCGAAAGGGCATGCCGCACAAATAAATATAATGACGAACGAGCAATTTCGGAAATAATGTGCAGCATATCTGGAGACGCGCAAAGCGCGATCGACCACCTTCCGGCGGAAAATGTGTCACTACAAGAGTACCTTGATAGTATCCAACGTCTACTTGTGCATGACAGCAATAGTGACCTCGCGCGAGCTGAGTTTCATCAGGCGAAACAAGATAGCTCAGAATCGTTACTACAGTGGCATTCACGATTAAGGGGTCTTTGGCGTCACGCCTTCCCCTACATGTGGGGGTCGATGAATTTTAATCGTGAGCTCATCGATAGGTTTTGCCATCATCTTAATGATGCAGAACTCTCTAAACTGGTGTCGCTGAGTAGGCCTCGTACGTATGACGAGGCCTCTCAGTCCGCGCAATCTTGCTTAGCATCGCTCCTTATTAATAGACAGAATTTTGGTACTCGCGCTTCGCAGCCTCGAATCATGACCATCACATCCACGTCAACCTCATCGTCCAACGGCGCTAACGGGATGACTTTCAAGAAATCGTCGAATGACAACTCGATTGTGGTGGGCTCCTCAAAAAGCAGCTGTTCGTATTGTGGTTTCGATAACCACAATTTCGAACAGTGCTTAAATTTCAAGCGTGATCGTGAGTGGCGGCTAAAACGCAAAAGCGAAAGACAACCTAAACGTTTGCAACACGGTAAAGAGCGCAACGATAAAAAAAGTACGCGAGGAGCCAAATCAGCGCGAGGAAGAGGCGGCCGGAGCAATAACTCCTCCCGCGGAGGAGGAGGTCGTAACGCGAGAGGAAATGTAGCGACGATTAACGCCGGTACGGAAGAGGCGAAAGACGATGGGGGGGACGGGGAAGAGTTCGAAGACAACCCATTCATCTCTTTCGCCGAGAATAACGAAAAAAACTAACAGGCTCGATTCGTAAGGCCGACGAGTCGACACAGCCAGAGAAGCCGGCCATAGCTAAAATTAAAAGACTTGTCGATAAAATCGCGTGTAAAGACACTGAAAAAAGTGAAAAGAAAAAGACGATAATTCGACACGAAGAACTTGCAGCACAAGTGTTGGCGATAGAGTCGAACCAGGAGTGCTCGGTGAGAGTGCCAGTGACTTGCAACGGAGTTATCTGCTGCTCCGCACTCCTGGATTCGGGAAATCTCTATCGCAATGTCTGCTCGTTAAACTTCCTCCAGCGGCTTGGCCTCTCAAGGAAAGACATTGTGCCGTTACGAGTCGACACAGTCGGTACCGCGGAAGCCGGCTCAAAAATGCGAATACTCGGCGAGACCCGCTTCGCCATCAGCGCGCAGTTAGGTGATCATCCAACGAAAATTCATTTTAAGCCGGTGGTGATAGAGAAATTGATCACGGAGCTCATCATCGGCGCTCCATTCATGAAAAAACACAACATCGATCAATTGCATAGCCGAGGTTGTATCACCTTTCAAGGCAAAGAAATTCCCCTGCTTCCTCCTCACATCACCGGCCCAATCTCGTTAGAAGACCACCACCGACCCTTACATTACGTAAGGGTCGGAAGGAAAGTGTTGATTCCACCACGACACGAGAAAAACATCGAAGTTATCGTCGTGATGGAAAACGGGAAACGCGCCGCGGAACAAACGGGACTAGTCAGAGGGTCATTCGCGTTTGACCATGACACCCAACTTGCGAGCGTACGAAACGTTCTGGTAAAAACGGACGAAAAAGGAAGAGCGGTGGTCTCAGTTTTGAATTTATCAAACCGAGCAGTGCACGTTCAAGCAGCGACATTTTTCGGTTGCTTTGAACCGTGCGAAATTCTGGAAAACGAACTTGCGAGTTCACTGATGACAGCTGCCATCCAAACGAGAACCACAGCCGCGGAAGACAAACCCCCGGAAATGCCAACCGAGCCCGCTGTTCCATCGACACTCGCGGAATTTGTATCGGCGTTCGCGCTAAAAGACAAAAAAGTCCTACCGTCGCAAATGGAAGTGAAGAAGGCGGCCGCGTTGTTGAGGAAATTCGCCGACGTCTTCGCGTTCGACAACGCCCCAGGGGACACGAGTTTGGTGGAGCACCGCATCGAGTTGGTTCCGAACGCCCGGCCGGTACGAGCCAAGTACCGGCCGCTCAACCCCGTGTTGGAAGAAGACTTCCGCCGCCAGCTTGACTCTTGGTTACGGCAGAAGTTGGTCCGCAAATCCAACTCCGAGTGGTCATCGGCCTTAGTGCCTGTGAAGAAAAAGAACGGGAAGATCAGATGGGCGTAAGTTAATGACGGATACGGCCGATGGCCTCAAGTCATCACAACTTTAGCCACTTGTCATTGTATTCACAGGGTCGATTATCGCGCATTGAACGCCGTCACCGTAAAATCCGCGTACCCCTTGGGCTCAATCGAGCACAACATGGCTCGATTAAGCCGGAGTCGCGTCTTTAGTGTGATCGACGCCGCCGCGGCCTTTCATGCCGTCAGCGTCGCGGAAGAAGACCGCCACCTCACCGCCTTCTCGTCACCATTCGGCCAATACGAATGGCTTAGGCTTCCGTTCGGCCTCAGCGGCGCTCCTCACACCTATAGTAGGCTGTCGAACGAGTTGGTCCAAGGACTTCCGGATCCAACGGTGGCGTTGCCTTACCTGGTAAGAGAAATCCGTCTCCAACGTTGAGCCGTACATCAAGTAATCCGGGGAGTCTCTCTTCTACAGGACGACATCATTATTCATTCAAAGAACTTGGACGAACACTTGCGTCATCTCGCGATGGTTCTTCTAGCGCATCGACAAGCCGGCGTGCGTCTCGAGCCGGCGAAATGCCAGCTGTTCCGGTACGTGCTTCTGAAATCAAAAGAAAAAACAAATATAAATTAAAGAGAAAAAAAGAATCCAATAGCTAAAACTCAATCGATTCCTCTCCCTTTCCGATTTCAGGGCGGAGGTCGATTACCTCGGCTCACGAATCTCAGCCGAAGGAGTACGACCATTGAAATCAAATGTTGACTCGATCCTTAAATGGCCTGTACCTACTACGAAGGCGGGCGCGCGATCGCTACAAGCGAAATTTGCGTACTACCGCGCACACATTCCAAATTATTCTAGCATCGCGCGACCGCTTTTGGAAGTTCAGTTTATGCCGCAAGGCGATAACGTCGAATTCACGCCATCTAAAGCGCTGCAAACTTCAGTGCAAAAATTGAAAAAGATTTTAACGACCTATCCCGTTTTGGCCTTTCCCCGATTCGAGGAGTCGGCGAGCAGGTTCGTGCTTGACACGGACTTCTGTTCGTCGACATCCTCGATGGCGGCAGTACTTTCTCAAGAGCAAGACGGGAAGGAACGAGTCATTTGCTACGGCGCAAAGAGGCTATCGAAAGCCCAGAATAATTACAGCGCTGCGAAAGGCGAACTCGCCACTTTGCTATACTTTTTAAACAAATACTCGTATTACCTCAAATCACGGCCTTTCATAGTCCGAACAGATCATTCGGCTTTACTTAATCTTAAAACTTATAAACACGCGGGGGTTTATGAAGAACGATTACTTACGGCTCTCGCGACCTTCAATTTTGAGGTGATCCACCGCGCTGGCCGCTTGCATGTTAACGCCGACGCGTTGTCTCGCGCTCCTCACCACTCGCCATTACGTGAAGAGGAGACCGTTGAGTTTGACACGATCGGCGTCGCAGCCATCAACACTCGCCCTCCTCCGATCAATCTGTAAGTAAAGGAAAAAACGTTCCGTTAAATTGTGTATAAACACTCTCCATCACGCCGCACATGTTTCCCCTTTAGACCAAAGAGCTCCTCAAGCACACCCGCGGTGTCGCTAGCCGAATCGAGAAAACTCTCGATCGACGTATGGGTCGCCAAACAACACGAGGACCCCGACTTGCACGAACTACGCCGCATGATCCTCGATCAACGCCGACCGACAACAACGGACAAGCGAGCGGCGTCACACACCTTGGCCACGTATCTTCCGTTCTTCGCCGATATGTTCATCGACGAACACAACATTCTGTTCCTTCGGCGAATCCTCACCTCCGATGCCGGAACGACGACGAAGAGAACGGTCGTATTGGTACCCAAGACTCTCCGCTTCGACGTAATGAAAATCGCCCACGTCGGCGGCGCGCACTTCGGAGTCAACGCTACCGTTCGTCGGGCACAAAAATACGTTTACTTCCCTCTTATGGCCAAGACGGCGAAAGAGGTAGTCGATGCTTGTCGTGAGTGTGTGGAGAAATCCAAGGCGCCCGCGCCCCAACGACATACCTTGAAGTCATTGCCAAGCGGACGCCCGTGGTCCCACTTAACTGTCGACTTTGTTGGTCCGCTTCCACGCTCACGCCGACAGAACGAGCACATCCTCACGATGAAGTGCTCGTTCACCAAGTGGGTGGAGGCGATCCCTTGCAGGAGGACCAACGCCGAGACCGTCGTACGGATTTTGACGGAGGACATACTCCCGCGCCTAGGGTGGCCGGAGAGTATCCAATCCGACAATGGCGGCGGCTTCTCCGCACATCTGACGCAAGAGGTGGCCGCCGCCCTCCGGATCCCTTGGACCCGCGGCACACCCTACCACCCACAGAGCCAGTCGGTGGAACGGTTCCACAAGGACTTGGGAGCGGCTCTGAGGGCGTTCGCACATAAAAACCCAACCGACTGGGATGTTTATTTACCTGTAGTCCTCCTCGCCGTGAGATCCTCCGTCTCGGAAGTCACCAAAGCGTCACCGGCTCAACTGATGTACGGAAGGGACTTGAGATTGCCGATCGACCTCATGTATGGCCTCCCGAGTGTCGATCAAGTTTTTTCAAACGCGCAGCAATATGCGCAGGACCTGAAAAATAAAATTCAAAGATCATACCGGTTTGCAAGAGAAAACATGAGGTTAGCGGTCGCCAGGCAAAGACAAGCTTATACCGAAAAAATAATAACTTACCAGATCGGTGATCGAGTTTGGCTGTTTTCTCCTCGTACGGTACCGGGTCCTCGTAAACTACAATGCTTATGGACAGGGCCGTGGACAATCCTTCGTGTCGTCAATCCGGTGGTTTTTGAAATATCTTCTGACCCACGCTGGAATATAAAAAAAGAATTAGTGGTGTCGATTGACAGGCTCCGCCGATTTGTGCAGGCACCAAACGAAGATCTGTCGGTTCCTCCATCATCGTCACAAAACCTCAACTCACCCTTTGAAGGCGATGAGTTCGGCGAACTCCCGTTAATCTCCATGAACGATGCAATCCTTGACGCTGATACCGATGACGAAGAGGACACTGTACGTTTATCGACGACGAAAGATTCGGTAGAGTTCTTCAATGATGTGACGTCCCAAAATCCGTCGTTTTTTCGGGAGGAGGAGACGGCCAACGTCGACGTCGATCAAACGAAAAACCGACGCCAACCAGAAGCCGTCATCATCAACGAAGGTAGCGACGATGAATCTCAATCGGATATTATCGTCAACGAGGCACCTCCGGACTCACAGCCGCATGAAGACATGGAAATCGAGCCATCTACGGCCTCAACCGGCGCGAGAGGCCGTAAACGTAAAGCCTTAGACGTCCTCCTCGCCGAGGCGAATACATTTGTCGGAGGACGCTCACTAGGCCGAACGCGGTCTCGCAGCCGGGAAAACCAAGTCAGCGACGACACGTAGTAAACGCACACGCGATCTCGCACATAAAAAAAGTCAAGTCATCGACGACAAATATTAAAATTCGTATGGAAAGAGTCAAGACTCACAATAAAACCACGTGTCAATTGTTGACATTAGTGTTGACAAACACGCTAACAGTGTGGTCGTCACTCGACGACGGTCAAAGATCAACTGAATGGCTAGGCTTCCCCAGGCCTAGGCCTAAAAGGGAGAAAGAAAACATGTGCAATGGCGGGTTTCTCAAACCCATTCAAGGAGAAAAGGAAACACACACAAGGACGTTCCGCCGACCTTTGACCGCGACTTGCTCCAAGTCGACGAATGATTCGCTCCGAGTCTTTCGAAAAACCGTAACACCGCCGCCGTCTCGTTAAAAGAACATCGCGAAAGTCGGCGCTCCGCCGAGGAAAGAGAAAGACACTCCGCGTTCGTTCGTCACACTGTAACTCTAGATGATAATGAAATCGTATTATTCATATAACCCAATATGCCGCATGCACACGTATATCTAACAAAAATTATAGTTATAAAAATACTGTTATTCACATACATACGTATACAACATTCAGCCGCTCGGAAATTAAGATCGATGCACGCACACATCTTACGTACGCTTATTCTTTCAGGCATAGCCACGACTACAGATTCCGTACGAAATAAGTTAAGAAGATCGAGTGCGAACCAAACCCAAAAATACAGCGACAGCAGCGTTCAGGTGCGTGGAAAAAGAGTAGAGTACACGATCGAATCGAAAAACTTCACGTTTGCTTTTATTTTGCGAGATTCGATCGAGAACGACCGAAGGACACCAAGATGATCATGAACGGAGCGAGATGGCTCATGTGGTTGGCCTTGGTAACGGCGGGCGTTAAATCGGAAGCGACGGACGGGACGATCACCGTTTATGACTGCGAAAGTCCTCGGACCACGCTTCACGCCATCGACCTCACCCAACCGAAAGCCTGCTCGGTGACGACGAGTCATTATGACTCACCGAAGAAACTGCACGTCGAGGTCCTCGAGGCCGTCCAGCATCGGTCGACGCCGGCCTATGTCTGCCAGGCTTACATCACTCTCGAAGTGAGTCGATGCGGATTCGACTCACTTCATTATGGAACCCAAACGGCGGTCCTTAGACGTCCGGTGCGGGTTCCAGAGGCCTCATGTAAAGAGGCCGCGGTAAGAGGCTTCTTGTTCCTGATGGAAAAAACTCTGCCGGTTGTCATGGGAATCACCTCTTACAAGAAGTGGTTTACCCATGGCAACCTCGACTCGAACTCACGTTGTACAACCGAGGATTTCAGTACGAATGGAATTCATTATTCCAATTCGTATGAAATCGCGACGTTGGAATACGTAGTCAAGCGAGTCGATGCGCGAGTGGAGGAACTGGATAATGTCATTTTCCTTCCCGACTTCGTTAGAGCCGAATTCAATAAGGGGGCGGTAGTGGATGACTCCATCGGAACCGTCGTCTGGAGTTATCGTGCTCACTCCTGCGAGGAGAAGTTGAGCAAAATCTACTCCGGAACGGCCGAGTTCTTCGGAGTGAAATCCACTCCGCTCACCGTGTTGGAAGGGTTGTTAATGATCCGCAACAACCAAACGTCACAAACAGCAGGCTTTGTCATTAAGAGCCAGAAGAAGCTGTGTGGCCGGACAGTATATACGACCCAAACCGCGGGCCTCTATGCCATGATCATCCGAGGAGATGAAAGCGGCATGGCAGTCAATTATAATCCCGAGGCTTATTCCGCATCAACTCAAGCCGGCGTGCAACGTGACTACTTGTATCTCGCCTCGTCGCTTTCGGTTCAAGAGCGTTTAGCGGCGATCACAGATTTAATCTGCACAAATGCCGAGGAGATCCTTCGGACGCAACTTTCGTTGGCCGCCGGCGAGAACAAGTACTCACTTAGGTCGAGGATAGGAATAGGAAAAACCATAATCACAGCATCAGCAGCCGCGTATATAGTTCGATGCGAACCGGTCAGGGCTCACTTGGTCGAGTTCCCCAACTGTACGACTGAGCTGCCCGTCCGACCGGTGGACACGAACCAAACTATGTTTGTCGACGCTTTCACCATGATCTTGAGCCGGGTCCCGAATGTCACGCCTTGTTCGGCGTTGATCGAGAACCAGTTCAAGATCGGAGATCGTTGGTTGTGCCGCCGATCCGGTCCGCCGCATCCGTGTCCACCGCCTCTCCAGCTTGACGTGCTCGTTGGCGGTGAGTTGGATCTTTCCGACGCTCACGGAGAACGACTCGGATCGGGTTTGTACACGCCAGACCAAGTGAAAGCTCACGCTGCTTATTTAACCACCATCAGAGCGAGAGAGGCAGTCGTTGGGAAACTGACATACGCCTCAACAAGCAACTTGCGGGAGGATGGACAATTAGGAGTACCATTGACGCTAGAAGATGCGCCGCAGTTCCACACTATGCTGAACAGCGTTCTCTCTCCCGAGTTAACGCTTTGGGGAATCCATCTTTCCACGGCGTTCATGATACTTGTCATGGCGGGGGCGGCCAAAATCATACTGTGCATGATACTTCGATTAATGACCGC
>ENA-ORFA01001006-ORFA01001006.1-marine-metagenome-genome-assembly--contig:-NODE-1006-length-11406-cov-2.442404_pt1 | contig 11406 bp, 9 predicted proteins | sample MGYA00248621_ERZ508587 | MGnify/ENA primary metagenome ERZ508587 (study PRJEB26250, sample SAMN06266239) | marine metagenome | isolation source: Columbia River Estuary | place: USA:Columbia River Estuary... | reverse complement strand
ACGCTGAAGGTTGAATTAATTGATGCAGTGGGGAATCTGGTCGCCACGAAAGCGATGACTCCATCAACTTCTTCAAACCTCGAAACCTCCTTCGATATCAGCACTTATGCTCGTGGTGTTTACAGCGTGCATATCATATCGGACAATAAAAACTATTACCACAAACTGATCATTCAGTAATTGGCAAACGTCCTTTAAAAAACGGCTTGTTAAACGACAAGCCGTTTTTTTATGCGCTGATCGTATTGTCACGAAATATTCATCCGTAAGATGTACCTTTAAAGAACCTTTGTAATACGCAATTATTCATGCTTCTATTCCAGTTCGCGCTTACACGCTTTCGATTATTTATAGTTTGCACACTGTGTCTTGCCGGTGGCGCCTTTGCGCAACCAACATTCCAACAGTTCACCCGCTTTAACTCACCGCTGCCCGACAATACCGTTCGACATATCGCCATCGATTGGCTCGGAAGAAAATGGTTTTGTACAGACTACGGATTGGCGGTTTACAACGATACGACCTGGACTGTTTACCAAACAAATAATTCCGGGCTTACCGACAACTCTGTAAAGCATGTCAGCTTTGACTCGCAACACCGTGCCTGGATTGCTACACAAAATGGTGGCGTATGCGTATTCGACGGAAACAGCTGGTTGAATTATACACTTACTAACTCCGGTATTTCGTCGGACTATGTAAGAAGCATCACACTCGATCGCTTTGACCACGCATGGATCTGTACCAATAATGTACTGAATTTTTTTGATGGTAGCCAATGGAGCGTATTCAATCTGTCAAATTCTTCGCTACCGGTAGACAACATCGCGGTGATTACCCTAGAAAACGATTCTACCCGCTGGTTGGGAACCGTGAATGGAGGATTTGTGAAAATGGTCGACACCGCATTTACGTCTTATGGTATTTACAACAATACATTCCCCGATAATACCATCACCGGCATCATCATCGATCCGGCCAATATCAAGTGGAGTGCGTGTCCGGCCGGAGCACTGGTTCGATTCTTTAACAATTCAGCATTTGCCTACAACACGTTGACGTCGTTAATTCCTTCGAACTCACTGACAACGCTTGTTGCTGATTCACTACAGAATTTCTGGATCGGATCGTTTGATAAAGGATTAATCAAACGGGTAAATAACGACTTCTATTACTGGAATACACAAAATTCTGCGATGCCAGACGATATCGTATTTGGCGTTGCGGTAGAACGCAATGGCGTAATCTGGTGCGGCACCGGACAGGAAGGCGTTGTTCGCTTCGAAGAAAATACGTCCGATGTGACGGAACTTTCAACTGCTGCATCCGTGTATGTTTTCCCAAACCCAACAGTCGATCAGGTAACGCTCCGCAGTTACGGTCGTCGCATCGACCAGGTTTGCATTCGCGGAATAAATGGTGCAACGCTCTTGGAAAAACAAAACGATTTAACCGGTGATTTCTCCCTGGATGTCACCGGATTTTCGGCTGGGGTTTATTTCATGGAAATCCGTTGCGGCGACCAGTTGTTTTCTAAAAAGCTGGTGCGACTCAATTAATCGACAGCACTTTTACTGTAACAGCGACTCGTAACGGTCCTTTACCTCATCCAAAATATGGTGTATTTCCTCTACCGATTCTGAGGTAACCAATTGTGTGCGATAGTCTTTAAAATGATCCAGTCCTTTGAAATAATTACTGTAGTGCCTCCGCATTTCAAAAATTCCCAAACGTCCTAACTTCCATTCAATCGATTTAATAAAGTGTGCGCGACACATATCCACGCGTTCTGTAATTGTAGGCGGATCCAATTTTTTACCGGTAGTTAAATAATGACGGATCTCCCGAAAGATCCAGGGATAACCGATACTGGCGCGGCCAATCATCACACCATCAACTCCATAACGAGTTAAATTTACTAGCATCGAAACTTTATATTATGGAACAATTTTTCGATTTCTAAAGGCTTTTCACCGGCTCGTCCAAGCCTCCTTTTTTAATTTTGTTGTCAAATTTTTGAAAATGAAAACGGAACCCAATTTTGGTACCGCACCCAAAAGGATACTCCTTGCAATCATGGTGCTGGGACTCTGCGCATTGATGGCCTGGTCCGGGGCTCGCTATGCCTTGTGGCAGTCCGATCGAAACACTTTTTCGGCCCATTGGCCTCTCCCTAGCGGCCAATCCGCCAGGTTGACGACGGCCTCTATGGCTGGAATGCCTGATTTTGTTCAAGCCTGCGAGCAAAGCACCCCGGCCGTGGTCTATATCAAAACCACATCAACCCAAACGATGCGCAGCTTTAACGATTGGTTTTTTGGAGACTTCTTCCAGCAAAATCCCCAAACGGTTCTCAACTCGGGATCAGGGGTCCTCATCTCAGCAGACGGTTACCTCGTTACCAACCACCACGTCGTCCATCAAGCCCAAAAAATTGAAGTGGTTCTGGCCAACAAACAAACCTATACCGCCGAATTGGTGGGTCAAGACCCGGGATCGGACCTCGCCCTGCTCAAAATACAGGGAAACGCCCTCCCTTTTATGACCTTCGCGAATTCAACGGATCTACGAGTGGGCGAATGGGTCCTTGCCGTCGGAAATCCTTTTAATTTAACATCCACTGTAACCGCCGGCATCGTGTCTGCCAAGGGGCGCAATTTGAATCTCTTAAACAATATGTTCCCGATTGAGGCCTTTATCCAAACGGATGCGGCCATCAACCCGGGCAATTCAGGCGGTGCACTGATCAATACGGCAGGTCTGTTGGTAGGAATCAACACCGCTATTTTGTCCAAGACCGGATCCTACAACGGCTATGGCTTTGCCATTCCTTCAAATATTGTTCGCAAGGTGGTTGCGGACTTGAGAGAATTTGGCAAAGTCCAGCGGGCCTTTATGGGAATTGACGTGGTGGATCTTGATGAAAAATTGAGAAAAGAAGCCGAATTAGAGCATATGAACGGTGTTTTTGTGACATCGGTAAGCCCCATTGGTGGAGCCCACGATGCAGGAATTCAGGCCGGAGATGTATTGATTGGTCTCGATAAGGTTCCATTGCGATCCAAAGCCGATTTTGATGAACAATTGAGTTATCACCGCCCCGGGGAATCGGTTGAAATCACCTTGGAAAGAAAAGGAAAAACCCTCACCAAAAAAATCCGACTCACCAACCTGAACGGGGATACCGAAATCCAAAAAAATTCCAGCGTTCGTTCATCCGACCTGGGTTGCGAATTGGAGCCCCTGACTCAATACGAATTGGACCGACTCAAGACCAACCACGGGGTACGGATTGCATCTGTTCAGGCCGGGACCCTCAGCCGCATGGGCCTACGCGAGGGATTTGTGATCACACACATCAACAAAGCTCCGGTTAAGACACCGCTGGAGGTGATAGATGCTTTGTCCAAAGTTCGAGGCCAAACCGTGATCGAGGGTTTTGATCAAAACGGTGGGCGGGCGGTCTATTCGTTTTATGGTTTTTGATCCGAACCTCCACCTGGCTTGGCAATGGATTCCCTCATGTCGGTATCCGCTTTGATGTTCTGCATCCGGTAATAGTCCATCACCCCCAATTGCCCGTTCCGGAACGCATCGGCGATGGCCAAAGGAATTTGGGCTTCGGATTCGATGACTTTGGCGCGAGCTTCCTGGGTCTTGGCCTTGAACTCTTGTTCTAGTGCAACGGCCATGGCACGCTTTTCTTCGGCACGTGCCTGCGCGATTTTTTTATCAGCCTCGGCCTGATCGGTCTGCAAGCCTGCTCCGATGTTTTTCCCCACATCCACATCGGCAATGTCAATGGACAATATTTCAAAGGCGGTACCGGCGTCCAGTCCTTTGTTAAGCACCACCTTGGAAATTTGATCCGGATTCTCCAGAACTTCCTTGTGACTGACTGCGGAGCCAATGGAGGACACCACCCCTTCCCCAACACGAGCCAGGACCGTTTCTTCACCGGCACCCCCAACCAATTGCTTGATACTAGCCCGTACGGTCACCCGTGCACGGGCAATAAGCTGAATCCCATCTTTGGCAACCGCTGTCACGGGGGGGGTGTCAATGACTTTGGGGTTGACTGACATTTGAACCGCCTCAAAAACATCCCTACCAGCCAAGTCGATGGCGGTGGCTGCTTTAAAGTCCAAAGGAATATTGGCTTTTTCGGCCGAAATAAGAGCTCTAATAACATTGTTCACATGTCCTCCCGCCAAGTAATGCGTTTCGATTTCGTTGGCAGTCACATGAAGTCCCGCCTTGTTGGAGGTGATCATGGCGTTGACCACAATGGCGGGTGGAACTTTGCGTATACGCATGAGCACCAAATCCATAATCCCGATTTTGACCCCGGAAAAAACGGCTGTAATCCACAGGTTGACCGGAACAAAATACAGCAGGGTAAAAAAAGCCAGGGCCAAACCGCCAGCCAAAAACAACAAAAACATTAAGTCACTCATACCAAAAAATTAAAAAAATAACAATAAAAAACCGAGACTATTTCCATTACATACGCTCGGGGGCGGCGATTCCTAGCAGCCCCAAGGATTCTTTGAGGAGGGTGCAGGCTTGACGGCACAAGGCCAAGCGAAAGGCCTTGGCCTCTGGGTCAGGTTCCTGCAAAACGGGGCATTCGTGGTAAAACCGATTGAAGGCCGTCGCCAATCCATAGGCAAAGTCCGCCACGTGGGACGGATTGTTCTCCTTGGCGGCTGCCTCGACGGATGGTTTCCACTGTGAAAATTGCCGCAAAAGAAAACGCTCGGTGGCGTGCCATTTTTCGTAGGACAGGCCGTTCGCATGCGTCGAACCCTGGGGACTCTCGGACAAGGCCCTAACCAAAACGGAGGACAAACGGGCATGGGCGTATTGAACAAAAGGCCCGGTATGCCCTTGCAAATCCAAGGCCTCTACAGGGTTGTAAACCATACGTTTGGTCGGGTCTACTTTCAGCAAGTAGAATTTGAGCGCGGCCAAGCCAATTTCCAGGGCCAACGTGTTTTTTTGATCGCCCGATAAGTGAGTCAACTTCTCAGATTCAGCCAACTTAGCTGCAGCCAGGTTCTGGACCTCGTCCATCAAATCATCCGCATCAACCACCGTTCCTTCCCGGGACTTCATCCTTCCATGAGGTAGGTCCACCATGCCGTACGAAAGGTGATAACAACGGGCGGCCCAAGGAAAACCAAGCTTATCAAGAATCGCAAACAAAACTTTGAAATGATAATCCTGTTCGTTGGCCACGGTATAAATCATCCGATCAAAACCCCAATCGTGCTGGCGTTGTTCGGCGGTCCCCAAATCCTGGGTGATGTAGACGGAAGTCCCGTCGCTTCGTAACAAAATTTTGGAATCCAATCCCCGGTCTTGCAAATCCACCCAAACTGCTCCGGATTCATCCCTTCTGAACAGGTTTTGTTGCAAACCCCTTTCTACCAGACTTTTGCCAAGCAAATAGGTTTCGGATTCGAAATAATTCCGGTCAAAGCCAATGCCCAACCGTTGGTAGGTAACCTCAAAGCCTTCGTAAACCCAGGCATTCATTTTCTTCCAAAGTTCGACGACCTCGGTATCACCCTGCTCCCAACGCTGAAGCATTTGCCGGGCCTCTACCAAAATAGGAGCTTCGTTCTCGGCTTCTTCTCGGCTGCGGCCTTGGCTCACAAGCTCTTGAATCTGGGCCTGGTAGGCCCGCTCGAATTCCACATAAAAATGCCCTACCCAATGATCTCCTTTGACACCGGCCGAGCGCGGATCCTGGCCTTGACCGAATTTCTGCCAAGCCAACATGCTTTTGCAGATATGGATTCCTCGGTCGTTAATCACCTGTACACGAATCACTCGGTGGCCCAAGGAGGACAGAATACGATACATCGAATCCCCCAATAAATTGTTACGAACATGCCCCAAATGGAGGGGCTTGTTGGTATTGGGGGAACTGTATTCCAAAACAATCGTTTCAGGCTTGAATTCCTGATCCCCTGTACCATGGGTCAGCGCGTAGCCTTGAGACCAACGCCAGCGCCAATAGGGCTGAGTCAGGGAAAGGTTAAGAAAGCCCCCAACCGCTTGGGCTTGTTGCACAAGAGGTGAACCGTCATCCAAACGGAGAGTGGGCCAAAAATCGCTCAGACGTTCCGCCAAATCAGCCGGGGACAAACCGGCTTGTTTGGCTGGACCGAAAAGCACCAGCGTGATTTCACCCTCAAATTCGGGACGCGTTTCCTGCCAAACCAATCTCGGTAACGCGTTCATCCATTCCGACTGCTCGGCGAACCACGCCAAGAGGGGTTGCTCCAGCCTCTGGGCCAGCATGGGATTCCATTCCATCATAGCCGCAAATTAAACATCTTCCTCCCTACCGGAGGGCACTTGCTGATCAATCGCATTGGCGACTTTGACCAAAATCTCAAAAGCCATCTCGGCCATGAGGTTTTCTTTGTCCAGGGTTGGGTTGATTTCAACCATTTCAAAGCAACAAACCTTGGGATTGCGTACCAGGTTTTGGAGGAGCTTGCCTGCCTCGCGTTCGTTGATACCACCGGCAACCGGCGTACCTGTTCCCTGGCTCAGCTTGGAGTCCAAGCTATCGACATCGAATGAAATATAGATGATATCGCAGGCTGCCAGTGCGTTCAAGGCATCCAAGGCCACCCGCTCCACCCCCTTGCGGCGTAATTCGGCTACAGTAAAGACTTTGACCCGGTTTTCACGGATCAAAGAGGCTTCTTCGGTCTCCAAATCCCTCAAAGCGATGTAAACCAAGTCCTGGTAACCCAGCATCGGCGCAGACCCTGCCATTTGTTGCAAGGCATGCCAGCGCTTGACCGTGGCCGGTTCGGGCTCCCGCACCGCGCTCGCTTTGTTGTCCTCACCCAAGGCCAGGGCCAAGGGCATCCCGTGCAAATTACCCGATGGCGTTGTCCACGGCGAATGCAAGTCCGCATGGGCATCGATCCAAATCACGCCAAGCCGTTGCCCTGGCCGCGCCTTAAGGATTCCGGCCAAGGTTCCGGCCGATGTGCTGTGATCCCCCGCCAAAACCAAGGGGTAGGCGCCATTTTCCATACAAGCATGCACCGCATCCCTCACATTCTCCATAACCTCCCCGACCCCTTTGAGGTAGCGGGCAAAGGGTGACCCTTCCGGGCCGTAGAGTAAATCATTGCGATTGGGGACCTCGGTCCTTGGCATTTTGTGAAAAAACCGACTGGCAAAGTCGTGAGCGGCTATTTTGACCGCGTCCACACCCAGGCTGGCTCCCCGGGTCCCTGCTCCCAGTTCTGATTTCACTTCAATAAGGTGCAGACGGGATTGCATCCGTTGGGCAGGGGTTGGGATAATGCTGAGGTTAAATCGGAATGAAGGGGGTGTAGGGGGGTCAGAAATCTTTAAATTTGCGCCCCTTCATCCCCAAAACGCCTCCACTTGCAAAGCTACGCAGAATTTTTGGACCTCAGTGTGGGTTTCCCCCAGGACGGTTGGAAATTGCTGGACGACGAATTGTACTTCCGCGATATCAACCTTATGGAGCTGGCCGAAACCTTCGGCACCCCCTTGCGATTCACCTACCTCCCCGTGATTTCCCAAAAAATCCAGGAGGCCAAAAGGCTCTTTGCTCAGGCCATGAAGGAACATCAATACAAGGGAACCTATACGTATTGCTACTGCACCAAATCCTCGCATTTTCGGCACATCCTCGAAGAGGCGCTGTCCAACGATATCCACCTGGAAACCTCCTCGGCTTTTGATATACCAATCATCGAAGCACTGGAGCGCAAAGGGTTGATTCAGAAGGATATCATGATTGTTTGCAATGGCTTCAAAAAGGAGCTTTACAAGGAAAATATTGTGGACCTTCTGCACGATGGCTTCCGGAATATCATCCCGGTTCTCGATAACAAAGAGGAATTCAATTACTACGACAACGAGGTTGAATCCGAAATGCAGTTGGGAATCCGGTTATCGGCCGAAGAAAAGCCGGATTTTCCCTTCTACACCAGCCGGCTGGGCATACGCGCCGATGAAATTGTGGATTTTTACCAGCACAAAATCAAAGAGGACGGACGGTTCAAGCTCAAGCTTTTGCACTTTTTTGTGTCCTCCGGATTCAACGACACCCCTCACTTCTGGAACGAACTCGAAAAACTGGTCCTGACCTATGCCAAACTGCGCAAAGTCTGCCCTGATTTGCATATGCTGGACATTGGTGGTGGCTTGCCCTTCAAGAATTCCTTGGAATTCAACTACGACTACACTTACATGGTGGGCGAAATTGTGGGACGGATCAAAACCATTTGCCAAGAAAACGGGGTGCCCGAGCCCGATTTGGTGACCGAATTTGGATCCTACACCGTGGCCGAGGCTACGGGTATCATTTTCAAGGTTTTGGGGCGCAAACAGCAAAACGATCGCGAAAAATGGCTCATGGTGGACGGCAGCCTGATTACCATGCTACCCGATGTTTGGGCTATGAACCAGAATTTTATTATGCTACCCCTGAACAACTGGGATGCCGAATACGAAAAGGTGAACATTGGCGGCATTACCTGCGATAGCTTGGATTACTACAAAACCGAGCCCAACAACGCCTCCACCTGGATGCCCAAAACCCGCAAAGCCCAATACCTGGCCTTTTTTCATACCGGGGCTTACCAAGAAACGCTGAGCGGCACCGGCGGCATCCACCACTGCCTCATTCCCACCCCCCGGCATGTTTTGATTCGCAAAACCAAGGACAACCAAGTAGATTATCGCTTGTTTCAGGAAGAACAAAGCAGCAAACAAGTCCTCAAGATTTTAGGATATTAGGGCAATCCGCCTATCTTTGACCTCCTTTTGGAATCACCCCACCTCCGGAAACCCTTTCCCCTCACACCGAAACCACCCACCATGGCCGTCAGTACCCTTAAGCGCAAAGCTGCCAAGAACCGCATCAAATCTGCCCAGAGAAACCAAAAACTCAAAGGCACCACCTTGGGATCCTACGCCAACCCCAACCGGGTTGCCCGCGTTTCGATTTCCGAATCCTTGGGGCAGCAAAGCCACAGCGAGAACACAGAGGCCTAAGCCTCTTTAGACCTGCAGGACCCCCATATTGAACCTTTCGGTCATGGGGGCATGGTTGGCAGCATCCAACCCTATCGATAAGGCATCCCGAGTTTTGACGGGATCAATCAAACCGTCTACCCACAAGCGAGAGGCCGCATAAATTGGCTTTGTCTGCTCGGTGTACCGGGCTTTGATTTCCAGGAGTCTTTCTTTTTCGGCCTCCGGGTCTTCGGCCAAACCCTGAGACTTGCGGGCACTGTTTTGGATTTGCAATAGAACTTTGGAGGCCTGTTCTCCTCCCATAACGGCAATTTCCGCGCTAGGCCAAGCCAATATCAGTCGAGGATCGTAGGCTTTTCCACACATGGCGTAATTGCCTGCTCCGTAACTGTGGCCCGTGATCACGGTGAATTTGGGAACCACCGAATTGGCCACGGCATTGACCATCTTGGCCCCGTCTTTGATAATGCCTCCGTGCTCTGAGCGAGAACCCACCATAAAGCCGGTTACATCTTGCAAAAAAATCAAGGGGATTCCCCGCTGATTGCAATTGGCGATGAAGCGAGTGGCTTTATCAGCAGAATCAGAATAAATAACCCCGCCGAACTGCATTTCTCCCTGAGCGTTTTTGACCACCTTTCGCTGATTGGCCACCACACCGACCGCCCATCCATCCAGTCGAGCATAACAACAAACAATGCTTTGGCCGTAGGTCTCCTTGTAGGGAACGATGCTCCCCTCATCCAACAAGCACTCAAGCAGGCCCATCACATCGTAGGGTCGGCTGTTCCCGGCGGGGAATCGATCGTAAAGGGCATCGGGAGGGCTTGCGGGGGCCAACGGGGCCACCCGATCAAATCCGGCCAGGGTTGGTGCCGCCAATTGCCCAACCAGTTGCCGTATTCGTTCCAGACAGGCCGCATCGTTGGGCATTTTATGATCCGTAACACCGCTTATGTCGCAATGCGTATCCGCACCCCCCAGGCGCTCGTTGTCGACTTCCTCCCCGATGGCGGCCTTGACCAAATAGGAACCCGCCAAGAAGATGCTCCCGTTGCCTTCAACAATCAGTGCTTCATCGGACATGATGGGCAGGTAGGCCCCGCCCGCAACACAAGAACCCATGACCGCAGCGATCTGGACAATTCCCATGGAAGACATGCGTGCATTGTTACGGAAAACACGGCCAAAATGTTCTTTGTCCGCAAATATTTCGTTCTGCATAGGCAGGTAGATTCCGGCACTGTCCACCAGGTAAACAATGGGCAGACGGTTTTCCATGGCAATTTCCTGGGCTCGCAGGTTTTTTTTGCCGGTGATGGGGAACCAGGCCCCCGCCTTGACCGTGGGATCGTTGGCCACCACCACGCATAGGCGGTTTTGGATTCGCCCCAAGACTACCACCACACCACCCGAAGGGCAACCTCCCTCCTCCTCGTATTGACCCCAACCGGCCAAAGCCCCAATTTCAAGGCGGGGACTCCCAGAATCCAACAGGGCGTCTACCCTTTCACGGGCCGACATTTTGCCTTTGGCATGCAATTTGGCCAGGGCATTGGGACCTCCACCGGCAGCCGCTACTTCTTCCATGCGACGGAGGTTGTGGAGTAAATACTCAAAATAGGTGCGGTTCTCGGCATTCATAAATCAGGGGGGAAAGGAAAATGAAGGGTTGGACCAAACGATCACCTTCAAATTTAGGCAAGACCGCCCGCATCCCCTATCTTTGTGGCGAGGGTAAGTCTTGTACGACCAGCTCCTGCTTAATCCCCCAGGGTAGGAATGCAGCAAGGGTAGGCGGTTGTAGCGGTGCGATGCAAGTAGCTTACCCTTTTTTTTATTTCTACTTATGGAGTTTTTTGTCGATACTGCCAACCTTGATCAAATCCGCAAAGCCATGGACCTGGGGGTCCTTGATGGCGTGACGACCAACCCCAGCTTGATGGCGAAGGAAGGCATTCGGGGCAACGATGCCGTCATGGAACATTACCTCAACATTGCCAAAATGGTGGGTCAAAACGTCAGCGCCGAAGTTATTGCGACCGATTACGAGGGCATGATCCGTGAAGGCCAGATCCTCGCCGCCTTGCACCCCGCCATTGTCGTCAAAGTCCCGATGACTCGGGATGGGATTAGGGCGATTCACACCTTTCATAGCGAAGGAATTCGTACCAATTGCACCTTGGTTTTTAGTGCAGGACAGGCCCTGTTGGCTGCCAAGGCCGGAGCGACCTACCTATCCCCCTTCATTGGCCGCTTGGACGATCTCAACATGGATGGTTTGGAATTGATTGCCCAAATTGTTCAGATTTATCGGACCCAGGGTTTTACAACCAAAATACTCGCAGCTTCCATTCG
>ENA-ORFA01001003-ORFA01001003.1-marine-metagenome-genome-assembly--contig:-NODE-1003-length-11427-cov-3.090749_pt1 | contig 11427 bp, 11 predicted proteins | sample MGYA00248621_ERZ508587 | MGnify/ENA primary metagenome ERZ508587 (study PRJEB26250, sample SAMN06266239) | marine metagenome | isolation source: Columbia River Estuary | place: USA:Columbia River... | reverse complement strand
CGAAGCCCATTGGAGTATGCGCATGCCCATATGAAAAACGCATATTCTTTACCCTTGTTTTCTGATGAAGAACGAAAGGTAGTAGGTACTGCATATAAACAACAAGGTAAACAGCCTGCCATTAAATTAGGCCTCAACTATTTTGGCGTAAAAATGGCTGCGATGGTAAGTGAAGTAGAGTCGCTACTCGCTGCAAGCCCTGACCCAAACAATAAAGTGGTGCTTGTGCATTGTTGGCGCGGGGGTATGCGCAGCGCTGGTGTAGCATGGCTTTTAGATTTATACGGCTATACCGTTTATACGCTCGCTGGTGGATATAAAGCCTACCGGAACTGGGTACTAGCGCAATTTATGCTACCGTATCAATGTAAAGTATTGGGTGGATTTACGGGGTCTGGTAAAACAGAAACCTTACAGTCCTTAAAAGCACTCGGTCAACCCATTATTGATTTAGAAGGGCTCGCACACCACAAGGGATCAACTTTTGGAAATTTGGGACAGCCGGTACAACCTTCCCAAGAACAGTTTGAAAATTTATTAGCACAATCACTCTTTAAGATACATTCCGATCATCATTATGTTTGGGTAGAAGATGAAAGTAGGCGGATAGGTCTTGTGAATATTCCTACGCCTTTATTTGAGCAAATGCGAAAAAGCAAGCTTTACTTTTTAGATATTCCTTTTGCAAGTCGACTACAATTTATTGTTAGTGGATATGGTGAATTCGAAAAAGATCAATTAATGAGTGCGATACTTCGAATCAAAAAAAGACTCGGTGGATTAGAAACAAAAACTGCCATCAATTTTTTAATAGAAGACGATATTGAAAATAGCTTTAATGTACTTTTAACCTACTACGATAAGTTATACTTAAAGGGTGCCTATAATAGAGAAAATGCAGAAACATTGATTCAAAAAATAGAAGTGCCAAGCGTTGATCCATCTGCAAATGCGGCTACTTTATTAGCGAGTGCCGGTTTATAATTGTCTTACACTAATGCTGCAATCCAATCTTTAATGGTAAGTACACTTAAGGTAGTCATAACCGCTACAACCAGCCAACCTGCTATGTCTAGCCACAAAGGCTGCTTATAATTTCCTACTATTTTTTTATGGTGAGCTGCTACTAAAATAACGGCTAAAGCAACCGGTAAGATAAGTCCATTGAGTGCGCCAACTGTAACAAGTATTTTTACAGGGTTGCCTAAAAACGTAAATATAAGTGTACTGATAATAATAAAAATGCTAATGGCTATTTGATGATGCTTATCAACCCAGCCACTAAAATTTCGTAAAAAAGAAATAGAAGTATAGGCAGCACCTACTACAGAAGTAATAGCAGCAGCCCACAGAACCACACCAAAAAACAAGTAACCCAAATTTCCGGCAGCAAATTTGAACACACTAGCTGCAGGATTTGAAGGATCTAACACGGCACCACCAGATACTACACCAAGCGCTGCCAAAAATAAAACGACGCGCATGATAGCCGTAATTATAATTCCCGAAACGGCACTTTTATTTGTTTCCCTTAATGAAGCGGTTCCACTAAAGCCCGCATCCAATAAACGGTGACCACCTGCAAAACAAATATAACCTCCTACCGTTCCACCAACGAGTGTCACAATAGCTTTTGCACTAAATACGGTTGGCATAAAACTATGGGTTATGGCTTCATACACAGGCGGATTGGAGCTTAGTGCGATAAATAAGGTAAGCGCCATCATAACAAGCCCTAGTATTTTGGTAAAACGGTCTAGTAACGCTCCTGCTTCCTTCATCCAAAAAATAAAAAGTGCTAAAAAACAACTAATAATAGCCCCTACTGCTGGATTTAGTCCGGTTAATACTTGTAGGCCAAGTCCACAACCACCAATATTGCCAATATTAAAAGCGATCCCCCCAAGTACAATGAGCCCCGTTATAAAATACCCGAGGCCAGGCAGTAGTTCATTGGCGATGATTGGCGCGCGTTTACTACTCACAACTAAAATTCTCCAAATATTTAATTGTGCACCAATGTCTAATAGTATAGATAATAAAATTACAAAACCAAAACTGGCAAGCAGCTGCTGTGTAAAAACGGTGGTTTGGGTTAAAAACCCAGGTCCAATAGCAGAGGTAGCCATTAAAAAAGCAGCACCAATAATTGCATTTTGTTTTTTTCCTGAATTCACTGCTATTGATTTTTTACAAGACTATAAATAATTTTTGCAAATGCAAGCGCATGTGGTGTATCGGCGTGAATACAAATGGTATCTGCTGCTACATCAATAACGGCTTGATCTATTGTGGTTATTTTTCTTTCTTGAATCAAAAGAGACACCTGTGTCTTTACCGACATTTCAGTTGTAAATACAGCGCCATCTATATTTCTCGGACATAAACTACCATCTTTTAAATAAGCCCTATCTGCAAAAACTTCATGTGCAGTAGCAAGCCCAATATTATTTGCTGCATCTAACATGACACTACCACTTAAACCAAAATAAACAGCAGCTGGTAACTGGTCAAACACAGCGCTGGCAATTGTTGTAGCTAATTCAATATTTTTAGCAGCTTGATTGTATAAAGCCCCGTGCGGTTTTACATGCGTTACAATTTGCCCCATTTCTTTGGCAATATTTGAAAATAGAAGTAGCTGTTCAGATACCATATCATACACTGCTGCATTTGATAAATACATTTCTTTTCTCCCAAAATTTTCCCTGTCTAGATACGAGAAGTGTGCACCTATTTGTACTTTATTTTTTTGCGCTAACGCAATTGTTTTTTTGATGGTATCCGTATCTCCTGCATGGTAACCACATGCAATATTGGCAGCTTCGATATAGGGCATGAGGGCTTCATCATTGTCTAACCCTTCCCCCATGTCGCAATTGATTAGTAGCATTTTATTTTTCTGAAAAGTATTCTTGTAGCCTGAATTTACAGGCATTTTCTAATTGCTGCAAATTTGTTTCCTGCTGTAATAAAAGTCTTTCAGCTTCCTGTATGTCAATCCATTTTATCCCAAACGAACTTCCAATGGGCATTTGTGCCAGTGAAGCCATGTCTGCACTAATCACTGTCCCTATTCGTGGATAGCCGCCAGTGGTTTGATGATCTGCCATTAAAACAATAAGTTGTCCGGCTGGTGTTAATTGTAAAGTACCCCTAGTTACTGCTGTGGATAGTAGTTCTGGCGTTATAGTATGGCAAATGGGATTACTTTTTAAGCGAAAGCCCATTCTGTTACTTTGTAGGTCAATTTCAAATCTTTTATTTTCAAAGTCTTCTATTTCCTTTTTTGATAACACATTAAAGTTGGGTCCATGTATACAGCGTATGGTATTGGAACGGTAAAATTCCCCGGTATTTGCAGTCCATCCGGTTGTTAATGCATGTAATTGCCCTACTCCTTCAAAGTGATAATTAAAATTTTGAGCCGTTAATAAGACATCGTTTTTTTGAAGCCTTCCTTTTTTACTTTTGAACCCACCATGTACAGCTAGATAAATTCTGGCTCCATTTGCTGGAGTGTTAAACGTTAGTTTTGATCCAGCATTTACAATGATGGGTTGATTGCTATACACAGTTTCATTGTCTAGCGTTGCTGATGTTAAAGCTCCTGTAAATGTGAATAGTGTTTCTTTATTAAATACAATTACTGCAGCGGGAATATGCATTTCTAAAACAATCGCATCTCTTTTATTGCCAACAAGTGCGTTTGCCATTAAATGGGCAATGGTATCCATCGATCCCCCCGGACTAAATCCTTGGTGTTGTTTACCTGTACCTGGTAAACCTTGTAAGCTATCTAAAATCCCTGCTTTTATAATTTGAATACTCATTGTTTGTTTAGTTTTTCAAATTCTAAAAGAGAAATCGCATTAAATTTTACAAAGCTTCCGGGCGTTAATAATATGTTTTCATTTTCATCTATTAATGCAAGCGGTGTTTTACCAATAATTTGCCATCCACCTGGCGAGTTGCAAGGGTAAATACCCGTTTGAACGCCAGCAATACCAACGCTTCCAGCCTGTACAAGCGGTCTTGGATTTTGGTGTCTTGGTGTTTGAATAGCTGGATCTACAATACCCATATAAGCAAAGCCAGGTAAAAAACCATTCATAAAAACACGGTATGTTTTTGCAGTATGTAGTTCAATCACTTTCTGGGTGCTCATTTGATGTTGATCTGCTACATATTCAATATCGGGCGCTACAGTTTTATCATAACAAACTGGAATAATAATTTCATTTTTAGAAAGCTTAATACCACTGACATCTTGGTTTACATTATTTTCAATCCAATCTTTTATGAATGTATAAATGGGAATTACATTTTCGTTTTTCAATTGACGCTGATATACCGTCATGTAATTGTAAACAACAGTTACCGAATTATAAGCAGGAATAATATCTGTTACGCCCTCAATTTTATTTTTTATAAGCGCATCCACTAGCATATACACCCTATCGTTTGTTTCTAAACTTATAGGCCCTCCAAAATCAAGCGTGACAGCCTGATCTGATATAGGATATATTTGGTAAGAAGATGTAGCAGACATAACCTCAATTTACACCAACTATTTCAAATCTATCTCTTACATTTTTTTGTTAAATATCTCACTGCTCCAATAGGCGGAGGACCCTGCGCGTATATTTGAATTCTAAAAATGTAGCTATGAATGAAATTGTTTTATACGCTTTGCTAGCGGTGAGTTGCGTGTCACTTTTACTAGTGATTCTCTTATTATCAAAATCTAATAATGGCCAAGGGTTACAAAATGAAATGGCCATACTCCAATCTAAAATTGCACAACTAGAGCATTCTATAAAAACAGATTTTAGCCTTAATCGAACAGAGACCAATAATACCATAAAGTCCGGACTTGATGGACTGATTCAAAAAACAGATGCCAATCATAAACTTAATAGAGATGATTTGAGAACGGGTTTAATTGATTTAACACAGGAGCTTAAAAATAAATTTACCGACTTAACAGAGGGTCAGTCTAAACTGGTACAACAAACCGAAAAAAAGCTGGAACAAATGCGCGAAACGGTGGATGAAAAACTGCAAAAAACGCTAAACGAAAGGCTGGGTCAGTCTTTTGAGGCGGTTGGAAAGCAATTAGAAGCCGTGCAACTTGGACTTGGAGAAATGAAAACTTTAGCTGGTGATGTAGGTGGATTAAAAAAGGTACTTAGTAATGTAAAAATGCGTGGCGGTATTGGTGAAGTACAGCTCGCCATGTTACTTGAACAAATACTAGCACCTGAACAGTATGCAGCCAATGTAAAAACCAAACAAAACAGCGCAGACATTGTAGAGTTTGCCATTAAACTACCAGGTCGTGATGATAATAATAAGCAGGTGTGGCTTCCTATCGATGCCAAATTTCCAAAAGATGTGTATGAGCAGTTGCAAACTGCTTATGACGCTTCCGATTTACCAGAAATAGAAGCAGCTCAAAAAAACCTAGAGCAAACCATAAAAAAAATGGCCAAAGATATTTCTGATAAATACCTAGATCCACCTAATACCACCGATTTTGCGATCTTATTTTTACCCTTCGAAGGTATTTATGCCGAAGTGGTAAGAAAAGCTAGTTTACTTGAAGATTTGCAGCGTAATTATAAAATTATAGTGACGGGTCCGAGTACCCTTGCCGCAATTTTAAATAGTTTGCAAATGGGCTTTAAAACACTTGCGATTCAAAAACGTAGTGGAGAGGTTTGGAAAGTGCTAGGCAATGTAAAAACAGAGTTTGAAAAATTTGGCGGCCTCATCGAAAAGGCACAAGGCAATATTCAAAATGGACTTAAACAACTCGATGAAGTAGTAGGTGTTCGTACCCGTGCTATTCAGCGTCAATTAAGGGATGTAGAGGTTTTAAATGATGCACCGGGTGCTTTTAATGCCCTCGAAAATCCCGAATTACCTATTGATTAATGCCTCTTTAATGTAGGTTTAAAAACGCACGGATGGATGCCGCTACTTTTGTAGGTGTTTCTTCCATGGGTGCATGTCCTACATTTTGTAATACAACCAGTTTACTCCCTTTAATGTCTTTATTAAATAAGTAAGCATTTGAAACGTTGATGAGTTGATCCTGATCGCCCCAAATAATAAGGGTTGGTTTACTTATTGTTTTTATAGGTGCTGGATTTGGCTTAAAACCTGCTTTAAATATAGAAAGTGCCGCTTTTCTATTTCCTTCTCTCAAAAGTAAATCGTGGTAACGATTAATGGATTCGTCATTGATTTTATTTTTATCTACAAATACCCCTTCCAAACTTTTTTTGACTAAAAATTTGGGAGTTACCCATAAGAGTAAATTATTAATGACGGGCATGCTTGCAATTTTAAAACCAAGCGAACCTTTTTCATTTTTTTTCGGATATCCACTTGCGTCAAGTAATATTAACTGTTGTACCCTCGATGGATTATAAAGCGCGTAATGCCATGCAATGCTTCCACCAAGTGAGTTTCCTGCCACGATACAAGATTTGACGTTTAATTTTTCTAGTACCGAATCAACAAAAATATTATAGACATCTGCGTTGTATGTGTTTGCTGGATTGGGCCCGGTAAGTCCAAAAGCAGGCAAATCAAAGCGAATAATTTTTTTCTTGTCTTTTAGAAGCAGCGTTAAACTATCCCAGGTATGAAGAGATGCCGATGTACCGTGTATGAGCACCAGTGGAACAGAATCTGATGCATTACCTTCTATTCGGTAATGTACATTCATACCTAAAACAGGTATAAATTTTGATGCTGTGTTTGCATATATAGGTAGTAATGTTTCTAGTTTTTTATCCTGTTCTGCCAAAACAATAACAGCAACAACTAGGGCAACAAGGACTCCTACAATTCCAAAGCCAATGTATTGTATGAATTTTTTCATGTTGCTATTGTTTGTTTGCTTCGATCGTTGTTTGGATAGCTGATATTACATCAGAACTCTTTAAAGGCTTTTTATAATTCCAAGTTTTTAAAACCTTCCCATCAGCATCTGTAATGACAGTAAACGGTGCAACAGCTCCACTGTTATAGCGTTCACGAATAATTGAATTGTGATAAAACTGTTTGTCGGAACTGGTTTGTTCTATGCCTAAATCAATTTTCAAAAGCACAACCTGTTTGTTTGCATAATCTATAAATTCGCTGGTTTCAAATGTTTCTTTTTCTAGCTTAATATTTTTAGCGTCTCCACTTTTATGTACAAAATGTATGAGTATAATTTTGCTTTCTTTTATTGAACGTTGTTTCGCTACATCAAAATTTGACTCCCAAGTTGGGGCTACTTGAAAAAGAGGAAGAAGAAATATCAACAACAAGCGTAGCATCTTATTTTGTTTTATTGTTGCGCATCACCAATAGCTGTGGGAAATGTTCAATTCCTTTCATAAGGAGTTGTGTCATTTCACTAAAGGTATAAATAAATGAGCCAAGTACGATATCAGTGTCACCGTCCTTGTCTATGTCAGCTACTTCCATGGTAAGCCACTTTCCGTTGGCAGCTTCTGGTGTAGTTGAAGCGGCGAACTGCATATTTCCAGTGTTTTCAAAATAAATAAATCCTTGTTCGGGTTTAGCAAGGTCGTCATAAAAAGAAATGGCAGCAATGTCTAAATCTCCATCACCATCAAAGTCTCTGGCAATAGCTTTACTAGCGCCATACATAGGAAAGAAAAAGCTTTCTTTAAAATGATTGAGTTTGTCATTGAGTAAAATGCGAACGCCATGAAATCTTTTTTTAACCCTCGATAAATCCCAGTTGTCGCCATTACTCATAACGATATCTAAAAAGCCATCTTTATTGATGTCAATCATTTCAAAATAACTTACACCATACACGGGCGGGAATTTAACCAGCGGCGTTTCTTTAAAACTACCACCACCTTTATTTTCTAAATAATAGATTCCTTCGTAGGCCTGTGCCATCATAACCACAATGTCTAATTTTCCATCCTTGTTTAAATCAACTATTTCAGCTTTTCTAGCACCCGGGCGGTACACTAAAATATTTTCTTTACGGATATCACCTCCATCTAACCAACTTATTTTACCGGTATGATTTCCAAATTGACAAATAATAATATCTTCTTTTCCGTCTTGATTGACATCTGCTTTTTCAATATTTACAGGCCTTGCCAATCCACCAAAAGACGCTTTCTGTTGTGTAGAATCAAGTGATAGGAGCAAGCCTTCTTTTTTTTCTGAAGGTGCAATGCTACCTATACATAATGCGCTGGGTTCTTTATTTTTTTCAAATAGTAAGTCTACTACTGCCGATGGAGTATTCCAGGTTTCTTTGAGCTTTAAATTTTTATCTAAAGCATACAACTCATTAATGGCATCACTTACATACAATGTGCCATTAGCCTCATCAAATTTTATCATGCTTGTTTTTGGCGCTTGTTTGTTGTCAATAAAAACAGACTCACTAAAAAATTGTCTGGTGGATGTTTTTACTACAGTAGTTGTTTTTGCAGGAATGACTGTTGCCGGCGCTTTAGTAATATAAAAGTCTACAATTTTTTGCCAGTCAGATTTTGAAATGATGGGTGAATTTGGATAGACCCTTAATTTTTCTACAATAGCTGCTTCATCTGGTTCCATAGAGGCGTATGGACTATCATTAACACCCCTAATTCCTAAACGCCAACCCATATTAGGTAGCACACTTTCTTTCCAAGTTTTTTTATCTAGTAAATCGGGTGCTGTGTATATATGACAACTACCACAATATTGTTTGGCAAGGGCTTCTCCAGATAAACTCGAATTTGTGGTAGTGGGCGTAAATGAAAATAGGCTTACAACAAATAAGCACAATAACCCTAGTATAGAAATGATTTTAATCTTCATTTTTCTTAGTTTTACAATCATTTGTAATTGTTGATTACAAATATATTAACCCGCTAACTATGAATAAGAATTATTCTCATTACATCTTGGTTGCTATTTTATTAGCAGCACCTTTTGTATACCTATCTACTTTTTATGCTAGTTTACCGGCAACTATTCCAACCCATTTTAATATAAAAGGAGAGGCCGATGGGTTTGGATCTAAAAGCATGGCTTTTTTTGGACCTGTATTTATAGGAATCATTAGTTTGTTTACCTATTTATTAATGATCAATATCAAAAAAATTGATCCCAAAAGGTATGAAAACAACAATGACGCTTATTTTAAGGTATTTGGCCTCATCACTGTAGCATTTTTATCTGGGATAAACATGGTGATATTAGCTAAAACCAAACAACCCGATCTACCTATCGATAAATTGATACTTCCACTCCTCGGCCTATTTTTTGCCGTAATGGGATCTTTTTTTCCAAAGCTTACTCAAAACTATTTTGCAGGGTTTAAACTTCCTTGGACATTAAGTAGTGAAGAAAATTGGAATGCCACACATAACTATGCTGGAAAATTTTGGTTGTATGGCGGTTTACTTCAAATGATACTTGGTTTTGTACTACCAGGCATGTGGGCATTTATTAGTTTTTTTGTAATAATGATACCCATGGTTGTGGCCCCCATTATTTTTTCTTATCGTTTTTTTAAAGCAGGGAAGTAAATTATTTTTTATGCAGTAAAGCATAGATATCTTCATCGGTATCTATATTACTCATTTGCCTTAAAATTTGAGGATAGCGCCAGCTTACGCGCTTACTCATGGGACTCGCTGTAAACTTTTTAGGATTTGGAAAACCGGCTACAATCATGGCGGCTTGTGCAGGTGTCAATGATTTTGCTGATTTATTAAAATAGTGTCTGGCGGCAGCTTCCATTCCAAAACAGCCGGGTCCTGTTTCAATCACATTTAAGTATACTTCTAAAATTCTTTTTTTACCCCAAATTAATTCAATCAAAAAAGTAAAATAGATTTCAGGAATTTTTCGGATGTATTTATCATAAGACCCACCTTGCCATAAAAAAACATTTTTTGCAACTTGTTGAGTGATCGTACTAGCGCCACCTCCAAGTGGTATTTTACTTTTTTTCTTTTTCTTTTTAGGTCTTAGGCTTTTTTCGATGGCGTCAAAATCAAAACCAATATGTTCTGCAAATAGCTGGTCTTCGCTTGCAATAGCCGCTAGTTTACTTTGGTAGCCGAGTTCTTCCCAACTTACATAATCTCTTTTTAAACCAAGTCCAAAGGCGTTTGTCAGTTGCGTAATGGTAATAGGTGGATCTACAAATTTTGTGATAAGTACATATAAAAATGAACTAACAAATAAATACAATAAAATCCGCTTAATTTTCCCAATCACGATTAAAGTTTTTCTAAATTACAAATCTTTTGAACGCAAACTTCTTTTATTTGAAAAAGCCCCTTCTCTTTTTGTTACTCTTTGCGCAAGTATTTATATCAGTTGCACAAAAAAATGGGTATGCATATAGCGTTCAAAAAATGGGCTCTCCTTTTAATATTGTGCTCTATGCAGAATCAAAACAAATCGCAGACAGTGCTGCACAAGAAAGTTTTAAGCTTGTTGATTCCATCAATTTAATTTGTAGTGATTATGATAGTACCTCCGAATTATTTAAATTAAGGTATTCTGTAGTTGGCTTACCCGTTAGCGTGTCTCCCATTTTATTTGAACTGCTTTATGTTGCAAAGGCGGCCAACAAAGATGCTTATGGCAGTTTTGATATTACGGTGGGGCCTCTTTCTCGGTTATGGCGAAACGCTCGAAAATCTCAGCAATTTCCAACAAATGGGGCAATTAATACGGCGCGCAACCGTATTGGATTTAATAAAGTTCAATTAGATAGTGCCGCGCAAACGATTACGTTTTTACAACCCAATATGCAACTCGATATGGGCGCCATTGCTAAAGGATATGCTGCTGATAAAGTACTCGCATTATTACAATCATTTGGAATTACAAATGCGCTAGTAGATGCAGGTGGTGATATGGCTGCTTTTGGTACGCCGTTAGATAAAAAGGGATGGCGCGTAGGAATAAACATACCCGGGCAGCAGGAAGCATTATGGAAGCGAAAGCTCATCTTATCTAATAAGGCAGTTGCAACGTCTGGTGATGCATATCAATATATGTTACATAAGGGTAAAAAGTATGCGCATATCATTGATGCTAGAACCGGCTATGGCGTTACTTTTCAGCGGAATGTAACCGTGGTTGCTCCGTCTGCGACAACTGCAGATTGGTTAGCAACGGCTTGTAGCATCCTAACAATCGATCAGGTTAAAATATTGGCAAAAAAGTACAAATCTGAAGTACTCATTACCACTTTACAAAATGGAAGGATTCATAAAGTTAGTTTTGGAAAATTTGATAGCTACCTAGAACAATAATTGTTGTAGCTATTATAAAAAATTCATAACTTCCTAATTCTAAACTTTAATTGTGTTCAAGAATTTTTTTGCAGTCATATTTTGTTTCATTGCTATTGGTGCATCTGCG
>ENA-ORFA01000999-ORFA01000999.1-marine-metagenome-genome-assembly--contig:-NODE-999-length-11445-cov-3.388811_pt1 | contig 11445 bp, 10 predicted proteins | sample MGYA00248621_ERZ508587 | MGnify/ENA primary metagenome ERZ508587 (study PRJEB26250, sample SAMN06266239) | marine metagenome | isolation source: Columbia River Estuary | place: USA:Columbia River Estuary... | reverse complement strand
GAAACCACCGAGTCAGAGTGCCAATAATCGCATGGCCTCGAGTATCCGCCGACGAATGTGTCGAACTGATAAACCTCGCCGATTGCACCCGAAGCGATTAACGAGCGCAACGTCACGAAGTCTGCATCAAACCGACGATTCTGGTAGACAACTAATAATAAATTTTTATCAATCGCTAATTTGATTAACTCATCACATTCATCTGTAGTTAACGCCATCGGCTTTTCAAGTACAACATGAATGCCACGAGTAAGCGACTCTTTTGCCCAGTGAAAGTGACTATTCGGGGGTGTTGAAATTACTACTAAGTCGAGCAAACCAGAATCAAGCATCTCGGTTGCGTCACTGAAGCCAACAAAGTCTGTCGCGAGTTCTCTAGCCGCTTCAATTCGCTCAGGTTTTGTGTCGCATACGGCCGATAGAACCAAGCCGCCTGTGTTTTGCACTGCCAAATTGTGCTCAGAGCCGATTGCCCCGTAGGCCAATAGACCGACTCGAATTGGTTTAGTGCTCATCGCCGAAATAACTGTATTCTGACGGCGGATACATCACACTCAAATTGCCAAGATCATCAGCGAAAGTGACAAAAGTAATGAGCACGCAAAGCATGACCGATTGGCAGTCGCTCAGTGCGCAGGCGTCGCTGGCGTCCCACCGATTAGTTGGCTGGATCTATTGGGACCCAGATGCAATTTCGCGATACACAAAACTCGGCGTTGAAAACGGTCTTGGTTATTACATCGCTTCGCGTTGTGCCCCACTTGCAAGTGCCGGCGATGAAGTTGTGATCGCAGCGTGCTATTCGATTCATGCTGACTTTATTCGTTTGGCGCTAAAACTTGCGCGAGAAAAAACAACATTTGAAGATGCCTACCGGGTACGAAACGAAGCAGTCGTGCGCGGATTAAACGAATTTGTTCCAGAAATCGTTGATGATCTTGGCGCGATGGCAATTGATCTATGGCGGGCTGCCGATAGTTTGCCGATTTCAGGGCGAGCCTTGCATGCAGCACATCGCGGTTGGCCACGTTGTGAGAACGAACCAGTGTTGTCGGCATGGTTGGCAATTAATTGCATTCGTGAGTGGCGCGGCGACACGCACTGGGCAATTCTTGCAGCGCACGACATCAGCGGTGTGCAAGCAGGCTTATTGCATGATGCATTTTTGGGATACCCCGGCGATTGGATACCGCGAAGTCGTGGTGCCAACGACGCACAACTAAACGAGGCATGGGATTCACTGAACCAGCGCGGCTTCGTAACAGAACGAAAAATTAATGATGCTGGGTTGGCATTTCGCCAGCAACTTGAAGATTTAACTGATCAACTCAGTGAGCGCGCCTGGCGAAACTTAGGCGAAACAAAAACTCGCAAGTTCTGCGATCTCGTGATGCCCCACAGCCAAACATTGTTATCGCGCATCGACAAAACAGCGGGAGAAAATTGGATGCCCGCAGCCCGCGACTCGCGCCGCAAATAAACTCTTTTAAGCAAATAACAAAGTAGACGAGCCACATGAAATGAGAACAACAAAATGAACACACCAAACACAAGTCGCGCATTTACAGTTGGCAAAACCGAGTCAGGTTGGGCACGCAAAATTGTCGACATGCCAATTGATCAACTTGGCGACGGCGATGTGTTGATTCAAGTCGAATACTCGGGCATCAACTTCAAAGATGGCCTAGCCAGCACCGAAGCGGGTCGCATCGCTCGCATTGATCCGCTTATTGGCGGCGTTGATCTCGCTGGCAAAGTCGTTGAGTCGTCAAACCCTGCAATCAAAGTCGGCACGAGTGTGATTGCCCACGGTTACGACATTGGTGTTGCTCATCACGGTGGTTTCTCGCAGTATGCACGCGTGCAATCAGAGTGGCTTGTGCCAATGCCAAAAGGTCTCGACGCGCGCACCGCAATGATGATCGGCACGGCTGGCTACACGGCTGCACTCTCAGTTGATGCACTCGAAAAAGCCGGACTCAAACCAAACACGGGCCCAATTCTTGTAACCGGCGCAACCGGCGGCGTTGGTTCGGTCGCCGTCGGCATGCTTGCGCTTCGTGGCTATGAAGTTGTCGCCAGCACAGGCAAACCAGAAACTGCCGAATGGCTCAAGAAAATTGGTGCAAGCGAAATAATTGATCGCGCCGAAACTTCAGCCGAATCGCCGAAGCCTCTCGAACGCGAACGCTGGGCAGGCGCAGTTGACTGCGTCGGTGGCGCAACACTCGCCTACATCTTTCGCACTCTGAAGTACGGATGCAGCGTCGCCGCGAGTGGACTCACCGGTGGCACAGGTTTATCCACCACTGTGTTGCCATTTATTTTACGCGGCGTCAACTTGCTCGGCATCGACAGTGTGCAAACACCGATTGAGCCGCGCAAAGCAATGTGGTCGCGAATCGCCACCGACTTGAAACCCACTTGGCTTGAAACACAAAGTGTCGAGATAGTCGGCCTCGACGACTTGAGCGAGCAACTCGACAAAATTTTGGCCGGCAAAATGCGCGGGCGCGTGTTGGTCAACCCGCATTTATAGAGCCAGTTCAAAGTGCGTTATTATTCACTGAAACGCGTCGAACGCACAAAGGACTTTCAAAATGGCTACAAAAGTGAACGCTGACCAAATGCAAAAAGCCAAATCGGGCAAAGGCTTTATTGCTGCGCTCGACCAGAGTGGGGGCAGCACACCAAAGGCGCTAAAGCTTTACGGTGTTGAAGAAACTGAATACAACGGTGAAGCCGAAATGTTTGATTTGATTCACGCGATGCGTTCGCGCATTATTCAAAGCCCGGTGTTCACCAGCGAGCGTATTCTTGGTGCGATTTTGTTCGAGATGACGATGAATCGCAAAATTGATGGTAAAGGCTCTGCCGAATACCTCTGGCAAAACAAACAAATCTTGCCGTTTCTAAAAATCGACAACGGTTTGGCTGATGAAACAAATGGCGCTCAGATAATGAAACCGATTCCAGAGTTGAGTTCACGTCTTGAGAGCGCCAAGTCTCACGGTGTATTTGGCACAAAAATGCGTTCGGTGATCAAGCTCGCCAACAAAACTGGTGTTGCCGATGTTGTACGCCAACAATTTGAAATCGGCAAAGAGATCGTGAGTGCGGGTCTTGTGCCGATTATCGAACCAGAAGTTGACATTAAAAGCCCAGAGAAAAGTGCGGCCGAAGTAATTTTGAAAGCCGAAATTCTGGCTCAACTTGACTCTCTAAATGGCGAGCAAGATGTAATGCTCAAACTAACGCTGCCTAACGAAAGTGGTTTTTTTGATGCGCTCGTGAAACATCCGCGCGTGATTCGCGTTGTTGCACTTTCGGGTGGGTACAGCCGCGAAGAAGCCAACAAGCAACTGGCAAGAAATCGTGGCGTCATTGCGAGTTTCTCGCGGGCACTCACCGAAGGGCTTTCGGCCAAACAAACCGAGTCGCAATTTAACGGCGCCCTCGACGCAGCAATTCAGAGCATCTTTGAGGCTTCAAACACTTAAGGCCCAGCTGAGCTAATTCAGTTCAAACGATAAGCGTCGTCCCGAAATTTCAACCAGATTTTGCGTGTAACTATCTCGTGGCGACTTGATCACGTCATCGACCGACCCCTGCTCGACGAGTTGACCATGACGCAAAACGAGAATACGATCCACGAAACTTGCGACCAATGCGATGTCATGCGAGACAATGATCATCGCAATGTTAAGTTTTCGCTGCACATCGGCAAGCGTCTTCATCACCGCTGCCTGCACTGTGACATCCAAAGCTGAAGTAACTTCGTCTAGCAACAACAATCGTGGTTTGGCGAGCAATGCCCGTGCAATGGCGGCACGTTGCTTTTCACCACCGGACATCTCATGCGGACGGCGCGTCAAAAATTGCTCTCCAAGGCCAACCGAGAGCAACACCGAAGACATCTCACTATTCGTGGCCTGCGTATATCGCGAAAGCGACTGGGCAACAGTGCGCATCGGGTTCAACGAGTCGTCAGGATTTTGAAAAACCATCTGAATCGACGACAACACTGTACGCGAACGATTTTGCAAAGCAGTCGACAAGTCATAGCCGTCACCGTTTTGTAGCGAGCCATCAGAAATCGGCACGAGACCACAAATCGCAGCCAGCAGACTTGACTTACCGCTACCCGATTCGCCGATTATGCCAACTACTTCACCTTGCTTGATCTCTAAATCAAGCGAATCGATCGCCCGAGTCGTTTGACCACGAACAATACCCAAATTACGGCACACGAGAACTGTTTCGTTACTTTGCGAATTTGATTCACGAATTCTCTGGTCGAGTTTCGGGATCGAACTGACGAGTGCTTTTGTATATTCATGCGACGGCGAACGCAAGACCTGCGAAGTTTGACCCAACTCAACGATTCTTCCCTGATTCATCACGGCAATGCGCTTTGAAATCTGGCTGACGACTCCGAGATCATGGCTCACACACACCAATGCAAAACCACGCGAGCGTTGCAAGCGATCAATCGTCGTCAAAACCTCAGAACCGATGCTCACATCAAGCGCCGAAGTCGGCTCGTCGAGTAGCAACAACTGCGGCGATCTAACGAGTGCCAGAGCCAGAAGCACGCGTTGACGCTCACCACCCGAAAGTTGATGCGGATAGCGATGCAGATATTTTTCGCCACCAAGACCAACCTCAGCAAGCGACTCAAGCACTCGTTCATTGACGGCCTCACCTGAGACCGCGTCGCGAAAATGGCTGAGCACATTCAAGTGCGGCGTCAGCGACTCACCCACTGATTGCGCAACTAACGCAACGCCACTTCCATAAATACTTTCTCGCTCAACTGGTGATGCGACGAGCAAATTAGTGCCGACTGTCTCAATTTCGCCTCGCTCGAGCACCAAACCTGGTGCAAGAACACCCGCCGCAAGTCGCAACAAAGTTGTTTTACCACTCCCCGAGCCACCAACAATGCCAAGTGTTTCACCGTGCTCTAATTGCAGACTTATCGCATCGAGAATCGGTCGCGATTCACGACTCTCGTTTTTTGCGCGCACAGTCACAGCCTTGAACCCCAGAACTTGCGATTGTGTAGGCGTCGTCATCATGTTCACTCGTGATCAACTAGTGCTTGAATTGCCAACACAAGTGACGCCAACATCACGATCGGCGCTATCACCAACAGCGGATTCAAGGTCATATACGAGCGTGACTCAGCGATCATCAATCCCCATTCGGGTGTCGGCGGACTTGCACCTAATCCCAAAAATGAAAGTGAACTGAAGGCCAAGAGAATCCAAGTGAATTGCATGGCGACCTCGGTGAACATCAAACGCCAAACATTCGGCAGTACTTCACCGAACAAGATACTGATGCGACTTCCACCTTGTAGCCGCGCGACTCGCACGAAGTCACGCATCAGCAAAGTCTGAGTTGCACTACGAGCCACCCGAGCAATTGGTGCCGTGTACATCAGCCCGAGTGCCACGCTCAAAACAAACGGATCTTGACCAAAGAAACTTGAAATCAACAACAACAGAATCAATGTTGGTAGAGCAAGCAAAAAGTCGATCACGCGAGATAGCGCATCGTCTAGCCAGCCACCGGCTAGTGCCGCAACCGCGCCGATGACAATTCCGATCACGCACGAAATTGCTGTGGCAGCAAAGGCAATTACCAACGACGGCCGGCCTCCGTGCAACAAACGACTGAACACATCACGACCCAAAGCATCTGTACCTAGCCAATGATCAAAGGATGGTTTTTGTAAAAGCGCGGCAGAATCTTGCGCATCAGTCGACAACAGCTTCAAATACGGTGCGAGAAGCGCAACAAAAGCGTGCAGCCCGAGAGTTGCAACAATCAAAGCTCGATTTCGCATGAAACCAAGTCGTGAAAAAGTTTTCATCACACCGCTCAGCCTTTGGCTGATCTCAGTCGCGGATCAAAGATACGCGCGAGTGAATCGGCCAGCAGAGATGAAATGAGATAGACGGCAAGTCCGAACAAAATAATCGGCAAAATCAAGGCCGTATCGCGATCAGAAATCGCATCGATTGCCAGTCGTCCGAGCCCTTGGAAGTTGAACACCGCCTCGGTAACAAACGTTCCAGTCAGCAACCATGCTCCGTCAAGCGCTACAACATTCATTACAGGCGGCAATGCTGCAGGCACGATGTGTCGTGAAATTGTTGTTCGCTCTTTTGTGCCACGCAGTTGCGCACTTTCAACGAATGGCATTGTCTGAACATTGGTGACACTCGCCCGCATCGTGCGCATTGAATGAGCAAAAATTACGACCGCAAGTGTAAATGCGGGTAGCCAAACATTCGGCAAGAGTTGCAACACTGACGCATTGCTGGGCATAACGCTGACACCCGGAAAAATCGGCAGCCAAATAGATAGCACCAGCCACAAAACAGTGGCGATTACAAACTCAGGCAGCGTCATCGCGATCACGCTCAATTGGTTGACTACCTTGCTGCTTCGTTTCTGCGGAAACCGCCCGAGCAGCAACCCAACGACAATTGCACTCGGAAATGCGATTACAGCCGCCACGGCAGCCATAACTGCCGTGTTTCTCAAGCGCGGAATAATAATTTCAGAAACTTGCTCGTCGCGTTTTATTGAATAGCCAAGATCGCCACTTATAAGGTCGGTTGACCAGTTTTTGAGACGCACGACAACTGGATCATTGAGTTGATTCTCTTGGCGACAAGATTCAATCTTCGTGTCGCTGCCAAACCGCCCAAGCAAAGCCGTGCAACCATCACCTGGAAGAGCATCAATACCGAGAAACGAAACTACTGCAAGTGCAATAAAAGTTGCGAGCGAGAAAGTGACTCTTCTCGCCAGATTTATCATCAGTTTTTTCTCGCTTTAATCACGAAACGCTGATTTTTTCCCATCTCACAGCATCAATAACAATCGGTTCAACTCCCTTAACTTTGCTGCTCATGGCTCGGGTCAAAGTTTTGTGATACGGCAAGAAGATTGCCGAGTTTTCAAACAATCGTTCTTGAATTTGCGCATACTTCTTTGCTCGCGCGGCCTGATCTTTGGTTGCTCGGGCTTCATCAAGCATCTTGTCAAGGTCTTTGTCGACCTGACCAGTTGGATTCCAAGTTGCAGTGCTGCGATAAACCTCGTTCAGCACCTGCGTTGCCGGTCGTTGTCCCCAACTATCAACGAACGCCGATTCTTTCATCCATACGTCGTCCCAAAAGCCACTCGCGTCAGCCATTTTGATCGTCACGCGAATGCCCGCATCTTTAACCTGCTCTTTGTAAGCAGTGACAAGTTCAACCATATGAACTTCAACGTCGCTCGTGAAAATTTCAATATCAATTCCATCTTTGTATCCTGCTTCAGCAAGTAAAGCTTTGGCGCCTTCGGTATCTTTCGGGCAATCACCATTCCAGCGGTAAGGGTCAGCCGACCAAACCGGTGTATCGCAAGCGACAACTCCACCTCCAACTCCGAGGACCGTATCGGCAATTACTTGCCGGTCAGCAGCAATACGCAACGCTTTACGAACACGCGCATCACCGAATGGTTCTTGGTCAACCCTGAAGTCAATCGCGTTCCAGTCTCCTGACGGAATATTCTGCAAAGTGAACTTGGCTTCGTCACCAAACATCGCCGAAGACTTGCCGTCGATCGCCAGCAGCAAATCAACTTGATCGCCAGCCAGTGCCTGGGCGGCAGATTGTGAGTCAGCAAACGTGATGACTTCAATTCTTTCTAGTTTCGGTTGACCAAAGAAATAGTTTTCATTTGCTAACAGAACTGTTGTGCCGGCCGGGTCAAAAATTTCCATTTTGAATGGCCCAGTGCCGATTGGGTTCTTGCCGATCGTTGCTTGAGAGTCGACCGGGGTCATCAGTGCGCGATAATCAGCAAGAAGCAGGGGCAGATCGGCCTCGCCGGTTGCCAAGGTGAGTTTTACTTCGAAATCCGAGACTTTTAAAGCCGTTGTAATCACGCCAAGCACCGCGCGAATCGGTGAATCAAACTCAGGGTCAATCATGCGATTGATTGAGTAGACAACATCGTCAGCATCAAAGTCGCTTCCGTCATGAAACTTCACGCCTTCGCGTAATTTGATAGTCCATTCGTTCAAATCTTCATTTGATGACCATGACTGCGCCAGCTCTGCAATCGGCGAAAAATCTTTGTCAACACCAATTAAACGATCAAAAACCATATTGATTGTTGGCCAAGTTCGGTTGCCATCGTAAGGGTCCATGGTTTCTGCACCACCGAAACCGGCATCGTTACCAACACGCAGAACACCAGATGCAGATGAAGTTCGACCGCATGAGGCCAAACCACCAGAAATTAGACCAAACGCAAGAAATGTTACGAAGATTTTTTGAAGTTTGTTCATGGTGCGAATCATAGTCAAGTTGTAGCCTTCTGTTAAATGGCTTCATTTAAAATTGTTTCGTTCAACATCCAATATTCACTTGGTGCCGACAACAAATACGACATGAGGCGTTGCATTGATGTAGTTCGCGATGCCGACATAATCTGCCTGCAAGAGATCGACCGTAACTGGCGACGCACCAATATGGTCGACCAGTTCGCTGAAGTGCAAGCATTGCTGCCCGATCGCTATTGCGCTTTTGGGCCGTCACTCGATGTCGACGCGAGCGCCAGAAAGTCAGATGGATCGGTTGAAAATCGTCGTCGACAGAGCGGACAAATGACAATAAGTCGCTTTCCGATTGCGTCTTCACGCGCAATTCACTTGCCGAAAGACGACACTGGTGACGCCATGAATAGTTGGTCCGCTGCACTTGAGACCGTGATCATGACGCCAGAAAAACCTGTGCGCGTAATCAACTTGCACCTCACAGATATCTCAGAAACAAACCGTGTTTCGCAGATTTCTGCGCTGATCAAGCATTGCGAAAACGCCACGATTGAAGGCGGTGCATGGAATGGCAAAGAGTGGGATGAGGCATCGCGAGAACATTGGCAACTCAACGATCCAGTTCCTCCAATGCCGGCTGAAATGATCTTCACTGGCGACTTCAACGATGAACCGAATTCTCGCGTTGTTGAACTTATGCATCAGGCTCAATTTCGCGATGCGTGTCAACCAAACGAAAACTCAGGAACTGGCGTGACTTTTAAAACGAACCCTGAACAAGGCACTGACCATGATCTGCGCATTGACTTCATTTTTGTTTCGCCCCACTTCGAAGTAATCGACTCACTTATTGATGAATCAACCGGTGCTTCTGACCACCAACCAGTTTGGGCAACCCTTCGCGTCTAAACCAGTAAACAGCTCGATTTAGGGCAAAATAAGCCTTTTCAGGCAATCCACCAAATTGCATTGACCATCTAATACCTTTGAGGGATATGAAAAAACGTGACCTCATCCAAGCAGTAGCTATCCACGCCGACGTCGACAAGAAGACAGCAACTGCTGTCGTCGAAGGCACAATTGACGTAATCCTGGCAACTGTTGCCAAGGGCGACGTCGTGAACATTTCGGGCTTTGCGAAATTCGCAAAAAAGTACCGACCAGCTCGCATGGCTCGCAACCCGGCAACGGGTGAAGCAGTCAAAGTGAAGGCGAAGACTGTCGCCAAGATCACAGCGTTGAAGGGCTTCAAAGACATCGCTCTTGGAGTTGCTACCGCGCCAAAGATCATCACAGTGCGCAAGCCTGTTGCTCCTGCAAAGCCAGCAGCAAAAAAACCAGCAGCTAAAAAGAAGCGCTAGTTCTTAGTTCGACTTAATAGTCGAACTAGTCAATAAGCATCAATACGCAGCGACTTTATAACCGCGCGTACCAGCACTTACAGTGTTGAGATGATCTCAAGTGCCGACGCCCTCGCTACTCAAGCGGGTGTAGCGATACTTCAAAAAGGTGGCAACGCAGCCGACGCTGCGATTGCGACAAGTGCAGCGATGTCTGTGGTTGCACCACATCTTTGTGGCATGGGTGGCGACCTTTTTGCGCTGATACATCTCAAAGGTGAGGTGTATTCGCTGAATGCGGCGGGTCGAGCCGGTTCTGGAGTTAACCCCGAAGCATTGCGCCAAAGTGGTTTGACTTCGATACCGATGATTGGCAATTTCAACTCGGTAACGGTGCCTGGTTGTGTGGCTGGGTGGCTAGCGCTGCACGAACGCTTTGGCACACTCTCGCTTGTTGACTTGTTTGCCACGGCAATTGATCTCGCCGAAAACGGTTTTGCTGCATCACCACTTTTAGTTGGTTCACTCAAACGCCTAGATGAATCTATAAAACCAAACTTTGCTGAACTTACAGCCCAAGCAACCGAAGTTGGCGCAATCGTAAAACGCCCAGGACTCGCACGAACACTTCGGGCAATTGCCACGTCTGGTCACAAGGCGTTTTATGAAGGCGAATTTGCCTCGGGTCTGATCAAAATGAGTAACGGAGTTTTCTCACGAGACGACTTGGCGAACGCCAAAGCAACATGGGATACACCTTTGTCGATTAGCGCATACGGGCATCAAATTTGGTCGACGGCTGCCCCGTCACAGGGTTATTTATTTCTCGCAGCGCTCGCACTCAGTGAAAAACTTGATCTACCAGACGACCCTGATGATTCGCAGTGGGCTCACCTACTTATCGAGGCCTCGCTTGCTGTTGGCCACGACCGCCCAGATGTGTTGCACGATCGCGCTGATCTGGCTGCGATTTTGCCTGAACTCGCCAACAGAGATCACTTAGTTGATACAAAATTTGCATCACAACGCCGACACCCCGGAGCCGATGGCGACACTACATATATGTGCACTGTCGACAAGAACTCAATGGGTGTCTCATTAATTAACTCGAATGCATCAGGCTTTGGTTCGGGTCTGGTTGAACAACAAACCGGAATCAACCTGCATAATCGCGGCTTGGGTTTTTCGCTAGTCAAAGGTCACCAATCAGAACTAACTGCGGGTCGTCAACCCCCGCACACTCTGTGTCCGGCACTTATAACTCGAAAAGATGGCACCTTGTTTTCGGTGCTCGGCACGATGGGTGGCGACGCTCAACCTCAAATTGTTTTGCAACTTATTACTCGGCTCTTGCGAAATAAAAGTGCCGCTCGCACGCCCGCAGAAATTGTCAATGCGGGTCGTTGGGTGCTTCGTGGACCAACAACTGGTTTTGATACTTGGACTGCTAGTGAATCACCGACGATTCAGATCGAAGGGCATGCGCCGAACAATTGGATTACTGAACTCGCCGCACGTGGCCACAAAGTCGAACAACGCGCAAAATTTGACTCGGGTTTCGGCCATGCAAATGCGATCGTGGTGCTTGACGACGCCACGCTCGTCGGCGGGGCCGATAAACGCAGCGTTGTTGGAAGCTGCCAAGGCGCCTGAGCGAGTTAAACCAATTTATGGGCGGGTTTTTGGCGACTCGGTTTTTCTCGGGTCGCTAATCACAACGCCATCCAAAACTTTGTCGATTGCCTTGAGCGTGTC
>ENA-ORFA01000991-ORFA01000991.1-marine-metagenome-genome-assembly--contig:-NODE-991-length-11508-cov-2.304085_pt1 | contig 11508 bp, 7 predicted proteins | sample MGYA00248621_ERZ508587 | MGnify/ENA primary metagenome ERZ508587 (study PRJEB26250, sample SAMN06266239) | marine metagenome | isolation source: Columbia River Estuary | place: USA:Columbia River Estuary... | reverse complement strand
CTGAAAAAAGAAGCGTTTGCTCAGAAAGATTCCTTAAAGGGTATCGGTTTTTTACCTAACAATACGACAGTTAACTTTAATACGCCTGAAGGTGAAGAGTTAGCGAAGGCAGCGTTTATTAATGAAATTCTTAAGGAAAGAGGTTCAAAAGCAATCTATCCGATTTTCGGGTCAACATTCTCTGAAGTTAAAAAGCGTTCCTTGGCTTTTGGTCTTGACTTGGTTGGTGGTATGAGTGTTACCATGGAGATTTCAACTGGAGATCTTTTAATGAGTCATGCACAAAGTCCGAATTCATTAAAGTTCCGTAAAATTTACAACGAAGCAAACAGCAAGTACGCAGCAGGAAAAGGAGATTTCCTTGATTTATTTGTTGCATCCGCGAAGAAAAATAAAATGAAACTTGGTCTTCTATTGAAAGGAGATGGAATTGGGGTTAACTCAACAGATGCCGATGTAGAAAAGTATTTTAGAGACTTGTTAACTTCAGCCATGGATGGAGTGGAGCAAATCATGTATCGTCGGATCAATCAGTTTGGGGTAGCTCAACCAAACATTCAAAAGACTTATCTACCAACCGTCTTTATATCGAGCTTCCAGGAGTTCAGGACGAAAATACCGTAGCGCAAAAGTTAAAATCTACTGCGAACTTAGAGTTTTTCGAAACCTACATGCCTTCTGAGTTAAATGCAGAACTTACTGCGGCGGATGCGCTTAGTAAATCACCGGAGCAAGCAATTGCTGAGGTAGATACAACCGCTAAAGCCGATACGACACAGTCTCTTGCAGATGCTAACCAATCGTTAGCGGGTGGTATGGAAAAAAGCTTAATGAGCTATGTGCAACCGGTTGGACAATTTGCGATTGGCTTTGCTTTAGCTAAAGACCGTGCGGCGGTAGATCAAATCTTACGAAGAGCAGATATACAGCAAATTTTCGCTGCGAAAAATGTTCGATTCATGTGGGGTGCAGAACCGGATGAGTTGACTAACAAAAAGAAACAAACCGGATATATGTTATATGCGTGTAAAGTACCTATGGATGGTAAAGCACGTGTAAACGGACAACACATTTCAAGTGCCTCAACGGGGTACGATCAGCGTGATGGAAAAATTACGGTAGATCTTGCAATGACGGCTGAAGGAACGGATGAGTGGGGTCAAATGACTACAGAGAATAAAGACCGAATCGTAGCAATTACCATGGATAACGTGGTCTATTCAGCGCCAACCGTAATCAATCCTATTACCAATGGAAACACACAGATTTCCGGTAGTTTCACCTTTGAAGAGGCAGAATCATTATCGGGCTTGTTAAACGGAGGTGCTTTACCTGCGCCGTGTTTAATTAAAGAACAAAATCGTGTAGGACCGAGCATTGGGGCAGAGAATTCAAGCGCTGGGTTAGTATCCTTCGGGTTTGCATTCCTTGCTGTATTGTTATATATGTTCTTCTATTACGGGAAGTCTGGTATGGCTGCTAATATTGCCTTGTTTGCAAACGTAATATTCATCATGGGGTGTTTGGCATCGTTTGGTGCGGTACTTACCCTTGCAGGGATTGCAGGTATTATCCTAACCATTGGTACTGCGGTCGATGCGAACATTTTGATTTTTGAGCGTATTCGTGAAGAACAACGTGCAGGAAATGAAACGTCTAAAGCGATTGAGATTGGTTTCAAGAAAGCCTTGCCTTCGATCATCGATGCGAACATGACACACTTATTGGTTGCGGTGATTCTTAAGTATTTTGGAACAGGTGAAATTGAGTCCTTTGCAACTACGCTTATCGTGGGGATCTTTACTTCGGTGTTTTCTGCCATCTTTATTTCTAGATTGGTTATTACCTTCTGGATGGAGCGAAATAAAGGGGTATCTTTCGATACGAAGTTTTCCAAAGGATTATTCCAAAACTTTAACTTCAATTGGATTGGTGCACGTAAGTATTTTTATATCTTCTCTATTTCTGTAACGGTAATTGGGATGGTAAGTCTATTTACGCGTGGTCTGAAAGAAAGTGTAGAATTTACCGGTGGACGTACCTTCGCTGTGAAGTTTGATAAAAAAGCGGATATTGAGAAAATCCGTGCGGAGTTAAGTAAGACATTCGTTGAGAATAAAGAAGTATCCTCCATTGAATTAAAAACTGTTTCTAATGAGTTTAATGTAGAGATTACTACGAATTACAAGTTGAAAGAGGATGGAGCTACGGAAGAAGTAAAAGGTAAAATGCTTGATGCATTAAAGGTGTTGGAGCCTTCTATGGGGAAAGCGGTTATTATGGGGCAACGAACAGTGAGTGCCTCGGTGTCTAGTGAGTTGTGGAACTCTTCATTCATCTCGATGACCGTGGCCTTAATTGCCATCTTCTTGTATATCTTGTTCCGTTTTGGATACTGGCAGTATTCAGTTGGTGCTATTGTTGGCTTAATTCACGATGCATTCTTTGTAATATCTGTATTCTCTCTATTGCATGGATGGCTTCCATTCAGTTTAGATGTAAATCAAGCATTTATTGCCGCTATTTTGACGGTAATTGGATATTCGATGAACGATACGGTCATTGTATTCGATAGGATACGTGAAAACTTGCGTGCCAGCGGAGATACCGATCATCATTATGAAATCATTAACCGATCGCTAAACACTACCTTGAGTCGTACATTTAATACCTCCATGATATTATTCGTGGTTGTGTTAATCATGTTTATTTTCGGTGGACCGTCTATTAAAGGATTCTTATTTGCATTGTTAGTTGGTGTAATTATCGGTACATATTCTTCGCTATGTGTAGCAACACCAATTCTAATCGATTTCTCCAAGCGGTTGAAAGCATAACTTTTGACTGTTTTAAATTAAAAACCATCCCTCGGGGTGGTTTTTTTTGTTTTATGAATTCCGTATGCTTTTTAAAGGACAAATGTTCATAAATCATTGATTTTACATGTGTTTCGACTGCCTTTAACTCCTATTTTTGTTAGGATACACAAAACTATGGCAGAAAATCAATATACAGAAGATAACATTCGGTCCCTGGATTGGAAGGAGCACATCCGCTTGCGTCCCGGGATGTACATTGGTAAATTAGGCGATGGCGCTGCCGCTGACGATGGAATATATATTCTAGTAAAAGAGGTTGTCGATAACTGCATCGACGAATTCGTTATGGGTAACGGTAAGCGTGTAGATATTAAAGTAAAGGACGGGAAAGTGTCGGTGCGAGATTATGGCCGCGGAATTCCACTGGGAAAAGTAGTTGAAGTGGTTTCAAAAATGAACACCGGAGGTAAATACGATTCTAAGGCCTTTAAGAAATCTGTAGGATTAAACGGGGTAGGAACCAAGGCGGTTAATGCGCTGTCTTCTTATTTTAAAGTGTACTCTGTACGTGACGGTCAAATGAAGTCTGCCGAGTTTGCTATGGGGAATCTGATCAGTGAGACAGAATTGGTCTCCACTACCGAGCAAAACGGAACCTATGTAGAGTTTATACCCGATGAGCAAGTCTTTAAGAAGTTCGCTTACAAGACAGCCTATCTCGAGAAAATGATGTGGAACTACTGCTACCTCAATCGAGGCTTAAGCATGTATTACAATGGAGAGAAGTTCCAATCAAAAGATGGTCTGAAAGATTTGTTGGAAAACAATATGGATGGCGATCCCTTGTATCCAATTATTCACTGGAGGACGAAGACATCGAAGTGGCGTTCACACACGGCAGAACCTATGGAGAGGATTATTATTCGTTTGTGAATGGACAGCATACGACCCAAGGAGGAACGCATCAAAGTGCGTTTCGTGAGTCGGTAGCCAAAGTGATTCGTGATTTTTACAACAAGAATTATGAGGCCTCTGATATACGTCAATCCATCGTTGCGGCAATTTCCGTTAAGGTGATTGAACCCGTATTTGAATCGCAAACCAAAACAAAATTAGGATCCGTTGAGATTGAACCCGGAGGTAAATCCATGCGCGCCTTTGTAAACGATTTCCTAAAAGATAAATTAGACAATTACTTACATCGAAATCCGGACGTAGCCGAAACGATTGAAAAGAAAATTAAGCAAGCGGAGCGCGAACGCAAAGAATTAGCAGGTATTCGGAAAATTGCGCGTGATCGTTCCAAAAAAGCAAGCTTACACAATAAAAAACTTCGGGATTGTAGAATCCATTTAACAGACCTTAAAGACAGTCGTAGAGAAGATACTACCTTGTTTATTACCGAGGGGGATTCCGCAAGTGGTTCCATTACCAAGTCAAGGGACGTGAATACCCAAGCAGTTTTTTCATTGCGTGGAAAACCCTTGAATGTATATGGCCTTACCAAAAAGGTGGTATATGAAAACGAAGAGTTTAATTTGGTGCAAGCCGCCTTGGATATTGAGGATGATTTAGATAACCTTCGCTACAACCGCATTGTGATTGCAACCGATGCCGATGTCGATGGAATGCACATACGCATGTTGTTGTTAACCTTCTTTTTGCAGTTCTTCCCAGACCTGGTAAAACGTAACCACGTTTATGTACTCCAAACTCCATTATTTCGTGTGAGGAATAAAAAGAAAACCATTTATTGCTATTCCGACGAGGAACGAAGAAATGCAATTCTTGAGCTTGGTAAAGCGCCCGAAATCACTCGATTTAAAGGACTTGGTGAGATTTCACCGGATGAATTTGTTCACTTCATTGGCGAGGACATTCGCTTGGAACCGGTACTCTTAAGTAAAGAAGCGTCGATTGACTCGATTCTATCTTATTTCATGGGTAAGAATACCCAAGAACGTCAAGATTTTATTATCGAGAATTTACGGGTAGAGAAAGATCAGGCAGCTGATGAAGGAAAAGAAAACACTGAATTAGAAGTCGCATAAGCATGGCAGAAGACGAAATAGAAGATATGACGCCGCAAGGTGAAGACCATAATCCCTTTGAAAATAAAAAGGTAGATGAGAAAATTGTCCCCGTAAGCGGACTCTATGAAAATTGGTTTTTGGATTATGCGAGCTATGTGATTTTAGAGCGCGCCGTTCCGTCTTTGCAAGATGGCTTGAAGCCCGTACAACGTCGAATTCTGCACTCCATGCGTGAAATGGAGGATGGACGCTACAACAAGGTGGCTAACATCATAGGAAATACCATGAAGTATCACCCACATGGGGATGCATCTATTGGGGATGCCTTAGTGCAATTAGGGCAAAAAGATTTGTTAATCGATTGCCAAGGAAACTGGGGAAATACCTTAACAGGAGATGGAGCTGCAGCGGCACGTTACATTGAAGCACGTTTATCCAAGTTTGCACTTCATGTTGCGTTTAATCCAAAAACAACCACTTGGCTTTCTTCGTATGACGGCAGAAATAAGGAGCCTGAGAATTTACCAATGAAGTTCCCGCTTTTGCTAGCACAAGGCGCAGAAGGGATCGCCGTGGGAATGGCCTGTAAGTTTTTACCGCACAATTTCATCGAACTTATCGATAATTCCATAAACCACTTGCGTGGAAAAAAAGTAGAAATTATGCCAGATTTCCCCAATGGAGGAATGGCAGATTTTACGAATTATAACGACGGGTTAAGAGGAGGTCGGGTTCGTGTTCGGGCAAAAATCAAGAAGGTGGATACCAAGACCTTAATTGTGCATGAAATTCCATACGGTACAACGACTACCTCGTTGATTGAATCCGTATTAAAAGCCAATGATAAGGGCAAGATTAAGATTAAAAAGATTGAAGATAATACTTCGTCAGAAGCTGAAATTATCATTCATTTGGCGCCAGGTGTTTCTCCGGATAAAACCATTGATGCCTTGTATGCATTCACAGATTGCGAGGTTTCAATTTCTCCGAATTCTTCCATTATTGACGCCGATACGCCCCGGTTCCTTGGGGTTTCTGAAATCCTAAAAATCAATACCGATCATACCGTTCGCCTGTTGAAATTGGAACTAGAAATTCGATTGGATGAATTGGAGCGACAATGGCATTTTTCTACCTTAGAAAAGTTGTTCATTAACCACGAAATGTACATCGACTTTAAATTGTACAGCGACCGTGAAGCTTTGTATGTGTATTTATACGACCGCTTTAAACCCTTTAAGAAACAACTGATTCGAGAAATTGTAGATGAAGATTTACATAAACTCACACAGATTCCGATGATTCGGATTACCCGATTCGATGGGGCTAAGGCGGATGAGTCTTTGTTGAAGATTGAGGAGGAAATGGAGCAGGTGAAACATCACCTGGCTAACTTAATCGACTTTGCGGTTGATTATTATAAAGACCTTAAAAAGCGTTTCGGTGAAGGTAAAGAACGAAAAACAGAGATTAAGATCTTTGATACCATTAGCGCAACTAAAGTGATCATCGCCAATCGGAAATTGTATGTAGATATCGAAGAAGGATTTATTGGATACGGTTTACGTAAGAATGAACCTGTGAACGATTGTTCTGAAATTGATGACATCATTTGCTTTTTCTCTTCCGGTAAAATGCTAATCACAAAAGTTTCCGATAAGAAATTTGTGGGTAAGGACTTGGTGTATGCCAACGTCTGGAAAAAAGGAGATACACGAACGATTTATCACATGTTTTATCAGGACGGAATTGGTGGTTCAACCATGATGAAACGCTTCTATGTGAATTCGATTACCCGAGATACGGAATACGATTTAACGCGTGGCGCTAAAGGGTCAAAAATGTTATATTTTTCCGTTCATCCGAACGGAGAGCGTGAGGTGGTAACTGTGTTGTTGCGTCCAAGACCGCACTTAAAACGCCTTCGATTTGATGTTGATTTAGGGGAGTTATTGATCAAAGGAAGAAACTCCGCTGGAAATCGCGTGACCAAAGAAATCATTCAAAAAATTGTTCAGAAAGAAGTAGGAGGGAGTACCTTAGCTGCAAGAAAAATTTGGTATGATGATGTAGTTGGTCGTTTAAATGATGAAGGTAGAGGTAGATTTCTTGGAGATTTCAAGGGCGACGATCGAATTCTTACTTTGTATAGAAACGGCGAATATCGCTTAAGTTCATTTGATCTTTCAAATCACTTTGATGAGGACATGGTTCATTTAGAAAAATGGAATCCGCACCGTCCAATCTCTTGTGTGTATTTTGATGCTGAAAAGGAAATCAACTTCGTGAAGCGCTTTACCTGTGAGGTGATGTCAGACAAACGCGTTTCGTTCATCAGTGAATCCGAAGGTTCCTACTTGCAAGTAGTTTCAACGGCATATCGTCCTGAAATTAGAGTGGTATTTAATAAGCAACTTAAGGAAACCAAAAATCTTCCTGATCAAGTGTTGAATTTAGCCGACTTAATCGATGTGAAAGGCATGAAGGCCCAAGGAAATCAAGTCACAAAAATGAAGGTCAAAGAGATTCTCCTCACCCATGAAATTGCAGAAGGCAAAGAACCATGGCCAGTGGAAGAGGTTCCCTTTGAAGTGGAAGGCAATATAGCTTCAGCCGAAGATTCAGCAGAAGAAGGAACAGACGGAAGTGTTGAGTGGGATTTTACCAAAAAAGAGGATGACGATCAGCCTACCTTGTTCGATTAGTTTCCGATAAACACCTTTTGAGTTGCCCCCCCTTCACGACCTACTAGATATAGTCCTTGAGGAAGTGTAAGACTGATTTTATTCAATCCAGCAGTTGCTGTAGTGTTTATTAATCGAGTTCCTTGAATGTCGTAAATACTGAATATTCCGGGGATATTATTGGCAATTACAAAGGATTCGCCATCGTACCACGTATTCCATTGCTCATCCAAGGCCGTTACGCCAGCCGGACCACCCAAATCAATTTTGGTAACATAACTTACTACGGTCTGACAGGAGTCGTCATAGATTGCATAGTTGACCAATCCACGTGTGATGTCATCGTATCCATCAAAAATTCCGTTTTCAATAATCGTTGAATCTTGGGAACAAAAACAATTCAAATTAACTTGATAATTCTTATCTGTGAGGTTTTCTAGGTTGTGTATACTGTTGTTACAAATAAGGTTGCTGTCGATGCTTGTAGTATTTGGATCATAGCCCAATACTTGAACCCCAATCGCATTGTCCGTAATGGTGTTTTGACTTACCGTACTGGCATCAGCAATCTTAACAGCAATGCTATTATTGGTAAAGGTTGAGTTAGTAATCACACAGGTTGAGCTCCCATCGATTCCGGTTCCATTTCCATCAAATACGCACTGATTTACCGTAATGTTTGAAATTTCGGTCATCCCAAAGGTATTGTTGTAAAATTGAGAATTTTGAATTACTCCGGGTGAACCAATAATGTTGTTTTGATTTCCAGCGAATAAACAGTTGTTCACATTGATGTAGTTTGACCAAGTAAATGAGCAAAAATTGTTTAAGAATTGGCAATTCGTAGCCGTTAATGTACCGTATGAAATCTGTGCTGCCTGCCCAGCGCCATTGGATTCAAAAATACAGTTGTTGTATACCATATCTGCGTTTAATTGCAACCCGTACTGGTTGGAACGGAAATAGCATCCATCAAACACATAACTCACGCCCGGTTGCGAGATATCATTATAGATGCCATACCAAGTGTTGTGCAATTCAAAATGGTTCATTTGAACGGTTCCGCCTTGACTTCCTTTAATTCGAATTCCTTCCCAATTATAGAAGCCGGTCGTGGTATCTGTACTTGTAAACACAATGGGCGCATTACCCGTTCCGTTCGCAACTAAACTTCCTCGAACTTCTAAATAAATGAAATTCCCTGTATTAAATGTGTTGTCTGCAGTGACAATTACTTCAACACCAGGTTCAATTGTTAGTGTTCTGTTCGGAAAAACCACAATGGATCCCGTAACCAAGTATGGACTACCAGCCAGATTCCATGTCGTGTTATTGTAAATACCTCCAGAAACAGTAGTTTGCGCAATTAAAGCGGCAGAGGCGAGGAATGAAAAAATAAATAAGAGCGTTTTCATATAATTAAAGTTTAATGAGTTTGATATTCGAATGAGATTGGTTAATCTGTTGTATTACATAGCACCCTTTTGCAAGGGAACTCACATCAAATACATTATTTCCAGAGGATTGGATGCGTATTTCTTTCCCCTGTAAATCGTTAAGGACAAGATCTGAAATAGCAGTCTCCGCTTGAATATGAAGTTGATCAAGCACTGGGTTTTCAATGCGGTAATTCATCTCGTAGTCCTCAATTCCAGCCGTGCCGTTGAATTTTAATACGGTTGTTAATATGGTCGTGCACGAAGAATCAAACACTTGGTAGTTAATCAACCCTTTGGTGATGTCATCATAACCATCCAATAAGTACTGCTCGATCCCACTGGAATCCAAGTCGCAAAAACAGTTGCTGAGTAAGGAGTAATTTACGTTGGTATTGTTGTCCACATTAAAATTGATGTTGCCACATATTTCGTTGTTGGTTATTATTGGGGCATTGCTTGCGCTGCTGATATCCGAAATCCGAACTCCTCCCGTGTTGTTATTGATTTCATTGTTGGTGAGCGCAGTTAATGCTGAAACATTTACAGCCAATTCGTTATAATTGAACGTGTTGTTTTTGATCTCACAGACATAAGAACCTTGAATCCCAATGGTGTTATCCAAAAACGAACAGTTCTGAATCTTACCGTTGTTGGGATTGCTAATACCAATGTTGTTATTTTGAAAAAGACAATTGGCTATGTACATCGAATCAAATACTCCAGCTGAAAATGTTAGCGCTGTATTGTTTTCTATAAACGTACTATTTGTCATAGTGAAGGCAGTACTGTAGGCATTAATTGCGGTTTCATTGTCTTTGAAAAAACAATTGTTGATCGTAAAGTACGACCAGCCATAAACTGCACTGGTATTGTTTCTAAATTGACAATTGTTTAAAATGGTTTCGTTACCTACAGTAACCACTTGACCGCAATGAGAAAATTTGCAATTGGTGTATTGATACGTGGAAAGAGGTGATTCGTAATTAAACGGTACCAAGGCGTTTGATATACTAAATCGGTCAGCAGTTAATTGTCCACCTTGTGAAGAAGTACAGATAAACCCTTGCCACCCGATGTTGGTGGTATCCGTTGTGGTACGAACAGTAATAGGTAATTGATCTGTTCCAACCAAGTTTAAGGTACCTCTGGTTTCAATGTATATATTTTGTGTATTGGCATTATTGATAAGAATGGTTACACCCGGTTCAATTGTTAAGGTATTCCCTGGAAAAACAACAATAGATCCATTCACCTGATACGGACTGTTTGCCAAGGTCCAGGTGGTGTTTTGGTAAATGCCCCCTGAAACATTGGTTTGAGCGTTGGATGTGCCTAAGGATAGGAGTACTCCTGCAAAAAGGATTATTAATTTATTTTTCATACTCTTGTAACAAATTAGTACAGGGATGGTTGTGATCCGCGCATATTTTTTTAGGTTTTGGGTCATGTTTTTAACATTTTTTTTCCTCTGTTTATCCAATAAGATTTCAGCCCAAAAAACCATACATACGCCGTTCATTGCCTATTCCTTTGGCCTACAAAAAATGGATTTTATTCATCAATTGTCGGCAGGATTCCACGGGAAGCACATGCGTCTTGAAGTACAACAAGGAGTTGGTCAGCGTAACCTTGCTTCGGGATTAGTGTTTAGTCAAACAGGGATTCAAAGTGCGTATACTTTTCAGCTTAATAAGGCCTCATTTCATCCATTCCTTCGCTATTCCTATGGTTTATTGGGTAAACCCTTCGGGTTTTATTATCACCGCGCAGAACTTGGCATGCTTTGCATTTTTGAATGGAGTAGCTTTACGAAGATTCCTTTTGACCTCACGTTTTCTAGTGGTGTAGGGAAGGGGCTTGAAATTCAAGCGCCTGACAGTAGACACGGGTATGTAGATTATTCAATCAATTTGGGACTTCAGTATGCGTTTAAGTAGTTTGATGGGGGTAGTGCTCTTACTTTGGGGCTGTTCCAAAGTCAATAATTCAACGACCAAGATTTTTGGCCACGCGGCAACAGGACTCCAAAATCCAAATGCAATTTACCATGATAATTCCTTGGATGCGATACGCTATGCATCTTCCTTAACCAGGTGCAGTGGGGTAGAAGTGGATGTTCGAATGGATGCTCAAGGACAACTCTGGTTGTTCCATGATGAGTTACTAGATGATGAAACGAATTTATCCGGATCAGTTGAAGAAATGACAACTGACGAACTAACGAGTGGTCACTACGGCACATTAAAAAAGGAACCCTTGCTTAAGCTGGATGCGACCACCACAGCAGAACTTTCACAGGGGTATACCTTTCTAGATCTGAAAATACCCGGAATCTCGAAGGCACAGGAGTTAAAATCCGCACTGCTTGCCTTGGATTGCGACACCACTAAATTCGCTTTAATTGTGAGTTCATTGTCTTATGTGGATGTTTTTAAATATGATTTCCAGGTTTTTCTTTCGATTAATGAAGTGACTGAGTTAACCAACGAATTGCTTTCCAATGAGCCTAGGCTCCGGGGGATTTGTATTCGAA
>ENA-ORFA01000989-ORFA01000989.1-marine-metagenome-genome-assembly--contig:-NODE-989-length-11525-cov-2.725280_pt1 | contig 11525 bp, 10 predicted proteins | sample MGYA00248621_ERZ508587 | MGnify/ENA primary metagenome ERZ508587 (study PRJEB26250, sample SAMN06266239) | marine metagenome | isolation source: Columbia River Estuary | place: USA:Columbia River Estuary... | reverse complement strand
GTCCCGGGGCTCCCGGTTGTCCCGGGGCTCCCGGTTGTCCCGAGGCTCCCGGTTGTCCCGAGGCTCCCGGTTGTCCCGAGGCTCCCTTTTTTCCCTAAAGGAACGCAAATCGCGAGGGCTGGTATCGGGACCTTGGGAGCCATTGTTACGAAAATCTGTGGGATTGTCATCCGTTTTGGATGACCCGATGCCAAGGTTATCCTCCAATGTTGGAGAAGACTCAGAATCGCCCCCTTCCACGCCAGGCGTGGGAGCAACAAATGCGCCAAAAAGGTCTTGCTCGGGTTCGGGGATGATCGGCTCGGGGCCCGTTTCTATTTCTGGCAATAGCTCTCGTTTGGAAGCGTCCAAGCGGGGCCTGCCCCGAGGTCTAGGCGGCTGGGGCACGACGTTTTCGGACGGTGCCCTATGGGTCTGGGAATCTGCTTCTGGATTGTTTTTGCGGGGTCTACCCCGACCTTTGGATTCGGTCACGCTAAAAATTTAATGAGACAAGGAAGAAAATAGGAGCTACGACATGAATGAAGAGGCGTCAGGGACGGCCCTGAGGCGAATTGAATCAGCCTGCAATGCTTTTAAAAAAAATCGCATACCCTAGGGTATCGAATGAATGATTAGAATAAATAAGGTGAATGGGAGTCCCTTTTAGAACAAACAAGGGATAATGTTAACCAAATATACATCCTTGGAATTATATTTCCTAAAGAAATATAAACTTTTGATAAAAAATACCTTTTTATTCAAAAGCCTGGGGGTTGGATTCCTGATCGTTTTCTTCCTGTCCCTGGAGCATCGCGCCGGCACCGACACCACCCTGCGTCGCCAACATTCGGACCCTAACCGAGTTGAAGCCGTGATGAACCGGGTCGAGAAGCTTTACCGGACCCAACCCGGACAGGCTCTACGGATGTTAGAAAGCCTCGGGCCCCGAAATCGTTTGGGAATGAACCAAAGAGGTACCTGGCACCTTCTAAAATCCAAATGCTATCAGCGCCAAAACAAATACCAACTAAGCATTGAGGAGGCCTTAATGGCCGAGACATCTTTGCTTAAATCCAACGATAGCAGCGGGCTCATGGGATGCTACAGCATCAAGGGCAACGCCTACTTCCACCTCCTGGCCTTGGACGCTTCGGCCGAATGTTACCGCAAAGCCGTTCGTTTGGCTATCGCCCTGGATCGCAAGGATGCAGAGGCCGATCTGACCCTGAACTTGGGCAATATCTATGCCCAACAAAAAGATTGGAATCAAGCGGGGGCCTATTACCGCGACGCACTTCTTTACTACAAAAACTCCAAAGACCCCATGGTCAGTTATGTCCTAAACAATTTGGGGGTTGTTGAAGAAATGAACGGCCGGTATCATGAGGCCAAAAAATATTATACCCAAGCTTGGCGTCTAGACACCCAACTCCTTGATTCAATGGCCATGGCATCGGACTTGATCAACTTGGGCGAGGTCTGCAACAAACTTCAACAATGCCAAGAGTCTCTTCAATGCCTTCGACAAGCCCTGAGCATCAGCAAAGCTTTGGACAACGGGGGCTATGTGTCCAGAATTTTGATGTTGCAAGCCGAAGGCCATCTGCGATGCGGGGGTGGCCGGGATTCGGCACTGCACTATGCGCGGCAGGTGGTTCGCTGTGTCGAACAAAATCTTAGCGAAGACACCCTGAATCTACGCAAGGCCCATGCGTTGCTGGCCTCCCAACTAACCGCCTTGGGTCAGGCCAACGAGGCCGTACCCCATTACAAAGCTTGGAGACTATTGGATAGTATTGTGCAGGCCCGAGAAGCCCAAGAGAAGCTTCTGGAAATACAGGCCTCCTACGATTCAGAGCACCTACAACGCAAAAGCGAGCGACTGGAATTCGAAAAAATCCTCTTGCAGACCCGCAGTGAACGACTGCATGCCACGAATTTGGCCTTGGCCGGGGCACTGCTACTCAGTTTGGCGGTGGGGGTCGTGCTGTATTACCGTCAAAAGGCTCTGAGATACCGCGATCAGCAGGCCGATTAGAAGGAGGGGGCTCGTTTGGTGGTAGATTTGTCGTCTACTACGATTCACATGCTGCAGATCCCCTTTCTACGCGAAAACCGCGCCATGGCCCAGGAGGCCCTCCAACGCAAAAAAGTTCACGATGCCGGTGAAATCCTTGACCAGCTATTGAATTTGGATGACCAAAAGCGTCTAATCCAAACCCAAGTGGAGCAAAACCAAGCCACTTTGAATGCCAGGGCCAAAGCCATTGGAACCGCGGTCCAGCAAGGCCAACACGAACATGCGGTTGAACTCAAAAGCGAGGTCGCCCAAATCAAACAAGAAAACGCCTCCCTCGAAAACCGCCTCCACGAATTGCAGGAGGCGATCCAAAATCAACTTCTGCGTTTGCCCAATCTGCCGCACGCTTCGGTCCCTCATGGCCACGGTCCTGCAGAGAACGAAGTGGTCTTTCTCTCAGACCCATCGGCTGAATCAACACATAGGGAACTCCCCCACTGGGAAATCGCTCAGCAGTACAAGCTCATTGATTTTGAACTGGGTGTGAAGGTGACCGGAGCTGGTTTCCCTGTCTATTTGGGCGCAGGCGCCCGATTGCAACGAGCCTTGATCCAGTATTTTCTGGACTTTAATGTAGCTGCAGGCTATACCGAGATTCAACCTCCTATTTTGGTCAACGAAGATTCGGGCTTTGGAACGGGGCAATTGCCCGACAAAGAAGGCCAGATGTATTATGTTACAGAAGATCGACTCTACCTTGCACCCACGGCCGAAGTCCCAGTTACCAATTTGTACCGGGATCGTTTACTTCAAGAGAACGAGCTCCCCGTTCTTAACACCGCTTACACCCCATGTTTTCGCCGGGAAGCCGGGTCTTATGGGAAGGACGTTCGCGGTTTGAATCGTCTTCATCAATTTGACAAAGTAGAAATTGTCCAAATTGTCCACCCCGACCATAGCTATTCGGTACTGGAAAAAATGCGCGATCATGTTCAATCCTTGGTCGCTTCGTTGGGCATGCCCTTTCGGATCCTCAAACTGTGCGGTGGCGATATGGGCTTTGCTTCGGCCTTGACCTATGACTTTGAAATCTGGAGTGCCGGACAGGGACGCTGGCTGGAAATTTCGTCCGTCAGCAATTTTGAGAGTTTTCAGACGAACCGACTTAAGCTTCGTTTCAAAGACAGCCAAACTGGCAGGACCCGTTTGGCTCATAGCCTCAACGGTTCAGCCTTGGCTTTGCCTCGCGTATTAGCCGCCCTCCTTGAATTCTATACCGACAGCAAGGGCATCAAGATTCCTGCGGTCCTACAGCCCTACATGCAAACCGACTTTATCCCAAAGCCTTGAGGGAAGCAATGACCTGGGTCAGCTTTAAATAGTTTAATTGGTAAACGGACGTTGAATGTTTCGTGACATCCACCAATCCGTTTTGGACCAGAACCCCCAAATGATGATGAGCCAAGGTTGCCTCTACCCCCAAGCGTTCGGCTATATCGGCGGCAGTCATCGATAGATGTTTATGCAAAAGCTCTATGATTTCTTGGCGATGCGGTTGCTTGAGGCAATGAACCATGCCGTAAGCTGATGAAATTTGATCAAATTTAATTTTCTTTACGGTCATTGCTCAGTCGATGAGTTTTACAAAGGATGTAATATTAGAAAAAAAAATGCTATTTGCAAGTATCTAAATGGTTTCCTTTGAACATTTACCAACAAATACAATGCAAGGTGGAGGGTCAAAAAAACAACAAGACTTTATGACCTTTTTTTATTAACAAAAGTTTATATTTTAACATAAGTTTTTGATGATCATACATAAGTGTCGATAAAATATACAATATGATACATGTACTTCTTTCGGGCGGGAGCGGAACGCGCTTGTGGCCTTTGTCGAGGCTCCGTATGCCCAAACAGTATTTGCCCCTCGTTCACGGGAGATCCCTTTTTGAAGATACCTTGGAGCGCCACCAAGGGTTCTGTTCGGGACACCTCATCGTGACTAATGCGAATCAATTTGCTTTGGCCCAGCGGCAGGCAGGCCCTCGAGCGGCGACGTATGTCCTGGAATCGGTTGGCCGTAACACGGCCCCCGCCATCGCGATGGCTTGTCATACCCTGGATCCCGAATGCATCGTCCTTGTCACCCCCTCCGATCACTTGATTCGGGATCGCGAAGCCTATCGCCAAGCTGTAGAAAAGGCATCGGACCTGGCTAAACAAGGCTATTTGGTGACCTTTGGAATCGAACCTGCCTATCCCGAAACAGGCTTTGGCTACATTCAGGCCCAGGGAAATATCGTAACGGCTTTCAAAGAAAAACCGGACCAAACAACCGCCCAAGCCTACCTGGATGCCGGGGGATACTATTGGAACGCAGGTATTTTTTGTTTCAAAGCAGGGGTTTACTTGGAAGAATTGAAGCACTATGCCCCTGATTTGCACAAAGCTGTTCTTGAGGCCTCCTCGTTGAACCAAGGCCCCGATCCCGCTGGTTGTTTTCTGCCTAGCCTCCAAGAAATGATGGGCATGACCGATATCAGCATCGATTATGCGGTTCTCGAAAGAAGCGACCGCGTACGCGTTGTGCCCTGCAGCATCGGTTGGTCGGATCTGGGGAGTTTTGATGCCCTGTACCCCGAATTAGAAATGGATTCCCAAGGCAATACCCTCACCGGTCAATCCCTTCTCCCTATACGATCCCACAACAACCTGCTGCTGCACTACGGTCCGCAGGTTCTGGTCACGCAGGAAGTGGATAATCTCTTGGTCGTCACCACCCCGGACGCTTTGTACATTGGTCAGCGGGGGCGTAGCCAAGGACTGCGCGAGGTGGTCAAGGAGATGCAGAGGCTTAGCCCCGATCTTTTGGAGTCGTATGCTGAAACCGCCACTTCGTGGGGTTCGGCCAAGGTACTGGAACAAAACCCGGATTCCCTGGTCGTGACCCTCACGGTTAACATACCCGGCCAAGAAACCCTGCGACTGGGCCCCAACGAATTAAAAGAGCACCCCAGGATTCAAAAAATTCTGGATCAATGGGGAGACACCAATGTTAGTATTCAGTGTTGTAACATTGATAATAACCAGGACATGTCAGCTTCTACTCAAAGCCTGTCGACTTGGTCTTTCGAAAGCAATCCTGCCAAGAAAGAATCCCCTAGCCGTATTTTGGTCTTGTTAAAGAAAGGAACAGCCTAGGATCAACGCGATTCCTGGTCCAACAAATACAAGAGGGCTGCCATGGAGGCGGAACCCAATTCCAATTCGCGACGATTCACGGATTCAAAAACGTCGGTCGCCGCATGGTGGTAGTCAAAATATCGCTGTGATTCCGGAATCAAACCAAACAACTCCGTGCCCTGAGGCCGTAGAAATCCAACATCCACCCCACTTCCACCTTTGCGTATCGCATACACACCGTAGGGATCCAGGAAACGAAGCCAGGGTTGCAAGGCTTTGATTCGTTCCAACGAAGACTCGCTCGAAAATTCCCTTGGGGCAAAGCCACCCCGGTCCGATTCCAAGCCGACCTTTTGCTTTTCACCGACCGACGCAGACCAATCCGCGTAGACCTTGGCTCCTCGGGCCCCGTTTTCTTCGTTCATAAAAAGGACCACCCGAAGGCTGCTGGCCGGTTGATACCCCACGGCTTTGAGGAGGCGAATCGCTTCCACAGCATGGGCACATCCAGCTCCATCGTCGTGAGCGCCTTCACCCACGTCCCAGGAATCCAGGTGCCCACCAACCACCATCCACTCCCTGGGACGCCGCGATCCGTGCCAATCCCCGATTACATTGTATGATAAGGTATCGGGTAATTCGTAACAATTTGTATACAAGGAAACCCGGGGGCGCTTTCCTTGGCGTTTTTGGGACAACAAGGTCTGAGAAAGCCATTCCGCATCCTCGGTGCTGATAGCAACGGCCGGGATGCGAACCTTGGCATCCCCGTATTGCATGGACCCGGTATGCGGAAAACTGTCCAGACGATGGGTTAACGAACGAATCATCACCCCGATGGCGCCCTTGGAAGCGGCTAATCGAGCCCCATCAAATCGTATATCAATGCAACCACCGTAGGCAGCCATGCTATTGACCGGGCGCTGGTCAAAAGGCTTGTTCAAGAAAACAACCCGTCCGCGCACTTGCAATGAATCGGCCTTTTCCAATTCTTCTAAATTCCCAAACTCCAAAACCTCCCCATGAACACCCTGGGAGCCGGTCCCTACCGATCCCCCCAATGCCAACAATCGCAATCGATAATCCGAGGCGAGGCCGTCAACGCGCACGCTTCCCTTTTCGGCTTCACCACGAACCCAACGCGGAACCTGCACCGGTTGCAACCAAACAGAATCCAAACCCAAACCACGGAGGTAATCGGCCATCAGCTCAACCGCTTTGGCCGCACCGGCACTGCCACTGAGACGGTGACCGGCTTTTTTGCAAAGGTCCCGTAACATAGGATAAGAACGACCCGATACCAGCGCGGAATCAAATACCTGACGGATCAATTTAGCTTCATCCTCTTGATTTTGAGCGATTTGAGGTGCCTGGGGCCGTTGCGGTGCTTGGGCCCTGGTTCCATCGGGATTCAAGATCAAAAGACCTGTCACCAAAGTGAACAAGCATCCCATAATTCCCCGGTAGAATCCTAGAATTCCGGTTTTTATGTTTTTCATAGCGATTGTTTAAGCCCTATGGGCGGTCAAGAACCTGAACACCGGGCAAGGTGCTCCCTTCCAGCAATTCCAAAAGAGCTCCACCTCCCGTTGAAACGTACGAAACGCGGTCTTGCACACCAAACCGATGGACGGCCGCTGCTGAATCACCGCCCCCTACCAAACTAAAGGCCCCGCGATCGGTGGCTTCAGCAACTGCCTCTGCAATGCTTCGGGTCCCCGTTTCGAAATTTGAAAACTCAAAAACACCGGCAGGTCCGTTCCACAAAATCGTGGCGGCATCCTGAATTTGGGCAACCATGGTTTGGATGGCCTTGGGGCCCAAATCCAAACCCATCCAACCGGCGGGTATTTCGTGGTTCATGGCAATCTGACGATGGGCATCGTTCCCGAAGGCATCGGCAATCACCGAATCTTCGGGGATAACCAATTCAACGCCCAAATCCTTCGCCTTGGCAAGCAAATTTCGCGCTGTTTCCAAGCGATCTTCCTCGCACAAGGAAGAGCCCACCTCGCCACCCATCGCTTTGCAAAACGTATAGGCCATGCCCCCCACCACCAACAGACGATCCACCTTGGGCAACAAATTTTCGATCAAAAGAAGTTTGTCTGAAACCTTGGCCCCTCCCATGATGGCGGTAAACGGCCTGCGTGGATTTTCCAGAACCCGGGCAGCCTGGTCAAGTTCGGCTTTCATCAAGTAACCTGCGGCCACTTGGTCCCCAAAAAAACGGGCAACCGTAGCCGTCGAGGCATGCTCGCGGTGGGCCGTTCCAAAGGCATCGTTCACATAGCAATTTCCATGACGCGCCAATTTTTGGGCAAATTCCACATCACCTGCTTCTTCCTCTGGGTAGAATCGAACATTTTCCAAGAGCAAAACCGAACCCGCTTGCAAATCCGCCGAGGCCTCAAAGGCTTCATCCGAGATGCAATCGTTGACAAAACGAACCTTGCGACTCAGTAGATTCTCCAACGAAGGCAAAAGATGCTTCAGAGAGTAGCGATCTTCCGGTCCCCCTTTGGGTCTGCCCAAATGCGAACACAAAACCACCGATGCTCCGGCATTCAGGAGGTATTCCAAGGTGGGAAGGGCCGCGCGCATTCGGGTCAAATCCGTCGGCTGAAAAGTTTTGGAATCCAAAGGGACATTAAAATCAACCCTCATCAAGACCCTCGCTCCAGCGAGTTCCAAAAGATCCGGCGTTTTGATCATGCGATGAATGACAAATCGTAAAAGGCTTAGGCCACCCTTGCGGCCAAATCTGCAATCCTAGAGGAATAGCCTGCCTCGTTATCGTACCATCCGACCACCTTGACCGTCTGGCCAATGACCATGGTGAGAGCTGCATCAAAAATGCAAGAATGGGTATTCCCAATGATATCAACCGAAACGATGGGGTCCAATTGGTATTCCAAGATTCCTTTCATTGAGCCAGCAGCGGCCGATGCAAAGGCCTGATTAATCTCTTCAACGGTCGCTGGTTTCTTCAAAATGGCCGTGAAGTCGGTGACCGAACCATCCGGCACCGGAACGCGCATTGCATTCCCGTTGAGTTTGCCTTTCAAATGAGGAAGGACCAAACCAACCGCCTTGGCAGCACCTGTCGACGTAGGAACGATGCTACAGGCCGCTGCTCTGGCCCGGCGTAGATCTTTGTGGGGAGCGTCCTGCAGATTTTGGTCGGCGGTGTAGGCGTGAATGGTGGTCATGAAACCGCTTTCGATCCCCCAAGCATCGTCCAAAACCTTGACCATGGGTGCCAAACAATTGGTCGTACAGGATGCATTGGACAAAATGCGCTCGGTACCATCCAGGCTTTGATCGTTCACACCCAAAACAACGGTCTTCATCTCGCCGGTGGCGGGGGCTGATATAATCACCTTGGACGCCCCTGCTTGGAGGTGGAGTCCGGCCTTTTCTTCGTCGGTAAAGCGTCCGGTTGATTCAATGACCACATCCACGCGCTCTTCTTTCCAAGGAAGCTTGGCTGGGTCTTTTTCGGCACAAATACGGATGCGGCGACCGTTAACCATCAGGGCATCGCCTTCGATGCGGACTTCTCCGCCAAACCGGCCGTGGACCGAGTCGTACTTGAGCAGGTGAGCAAGGGTCTGTGGATCGGTCAGGTCGTTGATGGCGACCACTTCTACTTGAGGATTCTGAAGAAGGTACTTGAAGCTAAGGCGGCCAATGCGGCCAAACCCGTTGATGGCGATTCTTTTCATAAAATCAGGGTTTAGTGTCAAAAAAAGGCTCGCTTGGAGCCTTCTGACTTGTTTGGTAGCCCGTAGGGGAATCGAACCCCTGTTACCAGAATGAAAATCTGATGTCCTAACCCCTAGACGAACGGGCCCTAAAGGTGCGCAAATATAGACATAACGTTGTTTTGGACAAAATCCGAGGTTGTGTGGGGTTTTGACCCATGGTTGCGCCGATTTCCAAGGGCCACGAGTATCGTCAGACAACAACCCACCGGACCGTTTCTACACAAAGCCTCCCGTTGAAAACGAGCATGGGTCTAGAGTCATCCATGGATCCAGCGGCATCCGTGGATCATCCAGCGGCATCCATGGCAAATAGGATGAATGCCCTCAAAGAAAACATAGTGACAACTGCTGCAAGAGATGCGGAGAAATCGCTGCCCTGTGAAACCGCAACAACAACCTTCGAGCAGCACCATGATCTCGCAATTCCATTTTGACAAGTAGCGGAACCAAAAAAAAATCAAGCGATTTGATTTACCAAAAATCAACGTCAAACAGCCCATGATGCTTCGATAGACGTGGTGTAAGCGCTATTCAATATTTTCATAACACTTTGATTTTGTGTGTTTTAATTAATATTTAACCGATATCTAAGTCAGCCTATTCCGAGCTGGCACCGTCCTTCTGCAACTACAAATCGTTGGGGTCGTTATGCCAATACCCAAAAAAATGAAAGCACATGGATGAAAACCCAAATTTGTTTTTATATCTTTGTATCAATCAGTGGAATTTTGACTCAACGAACGTTGAAAATCCCAAAGAAAAAAGCTTCGATTATCGGTTTTTTTCTTCCGTGTTCGAGCCACTTCGGCGACTCGAAATCAAACCACTTATCCCCAAAATTTTCACTAAAATCCCTGGCATCTTCGAAAGGCAACCATGCTTTTTTAGCCTCGATCCGTTCATTAAATTGTACAGATTGAATTGTCTTAATGTGCTAATTATCATGGATTTAAAACTATTTCAGCTTCTGAATTTTCGCTCCTTCCCTGTTATCCACATGGACCTTACGTCTTTCCGTCTGCTTTGCGGATTATACAAAGCTCCTTTTTTTTCCTTTAACTAAACCCAAATAAAAGTGGAAAAAAAATCAACCAAACCGGCAGCGGCCACCAAGGCTGCTCCTAAAAAGGCTGCTGCTCCTAAGAAAGCCGCTGCTCCTAAGAAAGCTGCTGCTCCTAAGAAAGCTGCTGCTCCTAAGAAGGCTGCTGCTCCTAAGAAGGCTGCTGCTCCTAAGAAAGCTGCTGCTCCTAAGAAGGCTGCTGCTAAGAAGTAATAGACTTCGTAACGAAATGAAAACCCCGCATTGCGGGGTTTTTTGTTTTATAGAATAGTGTTCAACGACCGGTCATTTCCTACTTCGTCAATTTGAGAAAGGCCGGAAGATGATCCGAGTATCCGCCCTTGTAGGCGTCGCCCGCATAAGACCTGCTCGGACGCGCTACGCCCTCCTTATCCCGGAAAAGTAATTTCTCCTCCCGCAGCACTCCCGCAGAGGCTGCATCCACATGCCAGCCAGAGGACTGCATCAATCCCACTGAGGTAATCATTTGATCCAAAGCCCCCCATTCTCCCTTGTAGAAATAGGAACCTTTACCTCCTGCGTGCATCGCATACATTTGGTTATAAAGCGTTGACGTTGGTTGTTCCTTTGCACCGAGCACTTCATAGACGCTTTTATCGTTGGGGTGATCATTCAAGTCGCCCATAATCACAATCTTCGCCTTGGCGTTTTCCGCAAGCACTGCATCCACTTTGGTCTTAAGTAACGTGGCTACGGCGATACGGTTTGGCTCGCTTTCCATCTGACCACCACTGCGGCTAGGCCAATGATTGACGAAAAAGTGAACGGTTTCCTTTCCCAATTCACCTTGCGCATGGAGAATATCACGAGTATTGGGGTCCTTAGGGTCGGGCAACGCGATGGTATAATACTCGAATCGCATGTTCTTGAATTGTGAAGCATCATAGAGGGCTGCAACATCGATACCACGCTCATCAGGACTATCGGCATGAATGATTTCATAAGAACCTTTTTTCGGTGTTTGATTCAGCGCCGGTTGCTGCACGAGATCAGCAAGCACGGCACGATTCTCAATTTCACATAGTCCGATAAATACCGGCAGATCACCGGGAAGCATATCCATGACCTCAGCTATACGCGACAACTTCTCATTGTATCGTGCAGCGTTCCACTGCAGTTTACCACCGGGTGTAAAGTCTTCATCCATCGTGCGTGGGTCATCAATGGTATCAAAAAGGTTCTCCACATTATAAAATGCTATGGTAGCCTCGCTGCTTGCTGAAGCAGCCTTATGCTGGGCAGAAGCGCAAGAGTAGAGACTAAGCACGACTGCCACTAGGGGCATAAAAAATCGGTGATTGTTCATTGGGTAATTTTCGGCAAAGATGACCTTGATTCGATAATTTCAAAAAAACGAAACTATTTCACTGCCGCTCACGTAACAACACAAAAACTGAACGGCAATGAATAAAAGCAAACTCTATACTGTCCTTTTGGGCATAATCACCTTCGGTCATGGGGTGATGGCACAAAGCCAACCACAACCCAA
>ENA-ORFA01000988-ORFA01000988.1-marine-metagenome-genome-assembly--contig:-NODE-988-length-11531-cov-2.583290_pt1 | contig 11531 bp, 9 predicted proteins | sample MGYA00248621_ERZ508587 | MGnify/ENA primary metagenome ERZ508587 (study PRJEB26250, sample SAMN06266239) | marine metagenome | isolation source: Columbia River Estuary | place: USA:Columbia River Estuary... | reverse complement strand
AAGATCGAAGAGCCATGGCGCAAGCATGGCAACATCCCCCTGTGAGCGGCACCGCGGAGCACACCCAAATGTTCAAGAAGATCCTCATTGCCAATCGCGGTGAAATCGCCTGTCGCGTCATCAAGACTGCACGACGCCTGGGCATCAAGACCGTTGCCGTCTATTCCGAGGCCGATCGCGACGCGCGTCACGTGGAGCTGGCCGACGAGGCCGTGCTGCTAGGACCCGCGCCGTCGCGCGAGTCGTATCTGGTCGCCGACAAGCTCATCGCGGCGTGCAAGCAGACCGGCGCCGAGGCGATCCACCCCGGCTACGGCTTCCTTTCCGAGAACGCTGCTCTTGCCAAGCGGGTCGAGGAGGAAGGCATTGTCTTCATTGGTCCGAAGCACCACTCGATCGCCGCGATGGGCGACAAGATCGCCTCCAAGGAGTTAGCTGCCAAGGCGAACGTCAACACCATCCCGGGTTACAACAACCCGATCGAGACGGCCGAACAGGCCGTTGGCATTGCACGCGACATTGGTTACCCGGTGATGATCAAGGCGAGCGCAGGCGGCGGCGGCAAGGGCCTGCGTGTGGCGTGGAACGACAAGGAGGCGCTCGAGGGCTTCACCTCGTGTCGCAACGAAGCGCGCAACAGCTTCGGTGACGATCGCGTGTTCATTGAAAAGTTCGTCGAGGAACCGCGTCATATCGAGATCCAGGTGCTCGGCGACGGCCACGGCAACTGCGTCTATCTCTGGGAGCGCGAGTGCTCGATTCAGCGTCGACACCAAAAGGTGATCGAAGAGGCGCCAAGCCCATTTCTCGACGAGAAGACCCGCAAGGCCATGGGCGAGCAGGCCGTTGCGCTGGCGCGTGCGGTGGACTACCAGAGCGCCGGCACCGTCGAGTTCGTGGTCGGCAAGGACAAGGGTTTCTATTTCCTCGAGATGAATACTCGCCTGCAGGTGGAGCATCCGGTGACCGAGTGCATCACCGGGCTCGATCTGGTCGAACAGATGATCCGCGTGGCCGCGGGCGAGAAGCTCGGGTTCCGTCAGCAGGATATCGCCCGCAACGGGTGGGCGATCGAGTGCCGCATCAATGCGGAGGACCCGTTCCGCAACTTCCTGCCCTCGACGGGACGGCTGGTGAAGTACCGCCCGCCGAACCAGAACATGGAGGCCTCGCAGCCGGTGCCGCCCGATGGTGGCGTCCGGGTCGACACGGGAGTGTACGAGGGTGGCGAAATTCCGATGTTCTACGATTCGATGATTGCCAAGCTCATCGTGCACGGCAAGGATCGCAACGAGGCGATCAGTCGTATGCGCGAGGCGCTCAACGGCTTCGTGATCCGCGGTATCTCGAGCAACATCCCGTTCCAGGCGGCTCTGCTCGCCCACCCGCGGTTCGTGGCCGGCGACTTCAATACCGGCTTCATCGCGGAGCAATATCCGAAGGGCTTCTCGAGTTCGGCAGTGCCGCACGATGAGCCGGGCTTCCTGTTGTCACTCGCTGCGGTGTCGCACCGTCGCTCACGCGAGCGTGCCGCGACGCTCACCGGCCAGCGTCGGCATCGCGAAGTGCGGATCCGCGAAGACTTCGTGATCGTGCTGACCGACGAAGGCGGGAAGCGCGATCAGATCCCGGTGGCGGTGCGACCGATCGGCTCGATGTTCCACGTGACGCTAGCCGGCAAGACGCACGAGGTAGCCTTCGAAGACAACCTGCGTGACATCGCTGTTCATGGTCAATTCGACGGCGAGGCGTTCTGCGCGCAGATCGAGCGTATCGGGCTCGGCTACCGCATCTCGCACAATGGCTCTTCGTTGGTTGCGCGTGTCTACAATCCGCGTGCCGCCGAGCTCGAGGCGCTGATGCCCTTCAAGGCGCCGCCTGATCTGTCGAAGGTGCTGATCTCGCCGATGCCGGGCCTGTTGGTCGACGTCGCGGTACAGCCAGGTCAGACCGTGCGCGCCGGTGAGCGGCTCGCAGCGATCGAGGCGATGAAAATGGAAAACATCCTCTTCGCCACGCAGGATTGCGTGGTGGGGGAGGTGCTCGCCAAGAAGGGTGACAGCCTCGCCGTCGATCAGGTCATCATGCGTTTTCAGTGAGTGACGAGCATGTCTGCAGCACGACCGTTCCGGATTCTGGGCATTCAGCAGATTGCCATTGGTGGCGAAGACAAGCAGCGTCTGCGACGCCTGTGGGTGGACATGCTCGGGCTCGAAGTCACCGGCAACTTCGTCAGCGATCGTGAGAACGTCGATGAGGACATCTGCGCGATGGGGCGTGGCGCGATGCGTGTGGAAGTCGATTTGATGCAGCCGCTGGATCCCGCGAAGAAGCCGGCCGTGCATGCGACGCCGCTCAACCATGTGGGGCTTTGGATCGACGATCTGCCTGCCGCAGTCGAGTGGCTCACGGCGCAGGGTGTGCGGTTCGCGCCCGGCGGTATTCGCAAAGGCGCGGCCGGATACGACATCTGTTTCCTGCACCCGAAGGGCAACGAGGAATTTCCGATCGGCGGCGAGGGCGTACTCGTCGAACTCGTGCAGGCACCGCCCGAGGTCATCGCCGTACTCGGTGCTTCAACGCCGTAGTTTCCAGCAGCGCTGTCGTCTGCTGTAGAGCCGACTCGCGCTAGCCGCGCGGTATCGGTTGCAGAGCGACGAGAATGGTCTCCGGGCCCCCGTGCACGCCAATCGCAGGGCCCATCTCGGTGAATACGATCGACTCGATGCTGCCTGCCGGCAGCCGCCGTTCGAGCTCGCCGGCAACGAAGTGTCCATCGGCCGGAGTAAGACCACAGCCAATCAGGACGCGCAGCCGCTCGCTGTCGGCATCGAAGGACATATTTTTGACGATGAATTTGGCGAAGCGCTCGCGCAGGCGATGCGGACCAAACAGTCCACCGCCTGCCGCCACCCGACCGTCGGGGTAAGTACGCAGGATCACGGTCAGGCGTAACCAGCGTGCAATTTTCCCGACGATGGCCGGGACACGACCGCCCCGTACTCCGAAGCGCACGTCCCTCAGCAGCGCGAAGGTTCGTGTTCGTTTCGCAGCCTCACGCGCCACCTGCTCAACGGTCGCCATGTCGGCACCGCGCGCAGCGGCCTCCGCCGCGGCGAGCACGATCAACCCCTCGCCGGTCGAGGCATTGAGACTATCAATCACGGTGACGGGCTTGCCCTCGCTCGAGACGCGTTGTCCTGCCGTTACCGCGGCGTTGTAGGTGCCACTGTGCCGTGAGGTCAGGTTGATCGAGACGATGCCTTGATAGTGCGAGGCGAGAAATTCGAACGTGCGTCGGAAGTCTCCGGGCGGCGGTTGCGAGGTTTTCGGATGCTCGGGATTGACCAGCAACTCGCGGTAAAACTCGGCCGGAGTCATGCTCACCTTGTCGAGGTAGGAGCGATTGCCGAAGTGGATGCGCGCGGGCACGACGTGGATACCCAGGCGCTCGATGATTTCTTCCGGCAGATCCGCGCCTGAGTCGGTTGTCACTGCGATCCGACGCGTCGCCTGATGGTGCGCTGCACTTTGTTGCATGCGCATATCGTCGGCCTTCTGCGCGGAGACCGTGCCGAAGCTGCCGGCGATGCGAAACACCTCGTCCGGTTCGTCGACATGCACGTGGATGCGCGCCTTGCGCGTGCTGCCGCTGACCACGAGACTCGCGCCGAGCGGTGCCAGGGTTTCCCGCAATTGCCGCAGATCGATGCTTTGTTCGGCCGGAGCGGCCACCAGACACTCGGTGCAGAAGCGAAAATCCTGATCGGCTGACGGCGCAGCGCTGCCGATCATCACTTCCTCGCCCGCATGGACCGGGGCAACGGTCGTCGCCATCTCGCCGGTGTCGAGAAAGCGCGTCATCCCCTCGAGCACTTCCACAAAACCGAGCGCGCCCGCATCGACCACGTTGGCGGCGCGCAATTCCTCGAGTTGACCGCGTGTCTGTTCGAGCGCCGTGCGAACCCGACCGAGTGAGCCGACGAACAGGCTGCGAAAATCCACGGCGACAGACTGCTGGGCCTGCGCGGCCAGCGCAAATTCACGCAGCACTGTCAGTAAAGTGCCCTCGCGCGGCTGCGACATCGCATCGCGTGCATAGTTGGCGCCGTTGGTGACGGCCGTGACGAATTCGTTCACGCCCACGCGGGCGAGATGACCGGCGCCATCGCCGAGTCCGAGCAGGAACTGCGCGAGGATCGCCCCGGAATTGCCGCGCGCGCCATCGAGCGCCGCATCGGCCGCGCGTACCAGCAGACTGCCCGCGTGCGGTTCCGGCTGACGATCGAGGGCGCCCAACACCGCCGACAGCGTCATCGACATGTTGGTCCCGGTGTCGCCATCGGGGACGGGAAACACGTTGATCTTGTTGATGTGATCGGTTTTTTCGAACAACCGATAGATGCCCGCGCGCAGCACGTCGGCGAGGACGAGACCATCGAGTTCGGCAACAGGTGTGGTGGATGAGTTCATCAGCCGATGTGCATCACGTCAGTTGATCGACAGCATGAACGAAGTGCCGCCCGCACTCAGCAGCACGCCACTGGGCAGGATCTGCTCGACTCGCAAGCCTTCGCGACTCACCTCGCCCTCGCGCAGTCGTTGACCGTTGAGCAGCACGAAACGCAGCGGTGGGCTGGCGTCGTACACGTGCATGTTGAGGTTGGCTTCGGGGATCGCAGCCCCTGCCGCCAGTAGATCATCGCGGCTCGGCAGCGTTGGGCTCTCTTCGGACGACACGGGGAACGCTGGCGGTGTCGAGCGCCGTACATCCGACGGCGGTGCTGCCATTGAGCGAGTCGGCGTGGCCGATGGTGGCGCGGCCAGTGCCGGTGCGGTCGGTGCAGGTGCGGCCAGTGCCGGTCTGGGCTGGGCCGGCGCAGCGGCTGTCTGCGCGGCTGCGCTCGCAGTGGTCGACTCAGGCTGCACGGTCGGTACGGCGGCAGGCGGTTCGCTCGGCCGCCACAGCGCGTAGGCGAGGATCAGCAGATTGAGGCCAAGCAGCACCATCAACGCGATGCCCCAGCGCGGCAGGCCTTGGCGACGGACGGCCGCAGCCTGCGCGTCGAAGATCGCTGGATGATCCTGGCGCAGTCGCGAGTTCTCCGACTTTTTCAGCGCATCGAGAATGAAGGACATGGTCGAGCGGTGAGCCGCAGTTTCCCCCAGATGACCGAAGTATTGCACGGCCGGGGGCGGGCGCGGCATAGTCCCCCGCATCGTGCGGATTTCTCGGATCCAGTGGCACTCTTGCGCGCTTGCGCCACCTCAAGGTTCCGACGCCCTAGGTCTGCCCCAAGGCCATGTCTTGCACCTGTGGTGTGCCGATCTGGATGACGTGGCATGGGCGCGCCTTGGCGAGACCCACCTCGATGAGGCTGAGCGCACCCGACTCGCAGGCATGGTGGATGTACGGGCGCGAGAGCGCTTTGGCCGCTCGCGATCTCTGCTGCGCCAGATCCTCGCCCGGTACTTGGGCGGTGCGCCGGCGGCGCTGCGGTTCGAGCTCCTCGCGCATGGCAAGCCGCGCGTGCTGACAGCAGCCGATGCCGAGGTGCCGTTGCAGTTCAACCTCAGTCACAGCCGCTCCGGCTGGTTGCTGGCCGTTACTGCGGTTGATCCGTTGGGCGTCGATCTGGAGTTGCCGCGCGAAGTGCCGAATGCAGCTCGGCTTGCCGAGCGCGTGTTCTCCGCGGCGGAGCGTGCGGCACTTGCCGAGGCTCTCGCGGTGTCACCCGCGCAGCGGGACGCGGTTTTCCTCGAGTGCTGGACGCGGAAGGAAGCGGCGTTGAAGGCGCTTGGCGATGGATTCACGCTGGGTGCCGCGAGTCTGCACGTAGGGGTTCGCAGCGGGATCGACGCTGAGGTGAACGGCGCGGAGGTGGACGGCGCTGAGGTGGACGAGGCGTCCGGCGTCCTGAGTCATCCGCGGCATCCGTCCCGACCATTTCGAATCAGTTCGATCGAGTTGCCGTGGCCTGCCCATGCCGCCTGCGCCCACGCGCCGCAGATCACGCAGGTCGACTGTTATTGGCTGAACGGCGCGGCCGCGGCGTGAGCGTGGATGCGCTCGAGTGGCTGCGCTGGTCACGCGAGCACATCGCGGCCGGTGAGTACTGGCGACTGATCACGGGACATCTGGTGCATCTCGGCGCTGGCCATGCGCTCCTTAATGCGTTCGGTGCCGTAATCGTGTGGACGGTGTTTCGCGAGCCTCTGTCCTCACGCCTTGGCGTCTGGGTCGTGCTCGCAGGCTTCGTCACCGTGAATGCCGGGCTCTGGTTCGGGACCGAGTTGCAGTGGTACGTGGGCGCCTCGGGCGTGCTGCATGCGCTCGCCGCAGCCGGCATCGTGCAGACGATCAGCGCGCGGGGCGGCGGGTGGCCGTGGACGCTTGGACTACTCGGTGCCGGCAAGTTGCTCTACGAGCAGTGGCAGGGCCCTCTCGGCTGGACGCCCGGGTCGCCGCCCGTGATCACAGCCGCCCATCTGTATGGCGCAGCCGGCGGCGTGCTTGCGGCGCTCGCGTCGATTGCCGCTCGGCGGATCAGCTCTGCCGGCGGCGGTTAAGGACGCTCGCCCGCGCGACCGAGCCTGCACCGAAGCGATCGCGGATCGCATCGAGCGTCGCATCGAGCTTGCGCTGCGGTGCCGCCTCGGCACTCGCGAACAGATCAGGCTGCACTTCATCGTCGAGCGAACTGGCCGACACGCCGAGCAGTCGCAAACGCGCCGAAGGCTCGTGCGAGAGCCACTCATCGAGCAGTTGTCGTGCCGCACGGCCGATGGTGACGCTGTCCTGCGTCGCGGGTGCGAGCGTGAGTTGACGCGTCACCGTACGAAAGTCGTGTCGACGGATCTTGATGCCGATACAGGCCGCGCGCAGGTCCTTGGCGCGCAGTCGCGCGGCCACCTGATCGGCGAGCGCCGCAAGTTCGGCGTGCATGGCGGGGTGTTCAGCGAGGTCGGTGGAGAACGTACGCTCGTTGCTGACCGACTTTTCTTCCCGGTCGGCCACCACCGACCGTTCATCATTTCCCGCCGCGCGTTCGCGCCAGCGGGCCCAATCGTTGCCGAACAGCGGCCGCAAGCGTTGTTCGTCGGCGCGGCGCAGTTCGCCGAGTGTGAGCAGCCCTGCTGCTCGTACCTCCTCGCCCTTCTTGCGCCCGAGTCCCGGCAGGCGTTGCACCGGCAGCGGATCGAGCACCGCATGCACTCGTTCTGCAGTAACCACCGTCAGGCCGTCGGGCTTATCGAGATCCGAAGCAATCTTGGCCACGAGCTTGTTACTGGCAACGCCGACCGATGCGGTCAACGCTGTTTCGCTCGCGATGCGCTGCTTGATGTCGCGGGCGATGCTCACTGGATCGCCTTTCAGGCTGATGCTGGCGGTCACATCGAGATAGGCCTCATCGAGCGATAGGCCTTCGACCAACGGCGTGTAATCGTTGAAGATCGCAAACACCTGCGCGGAGACTTCGGCGTAGCGCCTCATTCGCGGACGCACGCAAACCGCTTGTGGACAAAGCGCCAGGGCACGTCGAATGGGCATGGCCGAGCGCACACCGAACTTGCGCACCTCGTAACTGGCGGCTGCGACAACACCGCGCCCGCCTGTACCGCCAACGATCAAGGGTTTTCCCCGCAGCTCCGGATTGTCGCGCTGCTCGACGGACGCGTAGAACGCATCCATGTCTACGTGCAGGATGCTGCGCGAGGCGCTCATGCCGTCGATACGCTCATACCTCGAGCAGAGACACGAGACCCGTAGTGGTGAGAACGATGGCCGCGAGCCAGATGTACAGGAGGCCAAGAACGAGGAACTTCACGGCGGACAAACCTCGGCCATTGCCGTAGAACACCCGCATGCCTCGCCAGCAGTACCAGATCATGTACAGAAAACCGACGAATGTCAGCGGTCCGCCAACGACCGAAGGCAATACGAGACCGCCTAGCTGAGAGAGAATGCTGACGAGAAAGATGGCTGTGTGATTGCCGAGCAGAAATACCAGATGCTCCGCATACAGCCGATAAGGCCGGATGTAGAACGGCAGCATCAACAGCGCGAACACGGGCAGCAGCACGAACATCGCTTTCGGCAAGTTGCGCATGAAAACGGCGCCGAGTGAGGCGCCGCCATCGACGAGTGCTTTGGCGCAGCCGGCCTCGATTTTTGGCTTGATGCGTGCGGCAAGCGGTCCGTTGTAAGTGATCTTGCTGCATAACTTGGCGACCGCTTCTCTATCTTTGTTGGGCTCGGTCAGGCTGACGCCTTGGACGGTCACGTCGTCGGCGACTTTGACTTCGGTTCCCGTGTCGAGATTGAGCACGATGAAGAACGCGATGCTGATTACGAGATACAGGCGGATCGGCGGGATGTAGCGGGCTCGGCGGCCCTCGAAGAAATCGATGGCGAGCGCACCCGGCTTGGTGAGCAGCGTCCAGAGCGTTGACCATAGCCGCGAGTCGGCGTGACTCAAGGATTCGGCCGTCTCTGCGACGAAGTGCCCCACCGAGTGCCGATGCGGATCGTGCTTTTGGCCGCACAGGGCGCAATACGGCCCCTGCAAGGCCGCTCCGCAGTTCAGGCAATTCATCGCTTGAAACTACAGTGTGGCTTCGGCGGGAGTGTCGGCCGCGATTTGCACGTTCACCCGCAGCGACGCGGCGCCGTTCGTGCCGAGCTCGTGCGTAGCGAAATCGTCGACATGGATGAGTTCCATGACCTTGCGATCATAGTCGCGCAGCCACGCCGCATCTTCCGCGGCGAGCAGGCCGATTCGTTCGGCTTCGTCGATTTGCCCGGGCAGATCGAGCGCCTGGATGCGGCCGGTCTTCACGCCTTCAACGCGGATGCGCCGATCAAGCTCCTCGGCTCGACCCGCCATCTCGAGCGCTTCTTGCAGCAGCCCGAGCGGATTGTTCGCTTCGACCCGACGGAACACCGGATAGCAGAGCCGATCGCGTACCTCGGTCGGGGCGGTGACGAGTTCGGCCAGCGTATGGCTCAGCCGATCACCGGGCGCGGAGTACTGCAGACCGCGCGGGAAGATGAAAAAGCGCATCGCACCGCCGAGCAGGCGGTTCGGGAAGTTGCGCAGGAACGCGTGCAACTGCTCCTGTGCCTTGTAGAGCAGATCGCGACAAGCCCACTCGACGATCGGCAAATCCTCGGCGCGGCGACCCTGATTTTCGTAATGCTTGAGCACCATCGAAGCCAGATACATGTACGAGAGGACATCGCCGAGTCGTGCCGAGAGGTTCTCCTTCTTCTTCAGGTAGCCGCCCAGGCTCAGCATCGCTACATCGACCGCGAAGGCGAAGCTCGCCGAGAAGCGCACGATGTGCTGGTAATACCGCGCTGCGGGACCTTCGGCAGGCACCTTGGTGAAGCGTGCGTTGGTGAGGGCCATGATGAACGAGCGCACCGCGTTACTCAGCGTAAAGCCGATGTGACCGAGCAGCGCGCTGTCGAAGTCCGCGAGCCCCTGCTTGCGGTCCGCGTTGCGCGCAGCTTCCATTTCCTTGAGCACGAACGGATGGCAGCGCACCGCCCCCTGACCGAAGATGATGAGGCTGCGCGTGAGGATATTCGCGCCTTCTACGGTGATGGCCACCGGAACGACCTGATAACCACGACCGAGATAATTGCGTGGACCGAGGCAGATGCCCTTGCCACCGTGCACGTCCATGGCATCGTTCGCCACCTGACGACTCATCTCGGTGACGTGGTACTTGAGCATGGCCGAGGGGACCGACGGCTTCTCGCCACCGTCGATGGCGCCCGCCGTGACCGATCGTGCGGCGTCCATGGTGTAGGTGTATCCCACCATCCGTGCGATCACGCTCTCGATGCCTTCGAACTTTCCGACTGGCATGTTGAATTGGCGCCGGATGCGCGCGTAGGCACCAGTGGAGAACACTGCAGCTTTACCGCCGCCCGTGCCGCTCGAGGGCAAAGAAATGCAGCGACCCACGGAGAGCTGCTCGACCAGCATGCGCCAGCCCTGGCCCGCCATCTTCGGCCCGCCGATGATGAAGTTGAGCGGCACGAACACATCCGTACCGGAGAGCGGACCGTTCTGGAACGGCACATTGAGCGGGAAGTGCCGGCGGCCGATGGAGATGCCCGGTGTCTCGCGCGGGATCAGCGCGCAGGTGATGCCCACATCAACGGTATCACCCAGCAGCTTTTCCGGATCGAACAGTCGGAAGGCGAGGCCGATGACCGTAGCCACCGGAGCGAGCGTGATGTAGCGCTTGGAGAAATTAAGCCGCAGACCAACGATCTCGCGACCTTCCCACAGGCCACGGCAGACGACCCCGGTGTCCGGGAGCGAGGCGGCATCGGAGCCCGCACGCGGGCCGGTCAGTGCGAAGCAGGGAATGTCCTCGCCGCGGGCGAGTCGCGGCAGATAGTGATTCTTCTGTTCCTCGGTGCCGTAGTGCTGCAGCAGTTCGCCGGGACCCAGCGAGTTCGGCACGGCCACCGTCGAGGACACCGTGGCGCTGCGCGAGGACAGTTTGGCGAGCACGCAGGAGTGTGCATACGCGGAGAATTCGAGACCGCCGTACTTCTTCTGGATGATCATCGCGAAGAAGCCATTGCGCTTGAGGAAGTCCCACACCTCGGGCGGCATGTCGCCGCGGCGATGCGTGATGTCGAAGTCGTCGATCATCCGGCACAGCTCTTCGCAGGGGCCATCGAGGAACGCCTGCTCTTCGGCCGTCAGTTGCGGCGCCTTGGCGCCGAGCAGTTTCGGCCAGTCGGGTTTACCGGTGAACAGCTCGCCGTCCCACCAGACCGTGCCGGCCTCGAGCGCCTCGCGCTCGGTGCTCGACATCGCCGGCAGCATGCGACGGTAGATCTTCATGAACGGTCGTGACACCAGTGCCTTGCGCAGCGGCACGATGTTCAGCAGGGCGAGCACCCCGAACACGGCCCAAAGAAATCCTTTCCATAATCCCGCGGGATCACCGATGACGGTGTAGGCGAGTAGAAGGACGAAGAACGTGCCGGTGTAGGCAGCGAGGCTGAGTCGGCGGTAGGCGAGGAACAGCAGTGCGCCGACGAACAGCAGTGCGATGACGCCGCCCTTGAGCGTCAGGGCCCAGATCGCAACCGCGAGCAGGGCGAGGGCGATGATTGTGTTGGCCATGCCGGAAGCCTACTGGATCGGCGCAGAAACGAAAGGGGGGCGTTACCGCCCCCCTTGTGACCGAGTGCAGTGTTTGCCGGTGTCAGCCGAGCAGGTCCTTCACGCCGTCGCGTTCCTCGAGCAACTCCGCGTGAGTCGCATCCATGCGCTTGCGGCTGAATTCGTCGATGGCGAGACCCTGTACGATTTCGTAGTGCCCACCGCGGCAGATCACCGGGTACGAATAGATCACGCCTTCGGGGATGCCGTAGCTGCCATCCGAGGGGATGCCCATCGACACCCAATCGCCGTGCGAGGAGCCGCGGAACCAGTCACGGATGTGATCGATCGCCGCCGAGCCCGCCGAGGCGGCCGAGGATGCACCGCGCGCCT
>ENA-ORFA01000986-ORFA01000986.1-marine-metagenome-genome-assembly--contig:-NODE-986-length-11537-cov-6.411431_pt1 | contig 11537 bp, 19 predicted proteins | sample MGYA00248621_ERZ508587 | MGnify/ENA primary metagenome ERZ508587 (study PRJEB26250, sample SAMN06266239) | marine metagenome | isolation source: Columbia River Estuary | place: USA:Columbia River Estuary... | reverse complement strand
GGCGACACCATCAAGATTGATGTGCTGCGCGATGGCGAGCGAATTACTTTGACTGCAACACTGATCGAACGCCCCACGCAGTAACTATTCGCCCGTGTTTCTGGTGAGGATTTTTACTCAAAATAGGTAATTTTCCTCACCCGAATCACAGGTTGCAAGGTGTTTCGGGTGCCAATCAAATGTTTTTCCTGGGCATCAGCGGAACATTGAAATTGATTTTGAGAAAAAAGTGTGTTGCCACGCAAAACTAGGCCTGTTAGTTTTTCTATAGGTTTTTACTGAGCGGGGGTTGTTGTGTTCGCTGTTGATGTATGTAATTTGCCTGAGACTGGCGGGTCGACGTTTGTTTTGATCTTTGGCGTGTTTGTGTTGGTTGCTGGTGTGATTGTGACGCGTTGGGTGCGTCAGTCTGCTGGACGGTTGTCGGTTGTTGTAGCGCCTTTGGTGTTGCTGGGTGGTTTTGTGTTGGTGCCTCAAGTGACTGATCCGTGCGCACCAGCGACAACGACTGTTCCGTCAGCGACAACGACGGTTCCGTCAGCGACAACGACTGTTCCGTCAGCGACAACGACTGTTCCGTCAGCGACAACGACGACAACAACAACGACGACAACTACAACGACAACTACTACCACAACAACTACGATTGCTGTACTGACATGTGCAGCAGGTGGCGACTGCCAGGTGGGTCAGACGGGTCCTGGTGGCGGCACAGTGTTTTATAAGCATGCGAGTGGCACGTTTGCTTGTGGGGCGACTCTTAATCAGAACTGCACATATCTTGAGGTTGCCCCAAATACGTGGAGTGGTGGCAGTGCTGATCCATCGAATTTACTGTGGGCAATCAGTACGTACCAATCGGTTGATGTCCCTTCAATTACGAACGACTCTTTGGCCTACAACAACGCCTCAGGAATCGGTCTTGGCTATAAAAACTCACTAGCAATTGTTGCCCAAGGCAATGACACGACTACGGCTGCAGGGGCGGCTCGTGCATATAGTGGCGGTTCACAGTCGGACTGGTATCTACCCACGACTGCAGAGCTCAATGTGCTTTGTCAGTGGGCAAGAAATGTTCCTCAAAGCGTTACAACACCGTGCACGGGCGGAGCTCTCAATACTGGTGCGGGCGCCGGTGGTGGTTTTTCGATCGCCTATTGGAGTTCTTCTGAGGTCGACGCCGTTACCGCGTGGAACCAGCATTTCGGCATCGGCTCTCAGAACTACTACGGCAAGTACGGCGCGGTCTACGTGCGTCCAGTGCGGGCTTTTTAACTATTTAACTATTTAATTTTTGTTGTTCTCGCCGCCTTCGGCGGAGTGAACACAAGAATTTTTTTGTGAATTGGTTGTTTAAAGGGTGTGCTGTGGCTGTGGGCGAACTTCAGTAACCACCAGATAGATGATGCATGGCGTATCGGCAAATTTCACGACATATGAGTTGATGTACTGTGCGTTCATGCTTGATGTACATGTCGGTGGTGCGCGTCCGTTTGGTTTGAACTATTGGCCAATGCCCGAAGATGATCCGGGTGTTGAAATTCCGCGCGAATCAATTCGATTAGTGAGTCCCGACGGCGCATTAGTTCGCGGCGTGTTGTGGACTCCGCCAAACGGTAACAAGTGGAAGACCGCGGTGATCTTGTCGCACCCACGCGGTGACTTCAGTGTGCACTATGCCGCGCCGTTACTCGCGGCTGCCGGTTATGCAGTCTTAGGTTTTGGTACGCGCTACATGAACAACGACACCGATTGTCTGCACGAAGCGTGCACGATCGATGTTGAAACCGTGTACAACGAAATGAAAAGGCGCGGCGCTGAAGCAGTTGTGTTGTTGGGTAACTCTGGCGGTGGATCTCTGATGGCTCTCGCTCATGCCGAACGCGGTATTGGCGACGGTTGGGTGGGTATGGCCGCACATCCTGGTGAAGGTGTGTTCATGCTGCAAGTCATCGACCCGAGTGTGGTCGATGAAAGCGATCCGTTCTCGACGGTTCCCGAACTTGATATGTACAACCCAGATAACGGCTGGCGTCCGTGGCCCGAACCTTGTGTGTACGACAAAGAGTGGCTCAAGCGTTATCGCGCCGCACAAGTTGAACGGGTTGCCCGTATTGATGCAATTGCCAAGGCCAGCATTGCCGAGTCAATTGATGCTGGTTCACGTTTGCGCGGCGTCGACAACCAGACCCAAACCGTGCAGTGGCGTGAATTGCGCCGCCGCGCGGTGTTCACCAAATACATGGTGATTTATCGCACCTTGGCCGATCCGGCGTATCTCGACTTGTCGATCGACCCCGATGAACGACCCATGGGCAGCCTGTTTGCCTTCCCCGACCCCTTTGATGCCAACTATGGCCGAGGTGGCCTGGGTCGCTCAATGACGGCGCGAGGCTGGTTATCGACCTGGAGTGGGCTCTCAAGCCACGCCAAATTGGCTGACACGATGCCCAGGGTCAAGGTTCCGACCCTGCTCATCCATCCGACTGCCGACACCGAGATTCGTATCTGGCAGGCCAAAGAGATCGTTGACAACAGCGGGGCAGCCGACAAGACCTATATCGAGATGAAGGGCGCACCCCATTATCTCGAGGGCCATCGCCAAGAAGCTCTTGCCCACGTGGTCGAGTGGTTGGGACGCAGATTCCCCTAAATTCACTCTTTTGTCTCACATAGAGATATAAAAGAAGACACAGAAATTGCTCGCAACCGCGTGTGGGTTCGCGTCCAATGTGGCGGTAGTGTTCCCACCTCGTGCGAAACGGACTTTTGTCCGTCCGCTGCAATCGATGTCTATGAAAGCCCAGCTCGCTGGGGACTGCATGGCAACAACCGAAAAAAATGCTCCGTTGATCATCCGATCCACGGAGCGTTTGCATGAACGGCGGTTTACCAAAGTTCACGCACAGTCAACTCGAAAGCGCCAGAAACACTGGCTGGATGAAGAGGCTGCCTCATGGCAAAGAAAGCGATCGTCGGCGAAAAGGTCGGCATGACACAAGTGTGGGCGGACGATAATTCAATCGTCCCCGTCACTGTGCTTCGTGTTGAACCAGCTCGCATTGTTCAAGTCAAGACTTCCGAGCGCGACGGTTACACCGCGCTTCAAGTCACGTATGGGCACAAGGACGCCAAGAAATTGTCCAAGCCCAAGGCTGGTCACTTCGCGAAAGCGGATGTCGAATCAGGTCGTCGTTTGGTCGAGCTTCGTCTCGAGAGCGTTGACGGATTCGAAGTTGGCGGAGAGATCACTGTTGATCAATTCGTCAAGGGCCAAAAAGTCGACGTGACTGCAGTGAGCCGCGGTAAGGGCTTCGCTGGCGGAATGAAGCGTCACAACTTCAGTGGTCAAGGCGCAAGTCACGGTAACCACAAGCACCACCGTGCTCCTGGTTCCATTGGTTCGGCTTCATACCCGGGCCGCGTTTTGAAGGGTCTCAAGATGGCCGGACACATGGGCCATGCCCAAGTCACCACCTTGAACCTCGAAGTTGTTGAGGCTGATGCCGAACGTGGTTTGTTGTTGGTCCGTGGTTCAGTACCCGGCCCTAATGGTGGCGTTGTCATCGTGCGCAACGCGGTGAAGGGAAAGTGACCTGATGCCTTCGTTAAAAGTGAAGAATCAAGCTGGTAAAGAAGTCGGAACCGTCGCCTTGAGCGATGCCGATTTCGGTCGTCAGCCCAACGTTCCGGTGATGCACCAAGTCGTGACTGCGCAACTTGCGCACCGACGTGCGGGCACACAGAGCACCAAGACTCGTGCCGAAGTTTCCGGTGGTGGCAAGAAGCCGCTCAAGCAAAAGGGAACTGGTAGCGCTCGTCAGGGCTCAACCAACTCACCGCACTTCTCTGGTGGTGGTGTGGCCCTCGGACCCAAGCCGCGTAAGTACACGCAAAAGACTCCGAAAAAGATGATCAAGATTGCATTGCAATCAGCATTGTCCGATCGTGCCAACGAAGGAAAAGTCGTTGTCATCGATTCTTGGAACTTTGAAACACCCAAGACCTCTGCTGCGATTGAAGCGTTGAACGCACTCAATCTTGAAGGTCGTACGTTGATCGTGGTTCGTCGTGACGAACTCAATGCGATCCGTTCGTTCCGCAATCTCCCCGAAGTACAGCTCATCGAAATTGGCGAACTCAATGCCTACGACGTGCTGTGCAACGACACCATCGTTTTCTCGCAGGCATCTTTGCCTGGAGCAAGTAAGGACGGTCAGTGATGAAAGATCCCCGCGACATCATCATCGCTCCCATCGTGTCCGAAAAGAGCTACGCGCTCATCGAGACCGGTGTGTACACATTCAACGTTCACGTTGACGCTTCAAAGCCCGAGATCCACGACGCAGTCGAGGCCATCTGGGGAGTCAAAGTTGTCAAGGTCAACACACTCAACCGTGCGGGCAAGGTCCAGCGCACCCGAGGCACTAATCGCCCCGGTCGTCGCCCTGGTACCAAGCGCGCCATCGTCACTTTGGCTGCTGGGAATGAAATCCCACTGTTCGAGAACAACTGAGGCATCACGTCATGGGAATTCGTAAGCGTAAACCAACATCTGCCGGTCGTCGTTTCCAGACTTCGTCAGACTTCTCCGAGATCACATCAACGACCCCCGAGAAGTCATTGCTCACGAGCAAGCCGAAGACTGGTGGACGAAACGCGTATGGTCGCAAGACCTCACGTCACCGCGGTGGCGGCCACAAACAGCAGTACCGCATGATCGACTTCAAGCGCAACAAAGATGGCATTACCGCCAAAGTTGCGACAATTGAATACGACCCCAACCGCACCTGCCGTATTGCTTTGTTGCACTACGCAGACGGCGAGAAGGCGTACATCCTTGCTCCTAAGGGCATGAATGTTGGCGATCACGTATCAAATGGTCCCAAGGCCGAAATCAAGCCCGGCAATGCGTTGCCGTTGCGCTACATGCCGGTCGGTACCGTTGTTCACAACGTTGAATTGCGTCCAGGTCAGGGCGGCAAGATGGCTCGCTCGGCTGGTGTCGGCGTGCAGCTCGTTGCAAAAGATGGCGACTACGCAACTTTGCGTTTGCCATCAACCGAAATGCGTCGCGTGATGATTGATTGCCGTGCCACCGTTGGCGAAGTCGGTAACTCCGAACACGAACTCATCAAGATCGGTAAGGCTGGTCGTAACCGTTGGAAGGGCGTTCGTCCGCAAACTCGCGGTGTCGCCATGAACCCGGTCGATCACCCTCTCGGTGGTGGTGAAGGTAAGACCTCTGGTGGTCGTCCTCCTGTATCTCCGTGGGGCAAGCCAGAAAGCCGTACTCGTGATGGCAATAAGGCATCACAGAAGTTGATTGTTCGTCGTCGTCGTTCCGGCAAGGGCCGCCGGTAAAGGATTGGTGCATTAGATGTCTCGTAGCTTGAAAAAAGGGCCGTTCGTTGACGACCACCTCGTCAAAAAGGTGGACGCGTTGAACGCAGCCAATGAAAAGAAGGTCATCAAGACCTGGAGTCGCCGTTCGACGATCATCCCCGACATGGTGGGTCACACCATCGCGGTGCATGACGGTCGTAAGCATGTTCCGGTGTACGTCACCGAATCAATGGTTGGTCACAAGCTCGGTGAATTCTCACCGACTCGTACCTTCAAATATCACGCAGGTCAAGAGAAGAACGTGAAGGGTCGCAAGTAATGACTGGTCCCAAGCTCAATGAGCGTTCATTCGTTGCTGGAGAGCGCACCGGAACAAAAGCAAGTGTTCGCGGTTCACGCATGTCAGCATCGAAAGCACGCGTTGTCCTCAATCTCATTCGCGGTCGCGATGTTGTCATGGCCGATCAGGTCTTGCAGTTCACCGAGCGTGAAGCTGCTCGCGTGATTCGCAAAGTGTTGGCATCTGCTGTTGCTAACGCCGTGAACAACGATGGCCTCGAAGCCGAAACCTTGTACGTCAAGGCTTGCTATGCCGACGAAGGCCCGACCTTGCGTCGCTTCAAGCCCCGTGCCAAGGGACGTGCAACTCGCATCAACAAGCGCACTTGCCACATCACCATTGTGCTCGGTGTGATTGATGCTGAACTCTTAACAGTTGTCCAGGCTCGTCGTGAGCGTGCAGTCAGCGGTCGCCGTGCAACTCGCGGTGGCGGTGTTGCTGATCGTCGTGCTCGCGTTCAGGCCAGCCGCACCAAGCGCACCGATGGTGGCGATGATGCAGTTGAGTCAACAACTGTTGATGAAGTAACACTCGAAGATACGACGATCGAAGCAACAGCAGTTGAAACTTCGGCGCCTGAGGCTGAGGAGACCAACTGATGGGCCAAAAGATCAATCCTTACGGCTTCCGTCTCGGAATTACCACCGACTGGAAGAGCCGCTGGTTCAGCGAGCGCAACTACAAGGAATACCTCACCGAAGACTGGAAGATTCGCGCGTACATCATGGAATCACTTCCCGATGCCGCGATCTCACGTATCGAAGTTGAGCGTAAGCGTGGCGAGACCTTGAAGGTCGACATCCACACTGCACGTCCCGGAATTGTTATTGGTCGTAAAGGTGCCAAGGCCGACGAACTTCGTTCAGGTCTCACCAAGCTCACCGGCAACTTGAAGGTGCAGTTGAACATTGTTGAAATCAAGTCACCAGAACTTGATGCAGCATTGATCGCTCAAGGCGTCGCCGATCAACTCGTTGGTCGTATTGCTTTCCGTCGTGCCATGAAGCGTGCTGTGCAGAACGCACAAAAGGCTGGCGCACTTGGTATTCGTGTTCAGTGTTCGGGCCGTCTTGGTGGCGCCGAAATGAGCCGTACCGAGTGGTACCGCGAAGGTCGCGTTCCGTTGCACACATTGCGTGCCGACATTGACTACGGCTTCCGTGAAGCTCGTACCGCAAGTGGTCGCGTTGGTGTGAAGGTCTGGATTTACCGCGGCGACATTTTGCCGTACAAGCCCGTCACCGATGACAAGATCGTTCGCGAAGCGGCCATGGCTGTTGGCGAAACGTCAGGTGCACCTGGTGCGCGCAAAGTTGTGTCATCAAGCGGACGCCGCAAGGCCGAAGAAGCCGCCGAATTGGCTGCTACTCCGCTCATCAAAGAAGCCGATCCCGAACTCGAGAAGTTGCTCGACGAGGAAGAAGAAATTGCCCGCCGCACCCACGATGGGCACGAGACCCCGCACTTCCGTGCACAGGACTGATTCATTATGTTGATGCCTCGCAAAGTTGCCCATCGTAAGCACCATCGTGGTCGTACCGGAGGTATGGCCAAGGGTGGAAGCGAACTGGCTTTTGGTCAGTACGGAATTCAAGCTCTTGAACCGTGCTGGTTAACCGCTCGTCAGATTGAAGCTGCACGTATTGCTATGACTCGTCACATCAAGCGTGGTGGCAAGGTCTGGATCAACGTGTTCCCCGATAAGCCCGTTACCAAGAAGCCTGCTGAAACCCGCATGGGTTCCGGTAAGGGCAACCCCGAATTTTGGGTAGCCGTGGTCAAGCCTGGTCGCGTGTTGTTCGAATTGTCATTCCCAAGTCGCGAGCAGGCATTTGAGGCCCTCAACAAGGCCATTCAAAAGTTGCCGATTAAAGCTCGCATCATCACCCGCGAGGAGGCGATCTGATCATGGCAACTCAAGCCAGCAAAGACCGCGCTGAACTAGGCGAACTCGACCTCACATCATTGGTCGAGCAGCTTCGTGCTACGAAGCAAGAGGCATTGAACCTCCGCTTCCGTAGCGCAACTGGTCAGCTCGACACCCATAGCGAATTGCGTCGTGTTCGTCGCCGCATCGCACGAATCAACACCCTTATCCGTCAGCGTGAAATCGCTGCCGCTGAGGCCGGAGAGTGAACCAGATGTCTGAAACAGTTGAAACAACAGAACGCGCACCGCGCAAGGTACGTGAGGGCATCGTGTCCTCGTCGAAGATGGACCGCACTTTGGTCGTCGAAGTCGTCGAGCGAGTGCGTCACCCGAAGTACAACAAGTTCGTTATGCGTACCAAGAAGTTGTACGCCCACGACGAGGCCAACGACGCCAATATTGGCGACCGTGTCCGCGTGATGGAAACCCGTCCATTGTCGAAGACGAAGCGCTGGCGCCTCGTCGAGATTCTCGAGCGGGCCAAGTGAGCCTGGGAACGACGGAGAAGAACACATGATTCAGCAAGAAAGTCGTCTACGGGTTGCCGACAACAGTGGCGCCAAAGAAGTTCTGTGCATCAAGGTGCTCGGTGGTACACGCCGCCGTTACGCCTCGATCGGAGACATTTTTGTGGCTGCCGTGAAGGACGCAATTCCGGGTGCAGGTGTCAAAAAAGGTGATGTCGTCAAGTGCGTCGTCGTTCGCGTCAAGAAGGAAAAGCGCCGTCCCGATGGCAGCTACATCCGTTTCGACGAAAACGCTGCCGTCATTATCAAGGACGACCTCACTCCACGAGGAACTCGTATTTTCGGACCAGTTGGCCGCGAATTGCGTGACAAGAAGTTCATGCGCATTGTTTCGTTAGCGCCGGAGGTGTTGTGAGATGAAAATTAAAAAAGGTGACACCGTTGTGGTGATCTCAGGTAAGGACAAGGGCAAAGAAGGCACCGTTTCGCGTGTGATGCCCACGACCAACCAGATCATCGTTGACGGAATCAATGTTGTGAAGAAGCACCAGAAGCCAAGCGGTACAAACCAGCAAGGTGGAATCATCGACCGTGACATGCCGCTTGATGCATCCAATGTGATGCTCTTGCATAAGGGCAAGCCCACGCGCGTTGGTTACAAGGTTTTGGCCGATGGCAAGAAAGTGCGCATCGCTCGCAAGACAGGTGAGGAAATTTCATGAGCACTACTACGATGCCCCGTTTAAAGGCGAAGTATCAGAGCGAAATTCGTGACAGCCTCAAGGCTTCGCTCGAATTGCCCAACATCATGCAGGTTCCACGTCTCGAAAAGATTGTGATCAACATGGGTGTTGGTCGTGCAACTCAGCAGCCGTCGTTGCTCGAAGGAGCTGTCGCTGACATGACTCGCATCACGGGCCAAAAGCCCAAGGTGACCAAGTCACGCGACTCCATCGCCAACTTCAAACTTCGTGAGAAGCAAGCCATTGGTTGCATGGTCACTCTTCGTGGTGACCGCATGTGGGAATTCCTCGATCGTTTGATCGCAGTTGCGATTCCTCGTATCCGTGACTTCCGCGGTTTGCCGGCCTATTCATGGGACGGTCGTGGAAACTACTCGTTCGGTCTTGTTGACCAGACAGTGTTCCCCGAAATTGAATACGACAAGATCGATGCCCCTCGCGGCATGGACATCACCATCGTGACCACCGCTGTTGACAATGCCCAAGGTCGGGCACTCCTCGATGCGTTTGGCTTCCCCTTCAAGCGTGGCGCTGATGCAGCCATTGCGCCGAAGAAGGCAACCACTCGTGGACCGCAGTACGCAGCCAAGAAGAAGAAGTGAGCGAGAGGTACTGACTCATGGCAAAGAAATCTTTAATTAACCGAGCCAACGCAACACCGAAATTCAAGGTGCGTGGTTATACACGTTGCCGCAAGTGTGGTCGTGCTCGTTCTGTTTACCGCAAGTTCGGACTCTGCCGTGTGTGCCTTCGCGAGATGGCTCACGCTGGAGAAATCCCCGGCCTAACGAAGTCGAGTTGGTGAGGCGTTATGTTGACTGATCCTATTGCCGACATGCTGACCCGCATCCGCAACGCCAACACGGCGATGCATGATGAGGTCAAGATGCCGTCGTCAAAGCAAAAAGTTGCTCTGGCCAAGATTTTGGAACAAGAGGGTTATATCTCTGGTTTCACTGTCGCTCCCAATACCAAGGGACCAGGCGAGATCTTGAACATCGGAATGAAGTACTCGGCCGAGCGCCGTCGAACCATTGCCGGTATCAAGCGCATTTCAACACCAGGACTTCGCGTGTATCGCAAGTCCGACACTGTGCCTCGCGTGCTCGGTGGACTTGGTGTTGCCGTTCTATCCACCAGTCAGGGACTCATGACCGACCGCGAAGCGCGCAAGCGCAAAGTCGGCGGCGAAGTTCTCTGTTACGTGTGGTGATCAGGAGACAACATGTCACGTATCGGTAAAGCACTTATTCCCGTCCCGGCGGGTGTTGATGTTTCCTTCAGCGGAAACTCAGTGACGGTCAAGGGTCCTAAGGGATCTTTGAGTCGCGATCTTGTTGGTGGAATCACTGTTCGTCAAGACGAAGGCAACTTGGTTGTCGAGCGTCCGAACGACGAGCGTGAATCACGTAGCTTGCACGGCCTCAGCCGCGCACTCGTGAACAACATGGTCGTTGGTGTCACCACTGGTTTCGCTAAAGAACTCGACATCGTCGGCGTTGGTTACCGCGCCGAGTTGAAGGGCCCAAGCTCCATTCGTCTCAACCTTGGTTTTTCACATCCCGTTGATGTGGAAGCTCCCGCAGGTGTCACTTTTGAAGTGCCCGTGCAGACCAAGATCATCGTGAAAGGCATCGACAAAGAAACTGTCGGCCAAGTAGCTGCCAACATTCGTTCCATTCGTAAGCCTGAGCCCTACAAGGGCAAGGGTGTGCGTTACCAGGGCGAGAAGATTCTGCGCAAGGCCGGCAAAGCCGGCAAGAAGTAATGCCGAGAAAAGATTCCGGTAGGGAGATCCAATGAGCAAGATTAGTAAAGAGCGTCGTGAGAGTCGCCTTGTACGCCACAACCGAGTTCGTAAGAAGATCCACGGCACCGCCGAGCGTCCGCGCTTGTCGTTGTACCGTTCGAACAAGCACCTCATGCTTCAGGTCATCAACGACGATCTTGGTGTGACGATCACATCGGTTTCATCGAACGAGCCGGCATTACGTGCCGCTGGTGGAAGCACTGTTGAAGTCGCTAAGGCTTTGGGTGCAACTGTTGCGCAACGTGCTCAAGCAATTGGTGTCAAGAAAGTTGTTTTCGATCGCGGTGGCTACTTGTACCACGGTCGTGTCGCTGCGGTTGCTGAAGCCGCTCGTGAAGCAGGTCTGGAGTTCTGATGACGAATACACCAAACAACCCCAATCCCAATCCGCGTTCGGGTGGACCTGGCGGCGGAAATCCGCGCCAAGGTGATCGTCCGCCCCCCGGTATGGGCAACACCCCCGAAGGTGGCCGCGAGTCACGCGTGATTCACATCAACCGCGTGGCCAAGGTCGTCAAGGGTGGACGTCGCTTCTCATTCACCGCACTCGTTGTGGTTGGTGACGGCAACGGTCGCGTTGGTCTCGGTTACGGAAAGGCCAAGGAAGTTCCGTTGGCTATCCAAAAGGGAACCGAAGATGCCAAGCGCAACATGTTCTCGGTGGCCCTCGCTGGCAGCACCATCATGCACCCCGTCATCGGCATCTTGGGTGCTGGTCGCGTGATGCTCAAGCCTGCTGCTCCTGGTACCGGTGTTATCGCCGGCGGTGCTGCGCGCATCATCCTCGAAGAGGCTGGCATTCACGATGTGTTGGCCAAGTCACTCGGTTCATCCAATGCCATCAACGTGGCTCGCGCCACCATCAACGGACTGCAGTCATTGCAGCGTCCCGATGAAGTCGC
>ENA-ORFA01000976-ORFA01000976.1-marine-metagenome-genome-assembly--contig:-NODE-976-length-11611-cov-5.512398_pt1 | contig 11611 bp, 12 predicted proteins | sample MGYA00248621_ERZ508587 | MGnify/ENA primary metagenome ERZ508587 (study PRJEB26250, sample SAMN06266239) | marine metagenome | isolation source: Columbia River Estuary | place: USA:Columbia River Estuary... | reverse complement strand
TTGCCCACCTGGGCCACAAATTCACTATTTTTAGAAACCATTTTTTTACCATCTTCAAGACGCTCTCCGTCAATTTTTATGCCGCCGCCTTCGATGAGGCGCATGGCTTCAGATGTGCTCGCCACAAGCGAAGCTTCTTTAAGAAGCTGCAAAATGCCAATCGTATCAGCTTGAATCGTGATATTTACTTCAGGGATATTGTCTGGAATACCTCCTTTAGAGCGCGTCTCGAAATTTTCTAACGCCTCAATAGCAGCCTCTTTTGAATGAAAGCGCGCTACAATTTCTTGAGCAAACGTGACTTTAATGTCGCGAGGATTTTGACCTGCTTTGACATGGGCTTTCCAGCCTGCAATCTCATCCATGGGTGCAAAAGAAAGTAGCTCAATATATCGCCACATTAATTCATCTGAAACTGACATAATTTTTGCAAATATGATTTCAGGTGCTTCATTAATCCCTATGTAATTGCCCAAGGATTTAGACATTTTTTGTACCCCATCCAAACCTTCGAGAAGCGGCATGGTAATGACACACTGGGGAGATTGACCTGATTGCTTTTGTAACTCGCGACCCATTAATAAATTAAATTTTTGATCAGTACCACCTAATTCCACGTCTGCTTTCAATGCCACCGAGTCATAACCCTGAAGAAGAGGATATAGAAATTCATGAATAGCGATGGGCTGATTGGCTTTATATCTTTTACTAAAATCATCGCGCTCTAACATACGAGCTACTGTATGGCTTGCAGCTAATTTAAGCATGCCTGCCGCACCTAAATCAGTCAGCCACTTTGAATTAAAAACAACCTCGGTTTGATCGCGCTTTAATATTTTAAAAACTTGATCGGCATAGCTCTCAGCATTTTTTTTCACTTCATCTTGAGATAAAGGGGGGCGTGTTGCACTTTTGCCAGTGGGGTCACCAATCATGCCCGTGAAGTCGCCAATTAAAAATAAAACATGATGGCCTAAGTCCTGAAACTGTCTTAGTTTATTTAATAAAACAGTATGGCCTAAATGAAGATCAGGGGCTGTAGGATCAAAGCCGGCCTTAACTCTTAAAGGCTTACCTTTTTTAAGTTTTTCGAGAAGCTCTTCTTCTAGAAGAATTTCTTCGGCGCCTCGTTTGATGAGTGCTAACGCTTGATTGATTTCAGTAGCCACAAATATTTCCGATGGTTTTATTGAAGTTTAATAATTGCAATCATTTTAGCCTAAATTATTTTACCAATATGGAAAATAGCGGAAATAAACCATTTACAATCCTACACATGAATGAATTATTTATAGGTCTTATGTCTGGCACCAGCCTTGATGGGATGGATGCTGTGCTTGTTAATTTTGGTGATTCGCCTCAAGACATCAAAATTATGGGTCATAGTTATGTCCCCTACGAAGATACATTGAAAAAAAGTCTTTTAGGACTTCATTTACCGTATACCAATGAGCTCGAAGATAGCCTCATCGCAGGCAATATAGTGAGCCAAAAAGCCTATCAAGCTATTGAAGCTTTACTTAAAAAAACAGGTACTACACCCAAAGACGTCAAAGCGATTGGGTTTCATGGACAAACCATTCGCCATCAGCCACAAAAAGGCTTCACCTTGCAAATTGGAAATCCTGCGCTCTTAGCTGAGCTTTCTTATATCAATGTGATTGCTGATTTTCGCAGTCGCGATGTTGCAGCAGGGGGACAGGGCGCTCCCTTAGTGCCTGCATTTCATAAAGAAATTTTTTCACACCCAACAACGCATCGTGCGATTGTAAATATTGGTGGGATTGCCAACATCACCCTATTAAATCCCGAAACTTCAGTATCAGGCTTTGATAGTGGGCCTGGCAATCTTTTATTAGATCACTGGAGTCAAAAGCACCTTCGTAAAGCATTCGATGAGGATGGTTCTTGGGCCAAGGAAGGCGAGCTTATTCAAACGCTTCTTGATGCATTTTTTAAAGATCCTTATTTTGAAAAAACTGCGCCCAAAAGCACAGGTCGCGATCACTTCAATGAAGCTTGGCTCAACAAACACTTACAAAAATCCTACCCCACTCAAGATATCCAAAGAACGCTATTGGAACTCACCGCATTAGGTATTTCAAAAGCGATAGGTACTCATAACGCAAATATCACAGAAATTTATCTGTGTGGTGGTGGCGCTTTAAATAGTTTTTTAGTTGAGCGATTAAAATCATTAATGCCTCAAATAAAAATCCAACTCACCGATGCCCTTGGCATGCCGACACAACATGTGGAAGCTGCTGCATTTGCATGGCTTGCAAAACAAACACTATTTTTAAAAGCGGGCAACTTACCTCAAGTGACTGGCGCTAAAGGCTTGCGTATTTTAGGTGCAATCTATCCCGCCTAAAGATAGCGCTAGCAAAAGTGTTATGAGAAGTTATAATTCATTTAATAATTAATTTTATTTTTCAAAAATGAAATCAACTAAAGTCACATTAAACTTCGATCAAGAATCAACATCCATAGAATTGCCTTTGGTCAAAAGTACCATGGGTAATGATGCGATTGATATTCGCCAATTAGGGACTCATCAAATCTTTAGTTATGACCCTGGTTTTATGTCGACGGCTTCGTGTAGCTCTGAAATTACTTTTATTGATGGCGAAAAAGGTCTTTTACTTTATCGTGGCTATCCTATTGAACAGCTTGCAGAACATTATGACTTCTTAGATGTGGCCTATCTCTTGATGCATGGTGAATTACCAAAACCACAAGAAAAAGAAACATTTTCGACTACCATTACTCGCCATACAATGCTCCACGATCAGCTCAATAATATTTTTCGTGGGTTTAGACGTGATGCTCACCCTATGGCTGTTATGGTAGGTGTCGTAGGCTCTATGTCTGCATTCTATAACGATAGTATGGATGTCTCAGACGCCCAACATCGTTTAATCGCAGCACACCAATTATTAGCGAAGGTTCCTACGATAGCAGCTTGGAGTTTCAAATATCGATCAGGGCAACCATTTACCTACCCACAAAATCATTTAAATTATGCTGAGAATTTTATGCATATGATGTTTGCAACGCCATGTGAAGAATACAAAATTAACCCTGTACTCGCTAAAGCTTTTGAGCGCATTTTAATTCTTCATGCAGACCATGAACAAAATGCATCAACTTCTACAGTAAGACTCGCGGGCTCTTCAGGGGCAAACCCTTTTGCATGTATCGCTGCAGGCATTGCATCTCTTTGGGGTCCAGCGCACGGCGGTGCAAACGAAGCTACTTTGAAAATGCTCGAAGAAATTGAAGATGAAAGTCGTATTGGTGCATTTATCAAACGCGCAAAAGATAAAGATGATTCATTCCGTATGATGGGCTTTGGTCATCGCATTTATCGCAACAAAGATCCACGTGCAGAAATTATGCGCAAGACCTGCCATGAAGTTCTCAATGAACTTGGTTTAAAAGATGATCCTATTTTTAAACTTGCAATGAAGTTAGAACAAATTGCACTCGAGGATGAATACTTCATTGAGAAAAAACTTTATCCCAATGTGGATTTCTATTCTGGCATTGTGATGCGAGCTATGGGGATTCCTAATTCAATGTTTACTGCCGTATTTGCACTTGCAAGAACAGCCGGCTGGGTCGCTCAATGGAATGAAATGGTAGGTCAGCCTGGCAATAAAATTGGCAGGCCACGCCAAGTTTACACAGGTAAACCTCGACGCGACGTTCCTAAAAATAATTAGCGTTAAGCTGAGAAGGAAGAACCACAACCGCATGTTGTTTGTGCGTTTGGATTCTTAATAACAAATTGCGAGCCTTGAACACTGTCTTGGTAATCAATTTCAGCGCCCATTAAATACTGCAAACTCATAGGATCAATGAGCAAAGTCACTGAATCTTTTGTGACTTGCGTATCATCTTCATTCGTAGTTTCTTCAAATGTAAATCCATATTGAAATCCTGAACATCCGCCACCACTTACGAATACACGAAGTTTTAACTCTGGCTGACCTTCTTCTTCAATCAATGCCTTGACCTTTTTTACAGCATTATCTGTAAAAATAAGTGGGGTTGGCATTTCCATTTCTTTTGATTCAACGATTTGATTCATAATATTTACTCCTCATTATTTCTTTTTTTGTGTCTGATAATCTTTAGCTACTTCTTTAAGCCGTCCATACACTTTAGCACCTGCATGAATTTCTATCACCTTATATTCGATATCGCCCATGATTTTGGCATTTGCATGAAGCTCTAAATATTCAGCACAAATGATATTACCAGTCACATCTCCACCAATAATAGCCGTGTGTGCAGAAATATTTCCCTTAATGCGACTCTTATTACCCATAATAAGAGTGCCTGCTGTGCCTGGAAGTTCAGTGAGGTTGCCTTGAATTGAACCATCCACACGAATCCCCCCTGAATAAGTCACATTGCCGCGCACCGAAATGTCTTTATCAATCAGCGTATCGATTGTACGCGCTTTATTTTTTTTATTAAAAAACATGAAATATCCTTTATCGTTTCTTGCCTACAATTTTTTCGTAAAAAAGAATGTCTTCTTTTAGCTTATTATTTTCTTCTTGAAGCTTAGAAATATCGCCTGAAACCTTATCACCTGAAATCGATTTAAGCTGGATCTCAATTTTTTGTTGTAATAACTGGCCTTGTATTGATTGATTCTCCGATTCTAATGCTTCAATTTTTGAAATAAAGCCAATCACTGAACCACCGTTTAATTCCCAGTAAGTCAATCCTACGCCGCCTATAAATGAGAGGGCTGCAATCATCAAATAGGTGTGCCAAGAAGCGCCTGTTTTAATACGCATTCTTCGGCGGGTGACGCCAAAATATTTTGCATAGGTTCGCTTAACTTTTCTCATAGAAACAACACTTTATGGCATCAAGGGCACAAGATCAAGCCCAGAAATCTCTGGAAAATCAAACATAAGATTCATATTCTGAACAGCCTGTCCTGCCGCGCCTTTCACGAGATTATCAATGACAGATAAAATAACAACCTTATGGCTACCTTGCGGCTGATGGATACTGATGCGACATTGATTTGAGCCTCTTACAGATCTTGTTTCTGGATGAGACCCTTTTGGCATGACGTCTACAAAAGACTCATCTTTATATCTTGATTCAAAAAGTGCTTGTATATCTGTTTTTTTAGTAAGCGTTGCATAAAGTGTTGCGTGTATGCCTCTAATCATAGGCGTTAAATGAGGCACAAAAGTTAAATGCACTGCCTGATTCGCAAGACTTCTAAGCCCTTGCGTGATTTCGGGTAAATGTCTATGCCCTTCGACTCCGTATGCTTTAAAGTTATCAGAAGCTTCCGCCATCAATGCATTTACTTCAGCTTTTCTGCCGGCTCCAGATACACCTGATTTAGCATCTGCGATTAAATCATCAAGGTCGATCACACCTGATTCGATCAATGGCATAAATCCCAATTGAATAGCTGTGGGATAACAGCCGGGATTAGCCACAAGTGATGCCTTTTTAATTTTTTCTCTATTCATCTCCGGCAGACCATAAATAGCATCTTTTAGTAGATCGCTACATGAATGCGGCATGTTATACCACTTTTCCCAGACGTTAGCGTCTTTTAGCCTAAAATCAGCTGCCAAATCGATCACTTTTACCCCAGCTTTAAGAAGTGCTGGTACTTCTTGCATGGCAATACCATTAGGCGTTGCAAAAAAAACGAGGTCACAATTCGTTAAATTAGCTGCCTTCGGATCTTCAAATTTAAGATCAATGAGACCTCTCAAGCTTGGAAATAAGCTCGCAATCGATAAACCAGCCTCTGCTCTAGACGTCACAGCCTGAATCGTCACATGAGGATGTTTGACTAGAATTCTTAATAGCTCAACGCCGGTATAACCAGTCGCACCGACCACGCCTACTTTAATCTTGGACATATCACTCATCACTTGGCACCTTTAATTTAAAAGAAGTTTTAATCCTTAAAAACCATACTAACAAAATTTATTTAACTCTATATAACAAAAAAGCCGCTTGAAAGCGGCCTTTTTGCTCTTTGGAACTTGAAACAATTAACGTTTCGAGAATTGTTTACGTCTACGAGCTTTTCGAAGACCCACTTTTTTACGCTCAACTTCGCGTGCATCACGTGTTACAAAACCAGCTTGCGAAAGCGTGCTTTTTAAATTTGTATCATAGTCAATCAATGCACGTGTAATGCCATGACGCACAGCACCTGCTTGACCAGATTCACCGCCACCGATAACGTTCACATTGATATCAAATGTGCTTAACGTGTTGGTTAAGTCGAGTGGTTGGCGAAAAATCATACGGGAGGTATAACGTGAAAAATATTCATCCGCAGGTTTGTCGTTCACAGTGATTACGCCTTTACCTGGCTTCATGAACACGCGAGCTACTGAGCTCTTTCTGCGACCTGTTCCGTAATTGTATTTACCTATCATAGTGTTTCCTTAACTATATGCTTAATGGTTGTGGTTGTTGTGCCACATGATCATGGGTTGGGCCTGTATAGACTTTCATCTTTTTAATCATGGCATAACCCAAAGGTCCTTTTGGTAGCATTCCCTTCACTGCCTTTTCTAAAGCACGGCCTGGAAAACGGTCTTGCATCTTAGAGAAGTTCGTTGTTGAAATACCGCCTGGATAACCTGAGTGGCTATGGTAAAGCTTTCCGTCGCCTTTGTTACCCGTTACTTTAATTTTTTCCGCGTTGATCACAACAATGTAATCACCCGTATCTACGTGCGGTGTATAAATGGCTTTATGTTTGCCACGTAATCGATGTGCAATCGCACTTGCTAATCTACCCAATACTGCGTCAGTTCCGTCTACAACGAACCAATCGTGTTTTACTTCATGGGATTTTGCTGAAAATGTCTTCATTTCAATACCAACTTTTGCGCTATAAATTTAAAAAAAGAGGTGAATTCTATGCCAAAACTGCCTGTTTTGTCAATTTTATTAATGATTTAGTTCACATGAAGATAGTGAAAAAACACCCCTAAAAAGACAAACCCGCCTAAGTAATTATTGCTTAAAAAAGCAGCAAAACAGGCTTTTGGGTTAAGTGTCCGAATTTGACGGTAAAGAAACCCAATAAAAATGAGGCTTAACCCTATAAACACATAAAAAGGCCAGCCAAAATTTTCTAACTGCCCCACCCAAATCAAGGATCCCATCATACAGGTATAACAGAACATGATGGCTTCTTTCACATAAGCCCCAAACCAAATAGCTGAAGAGCGAATGCCGATTTTTAAATCGTCGTTTTTATCCGTCACCGCATAAAGTGTATCGTAAGCAATCGCCCAAAATACATTAGCTAAAAATAGAAGCCATGTTGTCATGGATAAAGGAATATCATTTGCGACAAAGGCGATAGGAATGCCCATACCAAAACTTAACCCCAAATAGGCTTGTGGCATCACAAAAAATCTTTTTGTGAGCGGATAAGTGAGTGCTAAAAATAAAGCGATTAATGAAAAGTAAAATGCTTCTTTATTTAAAAATAAAACGCATATCAATGCCCCAAATAATAAAGTGATCAATAAAAAAAGTGCATTTTTAACTGGGATGGATTGATTAGCTAATGGTCTTAATTTTGTGCGCGCAACATGAGAATCAAATTTGCGATCAAGAATATCATTTGCTACACACCCTGCTGAGCGCATCAGGACTGTACCTAAAATAAAAATGGTGAGATGCTGAATGGTTGGCAAGCCATTACTTGCTATAAAAAGCGCCCATAAGGTTGGCCACAGTAATAAAAAAATACCAATGGGTTTATCAAGACGCATTAGATGAATATAAAGATGCATCTCTAAATTTAATCTGACTATTCGAGTTTGAATGAAATAGGAACAAGCACGTTAAAATTTTTGCCCCGGAGACTTTCGGGTGGCGCTGGAAATGGGGAAGCTTTTCTAATCATCTCGAGTGCTTCATTATCTAAAACTTCATATGTACTACTTTTTTTAATCTTGATACTAATCACAGCGCCTTTGGTATCAATTTCAAGGTCTGCAATGACTGTCCCTTGCCAGCCCCGCATTTGAGCAATTTTCGGATATTGCTTATATTTTGCTATCGCGTTTGCGAGCAGACTACTATAGCTTTCTATATGCTGAGTTACTTGCTCTTGAGGCACAATATTAGGTATTTTTGAAATTGTTTCTGCTGGTGGAGATGGAGCTACTTCTTTCGGTGTAGGTTGTGCAACTGATGTTGCATTTTTGTCGATGATCGGTGTAATTTTTTTCTGAATAGGCTCAACTTTTTTAATGGGCTGAGGCGTTTCTATTTTTTCGATTGGTTCTTGAATAGGTGAACTTGAAATTGTAACGCTCATCTCTTGGGGTATTAATAGTGGTTTCTTAAATTCGGGCAAACCTATCATTAAAATGATATGAATCGCCATTGAAATCGCAATAGCTTTGGGCAAATCAAAATAAAAAGGGAGTTTTCTAGACAAGCTCACGATTTTTGGAAAAATACTTTGAAAAAATTTAAAGAAAAATTATAACTTAAATCACTAGACTCACATCAACTTCATAGTTGATTGAAAAGATTTGGTAAAAAAACTTCAGTAAGCAAAATGGTCTTCCCATGTCTTTCCCATTCAGCTTGGCGCACCCATAAAATCTCTTTATCAATATACTCTAGCGATTTTAAATGTGTGTATAAAATATCTCCTGGCTCACAGATTCGATATAAAAGTGAAAGTCTAGAAATGTCAGGATCTTTAAATAAAATATTAGCAAGCGATTGTTGGCCGAGCGTTTTTAAACATATCCAGGCATCTCCAAGATCACTTATTGTTAATTGTGTTTTTGCAAAAATCATAGGTTCATTATGACTTTTGATCAACACTTCACGAACGTAATCTGTTCTATTTTCTAAAGAAACGCCTTCATAAATGACATCGACTTTGACATCATTTAATTCTTTTTGTAATCGTTCTGTTAAAGAGCCTTGTTCTGTCAACCATGAGAATTCAGCACCTTTAGCCGTAGGTGATTTTAACCAAATCATCTTTATACCTTCACTCTTTCATTCGCATGGCTTAACCAGCGTTTTAAATGAAGATGAGAAGCTTCTGGATAATCTTCCAGTAATTGATCAGCAACCGCTTTGGCTTCTTCTAATAATTTAAAATCACGATTAAGATTTGCAATACGCAACATTGGCACGCCGCTTTGTCGCACGCCTAAAAACTCTCCAGGCCCTCTTATATTTAAATCTTCTTGGGCAATAATGAAGCCATCCGTATTTTCAAAAATCACTTTGAGTCTTTGTCTTGCAAGCTCTGATAATTTTTTCTGAAACAATAATATACATGTGCTTTTTAGTGAGCCACGCCCAACACGCCCTCGAAGCTGGTGTAATTGTGAAAGCCCCATGCGCTCAGCGTTTTCAATGACCATTAATGTCGCATTGGGAACATCAACACCCACTTCAATCACTGTGGTTGCTACTAGTAGTTGAATATCTCCCCTCACAAAATCAGACATGATTTTTTGTTTTTCTGATGATTTCATTCGCCCATGGACTAAGCCTACTGTTAAATCTTTAAAATGAGATTGCATATTTAAATACGTTTCTTCAGCAGTTTGAAGTTGCAAGACTTCACTCTCTTCAATTAAAGGGCATACCCAGTAAACTTGTGCTCCGGCATGACATACCTCATACACTCTCTTTAAAATTTCATTGCGTCGATCCTCTGAGAATAGTTTTGTCACAATCGCTTCACGACCTTTAGGTAATTCATCAATAACGGATACATCAAGATCTGCAAAATAACTCATAGAAAGTGTTCTGGGAATGGGCGTAGCACTCATCATTAGCTGATGGGGCTCAATTGCTTTATTTAATTCACCTTTTTTTCGTAACGCTAATCTTTGTTCAACACCAAATCGATGTTGTTCATCAATAATACTTAAGCCTAACTTTTTAAAAATGACATGGTCTTGAAAAAGTGCATGTGTACCCACTACAATATTTGCTTCTCCGGATTGGGTCATACTTAAAGAAGTCTCTCGGTCTTTTTTTGACTGGCTACCTGTTAGCCATGCAACTTTTATATTTAAAGGGGTTAACCACCCGGTCAGTTTTCGATAATGTTGTTCCGCTAAAATTTCAGTAGGCGCCATAAAGGCTACCTGACTTCCATTTTCGATCACTTGTAAAGCTGCGATTGTTGCTACTACTGTTTTACCGCTGCCTACATCACCCTGTAAAAGTCTTTGCATCGGATAATTTTTTTCAAGATCATTTTTAATTTCTTGAACGACTTTTTTTTGAGCTTCGGTTAAATCAAATTCAAGCTTATCCATAAAAATATTTGTGAGTTTATTTTTAGCTTTTAATGGCGTAGCTGTTAGTGCTCGCCTTATTAAATAATTAGACCTTAAAGATAATTGTTGCGCTAAAAATTCATCAAAGATAATTCTTTGATAAGCTTTGCTTGTGAAAGTCTCATGGCTTGTAACTTCTTTAAAATCTTTTGGGTGGTGAATGCTTTTTAAACTTTCATAAAGATTTGGTAAGCGCAATTTCTCATAAATCGTTGGTAAAAATGAATCTTTTAAATAATTTTTTAAGTCAAAGTGAATAAACAATTTGTGAATCGCATCCTTAACTGTTTTTTGTCCCACGCCTGCAACCAATGAATAAATCGGTGTTAATGCTTCTGGTAATACATCACCTTCTTTTATCGGTTTGCATTGGGGATGAATCATCTCGAAGGCAAATAAATTATGGCGCGCTTCTCCTAAAACACGAATACGAGAGCCTGCCTCAAACATCTTCATTTGGCTTGGATAAAAATGTAAAAATCTAAGCTGTAAACTACTAGATGCATCTTTGACTTGTACGATAAGCATTTTTTTAGGTTTATAAACAATTTCAGCTCTAACAACTTCTGCTTCTATTTGAGATAGCACGCCCATTTGAATATCACGAATAGGTGTGACAATCGTTTCGTCAATATAACGAATAGGAAGATGCATGACTAAACTAAAGACATCTTCAAGGCCCAACTTTTTGAGCTTATTTAATACTGAAGGGGTAAAGAGCTTAAGCTCAGCTAGAGAAGTCAGATTGAAATACTCTTATAGTTTAAATAACAACAACACCATCAGCTTCGATAAGTGCATTTCTAGGTAATGATGCAACACCTACTGCAGCTCTTGCTGGATAAGGCTTTGTAAAATATTCGCCCATGACCGTATTGACCAAAGCAAAATGCGACAAATCTGTTAGATAGATATTAATTTTAACGATGTCACTTAATTGAGCGCCAGAAGCCTCAACGACTGATTTTAAATTCTTAAATACTTGATGGATTTGTGCCTCAATGCCCTCAACTAACTTCATAGACTGGGGATCGAGTGCAATTTGCCCTGACAAGTAAATAGTATTACCTGTTTTGACCGCTTGAGAATAGGTACCAATCGCTTCTGGGGCATGTTTAGTTTGAATAATTTCTTTTGTCATTTCTTAAATCTTTCTTTTTTTAATAAGTTGCTTAGAAGGTTTTCATCTTGACGCGGCTAATTCTAGAAATATCACTAATCTTTCTTAAGTTTCGCATGAGATCTGCCAAATG
>ENA-ORFA01000973-ORFA01000973.1-marine-metagenome-genome-assembly--contig:-NODE-973-length-11619-cov-2.602495_pt1 | contig 11619 bp, 9 predicted proteins | sample MGYA00248621_ERZ508587 | MGnify/ENA primary metagenome ERZ508587 (study PRJEB26250, sample SAMN06266239) | marine metagenome | isolation source: Columbia River Estuary | place: USA:Columbia River Estuary... | reverse complement strand
CGCCGTGACGGTGCTTGTCGATCCTGCGGACTACAGGGCATTACTCGGCGAGCTCGAGCAGCACGACGGATCCACCACACCGCAACTGCGCGCCTGGCTTGCAGCCAAGGCGTTTGCGCATACGGCACGCTACGACACCATGGTGGCGAACTACCTGCAGGGCCGTAATCCGGCGCCCGGTTCCGCATTCCCGCAGTCGCTGCCGCTCGTGTACGAGAAGGTGCAGGACTTGCGCTACGGCGAGAACCCGCACCAGCAGGCTGCGTTCTACCGCGACGTGACACCGCGCGGACCGTCCGTATCGAACGCGCGTCTGCTGCAGGGCAAGGAGCTGTCCTTCAACAACATCGCCGACGCCGACACCGCCATCGAGTGCGTGAGGCAGTTCAGCGAACCGGCTTGCGTGATCGTCAAGCACGCCAATCCCTGCGGCGTCGCTGTCGCCGGCGATCCGCGGGCCGCCTACGATCGCGCCTATCGTACCGATCCGACCTCGGCCTTCGGCGGCATCCTGGCTTTCAATCGCCCGCTCGATGCTGCGACCGTCAGCACGATACTCGAGCGTCAATTTGTCGAAGTGCTCGCTGCTCCCGCCATCCTGCCCGAGGCACGCGCGGCGCTCGCCGCCAAACCCAACGTGCGCGTACTCGAACTCGGCGACCTGCCCGTCGATCACGGTGCCGAACTCGAGTTCCGCTCGGTCTCAGGCGGCTTGCTCGCGCAGACCCGCGATCTCGGCATGGTCCGCCGCGATCAACTGCAAGTCGTCAGTCGCCGCCAGCCGACCACCGCGGAACTCGACGATCTGCTCTTCGCATGGCGGGTCTGCAAGTTCGTCAAATCCAATGCCATCGTCTACGCACGCGAACACAGCACCCTCGGCATCGGTGCCGGGCAAATGAGTCGCGTCTACTCGAGCCGCATCGCCGCCATGAAAGCCGCAGACGAAAAGATTGCGGTGAGCGGTGCGGTGATGGCCTCGGACGCGTTCCTGCCCTTCCGCGACGGGCTCGACGTGGCGGCCGAATACGGCATCGGTGCCGTGATCCAGCCGGGTGGCAGTCTGCGCGATGCCGAAGTCATCGCCGCGGCGGACGAGCATGGCATGGCCATGGTCTTCACCGGCATGCGTCACTTCCGTCACTGAGCACCCAAGAGAACGCAGCATGAGCGCATCCCTCAAGGTCCTCCTCGTCGGTGGCGGCGGTCGCGAGCACGCGCTCGCCTGGAAGTGTGCGCAATCACCCCGCGTCAGCGAAGTGCTGGTGGCGCCGGGCAATGCGGGCACGGCGCGCGAGCCCAAGCTGCGTAATGTCGCAGTGGCCGCAGAGGATGTCGCAGCGCTCGTGGATCTCGCGCGGCGCGAGAACGTCGGACTGACGATCATCGGGCCCGAAGCGCCCCTCGTGCTCGGCGTTGTCGATGCTTTCGAAGCCGCCGGTCTGCGCTGCTTCGGGCCGCACAAGGCGCCCGCACAACTGGAAGGCTCGAAGGCCTTCACCAAGGAATTCCTGCGCCGTCACGGCATTCCCACGGCAGCCTATGCGACCTTCACGCGCGAGAACTTCGACGCCGATTGGGTGCGGCGGCAACGCACACCCATCGTGGTCAAGGCGAGCGGTCTGGCTGCGGGCAAGGGCGTGCTGATCGTCGACACGGCCGAGGAGGCGATCAGCGCCGCCCGCGCCATGTTCGATGGGCAGTTCGGTGAGGCCGGTGTCGAGGTCGTGATCGAAGAATTCCTGCCCGGCGAAGAAGCAAGCTTCATCGTCATGGCGGACGGCGAGCACGTATTGCCGTTTGCGACCTCGCAGGATCACAAGCGCATCGGCGATGGCGATACGGGTCCTAACACGGGCGGTATGGGTGCCTATTCGCCCGCACCCGTGGTCACTCCGGCCATGCACGAGCGCATCATGCGCGAGGTGATCTGGCCGACCATCCGCGGGCTCGCGGCCGACGGCATGCCCTACACCGGCTTTCTGTACGCCGGCATCATGATCGCGCCGGACGGCACACCCAACGTGCTGGAATTCAATTGTCGTTTCGGTGATCCGGAAACCCAACCGATCATGGCGCGGCTGCGCTCCGATCTCACGGTGCTCTGCGAGGCGGCGCTCGACGGCACGCTCGATCAGGTCAGCATGGACTGGGATCCGCGCGCCGCGCTCGGCGTCGTACTCGCAGCCGATGCGTATCCGGAAGCCATTCGCAAGGGCGACGTGATCGAAGGTCTGGAGGCTGCCGCGCGATTACCGGGCAAAGTCTTCCACGCAGGTACTGCCCTGCATGGCGATACGGTGGTGACGAACGGCGGGCGCGTGCTCTGCGCGGTCGGGCTTGGCGAGACGGTCGGCGAGGCGCAGCAGGCGGCCTACGCGCTGGTTGATTGCATCCACTGGCCGGGGCTGCGCTATCGCCGCGACATCGGCTACCGCGCGATCGCGCGCGAACAGCCCGCCTGACGCAACAGCCCGTCTGCACGGGCTGCCGCGCCATCACGCGCTAGCGCTTCATCGCCTCGAAGAAGTCCGAATTGGTCTTCGTGTCCTTCATCTTGTCGAGCAGGAACTCGATGGCGGCAAGCTCGTCCATCGGGTGCAGGAGCTTACGCAGGATCCACATCTTCGCCAGTTCACCCTGATCGGTGATGAGCTCTTCCTTACGGGTGCCCGAACGATTGATGTTGATCGCCGGGAACACGCGCTTCTCTGCGATGCGACGATCCAGATGGATTTCGCTGTTACCCGTGCCCTTGAATTCCTCGTAGATGACATCGTCCATCTTCGAGCCGGTGTCGATCAGCGCTGTGGCGAGGATGGTTAGCGAACCGCCTTCCTCGATGTTGCGCGCCGCACCGAAGAAACGCTTCGGACGCTGCAATGCGTTGGCATCGACACCACCCGTGAGCACCTTGCCTGAGCTTGGCACCACGGTGTTGTAGGCGCGTGCCAGACGCGTGATCGAGTCGAGCAGGATGACCACATCCTTCTTGTGCTCAACAAGTCGCTTCGCCTTCTCGATGACCATCTCGGCCACCTGCACGTGACGAGCCGCCGGCTCGTCAAAGGTCGAGGAAACCACTTCGCCCTTCACCGTGCGTTGCATCTCGGTGACTTCCTCGGGCCGCTCGTCGATAAGCAGCACGATGAGGTACACCTCGGGATGGTTCGCGGTGATGGCGGTGGCGATGTTCTGCAGCAGCATCGTCTTGCCGGCCTTGGGCGGCGAGACGATGAGACCGCGCTGACCCTTGCCGATCGGCGCACACAGATCGATGGCGCGAGCCGTCAAATCCTCGGTGGAACCGTTGCCGCGCTCAAGCTTCAGGCGCTTGGTCGGGTGCAGCGGGGTGAGGTTTTCGAACAGCACCTTGCTGCGTGCGTTCTCGGGCGAGTCGAAGTTGATCTCACCGACCTTCAGCAGCGCAAAATAACGCTCGCCGTCCTTGGGCGGACGAATGAGGCCGGAGATCGTGTCGCCGGTGCGCAGATTGAAGCGCCGAATCTGCGCCGGGCTGATGTAGATGTCGTCCGGTCCAGCGAGGTAGGAGCCATCGGCCGAGCGCAGGAAGCCAAAGCCATCCTGCAGGATCTCGAGCACGCCATCACCGTAGATGTCCTCGCCCTTGCGCGCGTGAGCCTTCAGCAGGCTGAAGATGATGTCCTGCTTGCGCGAGCGGGCCATGTTCTCCACGCCCAGCGCAGCGGCCATCTCGACGAGCTTGCTGATCGGCATCGCCTTCAGCGTGGTGAGATTCATCGAATTGCGCGAAGCGGCTAGCTCCGCCGGCGAGATGATCTCCGCGTCCTCACCCGAATCGATGAACGGCGCATGGTCCATCGGCATTTCGTCGTGCATGGGCCCGCCGACGTTGCCATGGCGCGGCCCGCGGTTCGGATCGCGATTACCGTGACGCGGACCCTTGCCGCCCTGACGCTGGCGACCGCCGCCGCCACCCTGACCCCCGAGGTATCCGCCTCTCACAGGTGGCTGTCCAGAAACGCAGCCAACTGCGAACGCGACACCGCGCCCACTTTCTGCGCCTCGACCGTCCCGTTCTTGAACAGGATCAACGTCGGGATGCCGCGGATGCCGAACTTGGGCGGCGTCTGCGGATTCTCGTCGATGTTGAGCTTGGCGATGCGCACGCGGTCGGCGTAGACGCCGGCGAGTTCATCGAGGATCGGCGCAATCATCTTGCAGGGACCGCACCACTCCGCCCAGAAATCGAGCAGAACGGGTTTATCGGATTTGAGAACGTCTTGAGCGAACGAAGCGTCGCTGGTGTTGATGATGTGAGGGCTGCTCACGCGGGTAAACCTCCGGTTGGAGTGGTACAGGACATGACAAAAAAATCGTTGGGTGGGGGGTTTGCGCGCCCCGGGGCTGAACGCCGGTGTCCGAGGGGGCTGTCAAACGGTTACACTAGACCGTCTTAAGGAGTTGGGATTTTGCCTCTGGTGTTACCAGGCTGGACTGAATTTTGTGGGGGGCGGTGCCAAACCAAGGGGGCAGAACGCCCTTCTGGGAACCTTTTGTAGCCAATTCCTGCAGCATTTGCAAGCATCCCCTCCGTTTTTAATCTCGATGGAACTCAATGTCTGACAACCACCTTTCCGATCTGACCTTCTCCGCACTCGATCTCGCGCCCGCCCTGATGCAGGGCATCGAGGAAGCCGGATTCACCCGCTGCACGCCCATCCAGGCACAAACCTTGCCGTTTGCACTCGCCGGTCGCGACATCGCAGGCCAGGCGCAAACCGGTACCGGCAAGACCGCAGCCTTCCTGGTCGCCCTCTTCCAGAACCTGCTCGCCAAGCCCGCTCCGGCCACACGAACGGCAACCGCGATCCGCGCGCTCGTCATTGCACCGACGCGCGAGCTCGCTGTGCAGATCCACCAGGACGCGCTGACTCTCGGCCGCCACACGGGCCTGCGCATTGCCGTGGTGTTCGGTGGCGTCGACTACGAAAAGCAGCGCCGTGAGCTCGAAGGCGGCGTCGACGTCTTGATCGGCACTCCGGGTCGCATCATCGACTACTACAAGCAACATGTCTTTGAACTGCGCGAAGCGCAGGCGGTGGTCCTCGATGAGGCCGACCGTATGTTCGATCTCGGCTTCATCGCCGACATCCGCTACATGCTGCGCAGACTGCCACCGCCGGAACATCGCCAATCGATGCTGTTCTCCGCGACGCTGTCGCAGCGCGTGCTCGAGCTTGCCTACGAGCACATGAACAACCCCGAGCTCGTGCGCATCGAGCCCGAGAAGATCACGGCCGATCGCGTCCGCCAGGTTATCTACTACCCGGCCATGGAAGAAAAGATGCCGCTGCTCGTCGGGCTGCTGCGCAAGATGGACCCGCATCGGACCATGGTGTTCGTCAACACCAAGCGCGTGGCCGAACGCCTCGAAGACGTACTGCGCGCGAACGGCATCGACGCGCAAGCGCTCTCCGGTGACGTGCCGCAGAAGAAACGTCTGCGTTTCCTGCAGGATTTCCACGAGGGCAAACTCGCCGTGCTGATCGCGACCGACGTCGCCTCGCGCGGCTTGCATATTCCCGAAGTCAGTCACGTCTTCAACTACGACTTGCCGCAGGACTGTGCCGACTACGTGCACCGCATCGGGCGCACCGCGCGCGCCGGAGCCGAGGGCGACGCGATCAGCTTTGCCTGCGAGGAGTACGCGGTCGGTCTGCCCGACATCGAAAAATTCATCGGGCGCAAGATTCCCTATGAACCGATTTCGGTCGACACGCTGCCCGAACTGACCTGGCCCCCACGTCGGCCTTTCGAGGCCCGCGGCGGCGCTGGCGGTGCTCGCCGGGGTGGCGGTGGTGGTGGTGGTCCGCGCGGCGGTGGCGGCGGTGGACGCAGTGGCGATCGCCGCGGGGGCGGCCCGCGTGGCGGTGGCGGCAGCCGCCGTGGTGGCGGTCCGCGCTAACTCCGAGCTCCGGATGCCCTTGGCCGCTCGTCGGTTCGCCGACGCTCAGGCCCGCGGGGCGTCGAGCAACTCGCTGACGCCATCGATCGATTCGAACTCCTCGTGCGCATGCGGCTCACGCGAAGAGTCGGGGCGGCGAACCCCGTATACATGACGGATGCCTGCGCGGATCGCGGCATGCAGCACAGCCGCGCTGTCATCGGCAAACAGGCTACGCTGCGGATCGAAGCCCACCGTGGCCTGCGCCGTCTGCCAAAACCGCTGATCCTCTTTCGGTGCTCCGAAACCATGGGACGTGTAGGCGGAATCGAGATAATTCAGCACGCCGGTCTGCCGATGCTTGATCTGCAGAATCGCGGGATGGGAGTTGGTGAGTAGCACGAGTCGCTTGCCGCCCTCGCGCAAGCGCTCGAGAAAGTCGCGTGCCCCCGGCAGCCAGGCCACCCGGCCGGCCTCCTCGTTGTGCACGGCTTCGATGTCGATGCCGAGTTCGCGGCTCCAATAATCGATCGAATACCACTCGAGAGTGCCCGCCACGCGTCGGAACCGCGGGGCAAGCTCCGCATGCGTCTCGGCGATCGAGAGGCCGTGACGCTCGGCAAAGATCTCGGGTATCCGGCCCAGCCAGACGTAGTTGTCGAAGGCGAGGTCGAGCAGGGTGCCGTCGAGATCGAGCAGCACGGTATCGATGGCGCTCCAGTCAGGACGCGCCGCAGCGGGGAGATCCATGCGTCTATCATAGCGGGGATGAGCCCTGCCCCGGTTGCCGATCTGCACCTGCACAGCCTGCACTCCGACGGCGTGCTCGCTCCGGCTGCGCTCATGCAACTGGCCGCCGCGCGCGGCGTGCAACGCGCGGCACTCACCGATCACGACACGCTCGAGGGTTGCGTCGAGGCTGCCTCGGCTGCGCTCGCTGCCGGACTGCAGTTCACCGCCGGGGTGGAGGTCACCGCGGGCTGGAATGGCCAGACCGTCCATGTGATCGGGCTGCAGCCGCACCTCGAAAATAGTGCGCTGCACGCGCATCTGGCGGCGATTCGCGAGCAGCGCCGTCAGCGTCTGCGCGACATCGGCGAGCGCCTGGAGCATCGAACTCGCGGCGCACGCAAACCGGTACCAGGCCGCTCTCTTGCCAGCCTCGCCTGCGCCGCCTCGCCTGTGCCGACCCGTTTGCATCTGGCACGCGCACTGGTCGAGGCAGGCTTCAGTGCGGACATCGGCGCCGCCTTCGACGAGTGGCTCGGTCACGGCAAGCCCGGCCACCTCACCGAGCATTGGCCAACGCTCGAAGCAACGCTCGAGGTGCTGCGGGGCGCAGGCGCCGAAATCGTGCTCGCGCATCCGCACCGCTACCGGCTCTCTTCGGGTGCACTGCGACGCCTGCTCGAGGAATTCGCCGCGCAGGGCGGTAGCGCGCTCGAGATCGGCGTAGCCGGCATCAGCCCGAACGATCTTGATCGGCTCGCCACGCTGGCGCGCCGCTACAAGCTCGCAGCCTCGACGGGCTCTGATTTCCATGACCCGGCCGTGCCGTGGAATCCGCCCGGACGCTTCGCTAAGCTACCGGCCGATCTTGAGACGGTGGCGGCTCGACTGCGATGACCGGCGACGACGAAGACAAGGTAAACCGCGAGTTGTTCCGCAACGTCGAGAAACTGCGGCAGTTGCGTATCGAGCATCGCGATCTCGACGAGATCATCACCCGACTGTCGATGGACATCCACGTCGACGAGATCCAGATAAAACGCCTGAAAAAGCGCAAGCTGATGATCAAGGATCAGATCGAGCGCTACGGCAGCACGCTGATTCCTGATCTGAACGCCTGAGGACCCACGCATGGACCCACGCAACCTCGCCTCGACCGACCTGCTCGCCGAATTGTTGAGCAGCGACGGGCTGAACGAGGTACTTGCGGTCCTGATCGCCATCGCCGTGGCGGTGATCGCCGGTCGGATCGTGCGCGCGGCGTTCAAGCAGCGTTTGCAGAATCCTGCCGAAGGCCTCTCGGCGCGTCTCATCGAAACGCTGGTCATCGCTGCCCCCTACATCGTCGCGGCGGGCGCGACGGCGATTGCACTGGCCATCGTTCGCCGCTACGGCATGAGCGACAACGTGCTCGAGCTGGCGCTGCGCCTCGTGGTGGCACTCGGCGCGGTACGCCTTGGCGTATACGCCATGCGCTTGCTCGTGGGCAGCGACAGCTGGATCGCCAAATCCGAGAGCGGCCTGACCTTCGTGCTGTGGCTCGGGCTCGGCTTCGAGTTGCTCGGCTGGTTCGACTGGCTGGAGCAGATCCTCGACACCATCGACCTGCTGCCCGGCAAGTCGGTCTTCAGTCTTTGGACGCTGTTGAAGAGCCTGGTCGTGATCACCGCCTTCGTATTGATCATGACGCTGCTCGCCAAGGCCATCGAGCGGCGGGTGATGAAGCTCGAATCGTTGGCGCCCTCGACACGGGTCGGCATCGCGAAATTCGCCAACTTCCTGCTCATCAGCCTCGGCATCCTGCTTGGCATCAACTCGGCAGGCGTCGATCTGACGGCGCTGACCGTGCTCACTGGCGCGATCGTCTTTGGCCTCGGCTTCGGCATCCGCGACATCACCGCGAACTTCGTCAGCGGCTTCGTGCTGCTGATGGACAAGTCCATCAAGCCCGGCGATGTCATCAGCTTCACGCAGCACACCGGTACGACCTCGGAGAATTTCGGCTGGGTGCAGGAGCTGCGCGGCCGTTATGTCGTCGTGCGCGATCGCGATGGAGTCGAGTCGCTGGTGCCTAACCAGAACCTCATCACCACTTCGGTGATCAACTGGAGTTATTCGGATCAGCGCGTTCGCCTGCGGCTGCCGGTGATGATCAGTTACGACGACGATCCGGAGTTGGCGCTGCAATTGCTGGTCAAGGCCGCGAGCGATCATCCGCGCATCCTGCGTGACCCCGAGCCGGTGTCGCGACTGCTGGCCTTCGAGAACTACGGCATCCGCCTGGAGTCGCGGTTCTGGATCCGCGACCCGATGAACGGCGTCAACAACGTGCGCTCGGACGTCAACCGGCGCATCTGGAAGCTGTTCAAGGAAGCGGGCATCAAGATTCCCGTGGCGCAGCAGGAAGTCCGCGTGCTCGGACCCGTGGGCGAACATGCCGATCCGCGCGGGTAGAGTACTGATCCCCGACAGCGATCTGCAGATCGCGTTCATCAAGTCGGGTGGGCCCGGCGGTCAGAACGTCAACAAAGTCTCGAGCGCTGTACAACTGCGTTTCGATCTCGAGGGTTGCCTCGTGCTCGAGGAGCGGGTCAAGGATCGCCTGCGCAGACTCGCCGGTCGTCGCCTCACCGACGAGGGTGCCGTGCTGCTCGTCGCCCGGGGCGAGCGCAGCCAGGAGCAAAATCGGCGCGATGCCGAGACGCGCCTCGCCGCACTCATCGAAGCCGCACTCGTCGAACCCAAGCTGCGCCGAGCGACAAGACCGACCCGTGCCTCAAAGCAGCGCAGACTCGAGCACAAGTCGCGCCGCGGCTCCATCAAGCGCGCTCGCGGTCGACCCTCGGGCGAGGACTGACGGGGAGCCGCGCGCGACCGACGCCGCGACGCCCGGCCTTACACCTCTGCCTGCGTGACCTGCAGGATGCTGTGCCGGATCTGCTCGGACAGGACGAACTCGGCATCCGCTGCGACGCGCGCCAGCACTTCGTCGAATTCGAGTAAACCGGTGGGTCCGGTACGGATCACGCGTCGGGCAAGCAGCAGCGCAATGAACTGGTCAAACAAGGCCCGATCGGAAAACTCCGGTGAGTTGAAGCCGTAGAGCATCGTGATGCGCTGCGCCGTCAACTGGCATCGCTCTGCGAGTGCCTTGGCCGTCAGCACTCCCGAGCCGGCATGGGTCAGCGTGGCGATCGCCAGGTAGTAGCGCTCGATGGTTTGCACCGTCGATTGTGCGAGCAGCGACAACTGCACGGCGCGCGGCGAATTCGGCGGCGGACGCCGCCACGCCGCGCCCTCGACTCGCTCGAGCACACCGAGATCGGCGAGGGTCTCGAGAGTGCGCGAGACCACGTCGGCCAACTCTTCCTCGCGCCACTTGAGGAACAACTCCTCGGCCACGTAGGGATACACGCGCCAGGCAAGACGCTGGATGTCCTCCGTGCCGACCACCGCGTTGCCGATGAACGCGCAGGCAATCAACGAGGGCAACGCAAACAGATGCAGCACGTTGTTGCGGTAGTAGGTCATCAGCACCGCCATCTCCGCCTCCACGCGCACGATGTCACCGAGCTTGTGGGACTGCCGCTGCAGCAGCTTCATGCTTTCGCCGTAGGTAATGACACTCTGGCCATCACTTGCAGCGATCGTCACCCGCGCGTCGTAAGCCGTGCGTTGCAGCAAGGCGAGGTAAAGATCGATCTGCCGCGCGAGCTCCGCAGCTGCCATGGCCTGCCGTGGCGTCGCAAGCAGCGTCACGGCCAGAAGATTCACCGGGGTGACGGCCGCGGCAGCGTTGATGTTACGCATGATGCGACCGGCGAGCTCGTCGACCACCGGTGCAACCCAAGGCGCCCGAGCCTCGTTGTCGAGCGTACGATCGCGCCAGTCCGCACAATGCCGGGCGAGTACGTCCTCGAGCTGTATCGGTTCGCCGAGATTCACGTGCACGCGACCGAAGTTCTCGCGCAGCACACGCAGCGCGCGCAGCAGATCGCCGATGCTCTCCTTGCGCTTGGGCTGTCCCGACAGTTCACCAACGTAGGTGTTCGCCTCAACGATGCGCTCGTAGCCGAAATACACCGGCAGGAACACCACCGCGCGCCGCGGGTCGCGCAGGTAGCTGCGGACGGTCATGGAAATCATGCCGGTCTTGGGTTGCAGCAACCGACCGGTACGCGAGCGTCCGCCTTCGACGAAGTACTCGATCGAATGACCGCGCGCCATGATGATGGCGAGGTACTTCATGAACACGGCCGTGTAGAGCGCGTTGCCCGCGAAGCTGCGGCGAATGAAAAACGCACCGCCCTTGCGCAGGAAGCGCCCAACCACCGGGATGTTGAGATTGATGCCCGCGGCAATGTGCGGCACCGCGTAGCCCTGCTTGTAGATCACGTAGGACAACAGCAGATAATCCATGTGGCTGCGGTGACAGGGCACGAAGACGATCTCGCGGTCCTGCGCGATGTTGCGCAGCGTCTCCACGTGACTGAAGGTCACACCGTCATAGAGGCGATTCCACAAGCGTCCGAGGAAGCCTTCCATGAAGGTGATGAAGGCGTGTGAGTAGTTGGCAGCGATCTCCTCGGCGTAACCGCGCGCCGTCAGCAGTGCCTTGCGTCGCGGCAGCTGCCGCGAACGCATCTCACCCAGCACGGCAGCGCGAACTGCACGGGTACGCAGCACCCGGTTGACGATGGTGCGCCGGTGCGACATGTCCGGACCGATGCGAGCAGCCCTCTGCCTGCGGAAATTGGCGCGCTGGGTCCGCGCGAGCCGAGCAGCGAGGCTCGCGGCATCGAGGGTCGGTTCGAGCAGGCTGCGCAGACTCACCGGCGCGCCGACCTCGAGCATCGTGAACCGGCCGTTCAGCAGCACCTGCAAAAACTTACGCACCGGCCCGCCAAGCACCCAGTTCTCGACCAGCAGCAACCGCAGCCAGGAACCCTCCTTCTGCGGCG
>ENA-ORFA01000972-ORFA01000972.1-marine-metagenome-genome-assembly--contig:-NODE-972-length-11622-cov-2.166392_pt1 | contig 11622 bp, 10 predicted proteins | sample MGYA00248621_ERZ508587 | MGnify/ENA primary metagenome ERZ508587 (study PRJEB26250, sample SAMN06266239) | marine metagenome | isolation source: Columbia River Estuary | place: USA:Columbia River Estuary... | reverse complement strand
GCGACCGGGGCGAAGCTTTTCCGGTGCAAAGGCGTCGGACCATGGGCCTGCAGCGCAGCCATATGGTCGGGCGTGCCATAGCCTTTATTCTTTTCCCAACCATAATGTGGGTAATGTTGCGCCGCTGCATGCATCATCCGGTCGCGATGTTCTTTTGCGATGATTGAAGCCGCAGAAATGCAGGGTTCAATTGCATCACCCCCGACGATAGATCGCGCTGGCCAGCGCCATTCGGGGCGTCGACCAGCTGGCGTCATATTTCCGTCGATCAACACGTCCATCGGCTCACTGCCAAGTTTTGCGGACAAGGCATCAACCGCCAAGGTCATGGCCAGCATTGTTGCGCCGAATATGTTTAGGCGGTCAATGTCTTCAACTTCGACCACGCCAACTGCCCATTGGCAGCGGCGCTTGATTATAGTCTCTAACTCCGCACGGCGCGCGGCGTTTAGTTTCTTGCTATCATCCAAACCCGAAGGACGAGGCTTACTCAGCAGCACGGCGGCCGCGACCACCGGCCCTGCAAGCGGCCCACGTCCTGCCTCATCCACGCCGAAGATCATATCCGCCAATCAGGATAACGGCGGTTTTCGCCAGCATTATACAAGCACACAATATTCCCAGCGGGATCCAGCAAACGCGCTTCACGCCAACCCCAGCTTTCATCCTGCGGCAACTGTTCAAACGCAAAACCTTGGCTGGCTAGCTCTGTCACCCACGCATCTAGGCGTTTGCTTTCAAAATAAACTATGGTCGATGACGCGATGTTATCACTGTGATGTACGGAAAAGGTGACGCCATTCGGCGCTTCAAATCGGGCGTAACCGTTCGATGGGCTATCGACGATCAACTCCAGCCCAAGCGCCTTATAAAAGTTTACGGACGGGGCATAATCGCGGCATCCAACGGTTACATGGTTCAGAGACGGGCCAGCGACCATCGCGTCCTCACGCACCAATTGATGCCCCATCGGGCCATGGCCTTGTCCAAACCCCGGCGCCTCGCGCAAAGCAAGCCGCACGAAAAGGCGCGCGCGCTCTATCGCGGGTACAAGCGCCATCCCCTGCCCTAGTCCCGTTGCGATAGCCGAAGCCAATGTACAGCCCGTGCCATGGGTGTTCCGCGTCGGTATGCGCACATCGCTCCAGCTTTCGTTCTGCCCCGGCGCAAGATACAGCCTATCGATGATCTCATCACCGTCCGCGTGACCGCCCTTGATCAACAAAGGAAAGCTTCGGGCGAGCAATGCATCCTTACCGCCCAAAGCCTCCAATTCCGGCAAGTTAGGCGTAGTCAGCGTGGCAAGCCGCATCAGCCGCTCGAAAGCCGCTATGCTATCCGCATCCGCCAGAACCGCGCCGCTCGTCGCAACCATGACCGGGTCAAAGATGATCGGGCAGGATAATTCCGCCAAACAGTCCGCTACCGCATGCGCGGTGGCCGCATTGCCAATCATCCCGATTTTGACGGCGCCGACGCCAATGTCGCTGACGACAGCACTAATCTGATCAATCACCATCTGCGTTGGAACCATGTGTACCGCATCAACGCCCAGCGTATTTTGCGCTGTAATCGCAGTCACCGCCGTCATGGCATGGCCACCTAGCATGGTCACCGTTTTGATATCCGCCTGTATCCCTGCACCGCCACCGCTGTCGGAGCCAGCGATAATCAATATGCGGGCGGGCGCTTTGGACATTAAGATGCAGCGATCCTGACCGCGTCGCAAATGCTGTCAACGATACGCTCAATCTGCGCGGCGTCATCGCCTTCCGCCATTACGCGGATGACCGGTTCAGTGCCCGACGGGCGAATTACCAAACGGCCATTGCCGACTAGCTCAGCCTCAGCCTTTGCAATAACAGCCTGAACATCAGGATTATCAAGCGGCTTTCCACCTGAGAAACGCACATTTTTGAGCAATTGAGGCACGGGGTCGAATAAATGCAGCAGTTCACTTGCTGGCTTGCCGCTGTCAACAAGCTGGGTCAGCACCTGCAACGCCGCGATGGTGCCATCACCTGTCGTTGCATGGTCGAGCATTATCATATGGCCCGATTGTTCCCCGCCGACATTGATGCCGTGCGTGCGCATTTCTTCCAGAACATAGCGGTCCCCGACTTTGGCGCGAATGAGGCGCAAATCCTGCGCCTCCAGATACCGTTCAAGGCCCAAATTGGACATTACCGTAGCGACGATTCCCCCGCCCGTCAGCTTGCCGCTGCGGTTCATTGCGGAACCAAGCAATGCCATTATCTGGTCACCGTCAACTACACGGCCATGTTCATCGACGACGATCAGGCGGTCGGCGTCGCCGTCAAGGGCTATGCCAATGTCGGCGCCCGCAGCAACCACAGTTTCCTGCAAAGTTACAACATGCGTGGAGCCGACCTTATGGTTAATATTCTTACCATTGGGCTCAATACCGATCGACGTTACTTTTGCCCCCAACTCCCAGATTGCGGTCGGCGCGACTTGATAAGCTGCGCCATTGGCGCAATCGAGAACCACATGCAGACCATCGAAACGGATATGTTCCGGCACAGATGCCTTTATCGCATGAATATAACGGCCCCGGCTGTCTTCAATCCTTCGCGCCCGCCCTACATCAGCCGCGTCCGCCAATGGAAGCGGACCATCGAGTAAAGCCTCAATCGCCAGTTCGTCCGCATCAGACAGTTTAAAGCCGTCAGGACCGAACAACTTGATACCATTATCCTCATAGGGGTTGTGGCTGGCTGAAATCATCACGCCCAAATCTGCGCGCATGGAACGGGTTAGTAGGGCAACGGCTGGCGTTGGGATCGGACCAAATTGGACCACATCCATGCCGACGCTGGTAAACCCGGCGACAAGTGCATTTTCAATCATATAGCCGGACAGGCGCGTGTCTTTGCCGATAACAACGCGATGCTTATGGCCCCCGCGGAGGAAATGGGTGCCGGCTGCTTGGCCAACCCTCATCGCCATTTCCGGCGTCATAGCGCCCGTGTTGCTACGCCCCCTGATACCGTCTGTTCCGAAATATTTGCGCGCCATTTGCGTTCCTGCCCTTATGCGGTCGCTATTAGATTTTTTCGTGCCGCTATGCCTCTCCCTTGCATAGGGAGCGACAGGCTGGCAAGACCCGATGCTATGTCAAACGCTACACGTATTCTCCTCGCGCTCGTCATTGGGCTTGCCCTTGGTATCTTCGCCGCCGCACAAGTGCCCGTCGTTGGTACGCAAATCGCCTATTGGCTCGATATTGTCGGCTCCTTGTGGTTGAACGGCCTTCGCATGACCGTGGTGCCACTGGTCGTGGCACTGCTCATTACCGGCATAGTTAAAAGTGCCGAAGCGGCGCGCGCTGGTCCCATGGCAGCGCGAACTGTCACCTGGATTGTTGTCATGATGGGCCTTTCAGCGGCCATGGGCGCCCTTCTAACGCCGACAGTGCTGTCGTTATGGCCCATGCCATCAGAAAGCGCGGCTGCGTTACGTGCGGCACTTACAGGCGTCCCTGCGGTAGCAGAGCAGCCTCCGTTACGTGACTTTCTCGTCGCATTAGTGCCGACCAATCCCATTGCCTCAGCAGCCAATGATTCGATTTTGCCTCTTCTGATCTTCACATTGGTATTCGCCTTTGCCGTCACACGCCTGGCGCAGGGCCCAAGGGCGCAAATGGCTGGACTTTTCAGCGCGCTCGCCGATGCCATGGTCATTGTCATTGAATGGGTGCTCAAACTTGCACCGATCGGCGTGTTTGCCTTAGCCTTTGTCGTTGGTGCCCGGTCCGGTCTTGCGGCACTGGGCGCAGTGGCCCATTATATCGTCACGGTTTCCATCGTCGGCATCATTGTTGGCGGCTTCGCCTATTTGGTCGCCGTCTTTGCCGGTAAGGTAAGCTTGCGCGAATATGCCCGGCAGATCGCTCCCGTGCAGGCCTTTGCCGTATCGACACAATCGTCGCTCGCTAGCTTGCCGCTGATGTTGAAAAAGGCCGAAGCGTTGGGCGTACGGGAATCGACCGCTGGATTGGTCTTACCTATGGCCGTCGCTTTGCTGCGCGTCACGGGCCCCGCCATGAACTTGGCGGTCGCGCTATATGTTGCAAACTGGTTTGGGGTAGAACTCAGCGGCTTCGATTATGGCTTTGCAATTTTTATCGCTGCATTGACTTCGATGGGCGCCGTTAGCCTGCCCGGATCGGTTAGCTTCGTGACGTCCATCGCACCAATCTGCTTAGCGCTAGGTATTCCAATTGAACCTTTGGCTCTGCTGATTGCGGTCGAAACCCTGCCCGATATTTTCCGCACCACAGGTAATGTGCAAATGGACGTGGCGCTTGCGACGGCCATAGAGGCATCTGAAAAGGAAAAAACCAATGCAATATCGTGAACTTGGCCATGGTTTAAAAGTATCTGCGCTCGGCGTTGGCTGTATGCCGATGATCAAGGGCGGCAACATCACTTATGGCCAAGATGCCGATCCAGATGAGGCGATTAAGACCATCCACCGCGCAATCGACCTTGGTATCAACTTTTTCGATACTGCCCAGATTTATGGCCCTTTCCAGAATGAGGAATTGGTCGGTGAAGCGATCAAGGGGAAGCGTGACGGCCTCATCATCGCCAGCAAATTCGGCTTCAAATTTGATAGCAGCAATATTGTCGGCGTGGATGGCTCAGCTGTGAATGCCAAGACTGCGGTTGAGGGCACGTTGAAACGCCTCGGCATCGATTGCCTTGACCTATATTATCAACATCGCGTCGATCCCAATGTGCCGATTGAAGAGACCGTGGGCGCGATGGCTGACCTGATAACCGAAGGCAAAATCAAGCATATCGGCCTGTCCGAAGCTGGCCCAGAAACATTACGTCGGGCAGCGGCAGTTGCGCCGATTTCTGCTTTGCAGAGCGAATATTCGCTGTGGGAACGCGATATTGAGGATGAGATCCTGCCAACGTGCCGTGCGCTTGGCATTGGTTTTGTACCTTACTCGCCACTGGGTCGCGGATTTCTCACAGGTGCTTTCCGGAGCCTTGATGCATTGCCCGATAATGACTGGCGGCGGCAAGACCCCCGTTTTCAAGGCGACAATTTTGCCGCGAACTTGGCCATTGTCGACATTGTGGGCGAGATTGCTGCCAAGCATGATGCGTCACATGCACAAATCGCTTTGGCTTGGATATTAAAGCAAGGCAGCGACATTGTGCCCATCCCCGGGTTCAAACGGCGTGTAACGATGGAAGATAGCGCAAGAGCCAGCGATATTGTTCTCGACACGGATGATCTTGCCAAGCTGGAGGCAGCCGCCCCACGCGGGGGAACTTCGGGTCCGCGTTATAGCGAGCGCGGCATGAAGATGGTTCGGCTTTAAAGACCCAACCAGCGGAACAGGCCAGCGCCGCTTACGCCCCAAAAAGGGTGCGCCCATGTGGCGATGGTCCAGATCAAAATGCCGGCGCCCCATGGACCAATGCCTGCACGCAACAGCGCCGCGGGACGGAAAAAGAAATGCGTGCTGCGCAGCCACTTTGCCCACTGACCACCCATCAGGTTGCGTTTCTTAATCTCTTGGGCTTTGGAACCTACCAAGGCCAAGAAGATAAGACTGCCTGAGAAAATGAAGTTATCGATGCGGGGTGCAACGATAATATGTCCCGCCCCCCATAAAGCAAAGCCCCACATCATGGGATGCCGGGTTGCCTTAAACACGCCCGACGGCGTTTGTGCGGCCAGTGCGTTAGGCACGCCCGGAAGTGATGGGTTGCGAATGAACGAACCGGCAAATAACACCGCCGCTAGCAGCGTAAGCAGACTGGCTACTATCCAGACAACGTCACCCACAGGCCAAAGACCATCTGTCTTGGGCGCGCGTCCGAATGCGATGATCATTAACCCAAATGTGAGAAGCGATATGGCCGAATAGACGGCCATAAACCCATTCGCCCCAAAACGGCCAACAAGGGTGGCGCGCAACGGATGTGACATCAGGAAATGGCTACCCACGAACAATAGACTTGCAACAGTCAATGTTAGATAATCACTCACAGCCATCTCCCAACCCGGCCACATCCAGTTGTTATAGCATCATTTTATCAACGATCATACGCCTTTGGCAAATCACCTTCCGTTGGGCGCGCATAACGGTCACGCAGACGATTTTGACGATTGCCGAGCGGCTGCTCCACACCGTCGATGATAACCATAGTGGCTGCACTGGAAAGCTCGAGCGGGTCGCCATCCCAGACAACGACATCTGCCGCCCTACCCGTTTTCAAGCTGCCAAGACGGTCGCCAACGCCCATGATATCGGCAGGAACCGAGCTGATAGCAGCAAAAGCTTCATCCCAAGTAAGTCCTGTTGCACCGGGCACATATTGAAGGCTGACAATATTACCCGCATATTGCGTTGTGTAGCGCAATTGGTGGGAATCCCGGTCGTTGATCATACCAATGGCAACCTGAACACCGGCATCCTTCATACGGCCAATATTGCTTTGCGTCGCGCCCAACATTTCGAAGGTTGCTGGCAAATCATTAAGCGCCGACGCAATCACGGGAATACCCGCCTTTGCGAGTTCACTGGCGACCCGCCATCCCTCGCTCACGCCCACAAACACCATTTTGATTGCCGGAAATTCCCGCTTCAATTCGATAAGGCGCAGCATGTCATTTGCGCCTTCCACATGGATAAGCAAACGGGTGTCGCCGCGAAGAACCGACAACAACGCTTTCGCATCTTCGGCCTTCAACAAATCGTCATCAAAAGTACCACGTCCTGCAGCATAATCCTGGGCCTCACGCAGCATGGCGCGGAAGTGCAGATGCGTTCCAGCACGGCTGCCACCAGCAGATGCAGCGCCCTCTTCGCCGAATTCGGCAAATTGGAACGCGCGGGCTTTTGTGACTGGGTTACTATCCGCTCCGAGATCCGCAATGGCGCCCTGACCTGCAAAGATACTGTCTGCAGACTCTGGTGCAACCACTGCGCGCGTAACACCCGCAGAACGGTTTACAGCAAAGGGGGACCGAAACGGATCGATGGCTGGTGCAACGTCGATAGCGGCGGAGAATCCACTTCGTCCGCCACTCTTGTCATTGGTGCCGTTGACGGCATCTACTTCAGCTAGTCCCAGACGAGAGAAACCGGCAAATACACCCGGCGTTACCCATTTGCCTGTGGCGTCAATCTGACGTGCGCCAGACGGTATGGCAACAGTGGCTCCCGCAGCAACGATTTTGCCGTCGCGGATAACCACGGTACCGCCTTCAATCGGCGCACTGCCGTCTCCGACAACTACGCGGCCACCCGTTATGGCAATGGTTTCGGCTGCAACTGGCGTTGCAAAGGCTGCCACAGCAGCGGCGGCATAAAGGAAATGCCTCATTTCACATCTCCTTCACCAGGTTGGCCAAGCTCAAAATCGCTGACCGGACGTATTTTTGGATTGCTTGCATCAAACATCAGCGCACCATCGATCCATACCTTGTAAGGACGGGTGTAGACGCTCAACGGATTGCCGTTCCAAAGCACGAGATCGGCCATTTTGCCAGCCTTCAAGCTGCCCGTTTTATCGCTGATGCCGAGCGCCTTGGCTGGATTGTAAGTCAGCCATTTGATGACTTCTGCATCGCTTATATTGAAACCCATGCGCCGGCCATCGGCTTGCGCTTTTGCGGCTTCTTGGTTCAAACGCTGAATCTGATTTTCATCATCGGAATGGATGATGACGCAAGCACCCGTATTATGCAGGATAGCGGCGTTTTCAGGAATGGCGTCATATGCCTCCATCTTGAAGCCCCACCAATCGGCCCACACGGCGGAACAGACCCCATTGTCGCGCAACAAATCAGCGATTTTGTAGCTTTCTACCGCATGGTGGAATGTGGATACCTTATAGCCAAATTCCTTGGCCATATCGAGGACGAGTGCCATTTCGTCGGCACGGTAGCAGTGGTTCTGGATCGAGATATCGCCATCCAGCACACCAGCCAATGTTTCCATGCCAAGGTCGCGTGTATATTCTTTGCCGCTATCGCGCCTTTTCTTATAATCCTGGGCTTTAATCCATGTTTGCCGGTTTACGGCGAGGTTGCCCATGCGTGTCGAGGGCATCCGGCCCTTGCTTCCGTAAACGCGCTTCGGATTTTCCCCGCAGGCCATTTTCATGCCATAAGGTGCGTCGGGAAATTTCATGCCCTGTATCGTGCGGGCATAGACGTTTTTCAGCACGACTGACCGGCCACCCATCAGGTTTGCTGAACCTGGCAACACCTGCAACGCCGTCACGCCACCATTGGCGAGCGCGCGGCTGAAACCTGGGTCTTGCGGCCATACGCTATGTTCGGCCCATACTTCGGGCGTTGTGGGCGATGTGGCTTCGTTGCCGTCGCTATGCGCCTCAACCGATGGTGTGGGATAGTCACCCAAATGGGAGTGGATATCGATGATACCCGGAGTCACAAATTTGCCGGTGCCATCAATGATTGTTGTACCCTCAGGAATAGCGGTGTTTGCCCCCCCAACACCGCTGACCTTGCCATAGGCGAAAAAGACTATCCCATTTTCGATACGCCCACCTTCGCCATCAAAGATAGTGACGTTGCGGATTGCCGTCGCAACACCGGGATACGCCTTATAGGTCGAAGGGTAAGGGTTCTTATCAACTGTACGCGGCTTTTCAGCCGGCACAGCAGAAGCGCTTTGCGGCGCATCGCTGATGTTGGAACAGGCGGCCAGCGCCAGCGGAGCGGCCAGAAGCGACCAACGCAATTTGCTCTTCATATGCTTATGCTGCCTTTTCTTCTGCAGTGTCTTCGTCCTTGAGCGTGTCAAGGTGCATCAGGCGTTTCACCAGAGGTGATACCAGAAGCACCACCGCGCCGATGGCAATGGTGATGTAGCCGATTTGTTCATAGACGCTGATCAGGCCTTCACGGGTCATTTCACCATCATGGCCACCCGTTGCGGCGCCGATGACACCAGCAAGGAAGTTGCCGCCCGCAGTCGCGAAGAACCAAGCCCCCATAATCAACGACGCCATGGTCGCCGGTGCAAGCCGGTTCATAGCCGATAGCCCAACTGGTGAGAGGCAAAGCTCTGCTGTTGTGGCGAACAGGTAAAAGGCGAAGATGAACAACACCGGCACCAGAGTATCGGAACCAACGCTGTTCGCACCCCAGACCAGAACCAAGTTGGCAAAGCCAATTTGCGCCAGCGCAATGCCAAATTTGGCAGGTGTCGAAGGCTCCAGTCCGCGTCGGCCGAGCCACACCCAAAGGCCCGCAAAGATCGGCCCAAGTAGGATGATGTAGATAGGGTTAATCGACTGGAAGATTGACGCCGGCACGCCCTGACGATCCACAAAGCGGTCAGTGAACAAGTTCATGCTTCCGCCCGCCTGTTCAAACAGCGCCCAAAATAGCGGCTGCAACGCCAACAGGAAGAGGATGGCATAGATGCGGTGCCGCGCCTCTACATCCAGCTTGAACGACTGCAAAAGCACATAGCCGAGCAACAGCACACCAAGGCCAAGCAGCAACCAGCCATAAAAGCCCTGATATTGAATCAGCAGCCAGATAGCGCCAACAGCAGCAAGGCCAACACCATAAATGCCATATTCGGTTGACTTGGTCATGGGTGCCGGCGCTTCGCCGCGGCCCATAAGCAAAGGCTTGCCGAACACAAACACGATCAGGCCGAGCAACATGCCGAGACCGGCTGCGCCAAAGCCATAAGACCAGCCATAAGTTTCACCCAGATAACCAGCAAAGATCGTACCGATTGCAGCACCTACGTTAATGCCCATGTAGAAGATGGTATAAGCGCCGTCACGACGCACATCTGTGCGCGGATAGAGTTGGCCAACAATCACCGAGATATTGGCCTTGAGGAAGCCCGAGCCAACAATGATGAAGGCCAGCGCCAGCCAGAATATGTTGATCGCGGGATCCGCTTGCTTCACCAATGGGTCGGTAACGCCCGCCAAACCTTCAAATGCCATCAAGACATGGCCAAAGGTTAACAGGACTGCACCGAAAGCCACCGCCTTACGTTGGCCTAAATACCGGTCAGCAAGCCACCCGCCGAGGACCGGCGTGATGTACACAAGGCTCGTATAAGCGCCATAGATTAGGTTCGATTGGCCGTCGGAAAAGAGCCAGTGCTTTGTAAGATAAAGGATAAGGAGCGCGCGCATCCCATAATAGGAAAAACGCTCCCACATCTCAGCAAAAAAGAGCACATATAGACCGCGTGGATGCCCAGCAAATTCAGGCTCCTTACGCGTCGCAATATATGCCCCTCCAAGCAGGAAGAAACCCAGAACCGCTGCCGCGATAGCTGTGATCCAATCCTGCTCCTGCCAAAGCGCAATGTCTTTCAGACCCATGTGCAATCCCCTCAATAATCTTTAACTGGGCGGTCTACGCCGCCAGTTTCTCTGATGTGTCATCTAACTGAAAAATCGGGTCTGTGAAGAATTTTGTTGCGCTTGTTACAGCTTTTCGACGAACAGCAGGGTCATGTTTAACGATCTTTCTTCTGTTGCTGCCTATCTGAAAACCCGCCGCTCTGGAAAACCACGCGATATGATCGCGCCTGGCCCCGATAGAGCGCAGCTCGACCTGATCCTTCAAACAGCCATGCGCACGCCCGACCATGGAAAATTATTCCCGTGGCGTTTTGTTGAAGTTACGGATCGCTCTGCCTTTGCCGATTTGTTGAACAAGGCATTCTGCGCCGCCAACCCAGATGCCCGTCCAGTGCAAATCGAAGCGGCGATTGCCCCAGCGCATATGGCTCCGACGCTCATCATACTTTTATTCGCACCGCAAGAGAGCTCGAAAATCCCTCTATGTGAGCAGGAAATGAGCGTAGGCGCAGTGGGCATGAACCTGCTCCATGCGGCACATGCCCATGGCTTTGTCGGTAGTTGGATCACGGGATGGGCCAGCTATGATTCTCTGGTGCGCACCGCTATTTGTCAGGGCGAGGAACGGATAGCGGGCATGTTCTTCATCGGCACCCCGGCGCTTGGCTTGGAAGAGCGCCCACGCCCCGTGCCAAACGACATAATCCGTCAATGGCCATGACTACATAGATTCACCCATGCTTGACCGCCCTACTGTATTATGGCAGTAAGCATGTGATGAAAAATGACGTAAAACCGGTTTATCTTAAACTACGTGATGTGATCGCTGCGGCTATCCTGGACGGCAAATATAAGGAGGGTGAAATGCTCCCCTCTGTGCGCGCATTTGCCGCAATTCAGGGTGCAAATCCGCTGACCGTGGCCAAGGCGTACCAGTTGTTTCAGGACAGTGGCTTGGTGGACGTGAAACGCGGCGTGGGCTTGTTTGTGGCCCGCGGAGCTACTGCAAAGCTGCGGATTTTTGAGCGTGACAATTTCGTCGAAAATGTCTGGCCCGAAGTAAAGGCACAGATGCAGCGCGCCGGTATCGATCCTGCAGAGTTGCTCGCACTGTCTTAGGGTCGATTGATTTTAGGCCAGCTGATCGAAATTAAAGGGCGACATACCTCTTTCCCGTTCATTAAATACGAGCACGCGTCCAGTGGGGGGCGCACTTCTTTGGGGGCATTCTGGTCGCGTACAGGCCGAGCACCCAAGCCCG
>ENA-ORFA01000970-ORFA01000970.1-marine-metagenome-genome-assembly--contig:-NODE-970-length-11627-cov-3.709524_pt1 | contig 11627 bp, 12 predicted proteins | sample MGYA00248621_ERZ508587 | MGnify/ENA primary metagenome ERZ508587 (study PRJEB26250, sample SAMN06266239) | marine metagenome | isolation source: Columbia River Estuary | place: USA:Columbia River Estuary... | reverse complement strand
CTGGAGTTGAAAGCAGAGCCAGTGCTGGTGTATAGTGTCGTCTGGTACTTGCCGAGAGAGATGATTCTCAAGTACTTCTTCGCTTTCGCTTTCATTTATGGAAAATTCATTAACTAATAAATGTGAATCGATAAATTTTCGTGATTGGGTAATTATGTTGTTTGCTTCATTTTTCTTTTTTGTCTTGCCCTTTCTTTATAAGACCAAGATGGAAAGTGGTATCGAAAAAAATGACTTGTATTTTATTTGGATATCAGGATTGGTATGCTGGTTATTTGTTAGCCTAGAAAAATTCAGAAAGAGTGATTTTATTTTATCTATACTATTCTTAGTAATTACTGCAGTCTCTTTTTATTTAGTAAATGGTGATACTGATAGTTACAAAACTCTGATTACTTTATTTTTTGCATTAGGCATATATTTTTACATAAGTCAATCCGAATCTTTAAAACCGCTGATTTTAATTGCCTTAATTCCTGTTTTTCTTTATCAATTTATACTAGGTTGGTACCAAATTATTAAATATAAAGCCGGAGCAATGGAGTAACCTTCGTTCGGCCCTGTTATTAAAGATGATGGCAAAAATGTTATCATCTGGAACGGAAAATGACATGGCAAATACCAATGCCAAAGCCGAATTTATTCCGGATGATCTGCTGAAAATGTATGTAGAGCGTGTGTGATCGCGTCTTCAATTACAGCTGAGTCAGATGCAAGATCGGCGGGACGTTTTATTGCGGCTGCACCAGCTTTTGCTGCTTCATCGAGGATGGTTTGATTATCGCTGGACACGACGACAAAGTCGACTACACCTGACTGAAGTGCGGATTCAATTGCTCTCGAGACAAGGGACTGCCCGTTTACTTCCGCGAGATTTTTGTTTGGAATACCCTTCGACCCACCTCGTGCGGGAATGATGGCGATGCAGGTCATTACATCACGTCCTTCAAATCAACAAACACCTTGTCTACACGTGCTTCAAAGAGAACACCTGAATGAAGCAACTCGGTAAAACGTTCGGTTGATTTACCGTCTCCAAATTCTTGTTCTGAATTCGTCCGCCCTTGCTGCTTTGCGCATTGAACAGCCGCCACGATTTCCTTCGCCCGTGCTGGAACTTGCGAAATTGAAGCACTGTCATGACGACCACGTTGACGGTCACCGACATCGATACTTGGAATTCCGTATAAGGGCGCTTCTCTAATTCCCGCACTTGAGTTTCCAACTATTCCGCTTGCATTTTTGAGCAACACAAGGAAGTGTTCAAAACGCAAAGACTCAAATTGTCTAAATCGCTTGCTGTGGTCAGACAGTTTGGTGTATTCGCTAATGATTTGTTCAAAACCTGTGTCGTTGTTGGGATGAATAACAATGAAGTTTTCACCTGAATCAATTAAGCCGTTGACGAACTCCGTCGCAGCGATTGCGCTTGCGTCAAGGTCGGTAGTTACCGGGTGAAAGATTGCAATAAAATAAGAATCAAATTCAATTCCATATCGTGACTTCGCTTCCGCGAGTGAAGGAAGCGAAGGTGAGAGCATGATGTCAAGGTCGGGTGAACCAATGATGTGAATGGTGTTGCTGTCTTCTCCTAACTGGAGCAGACGTTTTCTGGCTTCCTCATTAGCCACTAAATGAATATGGGAAAGTTTGCTCACAGCATGTCGAATTACGCCATCAATTGTTCCTGAAAGCTCACCGCCTTCGATATGGACTACACGTGTATTGCTGAGTGCTCCAGAAATTGCTCCAGCCAATGCCTCTGGTCGATCTCCATGGACAATGAGCAAATCTGGTTGATTTTCTTGAATGAAAAGCGAAAGCCCTTTGATGGTATTTGCGACAACGACATCCATTGGGTCGCCTACTACTTGGTTCTCAAACGGAATAATTGAAACACCATCAGGAAGTGTTCGTCGAACTTCAAGAATGGTTGAGCCAAATCGCGCCAGCATGTGCATTCCAGTTGCAAAAACCGAAACCTTGAACCCCTCAGCGCAGGCAGCGAGAATCAGCGGCTTGATTTTTCCGTAGTCAGCTCGAGTTCCAGTAAGGAATACGACGTGCTTGTTAACTGACATCAGACCAACCCAGTTGGTGACCCCTTGGCATCTCGCGAGTAGAGGACTTGCCTAATACCTTCTCTAAGTCGTACGCAAGAATTTCGCCGGTTCCCGGTCGCTTCACCCAAATGTTTTCTTCAGTAAGAGTTTCACCCTTTGAGATCTCTTTAATGGCAACAACAGATGCATATGCGAAGTCAATTGTGGGTTGTTCCTCGGACAGCACGGTCTTCGAGCCGCCGGCTGCCTGATGAACAATTTTTGAACCTTCGATGAGTTCCTTTAGCCCGGCAGGGTCAACCGAGATTTCAATGTCTTCACCAATCCAGCTCATGTCGCTGGTGAAATGACGTTCAATGATGGATGCGCCTAATGCAACTGCGGAAATTGAAGGCAAATTCGAAAGTGAATGATCAGAAATTCCAATAACCGTGTTTGGAAAAAGTTCTCGCAGCTGAGTAATCGAACCAAGTCGAATCTTGTTGTACGGCGTTGGGTACATGCTGGTGCAATGAAGCAGTGCATACGAAGCGTTTTCTGACTCAAGAACATCAACAGTGCGTTTCACCGATTCAATGTCGTTCATTCCCGTGCTCACAATGATTGGTCTGCCGAAACGGGCAATATGACGAATCAATGGAGTGTTATTGCATTCCCCTGAACCAATCTTGAATGCAGGTACATCCAATGCGTCGAGTCGCGTAGCTGCTTCTCGCGAAAACGGAGTTGAAAGAAAAAACAGTCCGCGGTCTTCGGCGTGTTTTTTACAGGCGAGTTCTTCATCGTTTGTCAGCGTGCATTGAGCAATGATGTCCCAGATTGAACGAGTGGAGTTCGCCGGAACAACATCATTTGGAATCATCTCATCATCTACCGAGTGTGCTTGAAATTTCACGCACTCGCCACCAGCATCGGCAACATCATCAATCATTTGAATTGCACGTTTGATATCTCCACCATGATTGATTCCGATTTCAGGAATCACTAACGGAGCGAAGTCATCGCCGATTTTTCGGCCATTAATTTCAAGCATGCGAGTCATTTTTTCTCCCTGTTTTTAACCTCAATAAGAACATCGCTCATTTCACGAATTGCACCACGCCCACCCATGTTTGAAAGTTTCCAGGTAACAGCATGGCTGACTGATTCGTGTGCGTCAGCTGGTGAAACGGAGATCCCCACATATTGCAAGCACTCGAGATCATTTATGTCATTGCCTACATAGATGCATTGCTGCGAAGAAAGGTTGTGCACGGCAAGCCATTTTTGAAGCGCTTCCAGTTTGTTGTCGCAGCCTTGAACCACTTCAACGTTGAGTTTTTCCCCGCGCCGAGAAACCACAGGATTTCGTTCTTTTGAAAGTATTAGTAGTTTAAAACCTGCTTCTTTCATTGCCGCAATCCCCATTCCATCTGAGCGGCTACATCTCACACTTTCATTTCCCTTTTCGTCCACATAGACCAAGTTGTCGGTGTGAACACCGTCAAAGTCCATAACTACAGCTTTAATTGTTATTAGCGATGTGTATTTTGGTGTTCGAGCCATGTTGGCTATTTCAGCAAGCTCGTCAATGTGGTGACGAGGTAGGCGAGTACGACGGAAACAACAATGGCACTCAGCGCTCCAGCCAGAACGCTTCCACCGAGAAGACCAAGAGCACTGGACTTGCGCTGCTTGCCAGATGGTTCCTTATATAGAGGGGTGGCCTTTGTTTGGACCTGAACGACATTTGGGCGATCTTGTCTGGCAGGCTTAGTGCCACTCAGAACAACGAGGGCGCCAATTGCTAGAACGCAGGCAAGCAAAGCCCTTACTGTCACACCGAATGTGGAAGCGAAAATAGGTAAATCGATGAGCGAAAACAACGACGTCACGATGCCAAATAGCGTACCGCTACCACCGCCGACCCTTGCTCCAACGCGACCGGACAGATCAGAACTGCGCAAATTGTGGTGGGCATTGCCGTTGTTGACCTGTGCCTGGTTGGCGCTTGTGGGCATTGTCGTCGCGGCGAGCATTCAAGTGCGTTTCTGGGAGGTAGCCCCAGGTTCGGCTGAACCCGTTGCCAAGCGACTTGAATTCACTAAAGAAGCTTTGGCCCAAATCACTCGCTACCCATCAGAAAATTCGGTGTTGTTTGTTACCGCATTTGGTGGACAACTCTCTGCGCTTGAAGCACTTGTTGGTTCCGTTGACCCAGATGTAGACGTGCAGACATACGAAGAGCGATTTGGCAAAAGCACTCCAGGAACGCAGCAACAACTGGGCTTTCAGTCCATGACCACGGCAAAGCAGATTGCCGAATATGTGGCATTTACAAGGTTGGGCCTCGATGCTTCGTTTGAACTTGGAAGTGTCGTCGTTGAAGAAGTGGTGTGTTTGGAAGTGCAGGTCACCCTCAGCGCATGCAAGCAACTACAGCCAGGGGACACGCTTACTTCTTTCGAAGGTAAGTCCATTCCAACCTTGGCTGAGTTGGCTCCGTTGATGGCTGATTACGAACCGGGCGACATTGTGACCATCAGCGTCATTCCGCATATGGCCAATGATCCGGTGGATCGAAGAATTCAGTTGATTGAAAGTCCAGATGAACTGGGACGAACCATTATCGGATTCATCCCGGCCGACACCCGAACGGTCGTCCTTCCATTTGAAGTCTCCATTGACACCGATCAAATTGGTGGCCCTTCTGCAGGGCTCGCATTTACCCTCGCTTTGCTTGACGAAATGACACCTGGTGACCTATTTGGTGGGGTGAAAGTTGCAGCAACGGGAACAATGAATGAGGACGAAACCATCGGGGCAATTGGCGCACTGCCACAAAAAGCAGTTGCAGTGAAAGCTGCTGGGGCGAAGGTATTTCTGGTTCCAAAATCACAATCCGCAGAAGAGTTAGCGGCTGCGCGAGCCGCGCTCGGTTCAGGTGTCAAGCTCGTACTTGTTGAAAATCTTGAAGAGGTGCTCGCCGCCCTTGAGTCCCTTGGAGGCAGTGGCCTTACGAATGCCACAATCTCGCTCTAGGCGGGGCGTACTGTTGTTTGCATGGCAATTTCATTTTCACGCCCCGACCCGTCCTCGCCGGCGGCCGTTGGGTCTGCGCAATTCAGCGTAGTTAGGCGTGGATTTGAACAAGAAGAAGTTCGTGACTTGTTGCGCGGAGTTTCCGCAGAACTTGCGCGATTGCAGGAGCGCGAACGCTTTTTAGAAAGTGAACTTCGTGCAATGCAAACCCGCGGCCTTTCTGCACCAGGTGCATTAGACGAGGAAATGGTGACCGCACTTCTCGGCGAGGAAACTGCTCGAGTACTTACCTCTGCTCGCGAGGCTGCAAAACAGCAAATTGCACGTGCAGCAGAAACAGCTGAGCGATTGGTGCGCGAAGCAAGTTCCGATGCCGCACGAATTCGCCAAGAGGCTGAAATTGAATCTTCGCGCAAGCGAAATGATGCGGTTGCAGATGTTGAGGCTGAAATCGAACTTGCCAAACAGCAAGGTCGCGAAATGGTGATTGAAGCTCGCGAGTATCGCGAAAAAGTGTTGAGTGAATTAGCACGCCGCCGCGAGTTGGCACGTGAGCAAATTGAGCACCTCATTCATGACCGAGATCGATTGGTAGCAGCGTTTGATCGTGCACGACTAGCAGCCAACGATGTAGTAGGTGATTTGACAGAGTTTGATGAATTGTCTGAAGAAGTTGCGCGAATCAGTGGACTGAGCACGCCTGTAGATGCGACCGCCCCAATCTTTTTTGATTACACCAAAGAGCCAGATGCAATTCCACAATCTTCAGAATCCATTGAAGGCGAAAAGGTGGTTGGTGTAATTGCTGAATCCATTGACTCGATCACAATTGAGACTGTTGACTCAGTCGAAGTTGTGGAAGTAGTTGAAGCCGAAGAAATTATTGAAGTTGAAGAAGTAATCGTGGTTGAGGATGTAGTTGAAGAAGCTCCAGATACCACGGTTGTCGCAATGCATGAGGCACCTGCTGGGATGTCCGAACATCCGTCGTCAGAGCCACCAGCACAAGAGCACATCGCCGAAGTGGTGCAATTGTTTGGTAAAAAGCGCAAAGAAGTCGAGGCTCCACAGGTAGTGAACGAAGTGGTTGAGCCACCTGTTGTAGTTGTAGAACCTGTTGAAGCAAAGAAAGAGCCAGTTGCTGCAACTACACAGAAGAAATCAGTGGATGATCTGTTTGCGCGCCTCAAGCAGACAAATACTGCAGAGGTTGCGCGAACCACCAAGCCCAAAGTGGTAGTTCCCAAGGTTGATCAAGGCGTTTTCGACCATCGCGATGAAGTTCTTGAACCGATCATGGTGCTGATCACTCGAAAAATGAAGCGAGTATTGGCCGATGAAGAGAACTCAATGCTTACCTATTTGCAAGGCAAGAAATCAGTTGTTGCTTTAGAAAAAGTGTTGCCTTCGGCCGACGAACACTTACAGATGTATGTGGAAGCACTTTCCGAAGACGTGATTTCAGCCGCGATGGCCGGTGCTCAAAGTTTGTCCAAGAGCTTGAAAGCAGATTTGCGCAAGCGTGTTACTCGCAGTGCAGTGATGCAGGTTGTTTCAAGAACAATGGACGAATCAACCATTCGACCTTTGCGCGAAAAGATTCAGCGTGCAGTAGAACAAAGCAATGGCGACAAAGATGAAATGTCAAATCTCATTCGCAGCGTGTATCGCGAGATGAAAATGCAGCGAGTTGAGCAACAAGTTTCAGATATCGCCCGCATGGCGTACAGCCGTGGTGCATATTTGGTGTTAGACCAAGGAACACAAGTGTGTTGGATGGTCGACCCAAATGGTCCAAGTTGTGCCGATGCTGAAGACAATTCGTTGGCAGGGTCAACAGACCTCGGTAGCGAATTCCCAACGGGGCATGTTCATCCAACAGCACACGCTGGATGCCGATGCCTTATTGCGCCAATAGGCGACTAATCTCCTCTGCGTGCGCAACCCTTCAGACTTACCTCCACGTCGTCCCCGTAACCCTCAAGGCGGATTTCGCTTAAAGCGTCCAGGTCGTGGTCGCATAGTTGCGACAGCTGCTATTGGATTGCTTGTTGTCTTGTTCCTATCTGCGAGGAGCATTTCAGGTTTTTATGTTGACGCTTTATGGTTCGGCACGCTTGACCGTACTGATGTGTTTTGGGGGACGCTGGGCGTAAAGGCTCTGTTGGGCTTGGTGTTTGTAGTGGCCTTTGCTGTCTTGATGTTGATTAACGGTTGGCTTGCTGATCGAATCGCACCAGAGTCAATTGCGCCATCTCCAGAAGAAAAAGCGCTTGCTGGCTATCGACAATTGGTTGGCGGCAAGCAATGGATTGTCAGAACGGTGATTTCAGTAGTACTAGGGCTCATGGTTGGACTGCCTGCAATGACGCAGTGGCAAGAGTGGTTGTTGTTTAGAAACCACCAATCATTTGGTGTTAAAGAACCATTGTTCAATCAGGACATCAGTTTTTACGTATTCCGATTGCCGTTTGCCGAGTTTGTTGTCAATTGGTTCTTTGGTGCACTGGTGCTCATCACCATTGTCACCGCAGCGATTCACTATCTGAATGGCGGCATTCGCTTGCAGGTGCAAGGTCGCAAAGTTACGCCACAGGCGAAAGCACATCTCTCGGTGTTGTTTGCAGGTCTTGCCATCATTAGGGCTGCAAGCTATTGGCTATCGCGTTTTTCACTCACTAATTCAAATCGTGGTGTCGTTCAAGGTGCAACGTACACCGACGTGAACGCTCAATTGCCAGCAACCAACTTGATGATCTTGGTGTCATTCGCAGTTGCTGCGTTGTTCTTATGGAATGTTCGACAAAAGGGTTGGAGAATTCCCGTCCTTGCAACATTGATGTGGATGTTGGTCGCAGTAGTTGCGGGAACTATCTATCCAGCAGTAATTCAGCGCTTTTCAGTTCAGCCAAACGTAAGCACTAAAGAGCTTCCATATATTGAGCACAACTTGGTTGCAACGAAAGCAGCATTCAATATTGATGATGTTGCACAGGAGTCTTTGACATTTGGCCCAATTAGCGCTGCCGATGTTTCAGCAAACGAAACACCGCTCCGCGATGTCCGCCAGCTAGATCCGTTAGAAATGCGCGATCGTTTCGCCTTGGACGAAGGAAAAACATCGTTCTATGCCATTCGCGACCTTGACGTTGACCGGTATGTCATTGATGGTCGATTGCAACAAGTCATCCTTGGTGCACGAGAACTCAATACTGACGGCATTCCAAACCGCACATGGGTTTCGCGTCACTTGATTTACACGCACGGCTGCGGGCTTGTTGCCGCACCGGCAAGTCGCGTCACCACAGATGGTCGTCCTACATATATCGATCTTGGAGTAAAAACTCCACAGTTGTATGTAGGCGAAGGGCTAGAGGGTTATTCAATTGTTGGGACCAATCAAATTGAACAAGCCTGTCCTGACACAAAAGCAACCCCGTACACGGGAACTGGTGGAGTGAGGCTTTCATCTCCAGTACGACGCGTTGCGTTTGCATTGAATTTCGGTGAGTTCAACCTGTTTGGTTCGAATCTCATTTCAAATGATTCGCGAATCATGTGGATTCGCAATGTGAAAGAGCGAGTGCAGAAGATTGCTCCGTTTTTTAACTACGACGCCGATCCGTATCCAGCAGTAGTTGACGGGAAAGTGGTGTGGATTCTCGATGCATTCACGACAACGAGCCGTTACCCAAACTCGCAATCAGCAAATATCGATCAGTTGTCAGCCGGCTCGGGACTAAACACAGCATTTAACTATGTTCGCAACAGCGTGAAGGTAGTTGTTGATGCGTATTCCGGAGAAGCAACGTTTTACCAAGTGGATGCAAATGATCCAATTGCCAATACATGGGGCAAAGTATTTCCAAAACTGCTCACACCGGTTTCAGAAGCTTCAACAGAATTGATTGCCCACTTCCGCTACCCGGAAGACCTGTTCCGAGTACAAACCAACATGTACGGTCGCTATCAGTTCAATGATCCAACACTGTTTTTCAATCGCGATGCGGCGTGGAGCGTTGCTCAAGCTCCACCAGGTGAGCCAGAAGCAACAACGGGAGTAATTGGCGCAACTGATCCTGCGTTAACACCGGATTTGATCAATGTGCAGGATGCAAATGTTGCCCGATTTGAACCGTATTTCACGATCTTCCATGCACCTGGAGCAACAGAGACCAATGGCGTGTTTTCAATGTTGCGTCCGTTCGTTCCATTCTCTTCAGACAATGCGCGTAAAGAATTGCGCGCACTCATGGTCGTATCGAGTGACCCTCGAACGTACGGCGAGTTGAAGGTGTACACAGTGGGAGAGCCATTGCCAGAAGGCCCCGCCACGGTTGCTGCAGAATTCGGAAGTGATCCAGCGGTTTCACAACAAGTGACACTGCTTGACCAGCGTGGATCTCGCGTGGTGTTCGGCGACCTTCAAATGGTGCCAGTTGGTAAGGGATTGGTCTACGTTCGACCACTCTTCGTTCGACCTGATGATGCTTCTGCTCGTCAAGTGTTCGTGCGAAAAATCCTCGCGTCCTATAACAACAAGGTGGTGATTGCAGACGATTTAACGACTGCAATCACGCGGTTGTTCCCTGGATACACAGGTTCACTTGGTGATCGTGTTGGCGACAGCCAAGTACCTACACCAGATGCAACTACGCCAGACACAGGTGGAACAACAGCGACCACCGTGCCAAGCAGTGTTCCTTCTGGTGCACAGACTGCACCTGATTTGTTGGCACAAGCTGAAACCTTGTTCGACCAAGCAGATGCCGCGTTGGCACAAACTCCACCAGATTTTGCAACATATCAATTGAAGTTGTCGCAGGCGCGAGAACTTGTTCGACAAGCACTGCAGATTATTGGCAACTAATCGCTAGCGAGATTCGCGAATAATCTCTGCCAGCATTGCAAGGTCTTGACGAAACGCAATTTCGTAACGGGCTTGCTCATTAGCGATACGTGTTTGGTTAATGCGGAGTTGTTCTACAGCGGCGAGCGAAGCAGGGTCTTCCTGTTTTTCAAGCAGTGCCTGAATTTCATTTCCAAGTTCATGTAGTTGGTTTGACATTTCGGCGTTCGTGGCGGAAAGACGACCATCAAACACGGTGAGACGTTGTTCAAGAGTGTTGATTGCAGCGGTAACAAGCGACAGTTCGTTGGTGCGTTTGGTGACTTCTGAGCGAAGTGATTGCAGTTCTGTGCGAACTTCATCAAGATCGCTAACGGTTGCTTTTGGAGTTCGAGCGAAAAGTGCCATGGTGGGTGTGGTGATGCAGGTGTTTTAGGGGGAAGGTTGCTATCTCTATGGTGTGCTCGCTACCGTACAACTTCTACGACGCGGGGTGGAGCAGTCCGGTAGCTCGTCGGGCTCATAACCCGAAGGTCACAGGTTCAAATCCTGTCCCCGCCACCAAGGTCAAAAGGTCCCCGGTTCGCCGGGGGCCTTTTGTATTTATGCGGTCCAAGCACTCAGAAGCGTTGTTATCCTGCCTGAATGTCAAATAACAAGCCAACAGTCACGATTCCACAAGAAGCACCTCCAGCAGAGTTGGTGAAAACCGACATCACCGTTGGAACTGGCGACGAAGCCGTGAAGGGCAAAAATGTTTCGGTTCACTACGTGGGCGTTGCTTGGAGCAATGGCCAAGAGTTTGACGCATCATGGAATCGAGGCGATGCATTTGATTTTCGTTTGGGCGCTGGTCAGGTAATTCAAGGTTGGGATGATGGTGTTGCAGGAATGAAAGTTGGCGGACGACGTCAACTTACAATTCCACCAGACATGGGATATGGAAGTCGCGGTGCAGGCGGAGTAATTAAAGGTGGAGAAACGCTTGTGTTTGTTGTTGATTTGCTGAATGTCTTTTAACTAACAACACAGGTAGGCTTACTGCAACAGAACTTTGTGCAACATACGTTGCACATTCGAAGAACTGGTGAGTAATGAACATCTTGGTAATCGGTGCAGGTGGCGTAGGCGCTTCAATGGCGTCTATTGCTGAGACCCGATCGTTTTTCACGCAATTTGTCCTTGCGGACATTTCTCTTTCTCGCGCCGAAGAGGCAATTGCTTTACTTGACGATCGATCAAAATTTGTTGCAGAACAAGTTGACGCGAGAGACATGGGAGCCATTAAGGCGCTCATTCAAAAAGTGAAAGCAGACGTTGTAGTAAACGCCTGTGATCCACGCATGAATGAGCCAATTTTCAATGCTGCCTTTGAAGCACATTGCAATTACATCGACATGGCGATGAACTTGAGCGAACCACACGCGTCTAACCCATACGAAGAAGTGGGATCACCGTTAGGTGCAGACCAATTAGCAGCCGACCAGGCTTGGCGTGATCGCGGATTGCTTGCACTTGTTGGAATGGGCGTTGAGCCTGGACTGAGCGACGTGTTTGCTCGTTACGCAGCCGACAACCTGTTCGACACCATTGACGAAATTGGTGTGCGCGACGGATCAAACCTGTCAATTGACGGCCTTGACTTTGCTCCGACATTTTCTATTTGGACAACCATTGAAGAGTGTTTGAACCCG
>ENA-ORFA01000956-ORFA01000956.1-marine-metagenome-genome-assembly--contig:-NODE-956-length-11703-cov-2.377344_pt1 | contig 11703 bp, 9 predicted proteins | sample MGYA00248621_ERZ508587 | MGnify/ENA primary metagenome ERZ508587 (study PRJEB26250, sample SAMN06266239) | marine metagenome | isolation source: Columbia River Estuary | place: USA:Columbia River Estuary... | reverse complement strand
ATTGATGGTCAGAAGACAATTATGAGTAGCTATGCAATGAGTGAAGCCAACTATATATCTACGCTACAAGGCATTGAACCTATCAAAAACTATAATAAACAAGAACTATTCTCTACATCCAATAATATAATCTACGGTAAGTACCAAGACGCTGTTTTTTCGTTTGGTAAAATCCAAATTAAACTTGGATTTATTGCTAATAGTTTTGGAGTGATATTCCTTCTTGGTGTATTACTATTTAGTAGTCACCAAGTACTAGCAAATCATCTTAAAGTTGGTGAATTAATGGCAATTCTGGGATTATGCTCTACATTACTTCCAAGTATTGCAAATCTTGCTTTAATATCTATTCCAATTAACGAAGCCAAAATAGCTTTTGAGCGTATGTTTGAGTTTACAGGACTAACCCCAGAATTAGACAAGAATGCTATTAATTTATATAAGTTTGAAGCACTTAGGCTTGAAAATGTATTGTTTAGGTTTGCAGGAAGATCTCCATTATTAAAAAATATTTCATTTGAAGTAAAAAAGGGTGAAGTGATAGCCATTATGGGTGAAAACGGATGCGGTAAGAGTACATTAACGCAAATTATTTCCAAAAACTACGAGGTTGAAAGTGGCGAGATATACATTAATCAAAATTGTAAAATTGAAAATGTGTCATTTGAGTGTTGGAGGAAAGTTATTGGCATAGTCCCTCAACAAGCTCATATATTCAATGGAACAGTAATTGAAAACATTTGCTTTGAAGATGCAGCCAAAAATCCAGAAAAGGTAAATCAATTTATCAATGAGTATGGCTTTGTAGATTTCATTAATACATTGCCACAGTCTTATATGACTATTGTTGGCGAAGAAGGGATTAATTTATCAGGTGGGCAAAAACAAATGATTGCATTAGCCAGGGCTTTATATCATAAACCTCAACTACTCATTTTAGATGAAGCTACTGCATCAATGGATAGAAGATCTGAGCAATTTGTTTTAAAGCTATTATCTAAAATCAAAAATGAAATGGGCATAATATTCATTACGCACCGCCTTCATGTTCTTAAACGATTTTGTGATAGGATTTATATCATTGAGAATGGAACGACCTTAAAAAATGGTACGCATGAAACTCTTCTAGAAACAGAAAATATATACAGTCATTATTGGAATGACTTAATAACACAATAAAATGAAAAAAATAAACTATTTATTTTCAAATAATCAAAATATTAAATTACCTACTAAATAATATTGCTCAAGATGTGGATTCATGTCTTCCAATTAAATTTGCAAGGCATGTATTCTCTTAGAAAAATTAAATCAAGGAGTGATATTTGAAAAATTCTTACACACCAAATACATTGGTCAAAAAAGATTCTCTTTAGAAGGTGGTGAGACAACCATTGCAGCATTAGATGCAATCATCAACACTGCAAGTGAGAGTGGTGTGAAAGAAGTGGTGATTGGTATGGCGCATAGAGGTAGATTAAATATTTTAGCGAATATCATGGGTAAAACCTATGAGCAAATATTTAGTGAGTTTGAAGGAACTGCTATTATTGATCAAACCATGGGTAGCGGCGACGTTAAATACCATATGGGTTACGGTTCTGAAATTACCACACCTGACCAAAAAAAGATTCACTTAAAATTAGTGCCAAACCCTTCACATCTAGAAGCGGTGGATCCAGTGGTACTTGGTTTTGCTAGAGCAAAAGCAGACGTACTAGATCAAAGCGCTTTTGATAAATACTTACCAATATTAATTCATGGTGATGCTTCTGTTGCAGGACAGGGTATTGTGTATGAAGTATTACAAATGAGTAACCTTCGTGGTTATCATACCGGTGGTACCATTCATTTTGTAATCAACAATCAAATTGGTTTTACCACAGATTTTGATGATGCAAGAAGTGCCGATTATTGTACCTCAGTTGCTGCCATGGTGCAAGCACCTGTACTACATGTAAACGGAGATGATGCAGAGGCTGTTGTTAAGTGTGCCGAAATTGCAACACGTTACCGTCAAAAATTTAATTCGGATATTTTTATTGATATGGTGTGTTACCGTAAACACGGACACAATGAGGGAGATGATCCAAAGTATACACAACCTCAGCTGTATGCATTAATTGATAAGCATCAAAATCCGAGAGAAACCTATACGCAGTTTTTAATCCAAAATGGTGAGCCGGAAGCACAATCACTTGCCAAAGACATGGAAAAGAAATTCTGGGCCGATTTACAAGAGCGCCTAGATGAAGTAAAACAACATCCGCTTCCTTACAAATACCAAGCACCAGAACTAGCTTGGCAAAATATGGGCAAAGCAACGGAACAAGATTTTCAAGCTTCGCCTAAAACTGCAATTGATCAGGAAAGATTTAATTTATTATTTGAACGTTTGATGCAATTTCCGCAAGATTTTAAACCACTTAAAAAAGTGGAAAAATTATTGCAGGAAAAAATCAAGCTCATGGAGTCTGAGCAAAAAGTAGATTGGGCAACTGCCGAGTTAATGGCATACGGTTCACTACTTATTGATGGTAATATTGTTCGTATGAGTGGTCAGGACGTGCAGCGTGGTACATTTAGCCACCGTCACGCAGTGATTAGAGATGAGCAAACAAATAAAGGTCATAACAGACTCAATCATTTTACAGAAAGTCAAGAAAAGTTTAGAATCTATAATTCATTGTTAAGTGAATATGGTGTACTTGGTTTTGAATATGGCTATGCCATGGCAAATCCAAACGCACTTGTTATTTGGGAAGCACAGTTTGGTGATTTTTGTAATGGCGCACAAACCATGATTGATCAGTTTATTGTTGCCGGTGAGCAAAAATGGCAACGTCAAAATGGACTTGTGATGTTATTGCCGCATGGTTACGAAGGTCAAGGTCCTGAGCATAGCAGTGCACGTTTAGAACGCTTCTTGCAAATGGCTGCCGAATTAAACATCGTGGTTACCAATATTACGTCGGCGGCAAATTTATTCCATGCTTTACGCAGACAGCTTACTTGGAATTTTAGAAAGCCAATGATTGTGTTTTCTCCAAAAGCAAACCTACGTAACCCAGGTACGTACAGTAAGGTAGAAGACTTTTTACAAGGTGGCTTTAAAGAAGTATTGGATGATGAATTTGTACAAGATGCATCTGCTGTTAAAAAAGTATTGTTTTGCTCAGGTAAAATTTATTTTGAACTAGCAGAAAAGCAAGCAAAAGAAAATAGACAAGACATTGCCATTGTTAGACTCGAGCAAATTTATCCGCTTGCACAAGACCAGTTAAGTTCGCTGCATAAAAAATACAGCAAGGCTACATGGTTTTGGGTGCAAGAAGAACCGCAAAACATGGGTGCGGCTAGCTTCTTAAAAATGAATTTACATAACATTAATTTTGGTGTAATTAGTAGGAGTGCAAGTGCATCAACTGCAACCGGCTATGCAAAAGTGCATGCTGCAGAACAGTTAGAGGTAATTGAAACAGCATTTAATATTTAATTTAGCATACTTAGAAATATCATTTTATGATTGAAATAAAAGTTCCAGCAATAGGAGAATCTATCTCAGAAGTTACTTTGTTAAAGTGGACAAAAAAAGATGGTGACTACGTAGAAAGAGACGAAGTGATTGCAGAGTTTGAAAGTGAAAAAGCAACTTTTGAAGTAAACGCCGAGCAGGCGGGTGTGCTTACCACACTTGGTAAAGAAGGTGACACCTTACTCATTGGTGATGTACTTGCTAAAATTGATGAAACTGCCGAAAGGCCTGCCGCAGCCGCCGTTCCGGCTGCACCGGCTGCGCCGGCGCCAGCTGCTCCGAAATCGGAAGCACCTGTGGCTGCGATCCCTAACGATGTAAAAGCAACACCGGTAGCATCTGCTATCATTGCTGATAAAAAAGTAGACCCAACAGCTATTACCGCAACAGGTACTGGCGGAAAAATATTAAAGCAAGACGTTTTAGAAGCACTTTCTCATCCGGGCAAAAAAGCATTTGCGGGTACGGAGCTTAATACCAGAAATGTGCGTCAAGAAAAAATGAGTGCGCTGCGTAAAACCATTAGTCGACGACTGGTGGAATCTAAAAATACAACGGCCATGCTTACTACTTTTAACGAAGTAGACATGACGCGTGTAATGGAAGTAAGAAAGCAGTACAAAGATAAATTTAAAGAAAGCCATGGTGTTAATTTAGGCTTCATGAGCTTCTTTGCAAAAGCATGTTCAACAGCGCTAGGCGAGTGGCCTTCTGTAAATGCATACATTGATGGTGATCAAATTATTTACCACGATTACGCAGACATTAGCATTGCAGTAAGTACACCAAGAGGTTTAACAGTGCCTGTTATGCGCAATGTAGAAAGCATGAGCATGGCTGACGTAGAAAAAACAGTAGTGATGCTTGCGGGAAAAGCACGTGATAGCAAACTAACTGCCGACGATTTACAAGGTGGTACTTTTACCATTACCAATGGTGGTGTGTTTGGTAGCTTAATGAGCACACCAATTATCAATATTCCACAGAGTGCTATTTTAGGTATGCATAAAATTCAAGACCGTCCAATGGCTATTAATGGCCAGGTGGTTATTAGACCTATGATGTATTTAGCACTTAGTTACGATCACCGCATTATTGATGGTCGTGAGAGTGTTGGATTTTTAGTGCGCGTAAAAGAGCTTTTAGAAAATCCAGAATTATTACTGATGGGTAAGGATCCGGTTAAAACATTACTAGAACTCTAAGTGCGTTACCAGTCTTATTTTAATTCGGCGCTTACTATTATCAATGCTTACAAAGGAGGTGCACCACTTGTGCATCATCTCAAACAATATTTTGCTGCACACAAAAAGCATGGTTCTACAGATCGTAGAACCATTGCGCATTTATGCTATACCTACTACAGGCTCGGTGCAAGTATCAAAGAATTTGACACAGATAAAGGCTTACAACTCGCTATTTTTTTATGTGAAGCCAAGCCGGGTAACTGGGCGCTTTTATTTGAACCAAGTTGGCTTGCAGCCTGGGGTTCATTAGATCAAAAATTAGATTTTATTAAGGAGGTGTATCCAGGATACAACCTTGCTAGCATATTTTCTTTTGCGGCGCATCTGTCTACTGGCGTGGATGCCCCTGCCTTTAACAGGAGCCACCTCACTCAACCCGATTTATTTATTCGTATCAGGCCAAAACAAGAGGCTGCTGTTATGGGTAAATTAAATAAGGCACAAATTACTTTTGAAAAAATATCGGACAGTTGTTACAGGCTTCCGAGCGGTACTAAATTAGATGAAGTGCTACTCATTAATAAAGAAGCGGTGATTCAAGATTACAGCTCGCAACAAATTGGAAGCATGTATGCGCTGGCGACTGCATTTGCAGATTCTAAAAAAAGAATATGGGATTGTTGCGCAGCTAGTGGTGGCAAGTCTATTTTAGCGGTTGATACTTTTGGGCAAATCAAATTAACGGCTTCCGATATGCGCGCTTCTATTTTGCGCAATTTGCAAACACGTTTTGCCGCAGCGGGTATGGCCGGTTATCAATCATTTGCAGTGGATTTAACCAGCGCGCATGACCTCAGTAATTTTGCTAAACTAGCAGATTTTATTATTTGTGATGCACCTTGTACAGGAAGCGGCACTTGGGGTAGAACCCCGGAGCATCTCGCTTTTTTTGACGAAGCTTCTATCGATAATTTTAGACAACTGCAACAAACCATTATCACCAACACGATTCCGTATGTAGCGGTGAATGGATATTTTTTATACAGTACTTGTTCGGTGTTTGCCACAGAAAATGAAGGACAAGTAAAATTTATAGAAACTAATTTTCCGGAATTTAAACTCCTGCACCAACAACTTTTTACCGGCTACGCAGGGAAAGCAGATACTATGTTTGCTGCTCTGTTTCAGAAAAAATAAGTAAGGGAAGTTTTTGCGAAAAGTTTATTGCGGCATTTATAGTAAGATCCCGCGCTGAATAATACCACCACCAATAACATCATTGCCTTCATAAAAAACAGCACTTTGTCCGGGCGCAATACTTTTTACGGGCTCGTAAAAACGCGCACGAATACCGTTTTCGGTATTAAATAAATGACTGGTTGCACCGCTGTCTTTGTACCTGATTTTTGTAATGGCTTCGGTACCGTCTTCGATACCATTATATTTGATCCAATTAATTTTAAGCACTTCCATATCGTTTTGATCTAGGTCGGCTTCGGTACCTAGTACAACGGTATTGGTGTCAGGATCAATGGCAGTAACGTATGCGGGTTTGCCAAGTGCAATTTCAAGTCCTTTGCGCTGACCAATGGTATAAAAAGGATAGCCTTTGTGTTTCCCAAGTCTTTTACCTTGTTGGTCTACAAACCATCCGCCATTTACTTTTTCTTCTAATCCGTCTACGTTTCTTTTTAAAAATCCACGGTAGTCGTTGTCCGGCACAAAACAAATTTCGTAGCTCTCACTTTTTTTAGCAAGCTCGGGGTAGCCCATATCATGCGCCATTTGTCTGATGTCTTTTTTATGGTATTGACCCAGCGGCATAATGGTTCTAGACAATAATTCTTGATCAAGTCCCCAAAGCACATAGCTCTGGTCTTTGGTATCGTCGAGGCCTTTACTAATAACGTATCTATTGTTGGTGTGCTGTCTAACAGATGCGTAATGACCCGTTGCAATAAAATCGCATTCAAGTGCATTGGCTCTTTTTAAAAGTGCACGCCATTTAATATGCGTGTTACACATTACACAGGGGTTAGGGGTGCGACCTGCTAAATATTCTTCCACAAAATTTTCTACCACAAAATCACCAAACTCATCACGGATATCTAAAATAAAATGCGGGAATCCATTTTGTACAGCTGCTTGTCTAGCATCGTTAAAAGAATCAATATTGCAACAGCCCGTTTCTTTGGTGCTCGTGCTTCCACTGGTTGCATAATCCCATGTTTTCATGGTAATGCCAATCACTTCATAGCCTTCGTTGTGGAGCATAAGCGCAGCTACGGTACTATCAATACCGCCGCTCATGGCTACCAATACTTTTCCTTTCCGGCTCATAGAATTCCTTTTCAGGTGCAAAATTAAGCTAATCGGGGGCTAAATGCCTAAAATCCGTGTATTTCACATGATTTACACCTTACGAAAAGCGAAATTTCACTCTTTTATCCATTTTACCGATATTTACCCAAAACACAATAGACATGATAAAATTATTAGCGATTGGAAATTTAGGAAAGGACGCCGTTTTAAACAATGTAAATGGCAAAAACGTAATCAACTTTACAGTAGCACACACAGAAAGATATAAAGATGCACAAGGCAATCAAAAAGATAAAACCACTTGGGTTGATTGTGCGTATTGGACAGATAGAACAGGTATCGCACCGTATCTAAAAAAAGGTACGCAAGTATATGTAGAAGGAACACCAGATGTTAGAACCTATACCACACAAGATGGTAGAAATGGTGCTACGCTTTCTGTGCGTGTTGCATCTGTTCAACTACTTGGCGCAAAGCCTAGCGAAGGTGGTAGTGCTCCGCAAAGTGCCCCATCTTATGGTGGACAAACAAGTGCACCTGCTGCAGGTGACATGAATGAGTCTGACGATCTTCCATTTTAGTTAGAATAATATGCGTTCAATATTTTTTATTGTATTTGCTGTTTTATTTGCAGGCGCAAGTAAAGCACAGGATCAACCTGTATACACCGATGTACTCGTAGTAGGTGGAACAACGGGTGGTATTGCCGCCGCTTTGCAAACAGCAAAGATGGGCGCGAACACCGTTGTGGTAGAACATACACCATGGCTTGGCGGTATGCTTTCTGCGGCGGCGGTTAGTTGCACCGATGGTAACCACGAATTACGCAGTGGTATCTGGGAAAGTTTTAGACAAGCACTCTACAAACATTATAAGTCTACTAATTTATTTACAGGATGGGTGAGCGAAACTTGTTTCGAGCCCCATGTAGCCGATAGCATTTTTAAAGCTTGGGTGCAGGCGCAGCCTAACATGAAAGTATACTATCATTGGTATTTTGATAAAGCCATCATGGAAGGCAATACCATTAAAGGTGCGGTGTTTGAAAATGTACGCGGTCAAAAATTAACCGTGTACGCAAAGCGTGTGATAGACGCCACCGATTTAGGCGATGTATATGCGGGCGCAGGAGCGGCTTATGATTTAGGTACCGAAGACAGCACGCAAAGTGGTGAAAAAATTGCACCCGGCAAATCAGATGTGATTCAAGATTTAACCTGGGCTGCCGTTTTAAAAGATTACGGAAAGGGTGCCAATAAAACAATTGCTATGCCAGCAGGCTACAATGCACTTGCTTATTATTGTTCTACCGCAGATGCGCCTTGTAATGCAAAGCCGTATAGTTTAGGCACACAAAAAGTGCTCGAGTATGGTCGCGTAAAAACAACGGATGGTTCTTTAAAATACATGTTAAACTGGCCAGCATTTGGAAACGATTATTATATCAATGTAGTTGAAAAAAAGCCCATCGAAAGAGAAGCGCATTATAACGCCGCTAAAAACTTTACGTTAGGCTTTATTTATTTTTTACAAACAGAATTAAAGCAGCCACAAATTGGCCTTGCTACCGATGAAGTAAATGAAGGTATGGCCTATATGCCTTACAATAGAGAGGGGCGTAGGCTAAAAGGAAAAGTGCGTTTGAATATTGATCATATTGCTAAGCCATTTAATTATAATTTATACCGCACTGGAATTTCTGTGGGTGATTATCCTGTAGATCATCACCATGCAAGATATAATGGCAAGGTTCCTCCAATTCCATTTCCATCAGTACCCTCATTTAATATTCCATTAGGCGCTTTAATTCCAGAAAATACACAAGGATTAGTCGTGTGTGAAAAAGGAATTAGTGTCAGTAATATTGCCAATGGAACCACCAGGTTACAACCTGTGGTGCTCTTAACAGGACAGGCTGCTGGAATGCTTGCAGCTATTTCTTTTAAGCAAAATATTCCGGTGCAAAATGTTTCTGTAACGGCCGTTCAAAAAGGGCTCTTACAAGAAAAGGTTTACTTAATGCCTTACGCCGATGTAAAGCACACCGATAAAGCGTTTGAAGCGGTTCAGTGGATTGGTTCTTGGGGCATTATTAAAGGCATTGGAAAATCTGTGGGTTGGGCCAATAAAACTTATTTTAAACCAGATTCACTGGTAACGTTTTCAGAAATTAGTGCTGGATTAAACGCACTAGTACCACTTAAATTTTCTTCTACATTAAATTCAAGTGATCCGGTTACAACGGCGGTATTATTTGAAATGATTGCTGGCTTTAATAAAGCAGTTGCAAAAAATAGTAAGGCGGCGCGTACTAATAAATTATCTGATAGTTTTTTAATTGCTGATAAAACCTATACAAATGCTGTACTTGCGTTACCTGCTCTTACAAAAACGTTAACGCGCAAAGAAGCGAGTTTTATTTTGTTTCAGTTGGCAAAAGGGTTGGACTATCTCGAAAAAGATTTATCGGGAGCTGTCTATTTTAAATAATTATTCATGACTGTTTTCTCTTACCAACAATTATACAGTTTTACCGAGTCGGTTTTTTTAGCCATGGGTTGTTCTGCAAAAGATGCATCAACAGCAACCAAGGTTTTAATTGCTGCAGACTTACGCGGCATCGATTCACATGGTGTTGCACGCTTAAGTGGTTATGTGCGTTTGTGGGAAGCGGGTCGTATCAATGCTACCCCTAATTTATCTATTGTGCATGAAACCCCTTCTACGGCTGTGGTTGATGGTGATGCAGGACTTGGCCTAGTTGTAGCGCCTTATGCCATGCAAATTGCGATTGACAAAGCAAAGCAAGTAGGAACTGGATGGGTATCTGTTAAAAATTCAAATCATTTTGGTATTGCAGGTTATCACGCTATGATGGCGCTAGAACATGATATGATTGGTATGGCCATGACCAATGCAAGTGCACTGGTAGCGCCTACTTTTTCGTCAGAAAAAATGCTGGGTACCAATCCAATAGCAGTGGCTATTCCGGCTGGTAATGAGCCTGCATTTGTTGCAGACATGGCAACTACTACTGCGGCCAATGGTAAACTAGAAATATTACAACGCAAAAATGCAGACACTCCACATGGTTGGGTGCAGGATGCAAATGGCAATGATGTTACGGATGCAAATATTTTAAAAAAGGGTGGCGCGTTACTGCCGCTTGGAAGTGATAGAGAACATGGAAGTCATAAAGGCTATGGCTTGGGAGCCATTGTGGATATTTTATCAGGTGTCCTTTCAGGGGCTAATTTTGGCCCTTGGGTTCCTCCTTTTGCTACCGCGGGATTTATGCAGGCAGGTGAAACAGTTGGGAATGGTACAGGTCATTTTTTAGGTGCGATGCGTGTGGATGCTTTTCGTCCTGCCGATGCATTTAAATCTGATATGGATAAATGGATTAGGCGTTTTCGTTCGGCTGATGCCGTAGAAGGGAAGTCTGTAATTATTCCTGGTGATCCTGAAAGGGAATTAGAACAAATTCGTATGTTGGATGGAATACCCTTGTTAGATCCGGTAATCGCCGACTTAAAATCTTTAGCAACTCGTTTTTCAGTAAATTTTAAATTAGATTAAGATGGTTTCAAATAAGAAGTTAAAGATTTTTATTCTGTTGTTTTCATTGGTTTCGGCCATGTTCTCCTATTATGTTTGGCAAATATTCAAGACACCAAATTTTAATGTCAAAGGACAGTCCTTCGCAATTTTAATACCTAAAGGTTCTAATTTTAATCAGGTTTTAGACAGTCTTGATAAGCACGATGTCGTTCGAGATAAATTGAGCTTTCGTTTTTTAGCCAAAGTTTTTAATTATCCCGCTCGGGTTAAACCAGGGCGGTATTTGATTTATGAGACGACGGGCAACTGGGAATTAATTCGAAAACTTCGTAATGGAAGTCAAGACGCATTAAAAATCACTTTTTCCAACATCCGATTAAAGGAAGATTTAGCTGGAAAATTAGGGCGCCAATTAGCCTATGATTCAGTTACGATTTATCGATTGTTAGATTCTTCGAGTATTGTGGAACCGCTTGGTTTTTCTAAAGAAACCATTCCATGTCTATTTATTCCTGATACCTATGAGGTGTTTTGGACCATTTCTTTTGAAGATTTTTTAACCAAAATGAAAAAGTACATGAACTTCCTATATTTAAAGAGGTTGAATGAGGTATTGTAATGCCAGAATTACCATCAAAACTATAAGCACTATTGGCATTCCCATTCCGATCCACCGCCAACGTCGCACCATTCACCGTTCCATGATTCCCATTCCCACTCTCATCATTGGCGTTGCCGTTAAACGGCCACCAGCCCACGAGGCCGTTGGTGGGCAGATAGGGCGGTATCTGGGCATAAGAGGTGGATACAAACATAAATGCTATGAACATCCATGTACATTGAGCCACAACTGTTCTTTGATATTTATTCATCTTTATTCTCATCATATTTTTTCATCAATCTGTTCAATTCATTAACCAATTCTTATTAATTAAAAAGGTGCAATAAACGTTAGACAGTGTCTCACGTTTCGGAAACTCTGAATAAAACTTGCGCACGTAAACCAAGTTACAACGACTAAATGCTTTGCCACATCGAAGATAAAGGTCTTTGAGAAGACTTATGCCATCAACGAGCAACTGATATTGAGAGGATTGG
>ENA-ORFA01000955-ORFA01000955.1-marine-metagenome-genome-assembly--contig:-NODE-955-length-11722-cov-3.652898_pt1 | contig 11722 bp, 9 predicted proteins | sample MGYA00248621_ERZ508587 | MGnify/ENA primary metagenome ERZ508587 (study PRJEB26250, sample SAMN06266239) | marine metagenome | isolation source: Columbia River Estuary | place: USA:Columbia River Estuary... | reverse complement strand
GCATGTTAGCTGAAGCCGACGCGCAGGCAGCAGCAGTGTTGACCGAAGGTCGCACCCGCATCATTGCCGAAGTTGCCGAACTTGAAGCCAAGGCCGAAACCGATTTGAGCGCTGCCCGTGGTCGTAGCTCGGACGAACTTCGTGCCGAGATTTCGATGCTGGCTGCATTGGCAACACCAGTTGTTGTTGAAGCCACACTGACCGACCAAACCAAGAACGACCTCATCGAGGCGTTCATCACCAGCGTGGGAGCTGCACGATGAGCAGTGTCAAAGTAGAGGCATACGCACGCGCGTTGTTCGAAATTGCGCAGGCTGAGGGAACACTCGACCGCGTTGAAGACGAACTCTTTCGCGTGGCTCGTGCATTCGAATCCAACGAGCAGTTGCGTGCAACACTCACCGACAACACCATTCCAACCGAGCGCCGTCAACTTGTTGCCGAGCAATTGTTGGGTGGCAAAGCATCCGACACCACAACACAGTTGGTTTCGCTTGTCGTCAACAGCGGCCAAGTTCGTGAGTTGCCAGCGATCATCGATTCGTTGGTTAAGCGCGCATCAAGCGAAAAGCAGCAAGAAGTTGCCGAGATCCGCAGCGCCATTGCGCTCAGCGCCGATCAGCAAACACGCCTTGCTGCAGCGTTAGCAAAAGTGACGGGCAAGCCCGTCAACTTGAAAGTTGTTGTTGACCCAAGTGTTCTTGGTGGTCTCGTTGCTGTTGTTGGCGACGAAGTCATTGATGACACCGTTCGCACCCGCCTCGACCAATTGAAGACACGGATCTGATTTTTTGTTCTGAAAGGACACATTTATGGCTGAATTAACACTTTCCGCAAGCGACATTGCGGCGGCGATTACCAAGGGTCTTGATGGCTACAAGCCATCGACCGAGGCTCGCACCGTTGGTCGCGTCACCGAAGTAGGTGACGGTATTGCTCGCGTCAGCGGTTTGCCCGACTGCGCAGTAAACGAATTGCTCGAGTTCGAAGGTGGCGTTGTAGGTCTGGCGCTCAACTTGGACGAAGATTCGATCGGCGCCGTAGTTCTTGGCGAGGCATTCAGCATTGAAGAAGGCCAGCCAGTAAAAGCAACCGGACGCATTTTGTCGGTGCCAGTAGGCGATGCAATGTTGGGTCGCGTTGTCAACTCGTTGGGAACTCCAATCGACGGCAAAGGCGACATCGTTGGTTCCATCTCACGACGTGTAGAAGTTCAGGCGCCAGGCATCATGGGCCGCAAGCCAGTGCACGAGCCGCTGCAAACCGGTATCAAAGCAATTGACGCCATGACCCCAATCGGTCGTGGACAGCGCGAATTGATCATTGGAGACCGCAAGACCGGTAAGACCACGGTCGCGATCGACACCATCATCAACCAGCGCGGCTTGGGTGTGAAGTGCATCTACGTCGCTATTGGTCAGAAGGGTTCCACCATTGCTCAAACGGTAGAAGTGCTCCGTCAATACGGCGCACTTGAGTACACCGTTGTCGTGGCTGCTCCTGCATCCGATCCAGCACCGTTTAAATACCTTGCTCCATACGCAGGTTGCGCAATGGGTCAGCACTGGATGGAAAACGGCGAGCACGCACTTGTGGTGTACGACGACTTGTCGAAGCAGGCAGAGGCTTATCGCCAGATGTCATTGCTCTTGCGCCGCCCACCAGGCCGTGAGGCTTACCCAGGCGACGTGTTTTACCTACACAGCCGTCTGCTCGAGCGCGCCGCGAAATTGAGCGACGCAAACGGTGCAGGTTCACTCACTGCACTTCCAGTGATTGAAACCAAAGCTGGCGACGTGTCTGCGTACATTCCAACCAACGTGATCTCGATCACCGATGGTCAGGTGTACTTGCAAGACAACTTGTTCAAGTCGGGTGTTCGTCCGGCTGTCGACGTAGGTATCTCGGTATCTCGCGTGGGTGGTGCTGCACAGATCAAAGCAATGAAGAGCGTTTCCGGAACACTCAAGCTCGACTTGGCGCAGTTCCGTGAACTCGAAGCATTCGCAACGTTCGGTTCTGAACTTGACCCAATTTCAAAAGCACAGCTCGAGCGCGGTTATCGCTTGGTCGAGTTGCTCAAGCAACCGCTCAACAGCCCAATGTCGATCGACGAGCAAGTTGTTTCGATCTTCGCTGGCACCAAGGGCTACCTCGACACCATTCCAGTGTCCGATGTGCGTCGCTTTGAAAACGAATTGCTCGAACACATGCGCAGTCGTCATGCATCAGTACTTGCAGGCATTCGCCAAGATCCAAAGGCCGACGTGCCAAAAGATCTTGCATCGATTGTTACTGCATTCAAAGATGCATTCCGTATTACATCCAACACGGCATCAGCCGACCCAACTCGCACCGATGCCGGTGAAGTTGGCGACGCAGCCTCAGCCAAGACTCTCGCAACGGAGTAATACATGGCTGGCGGTCAAGAGCGCATTCTGCGCGGACGAATTCGGTCCGTTCAGGCGACAAAAAAGATTACGCGTGCAATGGAATTGATCGCTGCTTCGCGCATCGTCAAAGCCCAGCAACGCGTGATCGCCGCCGTGCCATATAGCGAACGCATCACCGAAGTTGTCAAAGATTTGGCAGCAGGTGGCGCAGGACTCAATAGCGAATTCTTGAAGCCACGCGAAAACATTCGCACTACTTGCTACGTGGCGATCACTGCCGACCGTGGTTTGTGCGGCGGATACAACTCTGGTGTGATGCGTGCAACCGAAGGCGAAATCAAAGCCGACGTGTTGGCAGGCAAAGATTATTTAGTCGTGCCAGTTGGTCGCAAAGCAGAGGGCTATTTTCGCTTCCGTGGCTACAAAATGGGCACGGGTTTTGCAGGCTTTTCCGACGGCCCAAGCTATGCCGACGCCAAGCGCATTGGTGAGTATGTCGTCGACTTGTACATCAAAGGCGAGATCGATCGCGTCGAATTGGTGTACACACGTTTCGTTTCGGCCGGCACACAAGAACTCGTGCGTCGTCCACTCGTGCCACTCGAGCAATCCGTTACTGCAGGTGGCGACGGCAAGCCTGCTGGTTCCAACAGCAGTTACGAGTTTGAGCCAGATCCAGAAGTGATCTTGCAAACATTGCTTCCTCGTTATGTTGAGGCCCGCGTTTATGCAGCACTATTGAATGCCGCGGCAAGCGAGCACGCATTCCGTCAGCGCGCCATGAAGGCAGCGACCGACAACGCAGAAGATCTCGTCAAAAACCTCTCGCGCATCATGAACCGCGCGCGTCAAGATTCAATCACAACCGAAATTATGGAAATCGTTAGCGGCGCCGAAGCACTCGGCACTAAGTAAGTCTGCATACAAAGATCAAAAACAGGAGCACAACATGAGCACAGCAACACAGAACCCAACAGGACTCAAGGATGGTCGAGTAGTCGCCATTGCTGGTCCAGTTATCGACGTCGAGTTTCCTCGCGGCGCACTTCCAGAGCTCAACCAGGCTCTCGAGTTCACCGTCAACGTGGAAGGCAAGGACATTTTCATCCTCGCCGAAGTTGCACAGCAGTTGGGCCAGAGTCGCGTGCGCGCAGTGTGCTTGAAGCCAACTGACGGTCTTCGTCGTGGCACTCCAGTGCGCAACACCGGTCATGGTTTGCAAGTGCCAGTGGGCGACAAGACACTTGGTCACGTATGGAACGTGTGGGGCGATTGCCTCGATGGCAACAACGACGATTTCAAAGATGTCGAGCGTTGGGACATTCACCGTCCAGCCCCAGACTTCGCAGCTCTCGAGCCAAGCCGTCGCATGTTTGAAACCGGAATTAAGGTCATCGACTTGCTCACCCCATATTTGGCTGGTGGAAAAATTGGTTTGTTCGGTGGAGCAGGCGTAGGCAAGACCGTTCTCATTACCGAAATGATCAACCGCGTGGCATCAAACCACGGTGGTGTGTCGGTGTTTGCCGGCGTGGGCGAGCGCACCCGTGAGGGCACCGACTTGCGCATGGAAATGGAAGAGTCTGGCGTGTTTGAAAAAGCCGCCCTCGTGTTTGGCCAGATGGACGAACCACCAGGCGTGCGCTTGCGCGTTGCACTTTCGGCACTCACCATGGCCGAGTATTTCCGCGACGTAAAAAACCAAGACGTGTTGTTGTTCGTCGACAACATTTTCCGTTTCGTACAGGCTGGTTCTGAAGTATCAACGCTGTTGGGCCGTATGCCTTCAGCCGTGGGTTATCAGCCAACACTTGCTGACGAAATGGGTCAGTTGCAAGAGCGCATCACGTCAACACGTGGTCGATCGATTACCTCGTTGCAAGCCGTATACGTGCCTGCCGACGACTACACCGACCCAGCACCGTTTACGACCTTTACGTTCTTGGATGCAACAACCGAGTTGTCACGACAGATCGCATCGTTGGGTATTTACCCAGCAGTGGACCCACTTGCTTCAACGTCGACAATTTTGTCGCCTGAAGTTGTTGGTGATCGTCACTACAACGTTGCTCGTCGTGTGCAAGAAATCTTGCAGCGCTACAAGGAACTTCAAGACATCATCGCGATTCTTGGTTTGGATGAATTGTCGGAAGAAGATCGTCAGACTGTGTCTCGTGCACGTAAAGTTCAGCGATTCTTGTCGCAGCCGTTCTTTGTTGCCGAAGTGTTCACCGGTTTGAAGGGTGAATACGTAAAGACAGAAGACACTGTGGAGAGCTTCGAGTCGATCATTAAGGGCGACTTGGATGATGTTCCAGAGCAGGCATTCTTGAACGTCGGTGGCGTTGATCAGGTGTTGGCTAAGGCCAAAGCACTGCAGGAAAACGCTTAATTATGGCCGATGCTGGTGCTCTTCGCGTAGAGGTGGTTTCACCTGAGCGTGTGCTGTTTACAGGTGATGCCCGTCAGGTCATCACTCGCACGCTCGATGGTGGAGAAATCGCTTTCTTGCCAGGGCACATTGCATTCTTGGGCGCACTTGTCGAGAACCACACACGTATCTACCTCAGTGACGGCACGGTGCAAGACCTTGCCGTTCACGGTGGATTCGTTGATGTGGCTCCTGATCATGTGACGATTTTGTCTGACTCAGCAGAGCTTGCTGCAGACATCGACATTGATCGTGCGCGTGCAGCGCTTCAGCGCGCTGAAGATGCAATGCGCGGCGAGCATGATTCAACTGTTGAGTCGGCATTGCGCCGTGCACACGCACGACTCGCCGCTGCCGGTGGTGTCTCCGACACCCGTGCAGCAGCACACTAAATAATTAACCAGTCTTTGCAATCAGTCCGACGACTGATCCAATGATGACAAGGTTGATCGAGAGAAATCCGAGCATTATCCCAACAAATTCTCGATGAGATTTTGTGTTTGCGTCATCAAAACGCTTATTGATGTTGGCAGTGAACTCTTCAAACCGCTTATTGATGTTGGCAGTGAAGTCGTCGAAGCGTTTGTCCATGGCGTCAAAGCGTTTGTCAATGTTGGCGGAGAACTCTTCAAACCGCTTATTGATGTTCGCCGTGTGATCGTCGAAGCGTTTGTCCATAGCGTCAAAGCGTTTGTCGATGTTGGCGGTGAAGTCGTCGAAGCGTTTGTCCATAGATTCAAAGCGTTCGTTCATCGCTTCGAAACGAATATTCATCGTGCTTTGGAGCCAATCGATCTTTGACTCAATATGCACGAACCCGGTGCGTGTTTCGGTTACGAAACCTCTGAATTCGGAGTAGGTAACAAACTCTTCATTTTCCGTTGGATTACTCATTGGTGGGAAGACTCTCTGGATTGCGCTAGTTGACATGTATTGCCCTTTCGATGGTGATTCTCGATAGGGATGTGTACGCGAGTTTGCAAATGTGACGTCATTTCTCAGATCGTTACACATTTGTTGCTCTGGCTGTCAAGTACCAGAAACCTTTATGGGTGAAGGCCCCGCATGCGGTGAGCATCGGCAATGGTCTTGACGCCCAAAACTGTTGCTGCCAACCGGTTTGGCAACTTCGTTTCTTGAGAAAATGCATAGAAGCGCTCAAATGCAGCACGCATCAAATCAATGACTCGAGCATTCACTTCGTCTTCGTCCCACGTGAGGTGAGCAAAGTTCTGGCATTGCTCAAGGTATGAGCACGTCACTCCACCCGCGTTGGCATATACGTCGGGGATGACGACAACACCTTTGTCGGCCAAGATGAGGTCGGCTGTTGGGGTGAGGGGACCATTGGCGCCCTCGACAACAAGCTTCGCTTTCATGCTGTTTGCTTCGGCTTCGCCGACTGCTTCACCAAGTGCGCACGGCATCACGATGTCGCAATCGAGACCAAATATGGCTGTCGAGCCTGCAGTCCCACGTGCAACAACTTCGCCTACGCCGGTGTCGCAAACACTTCGCGCACCTTCGCGCATGGCTTTGTCAATCTTTGCAAGATCGAGTCCGCTGTCGGAATAAATTGTTCCGCCAACGTCAGAGAGTCCAACAATGAGCGCGCCGCGAGCAGATGCGAGTCGTGCAGCCCACGAGCCCACTTGCCCATAGCCCTGAATCGCAATCTTTTTGCCGGCCAATGAAGTGCCCATCTTGCCAAGCATCAATGCTGCGGCTTCAACAACACCACGACCAGTTGATGATTCGCGACCGAGTGACCCGCCAAGTTCGATTGGTTTGCCGGTTACGACACCTGGTGTTGCATGGCCAACGCCTGTTGAGTATTGGTCCATGATCCACGCCATGATCTGCGAGTTGGTGCCTACGTCTGGTGCTGGCACGTCGCGGTCTGGGCCGAGAAATGAGGCGATCTCCGAAACATATCGGCGTGTGATGCGCTCAATTTCGCCAATCGAATACTGCTTCGGATCAAATCGCACGCCACCTTTTGCTCCACCGAGTGGCAGGTTGGCAATTGCGGTCTTGAGCGACATACCAATCGCGAGTGCAACTACTTCATCACGGCTTACTTCGTGGTGATATCGAATACCGCCCTTTGCCGGGCCTCGAGTGGTGTTGTGATGCACTCGCCACCCAACAAGTTGGTCTCGTGTTCCGTCGTCGCGTCGAAATGGGATAGCCACTTCGATGATTCGTCTTGGCGTAACGATCGTCTCGATCAAGCCATCTTCCAAATTCAGCCACTCGCCAGCCTCACGAACACGAAGTTCGGCTGCTTCGAGTGCTGAGTAGGTCTTATATGACGCCATTGTCATACTGTTCCTTTCAGCAACGTTGCTGGCAACAGACTAGACCATTCAAGTCTCTCGTTGAGTTCTCTCAGGTCACGCGAGAGTCGGATTCCACCACATCTTCGTACTTTCGGGTCTTGATCAGTTCTCGAATGCGTGCAAAGCCTTCCCAAATTTCTATGTAACTGGTGGGTAAGGGCGACATTGCTACACGAATACAGTCAGGCTCACGAAAATCCACGATGACATTTGCAAATTGTCGTAGTGCTTGCGACATTCGTCTTGCTTCTGGATGGCGGATGGTGATGTGCCCACCACGTCTATTCGCATCGCGCGGAGTAATCACGCTGCATCCAAGTGGTGCAAGCCACGCATCATGCAGGGCTAACATCATTTCGGTACCAGTCGCTGCTTTTTTGGCTATTGCTGTCAATCCGGCGCGTGCAATCATTTCAAATGACGTCTGCACACAACGCAGTCCGATGATTGATGGGCTTGCGATCTGAAACCCGCGAATGGTGGGCGAGCGGTCAAAACCCTGAGCCATTGCAAATTGGTCGTCTTGAGCAAACCATCCCTGAATTGGAACATGCAACTCTTGTTGTAACGACTTGCTGACGTAGAGCCAGCCAGGTGAACCAGGGCCAGAATTTCCATACTTGTACGTGCACCCGATTGCAAGGCCAGCGTTGTCGTGATCGAGTTGCATTGGCACCACACCAACTGCGTGGCTTGCATCCCAAACACAAAGTGCGCCAGCATCGCGGGTCATTTGTGAAATGCGAGCAATGTCATGTAGCGCACCCGAGCGGTATTGAATCACCGAAAATGTAACGAGAGCTACGTCATCGTCCAAATACGGTGCCAACATTTCTGGTGTCACGTACTCTTCGCCATCCTCGTCGTTGATCAAAACCAATTCGCATCCAAGTTCTTGGCAGAGGCCTTCCAAGATGTAGCGGTCAGTCGGAAAATTGGCTGTATCACTAATAACTTTGTGTCGCCCTGGTCGGGCGGTGATAGCGGCATGGCAAAGTTGATAAAAGTTGACGCTTGTCGTGTCAACAGCCAGCATTTGTCCGGGTTCCGCACCAAGTGTTGCTCGACCAATCAGATCGCCCGTGCTTTGTGCCTCGTCAATCCACGAATTCCAACCAGACACCATCTGTGCGCCCCACTCATTGTGCAGAAAATCATTGACCACGCCAATGGTTGCAAGGGGAAGGCGGCCCAACGAGTTGCCGTCTAGGTAACACGTGTCTTCGTCGGTGATCACAAACTCTTGACGAAAACTCGCCAGTGGATCTGTCGCATCGAGACCCTCTATAAATGCTCTTGACGTAAAGTTGGTGCTGCTCGATGACATACGCTCATCGTATGTCAAACACGCAACCAGCGATCACGTATACCTCGTATCTCAAAATAGAAGAGATCTTGCAGTTGCAGCAGCCACTTTCTGATGGCCCCGAACACGACGAATTGCTCTTCATCATTATTCACCAGAGTTACGAGTTGTGGTTTAAATCAATTCATCATGAAATTGCTCGCGCGCAGATAGTTCTCGAGACCGGCGATACGCATACTGCGCTGGGATTACTCGGGCGAGTGCGCACGATCATGAAAGTGCTAGTGAGTCAGGTCGACATTTTGGAGACAATGACTCCATTGCAGTTCAATTCATTTCGTGATCGTCTAGAGGCTGCAAGTGGCTTTCAATCTGCGCAGTTTCGTGAGCTCGAAGCGGTGTTTGGTCGACGCGATACCGGAATGATCGACCATCTGCCTTCTGGTGATCAGCGAGATCGTGTGAGTGCAGCAATGAACCGACGTTCGTTATGGGATTCAGTATTGAAGTATTTGGTTGTGCGCGGACACCAAGTTCCTGATGCCACAATCAACCGAGATATGACTATCGAATATGTGGCAAACAAAGATGTGCAGCGGGTTATTGCCAACGCCTACCGTTCAGACCCTGAGACGGCGTTGTTGCTCGAACGACTTGTCGATATCGACGAGGGTTTACAAGAGTGGCGATATCGGCACGTCAAGATGGTTGAGCGCACAATCGGTCACAAGATTGGTAGCGGTGGTTCTTCGGGGGCTTCGTATTTGGCGAGCACGTTGTTTAAGCCGGTGTTTCCCGATCTGTGGGACGTGCGCTCTACGTTTTAATTTGCTTAAAAGGAGTTACCGCCACCACCGATCAATACCGAAGAGGGCAACGACTGCAAGAAACGTAGCGAAGCCAGTTCGCATCGTTGTTTTATTGATCTCATCCCGAAATGCAACAAACATGTCGCGCATTTCTGAGCGGACTGCGACGAACTGGGCGTCCATATCGGTTCGAAGGTTATGTATATCTCCTGCCAAACTTTTGAAATTGGAGTCAATGAGAACTCCAACGTTATACAGGTCTTGTTTGGTGGCTACTTCGCTCATCAGAGCATTGTCGTGATCAGTCACTGCAGGGCCGATGAGTGTGAGTGTGTGATTTCTGCTGGCGTTCAAGTGTGGAGCCTTTCGGATGAATGAGTTGCTCCGATGTGTACGCGGGACTTGAAGAATGTGCTGAAAAATTGTGAATATTCATGGCGGCCTCTTTTGTTAACAAGGATCGCAGTGTTACACAGGCCGTGCTCTGGCTGTCAAGTACCGAAGTGCAGTGCTACGACGACTTACAGGGAGATGGTGGTGGCCATTTCGGCATAGCGACACAGCATGTTGGCCAGTCGCACCTGCTCGATTGTCTTGCAGTTGACATTGAGCAACTCAGGCGAGGCAACTACAACAGTGATGGCTTGCGCGCGGCTTACTGCAACGTTGAAGCGGTTTTTACTATACAAAAACTCGAAGTTGCGAGGTACATCATCAGCGCTCGAGCTGGTGTACGACACCAACACGATTGGTGCTTCGCTGCCTTGAGCTTTGTCGACAGTGCCGACCCGCTGGCGCAACAGATCCTCGGTGAGACCAAACGTGATTGCGGATGAACACGAGAGCAGTTGGCGACGCAGTTCTTGAACCTGGGCGTTGTACGGCGCGATTACAAAGATGTCGCGAGGGGTGATGGGGCGTACTTTGCCAAACTTGTCGGTGAAGTCGCGGCCCAATACAGATTCGTAAATCTTGACCACGGCTTTTACTTCGGGAACGCTGCGTACTGAACAGTTTTCGTGCACGACTGGAACCCATCGCAGGCCAGAGCCCTGTACGAGACCGCCTTCGCCAATGGTTTGCAGTGCGCACGGATCATCGGCGCCGAGCTTGCCTTCGTATACCTGCTCCGAAATGAACTCGGTAATCAGTGGGTGCATACGTCGGGTCACACGCAGCAACACGCCATAGTTGGGTGGCACCACGTCGTGACCCTGGTTGATGTGCTCGAGACCCGACAAGCCTGATGTGCTTGGGTGAGCGGCACGAGTTGGTTGCTTGAGTTGTTGTGGGTCGCCGACAAGTACAGTGTTGCGAGCGGCAAGTGACACGGCCAGGCTGTCGGCGAGCGAGAGTTGTCCGGCTTCATCGATGATGAGAGTGTCGACCGAGTTGCGCATCGATTCGTTGGAGAACAAAAAGCTCGTACCCACAATGACATCAAACTTTTGTGCATCGGCCGAAATCTTTTTGGCGTCTTTCACGCTCTTGACGGCTACTTCTTGCTCGTCAAAAACGAGGGGAGCATCACCGTCTTTTGGTTTGACGCAAATACGCAATGGTTCGTCGGCGGTAAAGCCGTGATCTTTGGCAAACTTGGTGATCTCGCGCAGCAACTGGTGTGCAGCAGCGTGTGTATTGGCCGTGATGCCAACTCGGTGACCCTTTTTGATCAGCGCAAGAATGGCATTGGCGGACGAATATGTTTTGCCAGTGCCCGGTGGGCCCTGAATTACGAGATATGAGTTGTCGAGGTGATGAATGGCCTCGGCGATCTGCAATGGGTCGGGGTTAATGCTTTCGCTCACTTGGTGAATGTCGAAGTTGTCGCGAAAGCGCGGTGGGTGAAGTCCCAAGATGTCGTGAGCAGCAGCGTACGAATTGCGTTTGTTGTCTTTAACAAGCTTTGCGAGTTCTTGAAGCGCTTCTTCAAATTGCTTTTTCGAAAAATATTCGCGTTCAAACACCGACTCTGGGTGAACGATGTCTTCGGTCGCGCCACGCACCTCGAGGTCGATGGTGCCGTTGTCGAGATCGATGTCGACGATCTTGATTTCACCTGTTGGACCGTTGTCTTCGGTGTCGAGGCGTGGCGGCCAGATGGATGAGGATGAAAGCGATGAGCCAAGCCCGATCTTGGTGATCTGGGCAGGGTCAAACTTGTATTGACGAATGGCTTTAAAGCCCCACTTCTTGGACTTGGTGGTTCCGGTCTCGATCTCGCGCACAAACTTGAGGCCGGCCAATGCGCTTGGGCTGTCGTATAACTCTTCGTGCTCCATCGACAGCAAGTTGATGAACTCGTATGTATCAACTGCTTGCTCGCGTTTGTGAAAGTCGAGTAAGTCGGCCATGAGCCAACGATGTCGGTACTCGAGCGTCTGTTCTTCGGTGAGGTCAGTATCGAAACGATGTTGATTAAGTTGCGCCACGAGGCCTTT
>ENA-ORFA01000948-ORFA01000948.1-marine-metagenome-genome-assembly--contig:-NODE-948-length-11767-cov-10.834046_pt1 | contig 11767 bp, 9 predicted proteins | sample MGYA00248621_ERZ508587 | MGnify/ENA primary metagenome ERZ508587 (study PRJEB26250, sample SAMN06266239) | marine metagenome | isolation source: Columbia River Estuary | place: USA:Columbia River Estuary... | reverse complement strand
ACTTCAGCTCTACATCCCTATACCCATGCGTTATATGACTCAAGAATTGATCTTGTCGAACCGAGAGGTAAGCTCCGCACAATCAAAGGCCAGCCACCATCGGTCGGAAAATGGCCAACGGGATGTCGTTTTGCTGATCGTTGTGATTTTGTTAAAGATGTTTGCCGAAGCACCGATCCGGCGCCTTTTATGCAAGTTGATGACTCCCAATGGAGCGCCTGCATAAGGCATAAAGAAATTTATGGTGGGGCAAAATGAGCAACTATTTGATTGAGGCTAAGAGCTTATCGGTCACATTCAATTCCTATGGCTTTGAAGTTCCAGCTGTTAGAGAGGTGGATTTCTACCTAGATAAGAGGGAGGTTGTTGGGGTTGTTGGTGAATCCGGAAGTGGAAAGTCGTTAACGTCATTAACCTTGTTAGGTCTTTTGGATAACACGAATATCAAATACACTTCAGGGTCAATTGTTGTTTCCCCACCCCTGAGTAGTGAAATTCAAGAATTTGTAAATCCCCATGATTTAAAAGCATTCAGAGGTAATGGTATTGGATTTATATTCCAAGAGCCCATGACGGCATTGAATCCAGCATTGACATGCGGAACCCAAATGTTAGAGGCTATTCCAAGAGGTATTGGAAAAAAAGAGGGAAGTGAGCGAGTAATACAACTTTTCAATGAAGTACAATTACCTACTCCGGCGGAGGTTTACAAGAAGTATCCACATCAACTTTCCGGTGGACAAAGACAAAGAATTGCAATCGCGAGAGCCATACTCAAAAATCCACCGATTTTGATCCTTGATGAAGCAACAAGTTCACTTGATACTGAAACGGAGAAAGGTGTAATGCAGGCGGTGCAAGCATTGCAAGGCGACAAGACGGTCATCATCGTTGCGCACCGTTTAAGCACGGTTGAATATTGCGATCGCCTGTATCGCCTAGACGCAGGGCGTATTGTGGACGAAGGAACATTCGACGAAGTAATGAACAGGTCGCAAAGTTAGGTTTGACACTATGGAACAACTGATTAGCGAATACATCAAGCGCATGCACATAGCGCTTGAACTTCCTGCAATGAAAGAAGTTCCAAAACTTGCTGCTGCAATGCAACTCGCTTGGAAAAACAAGAAGACCATTTACTTGTGTGGCAACGGTGGCTCTGCAGGAAATGCAAACCATCTTGCAAACGACTTTTTATATGGCGCTGGTGTAAAAAACGGAATTGGTTTACGCATCGATTCATTGAGCGCGAACCCAGCAGTGATCACCTGTCTTGCAAACGACATCGGATACGAAAATATTTATTCTGAACAATTGCGTGTGAAGGCTGATGCAGGTGACATCTTGGTGGTGTTCTCTGGCAGCGGTAACTCGGCAAACGTGGTGAATGCCTTGGAAATGGGCAACTCGCTAGGAATGGAAACATTTGCAGTGCTCGGATACTCGGGCGGTAAGTGCAAGGGCATTGCCAAGCACCCCATTCACTTCGCCATCGACGACATGCAAATTGCTGAAGACCTCCAACTGATCATCTTCCATATGGCTATGCAGTGGCTGTGTGAACAAGGGCCAGCGAAGTAACTTCGCCACGCAATTAGGGCGGTGTGCCCATAGGTCATACAGATAATGGCTGGTAGCCTCACCTTCGCTATTTAGGGCAGTAGCTCAGTTGGTAGAGCGCCGGTCTCCAAAACCGATGGTCGGGGGTTCAAATCCCTCCTGCCCTGCAAATTTCTTGTGGTTCGACCCCGATTAGTGCGGCAAAGCCCCCGATAGGCTCAAACTCCGCTATGTCCATGGATCTCAACCGACAGCAGAAGCGCGCCATGCAAAAGATGGGCGCCGTAAACGACCAGGGTGCGCCTATTCGCCAACCCCGGCCTACTGTCGCGAGCCAAGTGAAGAAAGAGCGCACGAGTCCTGCTCAGTACATTCGCGAAGTTCGCGATGAAATGCGCAAGGTCGCGTGGCCGAAGTGGCCAGAAATTCGCCGCTATTCGATCATCGTGTTGGTCACTGTTGTGGTCATTACGGCGTTCGTGGGTGGAATGGACGCTGTCTTTGGCATACTTTCTGGCTGGCTTTACAAGGACTGACCCCAGACCGAACGGCTGAATTATGACTGACGACGCAACTCTCACCTCTGAAGACCTCGACACAACCGACACGGTTGCGCCTGACGTCGCCTTCGATCTCACCGGTAACGAGTTTGAAGACGAAGAAGAAGTAATCGATCGTCCATGGTTGCGTCCTGGCTCGTGGTACGTGGTGCATTCACAGAGTGGATACGAAAAGAAAGTGCAGCAGTCAATGCAGGCACGTATTCAGTCAATGCAAATTGAAGATCGCATTTACGAAATCGTTATTCCAATGGAAGACGTTGTCGAATTTAAGGGCGGCCGTAAGCAAACCGTGCAGAAGAAAGTTTTCCCTGGTTACTTGCTTGTGCGTTGCGAAATGGATGACGACACATGGTTCTGCATTCGCAACACACCAGGCGTAACTGGTTTCGTTGGTCAAAGCCAAAAAGGTCAGAAGCCAACTCCGTTGTCACGTCGCGAAGTTGAAACATTCCTTTCTGCAAAGGGCGACGGACAGTCGGCGCCAAAGCGCAAAGCACCAAAGCTCGAATACGAAATTGGCGAAGGCGTGCGCGTGAAGGAAGGCCCATTCGCCGACTTCTCCGGTCAAGTCGCAGAAATTAACCCAGATCACATGAAGTTGAAAGTGCTCGTCAACATCTTCGGTCGCGAGACCTTGGTGGAGATGGACTTCAGCCAAGTGGCAAAGCTCTAAACAACTTCCAAGAAAGAAAGAACACTCGTCATGGCAAAGAAAGACGTTGTAGCAATCGTAAAGATCCAGATTCCAGCTGGAAAAGCGACGCCTGCACCACCAGTTGGTACGGCACTCGGACCTCACGGAATCCAGATCATGGACTTCGTGAAGCAGTACAACGCTGCAACCGAATCGCAAGTAGGAACGATTATTCCAGTTGAAATTTCAATCTGCGAAGACCGTACCTTCACCTTCATTTTGAAGACACCTCCAACACCAGTTCTGCTTCGTCAGAAAGCTGGTTTGGAAAAGGCAGCAAAGAACCCAGGCAAAGAAGTCTGCGGCAGTGTTACTGAAAAGGACATTGAAGAAGTTGCCAAGATCAAAATGCCAGACCTCAACGCCAACGACATGGAAGCCGCAAAGCTTCAGGTCCGCGGAACTGCCCGTTCAATGGGCCTCACCGTTGTTGGCTGAGTAAACAGTTCACATACATATATAAACGTCGGATCGGGACGACCTCGCCCGAACGACACAACCATGAGGGAGGCTTTATGCCACTAGGAAAGAAATACAAAGCAGCAATTGCCAGTTACGACATCGAAGCGGCGTTTTCGTCGAGCGATGCGTTGAACAAGGCCAAGACCATGGCAACCGCCAAGTTCGATGAAACCATCGAATTGGTAGTGCGCTTGGGTCTTGACCCACGTAAGGCCGATCAGGCAGTTCGTGGAACCGTCGCCCTTCCTTCGGGAACCGGTAAGACCGTTCGCGTTGCCGTGTTCGCAGCGGGTGAAGCAGCACAGGCTGCTCGCGATGCTGGTGCCGACATTGTGGGAACCGACGATCTTGCAGCCGCCATTGAAGGCGGAAAGATGGACTTCGACATTGCGATCTCTACTCCAGACCTCATGCCAATGGTGGGTAAGTTGGGCCGCGCGCTCGGACCACGTGGCTTGATGCCAAACCCAAAGACGGGAACCGTTACCAACGACGTTGGTCGCGCAGTTACCGAATTTAAGGGCGGAAAAGTTGAATACCGCACCGACCGTTACGGCAACGTACAAGTTCCAGTTGGCAAGGCCAGCTTCGAACTGTCGGCTCTTGAAGCCAACTTTGCTGCAGTAATGGAAGAACTCATGCGTGCCCGCCCAGCTTCGGCCAAGGGTAAGTACGTGAAGAAGGTGTCGGTTTCGTCAACCATGGGACCAAGCGTCCGCGTTGACTCCAGCTCCTACTAATTAATTCGGTCTGGCTTTGGCGGGGTGTCAATACCCAAAACACCCCGCTAGCCTGACCACTCACATAACAACCCAATCCGATTTATTCGGTTCGGTTGCTCGCCACAGACATTTGGTTGTTTCGAAGTAATTCGAAAAACGAAGAAGACGAAAGTCTTGCCAAACGAGGCGAATACTCGAAGAGCGCGACATCAGTCGCAGCGCAGAGAGCGTTCGTTGAAGTGTCCGAGCGCCCGCGCCGGAAACACATTTTTCCTTATTCGAAAGCAACCAAAGGGCAACGATGACAACATCACCAAACGCCGAGAAGGCAGCAGTAGTTTCTGAAGTTCGCGAGAAGCTCGCAGCATCAGATGCAGCACTTATTACCGAATACCGCGGTATGACCGTAGGTTCACTCGCCAAATTGCGTCGCTCACTTAGCCCTCTTGGTGCTGAATACAAGGTGTACAAGAACACACTCGCAAGCCGTGCAGCACAAGAAGCCGGTTTCGAAGGTTTGTCCGACTTCCTTGTTGGCCCAACCGCAATCACCTTTGTTAAGGGTGACGCATCGGCAGCAGCAAAAGCACTTCGCGACCATGCAGCAACCAACCCATTGTTGGTGTTGAAGGGTGGCGTCATTGGCGGAAAGACCGTTGATGCAGTGCAATTGAAGGCACTTGCCGACTTGCCAAGCCGCGAAGTTCTGTTGTCCATGTTCGCTGGTGCTCTCAAGGCCCCACTCAGCAAGACCGCGAACTTGCTCCAGGCTCCAATGCGTCGTGCCGCTTACGGCATCAAGGCGCTTATCGAATCGAAGGATGCGGCGTAATAGCCACGTTCAAGAAACCAATCCCAATAACCAAGATCAATACAGAAAAATAGGAGAAAAGAAATGGCACTCACCAAAGACCAGATTCTTGACGGAATCGCAGAATTGTCAGTAATCGAATTGAAGGACCTCCTCGATGCGTTCGAAGAGAAGTTCGGCGTCACCGCAGCAGCACCAGTTGCTGTTGCAGCAGCAGGCGGAGCAGCATCAGCAGCTCCAGCAGCAGCTGAAAAGGACGAGTTCACTGTCATCTTGAAAGAAGGCGGAGCTCAGAAAATTCAGGTCATCAAGGTAGTACGCGAACTCACCAGCCTCGGCTTGAAAGAAGCAAAGGACCTCGTAGACGGTGCACCAAAGCCTGTTCTCGAGGGTGCCAGCAAGGACGATGCCGAGAAGGCAAAGGCCAAGTTGGAAGAAGCCGGCGCAGTCGTCGAACTCGCGTAATTTCAGCCATTTAGGTCTGTAAGCCCGGGGCGAAAGCCTCGGGCTTCAGCCGTCTATCAGATCTGGGTAAAAGCCGCAAAAGCGGCGGTAGCCTAGTTCGTTGCCGTGCGTAGCCCCCTGAACCTTCCCCCAAAGAAGTTCATCTGGCTCGTCGATTCGTATTCATCACTTCTCGATCAGGAGTAACTCAGTGGCCTCACGTGCGTCTGCACGCGAACGGTATTCGTTCGCGACCCTTCCAGAAACCCTCGAACTTCCAGACCTCATCGCGGTACAACGCGAGAGTTTTGAATGGTTCCTTAAAGAAGGATTGAAGGAAGCGTTCGAAGATATTTCGCCAATCAAAGGATTCAGCGACGATCTTCAACTCGAACTTGAATTCGACCCAGACGATGAAGATCTTTGTCCAAAACCAAAGTTCACTGTTGCGGAGTGCCGCGAACGTGACATGACCTATGCGTCGCCAGTATTTGTGCGCGCACGTTTCTTGAACAAGCCAACCGGCGAAATTAAAGAACAAGTTGTGTTCATGGGCGACTTCCCGAAGATGACCGAAAAGGGCACCTTCGTTATCAACGGCACCGAGCGTGTTGTGGTGAGCCAGTTGGTTCGTTCACCAGGCGTTATTTTCGAACCAGGTGAGCGTTACCGCTTGCGTAACTTGTCGAAGCACCAGTTGGTAAAGGGAACCATTCACCCGTACCGCGGAGAATGGTTGGAGTTCGACGTAGAGCAGAAGCCAGGTAAAGACGTCACCGCTGGAACACGCGTTGCACGTAAGCGCCGCATCGGAATTTTCACCTTGTTGCGCGCACTTGGTTACGACGAAGAAAACGCTCCAGGCTTCCTCGATCGTTTCGTGAACTACTTCGACTTCCTTGAAGGCCAGTGGGAAAAGGAGCGTCCAATCGCTCCAACTCGCGAAGAAGCACTTGTTGAAATTTACAAGCGCGCTCGTCCGGGCGAACCACCAAACGTTGAAGCAGCACGTGCATATTTCGAAGGCGCATTCTTCGAGAACCGTCGCTATGACTTGTCACGCGTTGGTCGCTACAAGCTGAACCGCAAGTTGGGTGCAGAAATTGAAAAGGTTGGCAAGTTGTTCGACATGAAGGTCGGCACCGAACTTGGCAAGCTCGACGTTCCAGTTGAAGGACAAGATGTTCTCAGCCGTTGCGAAGTTCTTGCAACCATTACCTACTTGTTGCACCTCGTGAAGCAAGAGCCTGGCTACCGCCTCGACGATCAGGACCACTTTGCAAACCGTCGTATTCGTTCGGTTGGTGAATTGATTCAGAACCAAGTTCGTATCGGTTTGTCACGTATGGAGCGTGTTGTTCGCGAGCGCATGACCACACAAGATGTGGAAGCGATTTCGCCACAAACACTCATCAACGTGCGTCCAGTTGTTGCTGCAATCAAGGAGTTCTTCGGAACTTCCCAGTTGTCGCAGTTCATGGACCAAGTGAACCCATTGTCGGGTCTTACGCACCGTCGTCGTTTGTCGGCACTCGGACCTGGTGGTCTCAGCCGTGAGCGCGCAGGTTTCGAAGTTCGAGACGTTCACTTTTCGCACTACGGCCGTATGTGCCCAATTGAAACACCAGAAGGTCCAAACATTGGACTCATCGGTGCGCTTTCAACGTATGCACGCGTGAACCCATTCGGATTCATCGAGAGCCCATACCGTCGCGTTCGCAACGGCAAGGTCACCGACGAAATCGTGTACATGCCAGCAGACGAAGAAGAGAACTACGTCGTTGCGCAGGCAAACACCGCGTTGAATGCAGATGGCACCTTTAAGTCAGAGCGCGTACTCGTACGTCGTTCACCACAGGCAGCCAGCTTGGATGACTTGAAGAAGATGCTTGAAGCAGAAAGCTTCTTCGGTTCAACCACTGACATCGCATATGTACCTGGAACAGAAGTGGACTTCATCGACGTTTCGGCTCGCCAAATTATTTCGGTGGCTACAGCGTTGATTCCGTTCTTGGAGCACGACGATGCAAACCGCGCGCTCATGGGTGCGAACATGCAACGTCAGGCAGTTCCATTGCTTCGTGCAGAGGCTCCATACATTGGAACCGGCATTGAGTCACGTGCAGCACGTGACGGTGCAGACCTCATCTTGGCAAAAGATTCGGGAACCGTTACTTCAGTAACTGGCGACTTGATCACCATTGCTTATGACAACTTGAAGAAGGCCGACGGAGAACACAAGTTGTTCAAGTTCCGTCGTTCAAACCAAGACACCAGCATTAACCACATCATTCGCGTGAAGGAAGGTCAGAAAGTTGCTAAGGGCGACTTGATTTGTGACGGTCCTTCAACCGACATGGGTGAACTTGCACTTGGAAAGAACTTGCTCGTGGCATTTATGCCATGGGAGGGCTACAACTTCGAAGACGCCATCATCTTGAGCGAGCGTTTGGTGAAGGAAGACGTACTCACGTCGATCCACATCAAGGAATACGAAGTTGATGCTCGTGACACCAAGCTTGGACCTGAAGAAATCACACGCGACATTCCAAACTTGAGCGACGACATTCTTGCCGACCTCGATGACCGTGGAATTATTCGCGTGGGTGCCGAAGTTGGTCCTGGCGATGTTCTCGTTGGAAAAGTCACTCCTAAGGGTGAAACCGAACTCACTCCAGAAGAGCGCCTCTTGCGCGCAATCTTCGGTGAGAAGGCTCGTGAAGTTCGCGACACCAGCCTCAAGGTTCCACACGGTGAGAGCGGCAAAGTTATTGACGTGAAGGTGTTGTCACGCGAAGCGGGCGACCGCGAAGCCGGCGACGAATTGCCACCAGGTGTAAACCAGTTGGTCCGCATTTATGTTGCGCAGAAGCGCAAGATCAGCGTGGGCGACAAGTTGGCAGGACGTCACGGTAACAAGGGTGTTATCTCCAAGATTCTCCCTATCGAAGACATGCCATACATGGCCGACGGAACTCCTGTCGACATCATCTTGAACCCACTTGGTGTTCCAAGCCGAATGAACATTGGTCAGGTGCTTGAAGCGCACCTTGGCTACTGCGCACGTTGGGGTTGGAGTGACGTTAAGAACAACAAGGTTGTTGGAGACTCACCAATTCGCGGTACCGAAACCAAGACACGCATCAACACCAAGCCAGCAACATTTGTTGCAACGCCGGTGTTCGACGGCGCTCACTGGGACGAAGATGAAGCCGCTGGTCCTCACCCAACCATTCAGTCAATCTTGAGGAACCTCAACCCAGAATCGGTTGATGGCGTTCGCTTGATTGGCGATGATGGCAAGACACAACTTCGCAACGGTCGAACCGGTGAGTACTACGACAACACCACCATGGTGGGTTACATGTACATCATCAAGTTGTCACACATGGTTGACGACAAGATCCACGCACGTTCAACTGGGCCATACAGCATGATCACTCAGCAACCTTTGGGTGGTAAAGCCCAATTCGGTGGTCAGCGCTTCGGTGAAATGGAAGTGTGGGCTCTCGAGGCTTACGGTGCTGCTTACTGCTTGCAGGAATTGCTCACCATTAAGTCAGACGACGTACTCGGACGCGTTCGCGTGTACGAGGCAATCGTGAAGGGCGAAAACATTCCTGAGCCAGGCATTCCTGAGAGCTTCAAGGTGCTCATGAAGGAAATGCAGGCTTTGTGCCTCGACGTAGAAGTCATCTCCAATGAAGGCAAGAACATTGAACTTGCCGACATGGACGAAGACGTCTTCCGTGCAACACAGGAACTCGGAATCGACATTTCGCGTCCAGAGCGTGGCTCTGATGCAGATGACCGTGACCGTGAACGTCGCCGCGAACAACGCGCTTTCTAACGCCACTTACTAACCAGAGAATTTGACGAGCAGAGAAGAACGAGAAGAGGAAAACATGTCCGACGCAGTAACCGAATTCAAGAACAAGGTTGACGTCAATAGTTTCGAACAGTTGCGCATTGGTTTGGCCACTGCGGATGACATTCGTAACTGGTCACGTGGTGAAGTAAAGAAGCCTGAAACCATTAACTACCGCACATTGCGCCCTGAGCGTGATGGTCTGTTCTGTGAAAAGACATTCGGACCTACACGTGACTGGGAGTGCTACTGCGGTAAGTACAAGCGTGTGCGCTTTAAGGGCATCATTTGCGAAAAGTGCGGCGTTGAAGTAACTCGCTCGAAGGTTCGTCGTGAGCGCATGGGCCACATCGAATTGGCTGCACCAGTTGTTCACATTTGGTACCTACGCGGAACCCGTTCATGGTTGGCCTATTTGTTGGGTGGTCTTGAGCCACGCGACGAAATCAAGGCGAAGCAGCTTGAAAAGGTTATTTACTTTGCCGCCTGGTTGGTGAGCAGTGTTGATGCCGACAAGCGTCATGCCGACATGACCGAACTTGAAGAAGTGTTGCTTGAAGACAAGGAACAACTCATCAAGAATCGCGAACGCGACTTGAAGCAGCGTCAAAAGGATGCAGAAGCAGAGCTGAAGGAACTCGAGAAGTCGGGTGCCAAGGATGCAGATGTTCGTGCACGCCAGAAGTTGATCGACAAAGATCTCACCACCATCACCGAGCGTTATGGCAAAGAGTTGGACTTGATCCAGCGCGCGCATGACACGTTCGGCAAGATGCACTCACGCATGATCGTGGAAGACGAAGAGTTGTGGCGCGAAGTGAAGGATCGTTACGGCGAATACTTCGTTGGCGGCACCGGCGCAGAGTCCATTAAGTCACTTATTGACACCATCGATTTCGATGCCGAGGAAATTATTCTCCGCGACGCAATCATGAATGGCTATAAGGGCAAGGTGCTCAGCACGCAGCGTAAGCAGAAGGCAATCAAGCGCCTCAAGATCATCGCGTCGTTTAACCGTCGTGACGATGCTGGTCGTTTGGTGAATAACCCGAAGGCAATGGTCCTCGACGTTATTCCAGTTATTCCTCCAGACCTGCGCCCAATGGTGCAGCTTGATGGTGGTCGCTTTGCAACTTCCGACTTGAACGACTTGTACCGTCGCGTAATTAACCGCAACAACCGTTTGCGTCGATTGCTCGATCTTGGTGCACCAGAAATCATCGTGAACAACGAAAAGCGCATGTTGCAAGAAGCATCAGATGCATTGTTCGACAACGGTCGTCGTGGTCGTCCGGTAACTGGTCCTGGTAACCGTCCGCTCAAGTCGTTGTCCGACATGTTGAAGGGTAAGCAAGGTCGCTTCCGTCAGAACTTGCTCGGAAAGCGCGTTGACTACTCGGGTCGTTCAGTAATCGTTGCTGGCCCAACACTGCGCTTGCAGCAATGCGGTTTGCCAAAGTTGATGGCACTCGAATTGTTCAAGCCATTCGTCATGAAGCGCTTGGTCGATCAGCAGCTTGCACAAAACATTAAGAGTGCAAAGCGCATGGTTGAGCGTCGTAGGCCACAGGTGTGGGACGTTCTTGAAGACGTCATTAAGGAACACCCAGTTCTGTTGAACCGTGCTCCTACGTTGCACCGCTTGGGAATTCAGGCATTCGAACCGTTGCTCGTTGAGGGCAAGGCAATTCAGTTGCACCCACTCGTATGTACAGCGTTTAACGCTGACTTCGACGGTGACCAGATGGCAGTTCACTTGCCATTGTCGGTTGAAGCTCAGGCAGAAGCACGCGTGCTGATGTTGAGTGCGAACAACATTTTGTCGCCAGCCTCGGGTCGTCCAATTGTGACCCCACAGCAGGACTTGGTGATTGGTGGGTATTACCTCACCGATCAGCGTGATGGTTCAAAGGGCGAAGGCCATGTTTACCGTCAGCTGTACGAAGTAGTTCGTGCACTTGACAGTGGTGACGTTGCTCTTCACGCCAAGATCAAAATCGCTGAGCGCGATGACAACGGCAAGCAGATCTACGTGGACACCACGCCAGGTCGTTTGTTGTTCGAAGAGCGTTTGCCAGCTGGTTTCGTCAAGAAGTTTGGACATATTGATCAGACTTTGAAGAAGAAGGAATTCGGCGTAATCGTGGAGCGTTTGAGCGACCACTTCACAAAGTCCGAAATTGCTTTGGCTCTCGATGGAATTAAAGACTTGTGCTACCGCTATGCAACGCAGTCCGGTCTGACCGTTTCGGTTGATGACGTAAAGACTCCAAAAGCAAAGCGTGCAATTCTTGATCGTCACGAAGAAGATGCCGACAAGGTGGAGAAGCAATTCCGTCGCGGCATCATCACCGACGGTGAGCGTCGTCAGCAAGAAGTACGTATTTGGACAGAAGCAACTCGCGAAGTTCAAGAGGCCATGCAGAAAGAATTTGCAGACCTTAAGTACAACCCAGTTGACATGATGATCACTTCTGGTGCTCGTGGAAACATGACCCAGATGCGTCAGATTGCAGGTATGCGCGGACTCGTGGCCAACCCTCGTGGTGACATGATTCCTCGTCCTATTAAGAGCAACTTCCGTGAAGGCTTGGAAACACTTGAGTACTTCATTGCTACTCCAGGTGCTCGTAAGGGCCTCGT
>ENA-ORFA01000946-ORFA01000946.1-marine-metagenome-genome-assembly--contig:-NODE-946-length-11769-cov-5.134536_pt1 | contig 11769 bp, 6 predicted proteins | sample MGYA00248621_ERZ508587 | MGnify/ENA primary metagenome ERZ508587 (study PRJEB26250, sample SAMN06266239) | marine metagenome | isolation source: Columbia River Estuary | place: USA:Columbia River Estuary... | reverse complement strand
CGCTCCTCACGTCACACAATTTGATGAAGCGGATATTACCGATCTCGAAGCTTTTAGAAGATCTATGCAGGTGGATGCTGAGAAAAAGGGTGTCAAACTCACTCTTCTTGCTTTCCTTATGAAGGCTTGCGTCAATGCGCTTAAGACTTATCCTAACTTTAATGCCTCTCTTTCAGCGGATGGCGATCAACTTATTTTAAAAAGTTATTACAACATCGGTTTCGCATGTGACACGCCAGATGGTTTGGTGGTACCTGTCGTCCGTGATGTTCACCAAAAAGATGTACTCGCAATCGCTAAAGATTTAGGTGAGCTTTCCGCCAAAGCGCGCGAGCGCAAACTTAAGATGGAAGAAATGCAAGGTGGATGCTTTACGATTTCAAGTTTAGGCGGTATTGGTGGCACAAAATTTACACCGATTATTAATTGTCCTGAAGTGGCCATACTTGGAATCTCCAGGTCATCCATGGAGCCTATATACGACCCTAAAACAAAAGCATTTGAAGCAAGGCTTATCTTGCCACTCTCTTTATCCTACGATCACCGCGTCATTGATGGTGCAGATGGTGCGCGTTTTACCAGCCACTTACGCATGATGCTATCTGACGTGCGTCGATTGCTTCTTTAATATTACATGACTAATACTTTTCAAATCACGGTACCTGATATCGGCAACTTCGATAGTGTTGAAGTCATCGATGTGATTGTCAAAATTGGTGACACGATTAAGAAAGAAGATTCACTCATTACGGTTGAATCTGATAAAGCATCTATGGATATTCCTTCCACACACGAAGGTAAAGTGACAAAGATTGATTTAAAAGTAGGCGATAAAGTTAAACAAGGATCCAATATTCTTGTGATCGAATTAAGTGAATCGACAGACAAACCGCAAAAAGTTGAAAATAAAACAGAAATAAAAGAGACAGCAAAAAAAGAAGTACCCCCTCCAGGGGTTTTTGAAACAATTGCTAAAAAACCAGATGTGACATCCACACATGAAACTGAAGTTGTTGTTTTGGGTTCAGGCCCTGGTGGTTATACAGCCGCATTCCGTGCCGCAGATTTAGGTAAAAAAGTTGTGCTGATCGAAAGATACTCAACCTTAGGTGGGGTATGTCTTAATGTCGGCTGCATTCCATCGAAAGCACTTTTACATACAGCTAAAGTGATTACTGATGCCGAAGAAACAGCGGCCCACGGTGTCACTTTTGGTGAGCCCCATATTGATTTAGAAAAAATTCGCAACTGGAAGGCCCAAGATGTTGTCGGCAAATTGACACAAGGCTTGGGCGCTATGGCTAAACAAAGACAAGTCACTGTCATTCAAGGTGTGGGTGAATTTACAACACCGCATCAAATTAAAGTAACAAAGGCTGATGGTCAAATTGAGACAGTAGGTTTTGAGCATTGCATTATTGCGGCAGGCTCACAATCCACAAAATTTCCTGGCGTACAAGATGATCCACGCATTATGGATTCCACTGGCGCCCTGGAACTCAAAGACATTCCTAAACGTTTACTCATTGTGGGTGGCGGCATTATTGGTTTAGAGATGGGTACCGTTTACGATGCATTAGGCAGTCGTGTAAGTGTCGTTGAATTATCAGATGGACTCATGCAAGGATGCGATCGTGATTTAGTCCGCCCATTACAAAAACGTATGGAGCAACGTTTTGAAAAAATTATGCTCAATACCAAAGTCAACACCATCGAACCTAAAGAAGATGGCATTCATGTCAGTTTTGAATTTGAAGGTAAATTAGATTCACAGGTGTATGACCGTGTCCTGATTGCAATCGGTCGACGTCCAAATGGTAAAGTAATTAAGGCAGAACTCGCTGGCGTTAATGTCACTGACCAAGGATTTATTCCGGCAAATAAACAAATGCGTACCAATGTATCCCACATCTTTGCGATTGGCGATATTGTAGGTCAGCCGATGTTAGCCCACAAAGCAACACACGAAGGTAAAGTCGCAGCTGAAGTGATTGCTGGACACAAAGTTGAATTCCAAGCAATCGCTATTCCATACGTTGCCTATACGGATCCTGAAGTGGCATGGGCAGGGATGACGGAGACGGAAGCGAAGCTAAAAAATATTGAAATTGAAAAGGCAAGCTTCCCCTGGGCTGCAAGTGGTCGAGCGCTTGCTATGAATCGCTCAGAAGGTACGACGAAACTTATTTTTGATAAAGAAACCCATCGATTAATTGGTGCAGGCATTACAGGGATTGGTGCAGGGGAACTTATTGCTGAGACAGTTTTGGCAATTGAAATGGGTGCAGATGCACACGATCTTGGTTTAACGATTCATCCCCATCCAACATTATCTGAAACCGTTTGTTTTGCAGCGGAAGTTAAAGAAGGTACGATCACCGATCTTTATATTAAAAAACGCTAAACCGTTTTTTAGCTCTTCGCTAAAACAAAAAGACCTTCTAGTACTAAATCTTTTTTGATTGAAACATACTTTCTTAAACTTTCATCCATATGCTGGTGAATAATTTCAGCGTCACCTCCACTTAAAATAATCACGACATCTTTTGATTGATTCGATGCAAGCTCAAAAAAAGATTTGATATTTCCAAGAACACTCAAAATAAATCCTGTCTCAATCGCATTGGCTGTATTAATTGGTGGCATTTGAAATACACCCTCGCCATTTTTTAAATCCGCAGTGTCATTCGATAAAGTATTTTTTGTGAGATGAAGTCCTGGCAAAATGACACCGCCTTCGAATGTGTGCTGATTAGTTTTTTGATCATAACTCACATAATCAATCGTCACAGCAGTGCCCACTGAAGCAATCACTGTGGTCTTCTTTATATCATGCGATACGCTCAATGCTGATAGCCATCGATCTGTGCCTAACTTTGTAGCGTCCTGGTAATCATTTAAGAGATATTTGTAAGTTTTATGTGGCTTAATAAATTTAATCGGACATGAAAACTTTTTAAGTTTAATTTTTAAAATGGCTTCTTTCTCAAAACCTGCAACATTTGAAATAAGTATTTTTTTTATCTTTTCATCAAATTCAAAATGATCTTGATCAATATCTTCTGTAAAAAAAGTGTCTTGTTTATAAATGCTCTTATCATCACGGAGCATCCATTTTGTTTTGGTATTGCCTATATCAATGAGTAGAAACATATTTATGCTTTTCTTAATGTAATTTCACCGGATGAGAATGTTTCAATACCGTTCGATGGCGTTTCAATCATCAACGCTCCATCCTCAGTGACACCTTGGGCTAAACCTGTCACGGATCTCCCGTCACCTAAAGACAATGTGACTGTTTGGTGCTGATACACATGATAGGTCATCCACTCTTCTTTTAACGAACTAAATTTTGAAGTATTAAACTGACCCAAAACATCTGCCAAATCTTTTAAGATTTGTCCTAATAGTTCATTCGGGTTAATTTCTTCAACGCTCACACTTGTGAGATCTGTCGCTGGCTGATCAATATGACTCAAGCTTTTTTTGGAGAGTTTTAAATTGATACCAATGCCGATGACAGCACTGCTCTGCCCTTCCATATCGCCTTGAAGTTCAATGAGAATACCAGCTAATTTTTTATATTGGTTTTGATCTTGAATCAACACATCATTAGGCCATTTTAATTGGGCACCTATCACACCGAATCGATGAAAGCTTCTTATAAGAGCGATTCCAACTGCTAAACTCAATCCTGAAAGTGTCGAAGCACCACCATTAAATCGCCATAGAAGTGAAAAAGTTAAACTTTCCCCTAAAGCAGATTGCCAACTTCTACCTCGACGACCTCGGCCCTTTGTTTGAATATGCGTTGCAGCCACAGACGCATGCGGGTGATCTGATGAAGCTTTTTCCATAAGATAACTATTAGTAGACTCCATCACATCAAATATTTCTACGTTAAACCAGTGATGAATTTCACCCATGACTTGTTGGATAGAAGATTTTTTTAAAAGCGTAATGGGTTGAATTAATTTGTATCCACGGCCGCGCACAGAATAAATCTCCACACCGAACTCTTCCGCTTTTTTAATGGCATTCCAGATCGAGACGCGAGAAATATCGAAAGTTTTAGCAATAGATTCTCCCGAATGAAATTTACCATCGGAGAGCACATCTAAGACTTTAAAAACGAGGCTATGCTGCATAAAACTCGTATGACATTAAAAACTTGATCTTATCATATGAGTCTATGTTTTAGCTTTAAGATCAATGGATTGGGGAGAATTAAGCCATCATTTCAGTGTAGAATATTGCCTATATATTATGTCAGATAACAAAACTACATCTCAAGCACCTTCTAATTTTATTCGCGGCGTGATCGAGCGCGACTTAACTAACAAAAGTTTTGAAGGTAAAACCTGGACAGGATCTCCAGGAGATGCATCTCATCATGCAAAAGCACCTATTGATGCGGCCAAAATTCGCACACGATTTCCGCCTGAACCTAACGGCTATCTTCATATAGGACATGCTAAAAGTATTTTCTTAAACTTTGGTTTAGCCAAAGATTACGATGGCATTTGTCATTTACGTTTTGATGACACCAATCCTGAAAAAGAAAATCAGGAATATGTGGATAGTATTAAAAATAATGTGGCCTGGTTAGGTTTCTCATGGGAACAAAATAAAACATCGCACCTTTATTTTGCAAGTCATTATTTTGACTTTATGTATCAAGCCGCGGAATCTCTTATTCAATCAGGTCATGCCTATGTTGATAAACAAACACCAGATGAGATTCGTATACATCGCGGGTCGCTCACTGAGCCTGGTAAAAATTCTCCATGGCGTGATAAACCAACAGAAGAACATCTCGCATGGTTCCGAGAAATGCGTGATGGCAAACACCCTGATGGATCGATGATATTAAGAGCCAAAATTGATATGGCATCTCCTAATATTAATTTGCGCGATCCAGCAATCTATCGAATTAAACGCGCGCATCATCACAATACAGGAGACACTTGGTGCATTTATCCTATGTATACTTTTGCACACCCCATTGAAGATGCGTTAGAAAAAATCACACACTCTATTTGTACTTTGGAATTTGAAGATCAACGTCCTTTTTATGATTGGATTTTAGATCGTCTCATTGACAATGGTTTATTATCCAAACCGCAACCACGTCAATATGAGTTTGCAAGACTTAATCTCACATACGCAGTCTTATCAAAAAGAAAACTCATTGAGTTAGTTGAAGGTAAACATGTAACTGGTTGGGATGATCCAAGATTGCCTACGCTTGAAGGTTCCCGTCGACGCGGCTATACACCTGAAGGATTTAAACTTTTTACAGATCGCATTGGTGTATCTAAAGCGGATTCCTGGATTGATTACGCAACACTCGAAGAATCCATGCGAGAAGTTTTAAATGTGTCATGCGAAAGGCGCATCGCAGTGCTTGATCCCATTGAGCTTGAAATTACAAATTATCCAGACAATAAAGAGGAAGATTGCTTTGCACCTAATCATCCGCTCAAACCAGAATTAGAAAAGCGCGTTGTTAAATTGTCTAAATTCCTTTGGATTGAACGCGAAGATTTTATGGAAGAGCCTTCAAAACAATTCTTCAGATTGTATCCAGGCAATATCGTCAGATTAAGATACGGCTATGTCGTAAAATGCACATCTTTTGAAAAAGATTCGAGCGGCAAAGTTAAAAAAGTTTTATGTGAATACTTACCTGACACTAAATCAGGCACACCTGGAAGTGACAGCGTGAAAGTCAAAGGTAATATTCATTGGGTTTCTAAAGCACATAGCTATCGAGGCACAGTTCGTTTGTACGACAAACTTTTTTCAGCCGAACATCCAGGCAGTCATGATACAAATTATCTAGAACAACTAAATCCAAATTCATGCACAGTCATCGAAGCGGAGTTAGAAAAAAGTTTAGAGGCTATTCAACCGGGTGATCAATTTCAATTTGAACGTCATGGTTACTTTATTGCAGACGTAAAAGATTCAAAACCCAATCAACCAATTTTCAATCGCACTGCGACGCTTAAAGACACCTCACAAAAAATATAGTTTTCAATTTAAAAGTTACAGACAATAAAAAACCCTAAGCTCAATTATGAGGTTAGGGTTTTTTAATATAAGAAGCTTGGCAGTGACCTACTTTCGCATGCAAAAAGCATACTATCATTGGCGATAAGTCGTTTCACTGTCCTGTTCGGGATGGGAAGGAGTGGTTCCAACTCTCTATGTCCGCCAAGCAAACTGGTTGAGATAATGATCAAAGATCAATGTCTCGAATTCGGACAAAATTTGAAGAAGTAAAGTTATTGTGTTTCTTGATTACAATGTCAGCTTTAAAAAAATCATATACCTTAAAAAGAACAAGTCTTAAGGTTATAGGATCAAGCCTCACGAGCAATTAGTATCAGTTAGCTTAACGTATTACTACGCTTCCACACCTGACCTATCAACGTCCTGGTCTTGAACGACTCTTTAGTGTGCTTAAAGCACAGGGAAGTATCATCTCGAGGCGAGTTTCGCGCTTAGATGCTTTCAGCGCTTATCTCTTCCAGATTTAGCTACCCGGCTATGCCATTGGCATGACAACCGGTCCACCAGAGATCTGTCCACTCCGGTCCTCTCGTACTAGGAGCAGCCCCCCTCAAACTTCCAACGCCCACGGCAGATAGGGACCAAACTGTCTCACGACGTTTTAAACCCAGCTCACGTACCACTTTAAATGGCGAACAGCCATACCCTTGGGACCGGCTACAGCCCCAGGATGTGATGAGCCGACATCGAGGTGCCAAACTCCCCCGTCGATATGAACTCTTGGGAGGAATCAGCCTGTTATCCCCAGAGTACCTTTTATCCGTTGAGCGATGGCCCTTCCATACAGAACCACCGGATCACTATGACCTGCTTTCGCACCTGCTCGACCTGTCCGTCTCGCAGTCAAGCAACCTTATGCCATTGCACTATCAGTACGATTTCCGACCGTACCTAGGTTACCTTCGCACTCCTCCGTTACTCTTTGGGAGGAGACCGCCCCAGTCAAACTGCCCACCATACACGGTCCCCAACCCCGTTTCGGGGTCTAGGTTAGAACCTCAACAACATCAGGGTGGTATTTCAAGGTTGGCTCCACATGATCTAGCGACCACGCTTCAATGCCTCCCACCTATCCTACACAGATCTTGTCAAAGTCCAATGTAAAGCTACAGTAAAGGTTCATGGGGTCTTTCCGTCTAGCCGCGGGTAGATTGCATCTTCACAAACATTTCAACTTCGCTGAGTCCCAAGAGGAGACAGTGTGGCCATCGTTACGCCATTCGTGCGGGTCGGAACTTACCCGACAAGGAATTTCGCTACCTTAGGACCGTTATAGTTACGGCCGCCATTCACCAGTGCTTCGATTCAAAGCTTCGCTTGCGCTGACCTCTCCTGTTAACATTCTGGCATTGGGCAGGCGTCAGCCCCTATACGTCAGCTTTCGCTTTTGCAGAGACCTGTGTTTTTGGTAAACAGTCGCTCGGGCCATTTCACTGCGGCTGGCTTGCGCCAGCACCCCTTCTCCCGAAGTTACGGGGTTAGATTGCCTAGTTCCTTAGCGTGAGTTATCTCGAACACCTTGGTATTCTCTACCTACCTACCTGTGTCGGATTGCGGTACGGGAGTACATGTCGTACCGTCATGGCTTTTCTTGGAACCGGAAGAAACTTCTGCACTTCACCCGAAGGATCCGCTCAGTAAGCCAATAACTTAGGAAACCTCTTCCAATCCGTCCCCAGACGTATAACCTTCATGCACTGTCACGGAATATGAACCGTGTGTCCATCGCCTACGACAATCGTCCTCGGCTTAGGCCCGACTAACCCGCGGCGGACGAACCTGGCCGCGGAAACCTTAGGTTTTCGGTGGATGGGATTCTCACCCATCTTCTCGCTACTTATGCCTGCATCCGCACTTGATACAAGTCCACATGTGCTTACGCTCATGCTTCACCCCAGTATCAACGCTCCTCTACCAAGCCGTATAAATACGACTTCCCATGCTTCGGTGGGCGGCTTGAGCCCCCTTACATTATCGGCGCAGGACTACATTCGGCCAGTAAGCTGTTACGCACTCTTTAAATGATGGCTGCTTCTAAGCCAACATCCTGGCTGTTTACGTAGTCCCACATCCTTTTACACTTAGCCGCCACTTAGGGACCTTAGCAGTGGGTCTGGGCTGTTCCCCTTTCGACAATGAAGCTTATCCCCCACTGTCTCACTGCATGACTTGAACCAACGGCATTCGGAGTTTGATTAATCTCAGTAACCTTGGAGGGCCCATCGACTATTCAGTGCTCTACCTCCGTTGGTGAACATCACACGCTGCACCTAAATGCATTTCGAGGAGAACCAGCTATCTCCGTGTTCGATTGGCATTTCACCCCTACCCACAGCTCATCCGAGCATTTTTCAACATACAACGGTTCGGTCCTCCACGAGGTATTACCCCCGCTTCAACCTGGCCATGGGTAGATCACACGGTTTCGGGTCTAACACATGCTACTAATACGCCTTATTCAGACTCGCTTTCGCTACGCCTACGTGTCTAAAACACTTAAGCTCGCAACATACGTTAACTCGCAGGCTCATTCTGCAAAAGGCACGCCGTCACTCGTTACAGCAAGCTGTAAACTGAGCTCCGACTGCTTGTAGGCGACGCGGTTTCAGGAACTATTTCACTCCCCTCCCGGGGTGCTTTTCACCTTTCCCTCACGGTACTTATGCGCTATCGGTGGCAAGAGGTATTTAGTCTTGGAAGATGGTCCTCCCGGATTCCCACAGGGTTCCTCGTGTCCCGCGGTACTTGGGTGCCATAACAGTAAGTCCATATCTTTTAAACTAAGGGGGTCTCACCCGCTATGCCCACGCCTCCCAGCGCGTTCGTATAAAATATGGATTTTTGACTCACCTGTAATCGGCAGATCACAATGTATGGTCCCACAACCCCCATGCTGCAACGGCTGCCGCCTATCACACAACACAGGTTTGGACTGATCCGCGTTCGCTCGCCGCTACTTACGGAATCGTTATTACTTTCTTTTCGTCTGGCTACTTAGATGTTTCAGTTCACCAGCTGCCCGCAGACAGGCTATCTATTTACCTGAATGCGACGTCATTATTCATGACGCCGGGTTACCCCATTCGGAAACCCCCGGATCAAAGCTCGATTGCAGCTCCCCGAGGAATATCGTCGCTTACCACGTCCTTCATCGGCCCCTTGCCCCAAGGCATCCACCGCGCGCCCTTTATAGCTTATACAAAACAGATAACTCTAAACTAGGAACATGGAATAATCCATGGCATCCTCGGCAGCATCCGGAAAAACTAGTTCTCCGGAAACTCACGTCATCTATAATCTAGACAACAAAGCATACGCGCGTCACACTTCTAAAAAGTGTAGACGCCAAACTATCCAGCATAATGCTGGACGATATTCATTACCCAACAAACGGAAGATATGAAATTGTGAAAAGTACAAGATTGAACCGAAAGACAATGTCCTTCGGAAAATGGAGGATAGCGGGATCGAACCGCTGACCTACGGATTGCAAAACCGTCGCTCTCCCAGCTGAGCTAATCCCCCAGGGAAACAAACCTGACAAAAGTGGGCCTTAATGGATTCGAACCATTGACCTCACCCTTATCAGGGGTGCGCTCTAACCAGCTGAGCTAAAGGCCCAGAAAATAATGCATCCAAAGAATCAAACGCTCTTTGAGAACCAACAATGGCAGTCATGCCCATTCGACAAAGTCTACGAACCATAAAGGCCCGCGACCAATATCCTTAGAAAGGAGGTGATCCAGCCGCACCTTCCGATACGGCTACCTTGTTACGACTTAGTCCCCCTTACTCCCCACACCTTAGACGGCTCCTTCCTTACGGTTAGGCCACCGGCTTCGGGTGCAGACAATTCAGGTGACTTGACGGGCGGTGTGTACAAACCCCGGGAACGTATTCACCGCAGTATAGCTGACCTGCGGTTACTAGCGATTCCAGCTTCATGCAGGCGAGTTGCAGCCTGCAATCCGAACTGAGGACGTATTTTTGGGATTTGCTTGACCTCGCGGCCTTGCACCCCTCTGTTGACGCCCATTGTAGCATGTGTGAAGCCCCAGGTGTAAGGGCCATGCCGACTTGACGTCATCCCCACCTTCCTCCCGCTTGCACGGGCAGTTCCGTAAGAGTTCCCGACTTTACGCTGGCAACATACGGTGAGGGTTGCGCTCGTTGCGGGACTTAACCCAACATCTCACGACACGAGCTGACGACAGCCATGCAACACCTGTCTTCGGGTCTATTGCTAGAGGTACCACTTTCATGGTCTTACCCTCGATGTCAAACCTGGGTAAGGTTCTTCGGTTAGTGACGAATTAATCCACATGCTCCACCGCTTGTGCGGGGTCCCGTCAATTCCTTTGAGTTTCAACCTTGCGGCCGTACTCCCCAGGCGGAGTGCTTAATGCGTTAGCGACGGCACCGGGGGGGTCGATACCCCCGACACCTAGCACTCATCGTTTACGGCGTGGACTACCGGGGTATCTAATCCCGTTTGCTCCCCACGCTTTCGCACCTCAGCGTCAGTCTTAGGCCAGGAAGGCGCCTTCGCCACCGGTGTTCCTCCTGATATCTACGCATTTCACCGCTACACCAGGAATTCCCCTTCCCCCTCCCAGACTCAAGTCATCCAGTATCCAAGGCACTGTTCACGTTGAGCGCTGAACCTTTCACCCCAGACTTAAATAACCGCCTACGCGCGCTTTACGCCCAGTAACTTCGGACAACGCTCGCCCCCTACGTATTACCGCGGCTGCTGGCACGTAGTTAGCCGGGGCTTATTCGAGTGGTACCGTCAAATTTCTTCCCACTCAAAAGAAGTTTACGACCCGAGGGCCTTCATCCTTCACGCGACGTCGCTGCGTCAGGGTTTCCCCCATTGCGCAAGATTCCTAATTGCTGCCCCCCGTAGGAGTCTGGGCCGTATCTCAGTCCCAATCCGGCTGATCGTCCTCTCAGACCAGCTACCCGTCGTCGGCTTGGTAGGCCATTACCCCACCAACTACCTGATAGGCCGCAAGCCCATCCTGAAGCGATAAATCTTTAGACACAAGTCGATGCCGACTCGTGACCACATGCGGTATTAGCACCCCTTTCGGGATGTTGTCCCCCACTTCAGGGCAGGTTGCTTACGTGTTACGCGACCGTTCGCCACTAGGACCGAAGTCCTCGTTCGACTTGCATTTCTTAGGCACGCCGCAAGCGTTCGTCCTGAGCCAGGATCAAACTCTCCAAAGAAGAGTCCATAAACTGCTAAAGCAGCCCTGGAAAACAAAACAAACGCATCTGCTCGATAAAATCAAAACATCTGCTAAAAAGTTACTAGGCATAACCACCATCATTGATCCTCAAAGAACGTGGATTCTGACAATGGATGCACACTATCTTGTATGTAAAAAACTGCTAGAAGACTAAGCTTCAATCCGCATCCGAAGCACTTGGGCATCGGACGCAAGGAGAAGAATACAGCCATGAGAGCATGAAAGCAAGGAGAACCAGTAAGAATGTTGGGTATTTCAGGGGTATTTGTGCGTTGAGGGGTAGTTTGGTTGTTTTGGCGGGATTTGGGGCTTTTCTGTCGTCGTTGGGCGGTTGTGTGTGGATGTTTGGATACCTGGGCTCTGTGTTGGGAAGGGTCACTGTGGTATCCAGCTGGGACGGATTTGTGGATTGTCACTGCACCTGCCATACGTT
>ENA-ORFA01000941-ORFA01000941.1-marine-metagenome-genome-assembly--contig:-NODE-941-length-11821-cov-3.516775_pt1 | contig 11821 bp, 10 predicted proteins | sample MGYA00248621_ERZ508587 | MGnify/ENA primary metagenome ERZ508587 (study PRJEB26250, sample SAMN06266239) | marine metagenome | isolation source: Columbia River Estuary | place: USA:Columbia River Estuary... | reverse complement strand
TTAACGGTGTTGAATATGACAAAGCTGGTAAGAGGTCAGTTCATGATTATCTCGAAGATGAAGTATATGGTATCCCATACCATGTATTTAAGAATATTATTATCCTATCAATTAATGATTTCAAATCATTCTTAACAATGACACCAGCTGATAAGAAGCAAATCATTGATAAGATGTTTGGGTTCTCTGTCTTAAATGATATGCAGCGTTTGGTTAAAGAAGAACGCAAGACACTTAAGACCGACCTAGATTCTTTTGAATCAGAACTTACACAAATCAATGAATCGATTCTTCGCGTAAAGATGCAATTAAATGTTTTGCAAGCAGAAAGTGAAGAAAAGAACAAAGATGAAATTCAGCGATTAAAGGATAAACTTACAAAGTTTAATGATACGCGTATTAAGCTAGAAGAAGCCCAATCGTCTATTAAAGAAAAGCTTGGTACATTTGAAGACCAGTTGTCTACAAAGAATGTTTCTTATTCTAATTTGCAATATGAATTGCAAACACTTAAAAAGAAACTTGCGCTATACGAGAAAAATGCATGCCCAACATGTGAAACACCACTCGACACTGAATTTCACCAGCACAAAAAGCAGGAATACATGGAATCAGCTCAAGCAATCCCTGGTAAAATGACGGCAATCGAAGATGATGTTGCATCTATCAAGTCATCAATCCAATCTGCAAAAGAAAAAGAGGGTGCGATTCGCGATAAGGTATCTTCACTTAAAACAAACATGCAGGTTCTCAAAAATGAACTGGTTAAGATTCAAAGCGCATCTGGTAATGCAGAACAATTCAAGCATCTTGAAACTATTATTAATCAATTCAAGGAACAAGAAGATACAAAGACAGTAGAGAAGTCAAAGATTTCAAATGACTACTACTTCCTTGAAACAATTGAGGCGATTCTTGGTGAAGATGGCGTTAAGAACATGGCGGTTAAAACAATCCTTCCAGGATTGAATGCAAATATTGCAGCAATGATTAACACAATGCACTTGCCATTCCATATCCGTTTTGATGATAAATTTAATTGCATCATTAACCACTTGGGTGAAGAGATCAATCCAATGACATTATCAACTGGAGAACGCAAAGCCGCAGATTTTATTATCATCATTGCAATCATTAAGATTCTTAAGCTTCGCTTCCCACAGTTGAACCTATTATTCTTGGATGAGCTTTTGTCATCAGTTGATTCAGACGGTGTATATAACATTCTTAAAATCCTAAACCAGGTTATTAAAGAAAACAAAATCAATACCTTTGTCATTAACCACTCAGTTTTACCCCACGAAATATTTGATAAAAAGATTCAAATCTATCGTGATAACGGCTTTTCTAAGTTTGAGATTGAGACCATAGAATAAGGATATATAATATCTATGGCAACTTATAACGTAAAATGGAACAAAGACGATAGTGTCGTTAGACAGATTATTATCGGTCTTTTAGCCGACTTAAATAACAAAGTTTATTTCTACCGCCAACTTGGTAATGGTGGAACTGAAATCCAACCAGACGGTACCGTTGTTCAACAACCGGGTAGGGTTGAGGTTGATGTGCCATTCTATTATGCTATTGCTGGAGATGAAGATTTCTTAAAGGATAACTTCTTGTTCTTAACTAAGGATGGTTTGAGATGTGAACCGGATTCAGTAAAAGCTGATGGTAATTATGATAGGGTTCCACGTGGCGTTGTTAATTTTACTGGCATGTCTGTTGATTCTGGTAAACTAGTCAATAAACGTATTAGAGGTGCATATACAAAAATGGATGATAACGGTTCAATGCAGGGTTATACTGCTGAATTTGAAATGATTCCAATTAATATTAATGTTGATGTTGAAATTATCACATCATCGCAATTAGATAATTTCAAAATTACTGAGCGCATTATTAAGCGTCTTTATAAATCAAATCAATACAACGTTGAAGTTGGTGACTTGAATGAAGGTTCATATAGATTGCCTTCATATTATGCAATGCCTGAAGATTATACAACAGAGCGCCCAATGGAATTTTCATTTGATTCAAAAGAGGGGTATAAAGTTACGTTCTCACTTGAGATTAATTCATTCGTTCCTTCGTTTGAATGGGACACAGAGATGCATGCTGGTAATAGAATGTTCCAAATTCATACACAACCAACATCTACGGATCCAAAGGATTTTGACAGAACATCTGATGATAATCCAAAACGCATTGTAGAGTAAGATATATAAAAAAACAAAAGATATAAATTATGAATCTTTCACCAATTAGAATTATTGACGAATCTTCTGTAGAATTCTACCTAAGCGGCAAATCATTTACAGCCAATACTACAGAAAATACAATTGTTGAAAACGAAACAATTTCAAATGAACTAATGCCACTTGCATGGGCAGTTGAAAACTTTAGCTTTTCGAGCGATGCTATTACATGGTATAAGGGTATCTATAAAATGTATTACAGCATTTCTGAAAATGCATTTTATATGGGCAATGCTCAAGTTCTTGATGAAGGTTTTGTAAACTATATTATGGCAGCAGGTGTTATTAGATACGAAGAGAAGCCAGTTGCAGAAGCATTTGTAAATGCTGCAAAAAATATTGATAAGTTTGTTGATCTTGATTTTGTTAAAACGATTAAAGAAAACAACAACTTAATTAACGTTATGAGAATGGGTGACAATCTATTTGTTTCAAGAATAAATGAAACAGCTAAGTTGTATAACTTCTTCCAAGCTAAAAATGCAAACGAGCTTGTTGATTACGTTAATGAAAAGACAAATACTGATATCTCTACTTTTGTTGCAGACCTTCTAGAAGGTGATGCGGCAGCTAGACTATCAATGCTTTCTAAGATTGAAAAGATTGAAGAAATGATTTCATTCCTAAAGGATCAAAGAAATCTATTAGCTGATGCTGATAGAGCTATTACAGAAATTAAATCAGCTGACGCTCTAATTGAGGGTGAGATTGAAAAGTTCACAAACGATATTAAAGAATTAAAAGCTTCTCTATAATGATTCTCGAAGGTAAAAATATTAAAATCATCATTGACGTCCTAGTTAATTCAATGGAATACATGGACGAAACTCAATTCGCCGATTATATGAATGACGAATTTGGTTGGGATCAAGATCTTTCAATTGAGGTTTTTAATTCTTATTGGGATTTAGGTGCAAAGGATAGAATGAACTGGTCTGATAAAGATTGGACTAAGTGGCTAAACAAGCACGGTATTAAAGAATCACACACTTCTATAAAGGAAGAATCTATGTTTAAAACTAGAAAATTTGTTCACATTAAAGCATTTGAGCAGTTTATGATCAAAGAAGAAGATACATCGCGTTCTGACGGCTATGTACCAGGTTACCTATCATTTGAATGGGAAGGTATGCCTGAAGGTACTGAATTGGCAATCGACGCGTTGGGTTATTCTCAAGCAGGAAATGATGACCTTGTAGTTTGTTTTCTAAACTCTGAAGATGAAGATCTTCTAAGGGTTCCAAAATCAAAACTAGAGCTCGAACAGGGCGAAGGCATTTAATACTGCTCAAATATTTTTAATATGAAAAGGTCGCATTATAAACAATGCGACCTTTTTATTGTATAATAAGTATTATTTGATACACTACGTTAAAAAACAATATATCACAGGTGGCTAAACCTAAAAATTATTTAAACAATAAAGATTTATACAATGAGATTGTTAAATCTAAAGAGCAGGGTAAATTAACACCAACTGCTGAAAAGATGCTTATGCTTCTTGCTGAGCGTGCTATCCGTAAAATGTCTTATGTCTATGACGAAGACCGCGAGGATTGCCTTCAATTTGCATTGCTAGATCTTTTGAAATACTGGAAGAACTTTAATCCAGATTATCCAAATGCATTTGCATACTTTACAGAAATCGCCAAGCGTGGTTATGCTAAAGGATGGAACAAACTACATCCAGTAAAATACAAAGACACAATGTCCATCGATAGAGCTGGAGCTAACAGTGGCGAAGACGGTGGATTGTTTTCAATCTAATGTCAATTAAAAGAATAAAGCCAACCCAAAAATCCGGATTTGTACAGGGTTATTTTACGCCAACTAATTTAGCAAAATACGTTGGTCCACAGCCAATTATTTACAGGTCATCATGGGAACGTAAGTTTATGATGTGGTGCGACCGAAATGAAAATGTAATCATGTGGTCCAGCGAACCTATACAGATACCATATTGGTCAAAGCTCCATAATAAGCAACGTAATTATTTCCCAGACTTTTATATAAAGATACTTAAGAACGATGGTTCAATTGGGCACATGATTATTGAAATCAAACCAGAAGCCCAAATTAAAAAACCAAAGCCACCGACAACTAATAGTCAAAAAGCGCTTAAGAACTATAAGTTCCTTGCAGAACAGTATGTAATTAATAGGGATAAATATATTGCGGCACAACAGTTTGCTAATGAACGTGGTTGGAAATTCGCCGTAATGACAGAAAAATCTCTGAAGTAATGGGTCAAATCAAGAAAGACATTGCTGATAAAATAAAAACAGCTGGTTCTAAATCAAAGGCAATTAAAGGCGCCACTGATTGGTATTCAACAGCACTCAAAACTTTCTTAGATAAATCTGTTGCAAAAGATGGCGGCAGATTTGTACCTGGTAAAATATACGTATTTAGATACGATAATCCCGTAACAGAGGGCTTACAATGGTGGGATAAGAATCCCGTCGTATTAGCACTCGATCCTTATAATAACAACGATGTTGGCATTAATCTTAATCTGCTTCCACAGAAGCTAAAAGAAACATTACTCGATGATGTGCATATAAGATTAAATGGCCAGATTAAAACCAATGAAACTCGTGCCGCAGAAAACGCCAAAGCGCAAGGACAATTAAGACTTTCTTATGAAGGTGCTAAGCGTTATCTCGATAAGTATGGATTTGGTTTTGCAATTAGACAATATATCCCCGGCATAAAAAAGAAACAAGCCGTGGTGTCTTATGAAAACTGGGCAAACATTGTGTTGTGCGACTTTGCTGACCTACAAGGTATTACTAAAGAACAGTTAGAATCGCTCTACAAAAAGTATTATAAGAGTAAGAATATATAAAGAAATTTAAAGCAGTTAAATGGCAGGTTTTGTAAATGATAAAAATGGACCTCTTTCTTATGGTAAGAGGCCATTCACATTAAGTACCGCTCTTAAGAGCTTATCGTCGTTTGGTATGTACTACGACGACATGGTACTGCGTCAGTCTCAGGCCATCGGTCCAACTGAGGATGCCCTAGGGTATGGTCAGATGAATATGATGGGTCTTGACAATGATGATATTTATGGTGCATTCGCGGCGTTGTCAATGACTGACACCAATATGCGAAAGTCAATCCCTCTATTTGATAGGGATTACCCATCTAAGAGAGACGAACTTAGAAGGTTTGCATTACATGATGAGATTGAGGATATCCTTGACATTCTTTGTGATGAGACAATTGTATATGATGATAAAAACTTCTTCTGTTATCCAGACATTATTGGTCTAGATGTTTCAGATGAGGTTGACAATTATTTTAAAAGAGCTTTCCGCCAAATCTACCAATACTTTGGTTTTAATGGCGATCAATCAGCTTGGTACTTTTTCCGCAAGTTTCTTATTGATGGTTATCTATCATTTGAAATTATTTACAATGAAAATCAGGATGAGATTATTGGTTTTAAGGAAATAGATCCTATCACACTAATGCCGGGCTTTAATAAAGAAGACGGTAAGAAGGTTTGGATTCAGTTTAAGGACCAGCCAATTAAAGAAAGGGTCCTATACGATTCACAGATTCTTTATATTTCTTATTCATCAATCACAACGGTTTCAAGGGTTTCTTATGTTGAGCGTCTTATTAGAGCGTTTAACTTGCTTAGAATCATGGAACATACACGTGTTATTTGGGCGGTGACTAATGCTTCATTCCGTATGAAGTTTGTTATCCCAATGGGTGGTAAGTCTAAGACAAGAGCAAAACAATCTCTTGCACAATTAATGCACAACTACAAAGAGGTAGTTGATTTTGATTGGGAATCTGGTTCTCTAATGACAGACGGTAAGCCAATGCTTCAGTTCTCTAGAGAATACTGGTTACCTTCTAAGGACGGTGAGACGCCAGAAATTGAAACACTTGGCGGTGACGGTCCAGACCTATCTGATGTTGAAGCACTAAAGTACTTCTCAGATAAACTAAAGCACGTTTCTAAAATCCCATACAATAGATTTATGTATGAAGACGGTGGTGGTGATTTCAACCTAGCCGCTGATGGTATGATTAGAGACGAAATTAAATTCTCTAAGTTTGTAAGAAGACTACGTTCTGCTTTCCAAGAAATTCTTGTTAAGCCAATGTACTTACAGATGTGCCTAAAATATCCTGAATTTGCAAATGATCCGCAGTTCAGAACACAAATCGCCCTAAGATTTAATGAAGAGAACATGTTTGCTGAATTGAAGCACATGGAAATCATGGAGCGTAGATTAGACTTTATTGGTCAAATGCGCGATAACCTAATGATTACTGACCCAGTAACCATGGAAGAAGAATACTTCTTTAATATGGACTTCTTAGTTGATAAGTATCTAAAGCTTTCTCCAGACGATAAGGCGGCAAATGATGCTTATAAAGCTAGAGAAGAAGAGGAGAAGGCCGGTGAAGAACCAGCTGATCCAATGGGAATGGGCATGTAAAAACAAAGTATAAATTAATATGAGATCATTTATCAAAACATTTGAACAATTTGTCGCAGAAGAAGCGATTAATGCAGGTCCTGAATCTGAGGTTGTAATTGACGATATGATTACACATAACGGTACTGAAATTTCTTCTGAAGAAATCCTAGGTATTGTTATTTCTTCTGACAACGACAAACAAGTTGAAGATAAGATTCGTGAAAAGTATGGTGAGCTTGCTTTTTCAACTGAAGATATCTCTAAAGTCATTTCTTATTATAATGACTATAATGCTGAGATTAAAGAAAAAGAAAAAGAAGAAGAAAAAGAAGCTGAAGGTGGTGAAGGTGACGATCCACTAGCTGGAATCTAAGAAATTAAATCAATAAAAAATTAAATTTCTTGTTTTTTAAAGCTGATATATAAACAAACATACTATTAGATTCATGAATCATAACAATAATCTACTAATTCTAGAGAGATCTTCGGCAACGTTAAGCTCTAAGTCTAACGATGGCGCATATATCTTAGAAGGTATTTTCGGTGAAATCGATAAGAAGAATAAAAACAATCGTATCTACACTGAAGACGAATACGTTCCACAGATTGAAGCTCTTCAAGAAAAAATCAAATCATCGAAGCTACTTGGTGAACTAGATCACCCGGCTAAATTCGATATTTCTTTAAAGAATGTTTCTCACATTATTGAGGAACTTTACTACGATAAAGAGGCAAAGCAAGTTAGAGGCAAAATTAGACTTCTAGACACTGATGCTGGTAAGCAAGCGAAAGCGCTTGTTGATGCAGGTGTTCCTTTACAGATTTCATCAAGAGCTGCCGGTGAGGTTAGCGAAAGTGGTCAAGTTAAAATTAAACAACTTTTCACTTATGATCTTGTTGCTGATCCAGGTTTTGCAAATGCAGAACTAAACAGGGTTAATGAATCTTATGGCTTTGCGGCGGATGATAATATTCAAATCTTTGAAATTACGCCAGATTCGCTAGTTACAGAAACTGAAAAAATCTCAAATCAAAATAACGAAAATAAAATCATGGAAAATCAAGCTAGATTTGTAGCGGTTGAAGATTTCAATAAGTATTCTGCGTACTTAGCTGAAGAAATCAAGGCGCTTAAAGAATCTCTAGCAGGTACTTCTACTGATAACATTGAAGAGAAACTAAATGCTCTGACAAGTTACGTAGAACACGTTGCTGAGAGAGCTGATAAAGGTATTCAATACACTGAGTACATCGCAGAAAACCTAGACAAGTCAATCGACTATTCTAACTATGTTGCTGAAAAGGTAGACCAATCAATTTCTTACACAGAGCATGTTGCTGAGGCAGCTTCAAATGTTAAGGAATATGCAAACTACCTAGCTGAAGCAATGAATGATGGCGCTGCAGATTACGAAAACGTAACTAAGTACCTAAACTACCTAAAAGAAAATGTTGAATCAATTTCACAATACGCTGATTACATCGCTGAAACAATCAATTCAAATCTAATCATGGAAGAAGAATCTGCTGAAGGTGCTAAGAACATGGAAGAGATTGAAGACGAAGAAGTTGCAGCTGGCGACAATTCTGCTGAAGGTTCAGTAGAAGGTGAAGACGCAGGTGTTGAAGCAACTGATATGGACGCTGAAGACATGAAAGATGTTACTGGCGAAGAGAAGGTTGAAGATGCTGATCAAGAAATGCCATCTGAAGAAGATGCAATGACTGAAGAATCAGCAGAAGGCGCAAAGGATGTTGAAGAAATCGAAGACGAGAAAGTTGAAGCTGGTGATAACTCAGCTGAAGGTTCTGTTGAAGGTGAAGATGCAGGTATCGAGGCAACTGACATGGATGCTGACGATATGAAAGATGTTACTGGCGACGAAAAAGTTGAAGACGGTGACAAGGAAATGCCATCTGAAAATGATGTAATCACCGAAGAAGAGTCTGAAGAGCATGAAGCATCAGAAACTCCTGAAGAAGAAGCTGAGGAAGAAGCTAAAGAAGAAGATGCAATGGAAGCATACAAGAGAGAAATCTCTGAGAAGCTTTCTGTTCTAATCAACAAAGCTACTGAAAAGAAGACTAACGATCCACACTTCTTTAAGATTGTATCAGAGGCAACTCAAAACAAATACAACGAGCTATCAACTGAAGATAAGACAAAAGTTCTTACAGCAGTTGAAGGTAGAGGTTACCTAACAGAATCTCAAATCAATATTCTAATGGAAGGCGCTCTAGTTGAAGTTGCTGGTCAAACAGCACCTTACTTCGTAGAAGCAGCTCCATCTGAATACAAAGAAATCTGGAACACTCTATCTGAAGCTAAGAAAAACCAACTAACAGCGCAAGCTAAGATGGTTAAACTATCAACACCATACCAGGTTGCAAACTTCTGGCAGACAAGAGACCTAAGAGAGGTTGCTCCAGTTATGGAAAAGGTTGAAATGATTACAGAATCAAAGCAGGTTGAAGAGCCAAAGAAATCAAATATTGGTTATGATGTAACTGGTATGGCAGAAGAAATTGCTAAGAGATTCAAAAAATAATCAAAAAAACAAAAAAATCATTTTTTTAGAAAATATTCTAAAGGTATAATGATATATAATAAAATCGACAAAAGGACGAAAGAAGCAAAACGTCCGAGCAAGTCGAATTAAACAACGCCTAAAAAAATAAAATAATTAAAATGGCAAATTTAATCAATGAAGCTGAAATCAGAGCAACATGGGCTCCTATCATCGAGTCTGCTACTGGTATCAACGACGCAAACAAACTAGCTTGGATGTCAGAATACTGCCACAACCACAAGCTATACGAAGAGGCATCTCTAACTTCAGTTACTCCAATGATGCTTGCAGGTATGGGCCACGCTGCTCTACCAGTTATGGGCAACGGTTCATCAGTATCAACTGCTAACGGTTCAGGTGACAAAGCTCCAACTCTTCTTCCACTTGCAATGCAAGTTGCTGCACAAACTATCGCACTTGATCTAGTTCCTGTAGTTCCTATGGCTGGTCCAATGGGTCTACTTTCTTACCTAGACTTCGTATACGACGGTGGCGCGAAGAGAGATGACGCTAAACTAGCTAACGTATACTACTTCTCAACTGATTCAGGTACTGGTGCTGATATCGCTGGTGGTGCTACTCACGCTGCATACGAGTTCGTTGGTACTTCAAGAATCGACGGTAACGACATCTACAAGGTGATCGGTACTGCACTAATCGATGCTAACGTACAAGCTGACTTCAGATTGGCTGTAGCTGTTCCAGCTGCAACAGTTGAACTAGTTAAGGCTCTAGAAGACCACATTCCTGGTTTCTCTGCATCTAACGCTGCTGGCGATCCTTTCAAGAGAGAAGACGGTGAGAGAAAGGCTGAGAACATCATGGGTCTATCTCTATTCTCTAAGTCAGTTGCTGCTGAAACTTTCCAAGTTGCTGCTGCTGTGACAAGAGAGCAAGTTCAAGACCTTAAGCAATTTGGTGTTGACGCTGTTGCTCAAGTTGAGTCAGTTCTAACTAACGAACTAACACAAGCTATCAACACGATGATCCTTTCTAAAATGAGATCTATCGCAGGTTCTGATATCGCAACTCTTGATCTAGCTCCAGCTGCAGTTTACGGCGGTGAGACAAGATCAGAAGCACACAGAAGAATCCTAACTAACATCCTAGCTGCTGCTAACGTTATCGCTAACAAGGGCAGAAGAGGTGCTGGTAACTTCGCAGTTGTTGATTGGAAGACAGCTTCAGCTCTACAAGGTATTGCTGGTTTCGTTCCAAACCCAATGGCTAACACTTTCTCACAGGTTGCAGGTGCAATTTACCCACTTGGTTCTGTTGCAGGTATCAATATCTACACTGATCCAAACCAAGCTGTTGACGGCGAGGTTCTAGTTGGTAGAAAAGGTGACGGTAACGGTTCTGGTCTAGTATTCATGCCATACCTAATGGCTGAATCAGTTCAGACAATCGCTGAGGGCACAATGGCTCCAAAGATTGCAGTTAAGTCTAGATTCGCTCTAGTTGAAGCTGGTCACCACCCAGAACTTAACTACCAGAAGTTCGAAGTAACTAACCTAGTACTTTAATCTTAATTAGATTATAAGTCCTTAATATAAGGGGTCCTTTTCGAAGGGCCCCTTTTTTATTATAATACTATTTTTCATCAGATATATAGAATAAGATATAAAATAAATTTAATAAAACATTATGAAAATTAAATTAAACGAATCTATCCAATCATTTGATGCGTTCGTGTCTGCTAAAACAACAGTAGCTACTGAAAATACAGCAGTAGATGCTTCAAGAACATCAATGATTACAGATATTGATAGTATTATCACATCTCTAGAAACTCTTTCTACACAAGTTGCTGAAGAATTAGAAGCAATGAATGATTTTGACAATATGCAAATTACAGAAGAAGAGCTAAATGAAGAAGGTGGTCTAATTGCTTGGGTTAAAGGTAAAATGCTAGCCAAGAAGCAAAAGAAAATTAATGTAATGAAGCTAAAGTCTACAGACATGTCAACTGCAGCTGCTCAAATGCAGGGTGCTGAGATGAGAGACAAGAAAGCTTATGTCATGGATAAAAAGAAAGCGCTTGACGATAATATTAAGCAAATCCAGATGATGGTTGATGATAAAGCAAAAGAAATTGGCGGCCCAGCTGTTAAGATTATCAACAAAACTAAGATGGAAGGCCAAATGGAAGTTATCAAATCACAAATTGGTAATGTTGATCCTAAAAGAGCGGCTGATATGAAAACAAGATTAGGCGATATTAAAGCTAAACACGCTGAAGAAACTCAAGCAATTGCTCAAATGAGAGACGATGCTGAGCAAAACGCTGAAACAGAAGAGGATCCAACTGCAAAGTATGATGCAAAAATTGAAGATCTTCAAGCACAAATCAAGGCAGTTGATGCATCTACAGTCCCAGGCAAGATTGAAAAAATGAAGCTTGAGTTACAACTTGCTATTACTAGAGGTGAGAAAGCGGCATTTGATGACAACGACACAACAGATGCAACAGAACACGATAAGAAAGCTGAAGATCTAAAAGCAAAAATTGCTAAGGAAGAAGAAAAGCTAGCTAACGGTG
>ENA-ORFA01000935-ORFA01000935.1-marine-metagenome-genome-assembly--contig:-NODE-935-length-11849-cov-2.547655_pt1 | contig 11849 bp, 15 predicted proteins | sample MGYA00248621_ERZ508587 | MGnify/ENA primary metagenome ERZ508587 (study PRJEB26250, sample SAMN06266239) | marine metagenome | isolation source: Columbia River Estuary | place: USA:Columbia River Estuary... | reverse complement strand
GACCTACTCCGATCTAATGTCAAAGACGAAGAAAACCACGACCTGGCTCTCGGTTACATCGCCAATGCTTTGGGTGTTGACGAAACTGCTGAAGCCGAAGCAAAGCGCCTTAGGGATGCTTGGGAAGCGCATCCTGATCACACAGTCCTCAAAGCACTTGTTGCCGAGCGTGCAATTTTCTTCGTACTACTCCCCTTCTTCCGCTTTAATGGTGACGCTGGTCTCCGCACAGTTTCCGCTGACATCAGCCGAGATGAGCAAGTCCATGTAGCTGCTAATAGCCTTGTGTGTAAGGAGCTTGGGTTGGAAATCAGCCCTTCTCTTGACAAGTTGCGTAAGGCAACTATTAACTGGGTTATGACACCTCTCAAAGCGTCCACTAACAAATATCTGGACAAAAAATTTTGGCTGGATGCCAGTGATCGCTTGATGTATGAAGGGAAGGCTCCAGAGCTTTCTGATACAAAGCGAGCACGTATGCCTGCCTTCTTTGAACATGCAAACCCCAACCTACCTCAGTATGCTTGAGACCCATGGTCTCCAGTTTACTTCTCTCCTACAACAACTAGAAGAGAACTTCCCACCACTTAATCCCCACCCGGATGACTCACACTCATTAATTATGTACCGCTCTGGCCAACGTTCTGTGGTAGAGTGGATTCAACACCAACTCAACGAAGAGAACAATGGCTAAACAGAATCAACGTAAAGAAGTACGGCAAGAGGCACGGCAAGCCGCACAAGCAGGTACATTTAATCAATCTAATGTTCAGGCTATGCGCCAAGCTGGTGTACAGCCTCAAGCTATTCAGAACATTAGGGAGGTAGCTAGACAAGCCCCTGCAGCAGCACCTCAAGGTGTTAACATCGGATATGGGGTTACCAATACTGGGTCTCCTGGTGGACTTAGTATGCCTGGTGGCACCAATGCTGCTGGCCAACCTATCCCCGCCAGTCAGGCTTCCAATGTATTTAAACTAAACATCCCATTCAGTACTGCTGGTGTAACTAACATCATGGGTAATCCCATGAACAACTTCGACACTGGATTCCAGGTAGTTGGGGACGGTGTTAACTGGCAGGATCCCAAGAATGCTGGGCTTCTAGGTCAGTACACATCACCTGAAGCTATCAATAACCACATCAATACTATGTGGGCAATGTCATCCGCTAACCCAAACAGGGATGCGAACATGGCAGCCTTCATGGATAGTGGTAGTGCTGAATCATTGATTACCGGTAGACCACCTACTGCTATGCCAACTGGGTTTACTGGTTTGTATAACCCATCCATGACTGGGCTTAACACACCGTGGTCCCAACAGTATGCGGCTGCTAACAGTGGTGCCGGTGGATCCGGTAATGCTGGTGGAGCTGGTACCGGTGGCAGTGCTATGTCTGGTGGTGGAGGCGCTGGCGCTGGTGGTAGAGGATCTGCTGGTAATGCATCTAACCTTGGCCAAGCTATTCGAGCAGCCGGTGCTGGTGGCATCAGTAAAGGTGAACTTAATCAGATGCTAGAAGGTTCTGGCAAGTCTGGTGGTGGTGCTGTCATTCAACGTCTCGATCAAATCAATCGCTCCTTGAAAGAGAAAGACAGGACTGGCATTAGCCTAAACTCTGGTGCTGCTAATATGCTTATCAATCAAGCATCAAAGAAACCTACTTCGATGTTCCAGGAATCTGAATTCGGTACTGGTAGAATTGGTAGCGCTCTACAGGGCATGATGGGCACCAGGGAAAGCGGTGGTTACATCAATCCACAGAGCGGACAACAATTCACCACTCCCGGTAAAAAGCCCAAGCTTATGTTAGGCGGTACTGCTATCCGTCCTGGTGGACGTGAAACGGTACGTGGCTTTGGTAAGCAGTTCACACCCAGAACAGCAGCTCCAATTGATACAACTCCAGTCTCTGCTAGCACTACTGATACAGGTGGTGGTGGTATGGATATGGGTGGAACAGGTATGGGTGAAAGCTTCACCGCTCCTGAAACTCCTACTGCTGCTGCTACCACACCTGGTACCTTTGGAATGGGTGCTGACCTAGCTAATTGGGCTACAGGTTTCAAAGCCAAGAGAAGCAGCCGTAAAGGAGCTGGCCCACGTGCACAAGGTCTCGGTTCTCAACGAGTAGCTCCCTCACTAAACACACTTGGACTCTAATAAATGTCAGCTAAAACAAGATACGATTATCTAAGTAAGTATCGTTCCACGTTTCTAGACACAGCTGTACAGTGCTCTGAGTTGACACTACCTACTCTTATCCAACAAGATGATGATGTGGGTAGGTCAACTAATCTAAAGTTGACTACACCATGGCAAAGCGTTGGCGCTAAGGGGGTTGTTACACTTGCATCTAAATTGATGCTTGCTCTTCTTCCCCCACAAACCAGCTTCTTTAAGCTACAGATTGATGATTCAAAGATCGGTGTAGATCTTCCACCAGAGGCACGATCAGACCTGGATATCTCCTTCGCTAAGATGGAAAGGTCTGTCATGGAAATCATTGCAGCATCAAGTGATCGCGTTACTGTACACCAAGCCCTCAAGCATCTTGTGGTTGGTGGTAACGCATTGATCTACATGGGTCCTAAGGGACTAAAGCTGTATCCATTGAACAGGTATGTCGTAGATCGAGATGGTAACGGTGACATCCTAGAGATCGTTACACGTGAACGCATCAGCCGTAAACTACTAGCACCTATCCTTAATGCCAGTCTTCCTGTTAACCCACCTGGGGAAGAGGGAGCTGACAACGAGGAAGATGTAGATGTTTACACACATGTCAGACGAGATAACAATCGACTCGTATGGCATCAAGAAGTATTCGATAAGATCATCCCTGGCTCCCAAGGTAAGGCACCACTTGAAACTAATCCTTGGCTAGTGCTTAGGTTTAATGTTGTCGATGGTGAGGCCTTTGGACGTGGTAGGGTGGAGGAGTTCCTTGGTGACCTACGCTCCCTAGAGGCACTCATGCAAGCACTCGTAGAGGGCTCTGCAGTCGCCGCTAAGGTGGTCTTTACTGTATCCCCCTCTAGTACTACCAAGCCCCAAACACTCTCGGCTGCGGGCAACGGAGCCATCATTCAGGGACGACCCGATGACATTTCTGTAGTGCAAGTCGGTAAGACCGCTGATTTCAGGACAGCTATGGAGATGGCTGCAACACTTGAGCGTCGCCTCAGTGAAGCATTCCTCATTCTTAATGTACGTAACAGCGAACGTACTACAGCTGAGGAAGTACGCATGACTCAGATGGAACTAGAGCAACAGCTTGGTGGACTATTCTCTCTACTTACTGTTGAGTTCCTTGTTCCTTACCTTAACCGTAAGCTCTCAGTACTACAAAAGAACCAAGACATCCCACGTATCCCTAAGGATCTGGTACGTCCAACCATTGTGGCTGGTATCAATGCACTTGGTAGAGGACAGGATCGAGAATCTCTTACCCAGTTCTTTACGGTCATTGCTCAGACACTTGGACCTGAGGCTCTTGGTACTTACCTTAATATAGATGAGGCCGTGAAACGTCTTGCTGCTGCTCAAGGTATTGATGTACTGAACCTGATTAAATCAATGGATCAGGTACAGCAAGAACGAGACCAAGCACAGCAACAAGCACAGCAAATGGAAGCACTTAAACAGGCTCCCAACATGGCTAAAGCACCACTGATGGATCCTACAAAGAATCCACAACTATTGAACGGATCAAATGAACAAACAAACACCAACGAGATCCCAGAGATCGAACAAGAAAGCAACATCCCCGGAGGAAGTCCCTTCGGTTGACCAAGTTGATGAGCAACCAACTGAAGCTGCACCTTACATGAAGCGCACTAAGGTTGGTGAACCCACCATCGGTCGTTCCCCCGATTTCGTTAAGACTGTAGGTCTTGGAAATCTAACCGTTATCACAGCAAATGGCAAACGAAATTACACTTAATCCGTATGAGCAAGTAGAGGGTGAACTCTCTGCTGAAGAACTTGATTCTCTGCAAGTTGGTGAGCAACTAGCTGAACAAGAGCAACAACTGCTGGCTGGTAAATACAAGTCGGCAGAGGAGCTAGAGCGTGGTTACCTTGAGCTGCAGAAGCGACTCAGTGGTAAGGAGGATCCAGAGGTAGAGACACAAGAGGAAGAACCTGAACAAGAGGAAGCTTCTGATGAAGAAGGTCTCGATCTTTATGGTACGATCATGGAGTCCTACCGCACTGGTGAGTGGGATCCTGAAGTCGTCAATAAGGTTGAGGGTATGAACCCTGTTGATGTTGCTAACATGTTCCTTGAGAAAGGAGGGACACAACAAGCACCACAAGCTACATCTGGTGATATTGAACAGATCCAAGAGTCAGTTGGTGGTACCACTGAGTACCAGAACATGATTCAATGGGCTGGTCAAAACCTCTCTGAACAAGAGGTAGCTATGTATGATGCAGTGATGGATCGTGGTGATCCTCTTGGTATGTTCTTTGCCGCTCAGGCATTGAATGCACGTTACCAAGATGCTATTGGTTATGACGGTGAGATGCTTACTGGTAATGCCCCGCGCAACACTGGTGATGCTTTCCGTTCCCAAGCTGAACTGGTAGCTGCAATGAGTGACCCTCGCTACGATAAGGACCCAGCCTATCGTGCTGATGTAGCCGATAAACTGGAACGATCCAACATTAATTTTTGATGAACGACACTAACATCTTCGCTAAAGAACCCACCATGTATACCGACGAATCCTACACTGTGCCTCATAACGAACGTGCTGAACTCCTCAATGGTCGCCTTGCTATGCTTGGCTTTGTGGCTGCTATTGGCGCTTATATCGTAACCGGTCAAATTATCCCTGGAGTATTCTAATGCCTAAAGTCGGAAACAAAGAGTATCCTTATACTCCTGCTGGTAAAGCAGCAGCTAAGAAGGCAGCCGCTAAAGCTGGTAAGCCTGTTAAAATGAAGCCCTCTAAGAAGGGTTACTGATCAATAGAGGCTTAGCCCCTAGCGAGTAGTGCTGAGCCTTTAACTGACCGTACCTATACCCTGCTGGGTGGTCCCGAACCGTGTCAAGTGTAGATGGAAATATAAATGTTCCTTGCTACCTTATTATGCTACCTCTTCTAACTACTCTGTCGGTGATTACCTCTTGGTATGGTCCTGGTTTCCATGGTAACCTTACTGCGAGTGGATCTCGATACAATCAAAACGGCCTTACTGCAGCGCACAAGACACTCCCCTTTGGCACACGTTTACGTGCTTGCTTTAAGAGGTGTGCCGTGGTGACGGTCAATGATCGAGGACCCTACATTCATGGTAGGAGTCTTGATCTCAGTAAAGGTGCGGCTGATGCTATCGGTCTCACTGCCTCTGGCGTTGGACGAGTTAAAGTAACACGTCTTAACTAACTACACATGACTGCTACACTTGCAGCCCCTCAGTCCCGGACTAATTCCTGGGACTCTTATTTGAGCTGGGTAACCAGTACAAACAATCGTCTTTATATTGGCCACTTCGGGGTTCTTATGATCCCTTGCTTGCTGGCTGCTGCTACATGTTTTATCATTGCATTCATTGCGGCTCCCCCTGTCGATATTGATGGCATCCGTGAGCCCGTTGCTGGGAGTTTAATGTATGGAAACAACATCATATCGGGAGCCGTCGTTCCGAGCAGCAATGCCATCGGACTACACTTCTACCCAATTTGGGAAGCTAATTCACTTGATGAATGGCTCTACAACGGGGGTCCATTCCAACTTACAGTATTCCACTTCCTCATTGGCATCTATGCTTACATGGGACGAGAGTGGGAACTTAGCTATCGACTAGGGATGAGGCCCTGGATCTTTGTCGCATACTCAGCACCAGTTGCCGCAGCTACGGCAGTCTTTCTTGTCTATCCATTCGGGCAAGGCTCCTTTAGCGATGCCATGCCATTGGGTATTAGCGGTACGTTCAACTACATGCTGGTGTTCCAAGCCGAACATAACATTCTCATGCACCCGTTCCATATGTTGGGTGTCGCTGGGGTATTCGGTGGCTCACTGTTCAGTGCTATGCACGGTTCGTTGGTTACGTCCTCGCTTGTTCGTGAAACGACTGAAGAGGTTTCTCAGAACTATGGTTATAAGTTCGGTCAAGAAGAAGAGACCTATAACATTGTAGCTGCTCACGGTTACTTCGGTCGTTTGATCTTCCAATATGCATCTTTCAATAATAGCCGTAGTCTTCACTTCTTCCTTGCTGCTTGGCCTGTTGTTGGTATCTGGTTTGCTGCTTTGGGCGTTTCGACCATGGCTTTCAATCTTAATGGTTTCAACTTTAACCAAAGCCTTGTCAGCTCTGAAGGGAAAGTGATTAACACTTGGGCTGACATTCTTAACCGAGCTGGTCTTGGTTTTGAAGTGATGCATGAACGTAATGCTCACAACTTCCCACTTGACCTTGCAGCACACACTGCACCTATCATTGGTTAATTATGGCACGCGCTAATCCTTTTGATCCGAAGGTATCTTCGGTATCTGCTGTTCAATACGTAACGAATCTCGCTGCTTCTCCTGCCTTTGCAACTGCATATGGTGAAGCTAATCAAACGCTCGTTGAGATGAGCCCTAAGGGTGTTAAGGTGCAAGCTGGTACGCTTGCTACTTGGCCCTAAACTTTTAATTGGATTGGAGGCACCTCAGAGTAGGACCTCCTTTTCTTTGGCTTAGGCCGGTTACGACCGATACCCTTTGCCATGACAGTCGGAGAGACGACACCCAAAAAATGACAACAAAAATTCTAAGCGCTTAGAGAGACTACACACAACAACTCTCTCTCTTAACTATTGTGGCTAACACTCTTGTAACTCCTGTAGGTCGGATTAATAACACTAGTTCGACCCCCCTTGCTCTTGGTACCGCCTATGATACCAAGTACGCTACCTACCTGAAACTGTTTTCAGGTGAAATGTTTAAAGCCTATGAAGGCGCTACTATCGCCAAAGGCACTGTGCAGAGCCGTACCCTGAAGAACGGCAAAGCTATGCAGTTTATCTTCACCGGTCGCATGGAGGCGGCTTATCATGAGCCCGGCACCCCGATCCTGGGTTCTGGAGATCCTCCGGTGGCTGAGAAGACCATCGTCTGTGACGACCTGCTGATCAGCTCGGCATTCGTTTATGACCTTGATGAAACTCTTGCTCATTACTCCCTGCGTTCTGAGATCGCCAAGAAGATTGGCTACGCTCTCGCAGAGGCGTATGATAAGAAGATCTTCCGTCAGATCGCTAAGGCTGCTCGTGAAGCCCATCCTATCACTGCCGCTCCTGGTCCTGAGCCCGGCGGTTCTGTGATCCAACTGGGTGCTAACAAAGAGTATGATGCTCAAGCCCTGGTCGATAGCTTCTTCGAGGCTGCTTCTATTCTCGATGAGAAGAACCTGCCCAAGCAAGGCCGTACCGCTGTGCTGTCCCCGCGTCAGTACTACGCACTTGTGTCGCAGGTCGACTCGAATATCCTCAACCGTGACTATGGTAACACCAACGGTAACCTGCAGTCTGGTGAGGGCCTGTATGAGATCGCTGGTATCTCTATCAAGCGTTCCAACAACCTGCCCTTCCTGGCTGGTAACGTGTCTTCCGTCAACGGTGAGAACAACGATTACTCCGGTAACTTCAGCACCCACTGTGGTCTGATCTACTACAAGGATGCCGCTGGTGTTGTGGAAGCTATTGCTCCCTCCGTGCAGACCACCTCTGGTGATGTCTCCGTGATGTACCAGGGTGACCTGATCGTTGGTCGTCTGGCTATGGGCTGCGGTACCCTGAACCCCGCTGCTGCTATTGAGCTGCAGTCGGCTCGCTCCTGATAAAGGAGATAGCTAATGGGATTCGCACTTGTTGACGGTGTAGGTGTCACTACTAGTGAAACTGCCTACATGCGTCCTCCTATTGAGCCTGGCCGTGAAGGTGGTACGGTTGTCAGTGTAACTCGTACATCTGGTGGTACTGGCCAAACTGCTGGTACCGGTAAAACCACAACTGCCGATAACATCAATGGCTCTGGCTGTACCATCACTACCACTGTAACTAGTGGTGCTGTAACTGGCCAGACTGTTGTTGCTGGTGGTGATGGCTATCGCGTTGGTGATGTGCTGTCAGTTGCTGGCACCACTAGTGCAACCTTCCGTGTTGACACTGTTTCTTATACCAACTGAGGTACTATCTAATGGCTAATCTTTCTACTGCTGCTGGTGGCAGCGGTGTGGCTGGTAACGTTAACTTCGCTACCCGCACCGTAACTGGCGCCTACGCTTCTACTTACGCTGATAACGGCAACCTGGCTGTTTCTGACAACCATGCTGTTCGTCGCTCGGTATCCCGCACCCATGGTGGTGCAACCGCCTCTGGCGTGTTCTCGGAGACTCAGTGTCTTCGTACTTCTTACTCTGGTGTTGAGTCGGATGTTCCGGCACTTGACGCTAGCCGTACTGCTGCTTAATTAGTTCTAACGGGGATCCTTTCGAGGGTCCCTTTTTTTTAATCTTTTTATAACGTCATCATTATGCCGTATACCAATAACGCTCAGGCTGAGCTACAAGCTGTTAATGAAATTCTGGCGTCTATTGGTCAGGCGCCTGTTACCACCATCGAGGCACAGACCATCACGTATGAAGATGGTACTACTGTCGAAGCTGTAATCAACCCGGAAGTTGCAATTACTTACGAGACCTTAATGCAAGTCTCTCGGGAGGTACAGGCAGAGGGGTGGACATTTAACCGAGAGGTTGAGTACCCACTTACTCCTGATACTAACGGCTACCTGTCACTGACTGGCAGTATGCTACAAATTGATCTTAGTGATACCATTGCTAATAGTAACTATGATACTGTTATTAGGAATGGTAGGCTGTACGATAAGATCAACCATACTGATGTATGGGATACAACCAAGACTTATGATGTTGATGTAGTCTGGTATTATGACTTCATTGATCTCCCTCAAGTCTTTAGGGACTACATTACATCACGAGCTGCTACACGTTGTGCCATTCGTCTTGTGGGTGATGTGAACCTTACCCAAGCCCTTGCATCATTCGAGACATGGCGTAGGTCTAACTGTCTTGAGTATGAATGCAATGAGGGTGATTACACTATGTTTGGCTTCAAACAAGGTGATGGATTCTACAGCAGCTATAAACCATTTAAGGCTCTTGCACGATGACTTCAGTATCTCAACGTATTCCTAATTTCATCGGTGGTATCTCTCAACAGGCTGATGAGAAGATGCTGTTGGGTCAAGTTAAAGATGCTCTTAACTGCTACCCTGATATTACGCTTGGTATGCTCAAGAGACCTGGTGGTAAGTTCCTTGGTAGACTGGCAAGCATAACTGCTAACACAGCTAATACAGCTGCATGGTTCAGTATGTTTAGAGATAACCAAGAGAAGTATATTGCTACTGTCTCTTCTGCTGGTGTTATCAGGGTCTGGAACCTACTTACAGGTCTTGCTGGTAGTGTTACATTTCCAGCTGGTAAGCAAGCATCTATTGAAAGCTACCTAACTGCTACAGACTATCGTAGCATCAAAACTCTTACTATTAACGACTTCACCTATATCGTCAACAGTGAGAAGGTTGTAACTGCTAAGGCTGCACCAACGTGGAATGCTAAAAGGCAAGCCACTATTGTAGTCAACCTTGTTGAGCATGGCACCATTTACTCGGTTACTGTTGGTGCAAACACGTTTACCTACACGGCACCATCTAGTGGTTCGGGACACCTAGTCCTCTCTACTATCACGTCTGGTATATCAGCTGCTATCACAAGTGGCTTTGCTACCAAAACCATTATTGATAATACCATCTACCTGACATTCAGCTCTGATACCAATGTATCTGGTTTTGCTGGTCCAGATGGTAAAGGATTGCGTGTCTTCCAAGATTCAGTAGATACCTTTGCACGGTTACCTGAACAAGCTAATCACAACCAAGTTGTCAAGATCAACAACACTAACGCTAGCCAAGACGACTTCTATCTGAAATTCATCGCTGATGATGGGTCAAGTGGTAAGGGTTACTGGGAAGAGACTGTGGCACCCAACGTCAGTACAGGCATAAACGAGGCTACAATGCCCATTGCCTTGATTCGCACTAGCACTAGTCCTCTGACGTTCAGAGCCACCTTCCTGGACGGCTCAGAGACCATTAACAGTCTTCCACTGCTATGGGAGCCACGTTTGGTTGGTGATGAGGAATCAAATAGCCACCCTACCTTTGTCAACAACACTATTCAGGATGTCTTTCTATTTAACAATAGGCTTGGATTCCTGACTGAAGATAATGTCTCCATGTCTCAAGCTGGTGACTACTATAACTTCTACCACAAATCAGCTACTACTGTAACAGTCTCTGATCCTATTGATCTTAGCTGTGCAAGTATTAAACCAGCTGTTGTTCGTTCAGTCGTACCAGTTACTCAAGGTTTGCTGCTGTTTAGTGATAGCCAACAGTTCCTAATGGAAGCAGAGAATGGTGCATGGACACCTGCTAACTGCTCCATCAGCACCATTGCTAACTACGAGTGTGATCGGTACATTAAACCTGTTGACCTAGGCTCCACTGTACTGTATGTTAGCCGTAACCAGAGCTGGTCTAGAGCCTTTGAGATCTTTGTTAGAGGTCAAAGGGAGACACCTACTGTTACTGAGACCACAAAGGTTGTACCTGAGTGGATGCCACAGAGCATCACAGAGACTGTAGGAAGCGCCCAGAATGGCCTGTGGGTGGCCTCTGGTAGGACCTCCGGGTATATGTACCTCCATAGGTACTATGAGCAGTCAGACGAGCGTGTGATGGCCGCCTGGGTTAGGTGGTTGCTGCCATCTAATGTTATCCATACATCCATTCAAAGTGATGTACTATACGTACTTACTAGTGGTACTGAAGGCTACACAATATCACAGTACAAACTGGTGCTAGCTCCTAGTACTGGTGGTCTTATCAATAGCCTTGGCAATACTGTTGATCCTAACCTGGATTCATGGTGTGAGGTAACTGATAATACTATGGTGTCTCCTGTACCACCGACTGCACCTAGCTATAGTAACATCACTAGTGTTACTAAGGTATACTTACCGACATACTTCAATACCACTAAGGTTATCAGGTTTGTGGTTGGCCTACTTAAAGCAGGTAGTCCTGGTACACAATCTGGTTATACTAATGTAGCTGTACTAGCAACTGACGGTGGTGGTACGTACTTCACCATTCCTGGTGATGTTACAGGTAACTTTATCTATGTTGGTTATGAGTACAACATGGAGATAACACTCCCTAGGTACTACTACTCTATGGGTCAAGCAGGTGTTGACTTTACTGCTGTTACCACTACATCCCGTATGGCATTCTATACAGGACTAGGTGGCGATGTTTATTTTAGTATTAGGGATCGCAGTAGACCTGAGTGGTCTAGCATTGGTGGTGCACAGATTGCTGATTTCTATACAGCTAATACCTCACCATTCCGTGATGCCTACATTTATAAAGTTCCTATCTACCAGAGGCCAGATAACTATACAATGAAAGTAACTTCAAATACTCCGTTCCCTGTTAGTCTTGTGTCTATGCAGTGGGAAGGACAATACTCACCTGGCTTCTATAGGAGGTCTTAATTATGGTAATTGATCCAATTAGCGCAATCCTTGGGATAGGTAGTGCCGTTATGGGCGGCCTAGGTGGCCAGGCTGAAGCTGATGCACAGAATGCAGCCATAGAGGCTCAGCATAAATATAATACACAAGCTTGGCGCTATGGTAGACGTAGTACCATGGCTGATTGGCGTCACAGTACCAAACAGTGGCGTCTTAATGAACAA